>Ga0208958_1002262_pt1 | contig 17008 bp, 26 predicted proteins | sample RifOxyB1_FD_184032 | JGI IMG/M metagenome (GOLD analysis project Ga0208958, IMG submission 184032) | Soil microbial communities from Rifle, Colorado - Rifle Oxygen_injection B1 (SPAdes) | ecosystem: Environmental > Terrestrial > Deep subsurface > Rock core/Sediment | place: Rifle, Colorado... | reverse complement strand
TGACAAAGAATTGGCAGAAAAAGTGAAAAATCCAGAGATACCTTACTGGTCTGCAGGAGATCATTCAAAATATTGTTTAGAAATAACAAAAAGAGTACTCATCCCTCAGCTTCAAAGAATTGTAAAGCCAGATGGTTATTTTGTAACAACGGAGGTTGAAAAATAATGGCAATTGCAAGACAAGAAGCTTCACAGGAAAGATTAGATGATAAATTAAAAGATTTAGAAATGTCGCAGGAAGACTATCAAGGATTTATGCAAAGAGGATATGAACCACTTAGAAAACTAGGTGAAGGAAATACAAGGCCTGCATACTTGTTAAGATACACTTCAGGGGAACAAGGAGAAGTTAGTAAATTAAGAGTTGGAAAACCTTCAAAAAAAGAAGTTGATCCAAATTCACCAACAACAAAAATAAACAGGTCTAAAGGAGATTTAGACTTAAGAGAAATAAATATTTCAAATCAAATACATCATCCATATATTGCAGAAACAATAGACAGTTTTTTAATGGACGGCAGAAGAGTCAACATAGAAGATTATTACGAAGGTGTTGATCTTGAAACTCTTGTTAAGACTGCTGGACCATTAACTTCAGAAAGATTTGCAACAATTGCTAATCAATTAATAGAAGCTCTCTCTTATCTGCATGAAGATAAAAGGATACTACATCGTGATATAAAACCATCAAACATAATTGTAACAAGAGATGGTAATATTAAACTGACAGACTTGCAAACAGCAGCAAGGATTGAAGATATTCATGAAAATAGTATGATGACTAAAGGAGGCACACCTTATGCACACATATATCTTACTAATGCTATCGCAACAGGAAAAGCTGCAATGGCGACAGAAACAACAGATGTTTACTCTTTAGGTGGAACTCTTTATTTTGCATTAACAGGAGAAGAGCCTACTCCTTATGCATTAGTTCCTTGTGAAAATGGAAGATTAGTTGAATTAGAAAATGAATCATTTAAACTCTCTCTCAAAAATCAAGAAACAGGCCAAATAATGGAAAGAATTGATTTAAACACCCATAAAAAATTAATTAGTAATAAATTAAAAAAAGTTCCAAAAAAATACAGAAAGCTATTCCAAAGAGTACTTTCAACAGACCCAGAAAATAAACCCATCCATAGTACATATCAGTTAAAAGAAGAATTTAAAAATACATCATCAGATTTTAGAGAAAGAGTCAGTGATGCAGTACAAAAAGGAATTAGGGTTGCAATTCCAACTTTAGCAGCAGGATTAATTGCAGGACTTACAGCTATTGCTGCAACATATAATTGGAATAATCGTGGAGAAAATGTTAATTCAATTAGTATGTTCAATAGGCAGGATTATAGGGATTTTAGCTTAGATAGTGTTAATGGAACAGAGGAAGAACTGATGTATAAAGTTCTTGGACCAGGTGTTTCAGGAATAGAAAGAGAATTAGAAAATCTTGATGAAGAAACAGAAAGAGATATAAATCACTATATTAATTTTGCAGAAAATGTACATTTGATGGATAGAAGACTTGCTTCTGCAGTTATTAAGGCAGGATATATTAGTGAAGGAGTTGAAAGAGTTTATGAAAAAAACAATGAAGAAAGATTATTTCCTAGCTTTGTACCAGAAAGATTTGCTCAAAAATATTCAATGAGTATAGATAATTCTTTAGGTATGAACCCAAGACCTATTGACCATAAAGATGAAGCTCCAATAATTGGATATGGAATTAAATACCTTCAATTATGTCTTGGACCTGGAAAAGATGTTAGTGATGTTTTAGCAGAGTATTATTCAACAAATCAAGATATAAACATAGCAAGAATAAAATCGGAAAGTATAAACTATTTTCCAAGAGTAGATGAAAATGGCCATACAGTTCATAAAGGCTATGGCACAGAATTACCTCCTTACCAGCAAGGATTAATTGATACTGCTTTAACTTTATATTTGATTACTGGTAATGATGGAGAAATTGACCCTCTAAAAGTTCAAAAATTTGACTTATATAAATTTCCAACTTCTCTAATAACTCCTAACTACCAGACTAGAACCCATTAATGGTGAGGAAGCTAAATACAAATTTCTAATAGAATCTAATAAATGATGGATAATAACTGGCTCTTTGCTCTTTTCCAATAAACTATATCCTTTTTTGTATATAATTTCTTTCTCTTTTTCGTGAATTTTTTCAAGGGTTTTTATATCCTTATTTTTATACCCATCCACTAATAAATCAAACATTTTTCTTGATTCTTTTAATAAATCAGTCAGATTTTTGTCAGATTTTATTTTTGTTTTTTCAATATATTTGAGCATGAGATAAATATCTCTCTGAGCATGAATTAAACCTGTATGAAAAGCCAATAATAATTCTTTATTATCTAAACTTTCTTTAGAAATTACTCTCCTACAAAAATTATCAAACTTTTGAATATTTCTTTCTATATCTTCAAATTCTTCTTTTCCTCCTTCCAAATTTTTTACTGCAACCTCATATAATTCATTAATATTTGATAAGACTTTTGAAAAAATATTATCAAACTGCTCTTTTGTAGGTTCTGTGATATTTTCAATCCTGCAACTTTTATCACTTTTTTTGATTATCTCAAAACCAATTAAATTTTTATTAACAACCTCATTGATTATTTTAAAATAATCTTTATTTGCATAATTTAAAAGAATAGAACCATATCCTATTCTGTAAGTATTGGTAATAATTGTCCTAATACTACTTTCAGTTAGAGAAGAAATATTTATTATAATCTCTTTTTTTGTCCCATTGATATCTTTACTTATAATTAATTGATTATCTTTCTCCACTAAATCAATTTCACTTCCTTTATCAAGTTCATTTAACTTAATCCATTTAGAAGGCAGGCTGATCATAAGTGTTGCACTTCCCTGTTTTACTAATTTTCTTTTCATAAACATCCCAATTTTACCCAATATTTAAACTTTTCTAATAAATATATAGATTTATACTAATATATATAGTTTAATAAAAAAACTTATATCTTAACTTTCTAATAAATTTTTACTAGTAAGTGGTAAAATACTAAAATGAAAACAAATTTAATTTCAAAATTAAGCAGAATAGGTGCAGGTGCTATTATAGGACTTGGAGCAGTTACTAGCTCATCTATAGCCAGAGCTGACGAGGCTGAAATAGCAAAAATACAGGCTGAAATAGCCCAAAAACAACAGGAATTGGAAGAAGCTAAAATAAAAGATGAACAGGAAAAAGCTGCAGAAAATAGATTAGGGACAGTTAGAACAAAAGTTGAATATAATTCTCAAGGAGAGGGTACAAGTCTAACAAAGTATACTTTAGGTTTTTCTCCATCTCAAACAGAGCCTAAAAGTCCGTATGCTAAGTTTGATGAAACATTTAGATTATACCAGACTAATGGAGAGTTAAATGGGGGAGATTATAAAGATACTCAGTTAAACATACTACTACCTTTCAAATCTCTAGACAGTAAATTAATACTTTACAGCCAAGACGAGTCTTTACAATTTGATGAAAGTGGAAGAGAAAGCCAAGGATTAGGAGCTCAGTATATTTATGATGATGGAAAAGTTTTATTCAGTGCTTTCGCAGACCAAAGAACAGATGATTTATGGGAATTTAGATACCATGAATTAACTATTCCATCTGAAATTACAGGATTAGAAGAAGATAAAACAATAACAATAAGAGAAAAAGCTTCTTGGGAAGAGAAATTCACACATATTGGAGCTTATGCAGATTATGAATCAGATAGTCATAAATGGATTATTGGAGCAGGATTTGATCAGGTTAGAGGTCCTGAAGGAACAGAAAATAGCGCTTTAGTTAAAGCAAGATTTTTCCCAACTGAAAATGATCAATTTGGTATCGCCTTCCACACCTCAAATGATACAAGTACTAACTCCACTACAAATACAATTGCAGGAGTTTATGGTCATTATGGAAATGAAGAAAAAATAGGAACAAGAGCAATAGGAATTTACTCTTGGAATAATGAAACAGATAATCATAATATGGAATTGAAATTAAGAATTGTTCAAAATCCAATATTTTCAAGAGACTTTCCTTATGACTGGCCAACAGACAACCGTCCAGACGATGGGGGTCAGTTTTCTAAAAATCAATTGGCATTACCTTTTGATTTAGAAAATTATGATCCGCATTATCATTGTGAAAAAGGATTATTTGGAGAACTAAAAATGAATTTAGGAGATAATGCTGGAATTGTAAATGGGGCTTTTTCAGCAGAAGCAGGTTATGCTTGGACTCCTTGGGATAATTCAAAAATTGCAGCTTCAGCTCTTTTCAAACACGAATTTACAGCTAGTGATTTAGAAGATATTTCTGCAAGAGATAGTATTGGTGGAAAATTATACTTTCAAAGAGGAAGAACTGAACTCCAATTGAAAGCAACTCAGTCTTTAGGAGAAGATCCTAATACAGGACTTTATGGTAGTTTCCAATACCAATTTGGAATTCCAAAGCCAAGTGTAATGGATGTTGCTAATGGTACATACAAACCAAAGGAGAAGTAAAATGACAGATAAATTAGAATTACTGATAGTAGAAGATAATATAGCAGAAGCAATTTGGGCTCAAGCAGAAGCTGCAAAAGTTGGACTAAGAAATTTTTTAGTAGCTCAAGATTTAGATCAGGCATTAACTTACTTAGAAAAAGAACCAAAATACCTAGTTTCAGATTTGTTTTTTCCAGCAGGCAATATAAATGTTCAGCCTTATATTGAAAGGTTTTTGCCAATATATGAAGCATTTCAAAATAGAAGATTTAAGGAAATAAAAGAAGAAAGTCCTGTTTATAGAGCTGTTAGTGTATGTGCAGAAGTATTTGGAGTTACTCCAGAAGAATATGTTGAAAAAGTAATGGCTAAATTAAATACTCATCAAGTTATTTTAAAATCTGCAAGAGATGCAGTTCATAAAAGACAAGATTATGAGAGATTTGAAAAATTTCAAGAAGTAATGAATAATGTTAGAAATGGTACAAAACTGCCATTAGGAATTTCTCTTACAGAAAAAGCTAAGGAAAAAGGTATTCCCAATATCATAGTAACTTCAACATATCATCATAGTGATGAATTTGAAGCAGTTAGAGAATTAGTCCCTCATTATTATGATCAAGTTATCGGAGAAGGGGATCAGAAAAGAAAAAATTGGGAAGCAGGAATAGAGCATGTTCTAAGATTGGAGAGGAATAAATAAAATGAATAAATTTTCTAGAGCTATTGTTACATTAGGCCCTTTATTTACTATGGCAATAGGAATTATGGCTGGATACAACTATCGGACATATGATCCCCAAGAAGCAATTAAACCCATAAACCTTGTGGAAATTCATGAATATAATTTAACTCCTGATGATAAAATTGATCTTGTTTTGCAAGCTAATCAAGGTCCTACTGCTTTCATTAACATGGGTGGAGGAAGATATATTCCTGTTGGAAATTATTTTGATGATCTTGAGGAAAAGGCAAAAATAATATTTATTGACGATAAATTACAAAATATGAGAGAATACTATCAGCAAAGAGAATTCTACACTAAACAAATGCAGGCTTACATATCAGAGCAGTATGAAAGAAATAAGTAAAATAAACCCTAGTGGAATAAATACTCAATACAATAAATTTAAAGCAACAAAAAGATAATCACTTCTCTTTTTTCGGTTTATTTTTTAAATATCTAATATACTTCTTAAGATAGTGATGAATAGGTAAAATAAATAATAACAGCAAGAACAAAATACCTGAAATTATTATATCTACTAATCTTAAAGAAACCAAAGAATCGCTTAAATAAGTTACAATTATAATCCAAATGGAAATTCCAAAAAAACTTCCCAAAAAATAATCCCAAAATTTTACTCTAGTTAAGCCAAAAAAATAACTAAGTCCTGAATAGTGTAAAATTGGAGAAATTCTGGCTACAAAAGTTGCAGCAAAGCCGTTTTTAGCTATTTGATGATTGTATTTTTTAATTCTCTTGAATTTTATCTCAGTTATAATATCAACAAATCTTTTTCCAAGAAGTCGGGCTATGTAAAAAGCAATAATAGCTCCAATTAAAGCACCAATAATTGAATAAATACTCCCATAAAAACTTCCAAATAATATAGCGCCTAAAACAATAATAATTGTAATCGGGAAAAAAGTAACTAGAGAAATTACAAATATTAAAATATAAGCTATAGGAGCTACACTTCCATAGCTGTTTATTTCTTCCTGTATTTTATCAGGCTCTATAATTCCTTGCAAATTAAAATATATAGCAACTATTAAAAAAGCTACAACCAATATAATTAAAGAAACAAACTTTGCAATATCTCTCTTTTTTATTCTTTCCATTATACTAATAACTAGACTATATAATTAATATATTAAACTAATTTTTAAATGTAATTAAAATAAACAAATTTAAATAATATCTAAATTATTATAAAATATGGTTAAAGATTCAGAAATTCTAAATGTAATAATAATTGGTGGAGGAATAGCAGCTCACACAGCTGCTCTTTATACTGCAAGAGCTGACCTAAACCCTTTTGTTATAGCTGGTTATGAACCTGATCAGTTAAGTCTCACAACAATAGTTGAAAACTTCCCTGGTTTTGAGCATGGAATTAATGGTCCTGATTTAATAGAAAATGCAAAAAAACAAGCTCAAAAATTTGGGGCAAAATACATACAGGAAAATGCAGATTCTTTTAATATCACAAAAAGTTCAGATAAAAAAAATGATTTATTTGAAATAGAAGCTGGTGGAAAAAAATATGTTTCAAGAACAGTTATAATATGTACAGGAGCATCAGCAAGAAAACTAGGAATTCCTGGTGAAGATAAATTTTTTGGTAGAGGTGTTTCTACATGTGCTGTTTGTGATGCAGCACTATACAAAAATAAAATTACAATAGTAGTTGGTGGAGGAGATAGTGCTATGGAGGAAACTCTAGCTTTGTATAAATTTGCAAAAAAAGTATACCTTATCCATAGAAGAGATGAGTTTAGAGCAAGTAAGATAATGCAGGACAGAATTTTAAATTTAAATAAAAAAAATGATAAAATAAAGATTATCTGGGATACAGAAGTCTTAGAAATTTTAGGCGACAAAACAGTTAAGTCTGTTAAAATAAAAAACCTTAAAACAAATAAAGTTTCAGAAATTGAAGCAGATGGATTTTTTTTAGCAATAGGGCATAATCCAAACACAATTATATTCAAAAATAAGATAAAATTAGACAAAGAAGGGTATATTTTAACAGATAAACTCTCAAAAACCAGCATTACAGGAGTATATGCTGCAGGAGATGTCCAGGATCCTGTCTTCAAACAGGCTGTTACCTCTGCAGGAGCAGGCTGTCAGGCAGCTATCCAGGCGGAGAGATATATAGAACAGCTAAAAGCTGAAGATAGATATTAGCAAGGTTTTGCCAATGCAAAACCTTTTAAAGGCTCAAAAGCCTCAAATTATAGTACTATATTAAAAAATGACTTATACAAACATGGAGAATTCAGATGATGGTCCAGATTCCGTATTACGAACAAGAAACAAACTATACTTGCGGTCCTGCATGTATGAGAATGGTTTTAGCCAGCCTGGGCATTAAAAAATCAGAAAAAGATATTACAAAGTTAATAGGCACTAACAAAATAAGAGGCACAAATCATGGAGATTTTCTAAGTTTAGTTGAAAAATACAAGTTAAGATATAGTGTGAACAGAGAGGCAACAATTGACGAACTAAAATACTATTCTAAAAATCACTATAAAATAATTGTATGTTATTTCCATCCTGTCGAAAAAGTAGGGCATTATGCAGTTGTTAGAAAAATAACCTCGAAAAAAATAACTCTTATGGATCCTGTAGATGGTCCTAATAAGACATACTCTTTAAGTTACTTTCAAAAAATATGGAGTTCAAGAAAAACATATAATAAAGAACGTTCATGGTTTATAGCTATAAGAAACTGAAAATATAATCTACTTAATTACTTATCAAACTTAAGAATCTTGACATCTTTGAAAACATGCTTCTTTTCTTTCAAAGCTTTGTGGATTTCATTAAGCTCTTTCAGAGAAATCTCTATAATTCCAGAGCTATTAACCCCTCTGAAACATAAAGAAATTGCTTCATTATCTGGTTCTAAGAAATTTTCATTAATTAATATCTCTTTAACTTCCCCTCCACCTACAACTCTTAAAACACTTCCTTCTTGAAGTTTTTTAACCCTAATTTTCATAGCAACTATTAACCTCTCCAATTAATAAGGAATTCTATACTGGAAGATATACTAAATTTACACTCCTAGAGTCATCACATACTTTTATATAGTTTAATATTAAATTCTTTTATATTAAATAAAGAGGATAAAATGAGTTTTACTTTACCTAAGTTAGAATATTCATATGATGCTTTAGAGCCTTTTATAGATTCTAAAACAATGCAGGTCCACTATGAAAAACACCACCAAGCCTATATTGATAAGCTAAATGCAGCTGTTAAAGACACAGAATTTGCAGATATTGAAATAAATACTCTCTTAAAAGAAATAGAAGATGTACCTGAAAAAATAAGAGGGGCTGTTATTAACCATGGAGGTGGTCATGCAAATCATAGTTTATTCTGGCAGTTGTTAATACCTCATAGTAAATCTACTAAAAAACCAAAAGACACTCTTCTAAAAGCAATTGAAACTAAATTTGGAAGTTTTGATAAATTCAAAGAACAATTTACAAATACTGCTTTAAACAGATTTGGAAGTGGCTGGGCTTGGCTGATAATAAACAGAAAAAAACAACTAGAAATAATTTCAACTCCAAATCAGGATTCTCCTTTAATGGACGGGCAGATTCCATTATTAGGTTTAGATGTCTGGGAACATGCATATTATCTCAAATACCAAAATAAAAGAGCAGATTATATAGAAGCTTTCTTCAATATAATAAACTGGGAAAAAGTAAATGAGTTATATATTAATTCTAAAAAGTAAATTAAAATCTTGTCCATTTCCAATAATTGCTACTTTTTAGTAACAATCAATGCAAAGATTTAAAAATATAATAAATGAGTATTTTTTATGTTAAACGAAAAAGGTAAATTTTCTCTTGAAAGAGCATGCTTAGAATTATCAAGAAAATTCAACCTAACAAGAACAGAAGAATGGAATAAAGAAAAAATGACAGAGTTTTCTATAGAGTATCAAGAGTTAAATGCACAAATTCAAGAATTATCTCCTTTTCCAGATGTTGATTCAGAGTTATTAAAAAGATATATTGAAAACCAAACACGCCCAGGATTTATAGAATATTTATGCCAAGTTCCAGATAGTAAAAATAAAACATATCCTATAACTCAAGAAGAAAGCCAGTCACCAGATAATATGCCTGATAATATTCTTCCTTTCAGATTAAAAGATAGATAAAGTTAAAAATTAAAACACAATAAAATAGGAAAATTGAACTATGGAAAATCATGATAAAAATACAAGCTATGGAAGACTAATTGAAAGATTTCCAGATATGGAAAAAGTAAATGAATATGAACTTAAGTTAATGGCAAGTGAAGTAGTGCAGATTATGGCAGAGGACACTAATGTATTTGAATTCAAGGAAATACTCCAAAAGTTGGAAGAGGATTTGGGAAAGGGCAAATATTCAAGTCTAATCAAATTAGTAGTAGGCAATAGTAGATTATTTTACGATCATGAAGAAAAACCAGGAGCAAACCACTTTTCAATTGACCTCTCTCTTAAAGGAATGGTATTTAGTGAAGATAGCAGACTAAATCAAATGGTTAATTGTCAGTATGAATAAAACTAAACAAGTAAAGCCTTAAAATAACAATAGTTAACTTTTTAAGTCTATTTAATCAATTAATAAAATGAAAATTAATATTGAAGCAAGATTTAAAGATTCAGAACAAATAACAAATGAGAATTCAACCTGCTTTTTTGATTATGAAAATGACGCACAGCTAGCAGAATATATATGCATAGTAGCAGCAATAATTGGAGAAACTGGAAGAAAATATAATATCAGCAATTCAAGATTAAACTAATTAAATTAAGATGGAACAAAAAGCAATACCAAAAAACATAACAGAAATAACAAAAGATATGATAATTCAAGATATCTTAGCAGAGCATCCAAATAAAGCAATGTTAATATCAGAAATACTAATGGACTTTGGCATCCATTGCGTAGGCTGTGGTGCAAGCGGTTTTGAAACTCTTGAAGAAGGTGTTTTAGGACATGGATTTAGTGAAGAAGAGCTTGATATATTAGTTAATAATTTAAACAAAGCAATAGACTCAAAATCTAAAACAAAAACTAATAATACAAACAAAGAGACATTTAGCTTAATACTAACTGAAAAAGCTGTTAAAAAGCTTAAAGAAATAATGAAACAGGAAAATAAGGAAAATGGTTACCTAAGAGCTGCTGTTTTAGCAGGTGGATGTTCTGGTTATACATATGATTTAGAATTAACTGAAGAGAAATTTGCAGAAGACATCCAGTTAGAACAAAATGGGGTAAAAATCCTCATCAGTGAAGAAAACATAGAATATCTAAATGGAACTAAAATTGATTTTATTGATACTTTAAAAGAATCAGGTTTTAAATTTCTAAACCCAAATGCAACTAAGGAATGTGGGTGTGGTAAGAGTTTTAGTTAGAAAAAAGCCTGATTTTAAATAATAATCTTTAAATACTAAATATAAATTAATTGCATTTCACTTTTAACTTTCTAGTTGCATTATTCAACTCTAAAGATTTAAATACCTTACAAAATGTATAATTACCCATGAAATTAAACAGAGAAAAATCAACTATTGGAATAGAAAAAAGAGATTTAGTAAGAGCTTTAAGACAGGTTCCAAGTAAGTTGAAGAATAAAGGAGTAGAAGTTAATGAAAATTTTCAAGAGGCAATAACATACTTTGTTAGATACTTAGCAGAAGCATTGGAAAGTTCACAACTATCAGGAGAAACAAGAATAAGCCCGGAAAATTATGCACTTTTATATAATACTACACTAGAAACCCTGATACATCCTGAAGATTGTAGTGAAAAAAAAGTTTATACAGGAGATTTAGAAAGATTATATGAAGGATTTGACTTGCTAACAAAAACAGTTGCAGAATATGCTCTAGGCAGAAAACACAATGGAGAATTGTTTTCACAGAAAGCAGGAGAGTATTTTTCAAGACTACCTGATTTTTACTCTGCCCACGAATACAAATCTAGACTTATTGCTTAATCAATTTTATATAGAAATTTAGTCTAGTAATAACCAGACTATACAAATTCTTTAAAACCCATACATAATCAGAAATAAATGTATTCTAAACTAAGAGAAGCTGCTCAAAACTACTTACCTAATTCACTAGATATATCTTCAACAGCCACTGGAATGTACAGCCATTTAGAACATGAAACAGCTAACCTTTCAGAAGAACTTGATAGAAAAGTAACAAAAGAAGTTCTTAGATTTATTTTAAACAATGATTTTTATAGAATTGAGAAAAATATAGAATCTTTAGCAGGTGGATGTTCTCCAGATAAGAGGCATTTACTTCTGTCCCCAAGAAAAAACGGAGCAAGTTTAGGGATTGTTATTTTATGTGACTATATGACAACAGCTAGCCCGGTTGATAGATTAAGTACAAGAATACCTCAAAATCTTGAACTATACTTTTTTCCGTCTTTTTCAAAAGTAAAAATAACAAAATCAAGGTCAGAAGAAGTAAAAGTTGAAAGCCTGTCTGAAAATACAGAAGCAATTGAATCTTACAAATCACAAATACTAGATGTTATTACAAAAACATTAAAAAATAGCTTGTAAAATAAACCACAAAACACTCTTTAGTGTGGAATTTGTTCATGGGGTTTTGAGGTTCCCAAAAAAATACACTATTAACCATCCACTATCTAAAGATAGTGGATTTTTTTTAGGATTAAGCAGGCATAAATCTCACATTATTGACTATTAAAATTATTCCAAGTATAAATAATCCAAGTGCTATGCTTATTTTTACTCTCTCTTCTTTTATAATTTCTTTAATTTTCATTTTTAAAAAAAAGTCTGATAATATATAAAGCTTATGAAAATAAATTCTTAGAAAAATATCATAAAGGTATTTAAACTTTACAAATAATTTAATGAAATGAGCCATTTAAGAAGATTTAAATTTCCGGAAATAAAAAATACAGCTATATTAAGTCCGATGGAAGGTGTTACTGATGTAGCTTTCCGTGAATTATGTAAAAAATACGGAGCAGGGATAACATATACAGAATTCACAAGTGGAACAGCTTTAGTAAGAGGTTCTAAAAAGTCTGAAAATAAAATTAAAACATCTGACTTAGAAAAACCAGTTGCTGTACAGCTTTTCGGCAGGGATTTTAATGATGTGGTTTCTGCAGCAAAGCTTGTAGAGGATAAATTTGATATAATTGATATAAACTGTGGATGCCCTTCATGGAAGGTTATAAAATCAGGAGCTGGGTCTGAAATGTTAAAAAAGCCAGAGGGAATTGTAAAATTAGTTAGTCTACTTGTGAAAAATATTGATAAACCTATTTCTGTAAAATTAAGGCTTGGAATAGATAACGATAGCATAAACATATTAGAAGTTGCTCAACTTGTAGAAAAAGCAGGTGCTGCAGCTATTGCAATTCATGGAAGAACACAAAAGCAAGGATATAGTGGAAAAGCAAATTGGGAGTTGATTAAAAAAGTAAAGGAAACAGCCAAAATACCAGTAATTGGAAATGGTGATGTATTTACTCCTGAAGATTTCAAAGAAAAGTTAGATTACAGCAAAGTAGATGCTATAATGATAGCAAGAGGAGCTGTTGGAAACCCATATATTTTCAAACAGATAAAAGATTATTTAGAAACTGGAAAATATGATAAAAAAGATAAAATAGAGCAGTTTGAAGAGTATTTAGTTTTAGCATTTAAGCATAACATTTCTTTTTCACAAATTAAATCTCAGGCAATAAGTTTCACTAAAGGGATTGTTATGGGAGGAAATTTAAGAAAAGAAATATCTTCTGCAAAATCAATAGAAGAAATCAAAGATATTTTAAAAATAAAATAATTCGCTTGTTTAATTAATAAATATAAACTGATTTTTTTCCAAGTAAAGAATTAATTAAATTATCTACCATACAACTTTTCTGAGCAACCATATATCCATAATCATGAACTTGTTCTAGTTGCTTCCAGTCATCAATCGAGGTTCTTAATATTCGATCAATTGAATCCATTACAACTTTATCTTCATTAAGTCTAAAAAATCCCCAAGCTATTGCGTAATGTTTCATTGCACTTACAGTTTGTTTATACAAATGATCGTCATGACCTAATAAATAATAAAAAAATCCATAATCTTCATTTCTTTGTATTGAATTATCTTCTTTTTCCATAAAATATAACTTTTGTAAATTAATAAATATTATTCTTTATCTTGGTTATTTATCTTATCTTCAAGATTTTCAGTAGAATTTTCATCATTTCTTATAGATTCTGTTCTCCTAACATAAGAATTTACTCCTCCAATAAAAAAAGAGATACCTAGTGAAGTTAAAAATGCTTCTCTATTATTCAAACCTGAAAAAGTTAAACCAGTGCCTACTAATGCAATAATTGGTCCGTAAGTCTTGTATAAAGATTTTTCATTTTCAAGCATTTGTTCAAACCTGCTTCTTTCCTTTAAGGAATAACTATCAAGTTGGTTTAAGAAATTTGGATCTTCAAAAAGTTTATCGCGATTATAATTCCTGTAATTTCCAATGCTAAATAATACTCCACAAACAACTGCAGTTTTATACCATTCTTCAGCTATTAATCCTGCTGTTAAAGTAGCTGATCCCATTATAGAAAGTATATTACTTAATTCAGCTTTGCCCTTACCATATCCTTTATTTAATTTTTTCACAGTATTATCTACACTGTCCATTATTCTTTTATCAAATGCTTGATATGCTAAATTTACTATCCCCATAAAATGCCTATAAATAAAATGTTTATAAATTTAGCTATTTGATTTTTCCTTAAAAAAGGTAATTTTTTCTGTCTAACATGCTATTTCAGAAATGATTAAATCCCCAAAGAGCTGCATGAGAGTGCTTTTTAGCTATCTCTAATTCCTTTTCTTCCCATGTATTTTCAAGTGTTCTATATTCAACAGTTCTTCCATTTTTAGTTGCTCTATCAATACCATACTGCATTCCATTAGAAATTCCAAGATTTTGATAAACCACAGTAACTATATTTGGAAGAGATTCAATTAATACCTTTCCTGCCTCTATTCCCATCTCTCTTTCTGTTTGAATATTATCATCTAATATTCCTGGCTGGGTAAAAAACAAATGAGATGCAAAAGGGGTTTCTCCACGTAATAAACAGTCTCTTACACACGCTCTTGCATAGAGAAGATTTCTTCTTACTTCATTTTCATTACTTCCCATATAAGGAGTTTCTACATCAACAAATTTTACCATAACAAAATATTATTTTACGATTTTTAATTATTTATATTATAAACAGATTATAAGTAAACTTTCTTCCCACTTGCTTATCTTCACTATTTCGGTAACTTTAAAAGCATTGAATAAATCATAATTATTCATGAACAGGATAAGATTAATTTTAAGCCACAGTGAATTAGAAAAAGAAGCTCAATCATTCCATGAAAATGGCAAGGAACTTCTAAATGTAGGAGATTCGCATTCTGCAGCAACCTCATTTTCATTCGCTTATGTATTTTACAGAGAGGCAGGAAATATCACTAAGATGAACGATTGTTATAATAAGATTCAAATATGTGATTTTGATTCTGACTCTATAGAACAATTAATTGATAAATCAGAAAAATCAATATCATGGTCATACGGCATTTCATCTATGGCATGCCATTTCTCATTAAAAAGAGCAGCAAACTAATTCTAGAAACCCTTAAATACCCATAAATAAAAATACTATCAATATAAAATGTACTCATTAGAATTGGAAAAAGTAATATCTGAAATTAAAGCAAGAAACTCTAAACAAGTATTAATTCAATTGCCAGATGGTTTAAAGCCAGAAGCAAATAAAGTTATAGATGCTATAGAATCTCAGACAGATGCCAAGGCATTTTTATGGCTGACAGACTGCTTTGGAGCCTGTGATATTCCATTAGGACTTGACATACTTAAAATAGACTTAATGATCCAGTTTGGACATAACAGGTATTGGAAAACACAGGAGTGGTAATGGTAGAATATATTAAAAAATCTAAATTAAAAGAAAGTAGTGCGGTAGAAAACCGTAGGTTGTCTTCGCAATGACTCAAATAATTTTTATAGACGCAAAATGGGAAGGAATAATTACTCTAGAAGATAAACTTAAAAATTATCTTCAAAAAAATAAAATTAACTCTCTAGCTCTTTTTGCTAGTGTTCAATTTTCAGATGTGGAAAATTTCATAAAAGAATTAAATAAAATAAATATTAAAGTTAATATTACTAAAGCAAAACGTACAGGCAAACCTATGCAAATCTTAGGTTGTGATGCTTACCATGATAGTTTTGAAACACCTATTTTAGAGGAAAGTGATGCAGTTTTATATTTAGGAGATGGTTATTTTCATCCAAAAGCTCTTCTCCTTTCCCAAGTAAAAAACAATAAAATAAAACCAGTAATAATGTGGAATCCAATATCAAAAACCATAGAAGTATTAAATGAAAAAATAATTATAGATCAGATAAAAAAATACAAAAGAAATTTAAGAATGTACGTCAATGCAAAAACAATAGGTATTTTAGTAACAATTAAACCAGGGCAAAATTACTTTGTAACAGCTAAAAAACTGAAAGAATTTCTGGAAAAACAAGGCAAAAAAGCTTACATATTTGTTGATAATAATCTTGATTTAAGACATCTGGAAAACTACCCATTTATAGATGCATGGGTCAATACTGCCTGCCCAAGAATAGGAACAGATGACATAGTTAATATAAGACAGCCCTTAATAAACATAAAAGAAGCTGGTAATCCTATAAAAGCCTTGGAAGAATTAGAGTTTAGAAATTAGAAAAAATAAGATTTTATCATCTCTCAAAATTTTCAGGAAGACCATAATTATGGATTGCAACACCTAATCTTGCTCCAGGATATGTCCATAAAGCGAATACATAAGTTCCAAGATTTTCTCCGGATTGCTCATTACCCTTCTCCAAATATGCTTTAAAAGAAGTATCCTGAATCCTAACACTATCAAATCTCATTAAATTTGATTCTAGTCCAAGTATAGGACCAAAAGAACCAGTAACAAGTGCCATTACTCCTAAAATGCCACACCTTTTTAACTTTATTTTATTATCTTCTTTCATTGGATAAAATTAGTAATCTTCAATTTCTTCTTGAGATCCTTCAGTTTTTTTAGCAGAACTATTTTCATCAGCTTTCAAATCATTAATATCTATAGTGTTTATCATTTCCCTGAATTCAAGAAACTTGTCAGCAGGAATTCTTGTTCCGCTTTTCGTAAAACCAGTATATCTTTCAGATTTAGTAAACTCTCTTATTGTAACTCCTGGCCTTCCTCCAAAATCATCAACTCTTACAACAATATCTGTATTCTCGTTTTTATTTATCTTACCTATATCTTTTTCCATGTCTTATCAAAGAATTATGCCTTTATAAAATTAATTGGGCTAATCATAAAACACACCTGGATTTCTCTCACCAAAAGTTTGCCAATCTATACCTTCAAGAGCAAGTTCTCTCTTTAATCTATCTTCATAAACATGAATCACTCCTAAATAAGCAGGCTCATATTTACCATCAGATATCACTAACATCCCACGCTTATGTAATTCATCACAAACTCTTTTATCAGCTTCTTCAATTATCCTTTTAGTTTCTTCACTATCTCCTAACCCCAATGACCTTAAAAGTTTTGGATCTATAGGAACTACTAATATTCTT
>Ga0208958_1002258_pt1 | contig 17018 bp, 20 predicted proteins | sample RifOxyB1_FD_184032 | JGI IMG/M metagenome (GOLD analysis project Ga0208958, IMG submission 184032) | Soil microbial communities from Rifle, Colorado - Rifle Oxygen_injection B1 (SPAdes) | ecosystem: Environmental > Terrestrial > Deep subsurface > Rock core/Sediment | place: Rifle, Colorado... | reverse complement strand
AGTATGGAGAGTCTGAGCAAAATCAACAAAACCAGAATCATTTGGATAAAAAGTTAGATATAATTTATCATCAGCTTCAGATAAGTTTTCAACAAGCGTATGTAAATGTTGAGGACAGGGATAAACACTTGTATTTGTAGGCATAAATCTCAGAAAATATATCTACTTTTTAAGATTTGCGTAGCAAATGAATACCTTAACATGTGCAGTGTTAATTTAATTCCAATTTTCTTTCCAAACAATTCTAATACTTCTTGAACAGATCTTTTTGTATACTTCCCATTTCTTCCTTCAAGAACATATTCTGTTTTAAACTCATATTTAGAATAATATTTCAATAAATCTAATTTCAATGACTCTGACATAAGCGTTATCCTATCTTTGCTTCCTTTTCCTAATCTAACCCAAATAATATTCCTGTCAAAGTCCAAATCTTTTCTTTTTAGGTTTAGTAATTCACTTAACCTTAACTCCGAAGAATATAATAATTCAATAATAATTTTAGGTTTTAGATTATTTGATAATTCTAAAATTTTTTTAATGTTTTCTTTGCTCACCTTGTTCACTGGAAAGAACACCTCTCAAAATTACTCTCACTTCGTTCGTCGGCTGATTTAACAGGGCTTAAAGAGTTCTGCTCTTGCAGAGCCTCTCCCAAATTTTTGATTACTCTCTAAATAGGGGGACAATTTCTTAAAGAAAAATTATACTTGATCTAATTCAATAAAACAATCAAACATTCTATCGTTTTCATCATCTCTTGAAACAACCTTCGGAAGTTGAGTAGGTAAATAATGAACAAGTAAAGAATCCTCTCTCAAATACGGAATATTTCCTCCATCCATAGGAATCCAAAAATCATCAGCACCATTTGTTACCTTAAATTCATTCCAAGCATGCATGTCTCCTTCTGTAGCAGAATACCTCTGTCCTTCTAAGATACTTTCTTCACTGCATATCCTGCCTTCAATTGCCCGATTACTAACTCCTCCGATAGAAAGAAGCCATCTTGTTAATGTTTGTCTTTCAGTACAGTTACCCTCATAAGAATCTATTTGTTTTAATTCATCAATAATCTGTCTGGCGTTTTTTCCTGGACCTGATTGCCACTCATTTATTTTAGTATCAACATATTCCAAAACAGCTCTAACATCACTTAATGAATCAATTCTTGCTTTACCAATAATTTGAGTAAGTAATGTTTGATAGCGACCAAATAATTCTTTTGGATCTCCAATATCATTTTTCTCCCACCTTAAACAGGCTTCTTCTGGAGTATATTCTTGTCTTACAACACTAGTTCCCCTAATGCGAGAAATATCTAAATATCTTGTTCTGAAAGTAAAATTTTGTCCATCTCGTTCCACAAGATTATCAAAAGAAAAAAGAGTTCCTTCATCTAAAAGAACAACTTCTGCATTTTCTGGAATGCTTAATCTTGCCTGGATATTTTGTGATCTAATTGGATAATGCATTTTAATCCTACCAGAATCACTATTTAACTTAATCTCATCACTTCTTCCATACTTATGTCTAACAAATGGTAATGATTTCTTTACTGTGTTCGCATGATCGTATGTAGTATACATATTAATTTATAACATCTATTCATTTATAAATATTCTGGTTTATTTACCACTAATAGGTTATTACAGAACACAAAAAAAATAATAGAAATTAGTAAAAAATATTCTAATGAAATGCAACTTATTTCCAAAAAAACTTTATCTTTTTTTGAGAAATATTCACATTTAAAAGTTGATGAGCTTTCACAAAATGAAACCTTTAAATTAGACCTTAATACAATAATTCTTATTATAAAAAGAAGAATAGAGTTAGAAGAATCAGAATTATACCCTTTGTATAGTCAAATTAAAAAGTAAGATTTTTATATAATCACATTCTAATACAAAGTATGTACGGCTTTTCAAAAGAAGAAATTCAATTATTCAAATCCTTAAATAATCCCAAAAAGATCCAAGATTTTATTAATAAAATCCCTGTAAATAAAGAACCTAAAGGTGATACATGTATTTCTCCAAAACAAGTACTTCTACAAAATCGAGCACATTGTATTGAAGGCGCTATGTTAGCTGCAACAATATTCAGATTTCATAACCAACCCCCTTTACTTTTAGATTTAACTTCCAATCCTAAAGATTTTGATCATGTGGTCGCCCCATTCAAAAAAGACGGCTATTGGGGTGCTATTTCAAAGACAAACCATGCAGTATTAAGATATAGAGAACCTGTCTATAAAACAATTAGAGAATTAGTTTTATCCTATTTCCACGAATATTTCTTGGATGATGGCAAAAAAACATTAAGAACTTATTCCATGCCGATTAATATTTCTAAATTTGACAAAAAAAATTGGATGACTTCAGAAAAAAATGTTTGGTTTATAGCAAACCATTTGGTAAAGGTAAAACATTATCCTATTCTAAATAAAAAACAAATTCATTTTTTAAGAAAAGCAGAACCAATAGAAATAGAAGCTGGTAAGATTATTGAATGGAAATAGCTACAAATAATTTTGAATAGACCCCGAAGAAAATCTTGGTGCATCATTAATATATTCTTTTAGGGTCTTCTTATGCCTTCTAAATTCTTCTTCTCTTCCTAATATCATCAACCCATCACCGCAAGTTAAACTTCTAGAATCTTCAACTAATTGTCTAGATCTAAATTGAAAATAAAAAACTTCTGGATTTCCAGGCCATTTACTTCTTTGAATACCATTATAAGCAAAAACTTCAACAATCGGAATACTAGAATCACCCCAAAGAATTCCAATAACCCAAAGATAATCTTCATCAATCTTTCCTAAAACTGAAGACAATTCGTTTCTAGCACTTGAAATTGGATTAGAACCAAAGACTTCAATCCCGACATTATGCAAATAAAATCTTCCCGGGAATTTAGATTTATCTAAAAATTTAACCTGTGCATTAAAATCCATATTAAAATAAAAAATAATTTAGTTTATAATAGTTATTAAGGTTTATATCTCAACATAGTTCTAGGGAACGCAATCGCATCTTTGATATTATCAAGCCCACAAATCCAAGATATAACCCTTTCAGTACCCATTCCAAATCCACCATGCGGCACAGATCCATATCTTCTTGTATCCAAATAGAAATCATAATCCTTTGGATTCTCACCTTGGTCTTTAAGCTTCTTAATCAAAATATCCAAATCTTCTTCTCTCTGTGAAGCCCCAATGATTTCTCCATAATGTTCCGGTGCAATCATATCAAACCCCAAAACAACTTTATCATTCTCCGGATCTTCTTTCATATAGAATGCTTTGACTTCTTTTGGATACCTAGTAACAATTATTGGTGTATCATACAATTCAGATAATTTATCCTCTTCAACAGTCCTAAGATCCTTTCCCCACTCAACATTCAATTTTTCTTTCTTCAATAACTTCAAAGCATCATCATAAGTCATCCTAGGAAATTTCTTCTTAGCAACCGGTTCTAATTTAGAAATATCCCTTTCAAGAATCTTCAATTCTTCTTTATTCACTTCTAATACTTTCTTTACAATTGCTTTAATCAAACCTTCTCCATAGTCTTGCAATTCATCAAAATTTAACCAAGCAACTTCCATTTCTGCATGCCAGTATTCAGTTAAATGCCTTGAAGTTTTCGATTTCTCAGCTCTGAATGAAGGTGCAATAGTATATATCTTTTCCAAAGAAAATATTGCCGGTTCAGCTTGTAACTGCCAGGTTTGTGCAAGGTATACAAAATCTCCAAAGTAAGGCACTTTAAAGACTGTAGAACCACCTTCAGCCTGTGTTGGTTGAAATATCGGACTTTGATACTCATAAAAACCTTTGCTTCTAAAATATTCATGAATCGCACCGAATACTGTTGACCTAATTTTTAATATTGCAGTCATTCTTCTTGAACGCAACCACAAATGTCTGTTATCTGCTAAAAACTCAACTGAAAGATCTTTTTGAATAGGAAAATTATCACATTTTCCAACAATTTTCAAATCCTTAACATTTAATTCATATCCAGAAGGCGCTCTAGAATCTGCTTTAATCTCTCCTTTAATCTCCATTGAAGTCTCAGTATGCACACTCTCTGCATCCTTCCAAGCTTTTTCTGAAACATTCTTTTTTTCAATAACACACTGAATAATTTCTGAAGCATCCCTTAGAACTATAAATCTTAAATTATTAGACCCGCGCTCTCTATAACACCATCCTCTTATTGCAACTGCGCCAGTCCCTTGGACCATAGCTTCCTTTATAGATTTAAATTCCATACTAATTAAAATTAATTTTGAGTTTAAATATTTAATCGTTTAAATACTATCTAATGGGCTCTTTATTTTTGATAAGTCTTTATTAGAAACTTTCGTATAAATCTCAGTAGTCTTCAAATCACTGTGCCCTAATAACTTTTGAATATATCTTATATCAGTTCCAGCCTCAAATAAATGCTTTGCACTTTTTCTAACAAAGGTTAAGAGGTTCGTTTCACTCACGCAAATTTTTCTACGAGTTGGGTACTGAAAGGAAAATTATAAGAATAAGTAAGAATGTTAATAATTATGAAAAATAAAATGATTTCTTTAAAGAAACAAACAGCGATTATTATTGATGGGCCAATGGGTTCAGGAAAGACAACTGTTGCAAATATTATTCACAGAAAGATAAAGAAAATGGTTTATTTGGGAACTGATAAAATTAAGTGGCTTCAATCTGATTTTAAAAGAAGCGATAAAGAGATTTTTATTTCCATAGAAGTTGTTTTGTCTATGGCAGACACTTATCTTAAAAATGAGATGAATATCTTGCTCGCAGAGAATATTATTGACAGAGAAGTAAGAAATAAGTTCATAGATTTATTCAATAAAAACAAATTACAACTTTTTATTTATCATCTGAGTGCCCCTAAAAAGACACTCTTAGAACGTTTAAATAAGAGGGGAAAAGAACACGAAAAAAAAGGAATTCCTCCCATCTCAAAACCATTCATTTTAAGAAACTTAAATTCTCACCATGAGAATAGAGAAAAAAATGCAAAAGTATTAGATAGTTCGGAAAAAACTCCCGAGGAAATTGCAGGTATTATACTAAAAGAAATTAGAAATAATTAACAATCATTTTAAATAATATAAAAAATGGAAAAGACTATGGAATCAAAAATTAAAGCACTTATTTTTGATGTAGGAGGAGTTCTATTTTTACCCAAGGATGATAAAAAAGAAAAACATCTTTTATCCTCCTTTGGAGAAGCCTGTTTACTCTTAAGAGATTTTGATATTGATACTTCTAATGTCCAAAAAATTCTGTTTAATATCTATAAGCAGTCTTCTAGAGGGGATATTTCCAAAGAAAAAACTTTAAACTTGATGTCTAAAGAATTAGGTATCTCTCCAAGAAAATTAGAAGAATCATTTTTAAAAGTTTATAAAGATAATACCTTAGAAAATGATGAATTGTATAATCATATTTTGGAATTAAAAAAGAAAGGATACAAAATAGGTATTCTATCCACTCAATTTCATTTATCTAAAGATGTTTTAATACCAGAGAAATACTACAAAAATTTTGATGCGCTTGAAATCTCTTGTGATGATAAATTGAGAAAACCTGATGAAGAATCCTTCAAATTAATTCTTAAAAGACTTAATGTTAATCCAGAAGAATCTATTTTTGTGGATGATAAACAAGAAAATTTAGATTCTGCAGGAGACTTAGGAATGAAGACAATTATTTTTAAAAATAACAATCAATTTTTTTCAGACTTAGAAGAGTTAGGAATTAAGTAAATACAGCCCCCAATTCTAAAAAACAAAAATACTACGGCACTCTCTCTAATAAAAAAGGACTGCGTCCCGCCGTCCACAAATTCCAAATTAACTCTGCGGTGCTCATTTCATTCCGCTCCTCGCCACGTCTTGCAGACTTTTGCCTTTGGCTCAGGACAGATAACAGCGATTAAAAAGAAAAATCTTGCAGATTTTTCCCAAATTCGCTTCGCAAACTTTCTTTAATCGCGATGTTAAAATCAATTATGACTACAGGGCACACACGGACTAAAATAATAAAAAACGGAAGGGGGCACACTCAAAATAGAATCTAAGAGAATACAAAACAAGCTTGTACTACCCATCCAGGAAGGGATAATTACTTAAAAAAGCAAACATTTATATATTTCTATTGATTTCCAGCCATTATGGAACAAGAAAAAAGTTATTCAAGGAGACCAAACAGACCATTCCCCCAGTATTCTATGGATGAAACATTAGTCATCGCAAGAACTATCCAAGATAAAAATGCAGGCAAACCAATGAAGAGATTGCTGCTTGCAGATGCAATCGGAAGAAAACCTACAACAATTCAGTTTCGGGATTTACTAAGTTCATCCTATAAGTATGGCTTAACTAACGGAACTGAAAAAGCTGATTATATCGAACTTACAGATTTGGGCAAACAAATTACAAAACCTATTTCCTCACAACAAAAGATTGCTGCTGAACAGAGGGCATCACTTACACCTGAATTATTCAACAAAATATTTTTACATTACAAGAATGCTAAATGGCCAAAAGGGACTTTCTTTGAGAATACACTTGAAGTTGAATTTAAGGTACCCAGAGAGTATGTAAAAGAAGTCCAAACGATACTGGAAAAAAATGGGAGATTCTCAGGAATATTGCGAGATATTAGTGGTTCTTTGATGGTGATGTTTGATGATTATACTCCAATAAATGATTCTCAGAAAGAACCAGAAACAAAAGATGTTATTTCGGAAGAAGGAATACAAGATATACATCAAATGCCTTCCACATTAGATACCCCACCAAATTCAGAGCCTAAGCCAAAAGAAGAACAGAGACCTATTTTCATAGCGCATGGTAAGAATAAAAAACCACTGGAACAATTGAAAAAAATATTGGACCAGTTCAAAATCCCCTATAAAGTTGCTATTGAAGAGCCGCATTCTGGCAGACCAATTTCACAAAAAGTAAGGGAGTTAATGAACAGCTGTGGTTCAGCAATATTCATCTTTTCAAAAGATGGTGAGACTAAAGATGAAGGATCTCAAGTAATAGCAAATCTTAACGTTGTTTTTGAACTCGGTGCAGCAAGTGTATTATATGGTGAGAAAGTCATTATCTTCAAAGAGGATGGCATAACTTTTCCTTCTGACTTCAGCAATATTGGATATATATCATTTGATGATAAAGGTATTGAAGCTAAGGCATTGGACCTCATCAAAGAGTTGATATCAATGGGATCTGTAAAAATCATATCAACATAAAAGGAACAATAATATGATAACTCCAGAAGTTTGGTTTAGCATAATTCTTGGATACTTAGTAGCTCTTTGGTTTGAAAAATATTATGTTAGTAGGGCAAGCGTATTACCTAACGTAGGAGTTATTTTTTTCCTAATGTGGCCTACATGGGTCCAAATAAATATATATGTCAAATGGTATGTTCTTATTGGCCTTTTATTTGGAATTGTTGCTTTAGGAATGTTAATCAAACAGAAAAAAATTCCTGGATGGATGTATGATTTAACCTACCCGTTCTATTGTGGAAAAACCTTAATGCCAATATACACCTCAATAGTAATATTTAAGGAATATTTTGTAGCTCAACTATATTTAACTCCTTTTTGGATTGCAGTCGGAATATTACTTGTCGTTGGATGGTATGTAGGAGTAAAGTATTTAGATAACAATTATCCTTTTAAAGGCTTTTTTTCGTGAGTATGCCCCTGCGTCAGAACTCTCCTCAGCCTTTGGCTTCGTTGGTTGACCGATACTACGTATGGTCGTTGATTTTAACAGGGCTTAAAGGGTTTCGTTCGGTTGCCTCCATACATCCAAATTTTCGCTCCGCTCAAGAAACTTCTCACAACCGCATACGTTATATTCAATTTTTTTCTCTCATTTTCAAATTAAAATCTATACAGGCGTGAAGAAAAAGTTTTGCTCCATTTTAAAGTAGTAAAATTTATATAATTCGGTTCATTTCTAATAAGTTATGGGAACACAGGGTGAAATTTATAATCTTCTTGGTTTGAAACTTCCAGCTGAGACAGTAGAAAAAGATAGATTGTATAGGGTTAATGGAAAGACTGTTGCAGCTGATGAAGATCATACAGAAGGTACTGACTTTGTAAATGTCATCCCAACCGTTGCTGTCGATCTGAAAAATCCTAATCTAGTTGTTAGATTATTAGGTTATGATCATGTAATGAAAAGTCACCATTTTAGTGGTGAGGCGTTAGTTGGATATGTTTTAGCAAATGAAAGTTATATTGCTAGTGCAACACCTTTACCTCCTAATAATAAGATAGATGAATTGCGAACTAAGCTGGTTGATGATTTGCGAGAAAGATTAGGATATGATACTCAACCTAATCAACTAGAAGTGTTCTTAATGTTTGATTTTAAACAATAATAAATTTGAAATCCTAAAAATGAGAATGGGGGGACTTAAGATAGAAATAATTACACCTTCGGCAATGAAGCTAATAATTTATATGTATTTGCTCTTTCAGTATAACCTAATCTCTCAGCGAATCTTGCAGAAACATCAAACTTACCCAATACAGAAAATCTTTCCATTGCTTGATGACCAATTAATCCTCTTTTCGCCTCATCACCAATCTTAGAAGCTGCATCTATTGCTATATCAAAATATTCTGGATCTTCAAAAGTTTCACATACATAATCGATACCAATTCTTGGTTCACAAATTTCTAAAGCCTTTTGTGGGTTACCATTTTGATTGGCAGTTCTTGCGGCTTCTTTCCTCAAACCTGCTTGTTCATATATTTGTATTGCCATATCGGCATGACCATTATCAAGAGCAAATTTTGCCATTTTAGATAATTCCTCAGGAACTTTAACTCTTGAAGAAATTTCCATTGCCCTATCAGTATATCCTTCTTGCATAGCAAGTCTATATGCATCCTGAGGTTGAAAAGCTCTTTCATAAGCAGTAATTAATTTATCATTATTACCAACACTTTTAGCAATGTTTATAAGAGGTTTAGGATCAATTAAGAAACGATCTTCTAAGAGAGTATCAAATGCTTTTTCATAAAGTTGATGTGCTTTTTCTTGATTACCAGCTTCCTCTGCAACTTTTGCTCCTTGTAGTAGATATACTGCTTTATCATGAGAACTCACAGTTTCAGCCACTCTTTCATAAATGCCAATCACATCATCCAAAGTTCCATGCTGTCTTTCTAATTCCACAGCCCTATCAACTCTTCTTTCTTTTTCATATCCAGAGATTGCTAATCTCAAATGCTTTTCTGTATTAACAGAATCTCCTTGTTCTTCATATAAACGGGAAAGTCCTTCATGATTTCTTGCAGAATCTTCTCTTTCTAATGCATCTTCATAAACTTTGATTGCTCGTCCTATACCAATATGTTCTTTCGCAACTTTCGCAGCTTGATCAACAAAAAAATGACCCTCTTCATAAATAGCAATTGCCCTTTCAGGATTTCCACTTAGAATCTCAAATCTTGCCATATCATCATAATCACTACTTTTTTCAGTAAAAAAATCTCTTGCTTTAGAAGCATATTCTGAATTTATACTAAGACCTATTTTCACAGCACCAATCTTCGCTGCTTCTCTCGCTTCAGATGGTAATCTTTCTAACAATCCCTCAAGATTATATTGCTTCTCCCCCGCAGGTAATACGCTTGGAAAAACTTTTCCCATAACTGAACGCCAATTAGCTTCCATTTTCATATAAATAATGATAACTACTTTATTAAATTATTGAAATTTAAACATATAAACAATCTTAAGTCCCTTTTCTCTTTTAATTTCTTGAAGCCTGAACAATAGAATCAATAGTATTTGCTATTTCTTCCCCACCTATTGTATTCACAAGAGATTTTCTTTGAGGACTAAAATCCAATTCTTTTACTTGATTCATTAATTCAGTTCCTGCATTTAATGCATCTTCTATAGAATCATATGCAGGATTACATGAAACTATTGGGCGACAACATTTATCTTTATTATGGATAATAGCATAGCCATATTTACCAGACTCTTTATCTCGATAAACATCAACCAAAGTTTCATTTCCTTTAATTTGCATTGCCGAAAGTAAAGATAATCCCATAATAAATAATATTCAGGGGTTACTTAAAAAGATTTCTAAGGTAAAAAAATTATTCTGAAAAACACAGAATAATTTGAATTTTTTATCTTACTCTCACTTAACTTCATTCAACCATTTCTTAATCAAATTAAAACCTTCTTGCCAGAATTCCCCTTTAGAAATATCAAATCCTTGTTCTTTAAGCAAATCTTCAGGTTTTCTAGTCCCACCTGCATTTAAAATAATCTTCAACTTTTTAACAAAATTTTTCTTATCTTTCAAATATTCTGCATATAAAGCTAATGATAACAAATCCCCAAATGAATATCCATAACAATAAAATGGCGAATGATAAATATGTGGCACAACTAAATACTCATATTTGAAATTTTCATCAATATCAACAGAATCTCCAAATAATTCTTTAAGATTATCCCAATATAAATTACTCAATTCTTCTTCAGTAATCCCTTTAGGAATCTTTTCATGTGCCAATAATTCAAATTTAACAAAATAAGCTTGTCTCATAATGGTTCTATATGAATCTTCAATTTTATTAAGAATCATCATTTTTCTTTCTTTATCTTTCGCTTTCTTCAACAATTTATCAAATAACATTAATTCAGAGAATGTTGATGCAGTTTCTGCTAATGGAATCACTGAATGAAATAATGTTGGTAGTTTATCCGAAGCTTGCATAGCATGTATAGCATGCCCAAATTCATGAGCCATTGTATAAATATCATCAGGTTTCCCAGAAAAATTCAATAATACATATGGAGTAATATCTGGATTTACAGAATAACAAAATGCTCCACTACGCTTATTTTCTCTAGGAAAAGCATCAATTTTTTCTTGTTGAAAAAGTCTACTAGCCTGTTGATAAAACTCTTTATCAAACTCCTTAAAATTATTCAAAACAATTTTCTTGGATTCCTCGAATGAATATTTTTTTTGAACTTTTTTCAAAGGAGCATATAAATCAAACCTTGATATTTTTTTCAATCCTAAATTCTTCGCTTTCAACTTAAAAAACTCTTGATAAATAATCTTATTTTTTTCACAAACTTTCAATAAAGTTTTAATTACTTCATCACTCAACCAATTATCAATATTTCTCACTGAAATAGAATTTTTATAACCTCTCAAATCTTTTTCAATATTCCAATCTTTAACAACTGAAGAATAAATAGTAAATAATATTTCTTTATTTTCCCTGAAAGGTTTATAATAACTTAAATAAGCATTTTTTCTTATCGATGGATTATTATCAAAAACATAATCCATAATTTCTTTCATAGTTTTAATTTTTTTTACTTTACCATGAATCTTCAACTCATATTGAAAGTTTGTTGTAATTTGATCATAAAGTTCAGTAACAGTATTAATCCCATTCAAATCTTTTCTTTGTATAATCCTTTCTTGATCTTCAGGCAAAGAATAATTTGCCATTTTTCTTCGATATAAAAAAGATTCCTTTCTTTGTTTAATTAAATCACTTAGTCTCAAAACACTTTTCTGGTTAAGCCCTTTTCTTTCTTTAGTATCCAAACCTTTCTCCCAAAAATCAAACTTTCTAACAATATCACTATATTTCATACTAAAACTTTCAAATATAGACCTAAATTTCATAACCTCTTGTGATTTGGTATTCTCAGCAAGCATTAGTCCTAAATATGCACTTAATCTTCCAATTCTAGCAACCATGTTCTCTTCTAAAAAAACTATTTTTTTATAATCTTCATTAGAGATATTATCACTTAATTTATTCAACAAAAACTCAAAAGTTCTTAATTCATTTTCAAGAATAGAAATATTTTCATCAAACCTTTTCCCCTGTAATAATTCTTTAAGCTTCCACCTCATTATTAAAATAATATTCTTATCATTTAAAATCCTTTTGAATACCTTTATAAACCTCTTCAGAACAAAAATTATTATGTTTACAATTATAAAACAACTTAATCAAGCACGTACAGGAGTTTTAGAAATAAATAATCGAAAAGCAGAAACTCCTTTCTTCATGCCAGTTGCAACAAAAGCAGTTGGCCGTTTTGTAACTTCAGAAGAATATGAATCTAGCAATACAAAAGCAATAATTGCAAACGCTTTTTTCTTATCATTAAGTCCAAGCCTAGAAATGTTCGAAAAAACTAATGGAATTCATAATTTCATGAACTATAATGGAATCATCTTTAATGATTGTGGCGGTTTTCAAATGTTAAGAGAAAATCTTTTGAAAGAAACAACTGCAAATGGTATTTTATTAAAAAATCCAATGGGCAAAGATGTGTTCATGCGCCCAGAAAAAATAATGCATATTTCTTCAATCATAAAACCTGATGTAATGATGGCATTAGACTGTGTCCTTCCATTTGGAAAAACAAAAGAAGAATATCAAGAAGCATTAATCAAATCTCATAAATGGTCAAAAGAATGTTTGAAATACAAAACTAAAGATACATTATTATTTGGAATCACTCAAGGTGGAACTTTCAAAGAATTAAGAAAAGATAGTGCAAAAGCAATAAATGAAATGAACTTTGACGGCCACGCAATAGGCGGTTTAGGTATTGGTGAGCCCTCAGAAAAAATGTTTGAAATGATAGAAGCTTCAGTTCCTTTCCTAGACAACAACAAACCAAGATATTTAATGGGCGTCGGTAAACCAGACCAAATATTAGAATGTATTTCAAGAGGGGTAGATATTTTTGATAGTATTTATCCACAAAAGAACGCAAGACATGGTATGCTTTTCACATTTAATGGAATCCTAGATTTAGGCAAATCTAATTACAAATTTGATTTCACTCCAATAGAAAAAGATTGCCAATGTTTAACCTGTAAGAAATACACAAAAGCTTACTTAAGATATTTATTAAAAAAGGACGACGCAGTTGGAAAAAGATACTTAACAATCCATAATATTTATTTCATGCAAGAGTTCATGAAAAAAATTAGAGAGTCTATAAAAGAGAATACATTCGAAGAATTCAAAAAAGAATTTTTAGAAAAATTCAAAAAAATTAAGGAGTAAGTCTATCTCTATCTCTTGGGAATTTAGCAATTAAAACTTTTTGTTTTCTGAGGATAGTAAACCCTATTAATTCCTGAAATAAATTAATTGATTTCTTATCATGAATTCTTAATCTATATTTTTGATGTGTATTTGGACGATTATCTTTTGTTTTTATTATAGTATATCTCATTCCAAGACTTCTCAAAATTTCTCCTACTTGATTTAACCCATCCAAATTTACTGATGTAGCACCAATTCTCCAATTTCGTTTATCTATTTCACCTTCTGAATCAAAAAATCCTTTGATAAAAGAACATTTAATTTGTATATTTGAATTAATTATCACTTCTGGAATTCTCCATTTAAATTTTTTAAAGTCTCCAAATTTATTAATAAAATCACATGCTTCTTTAGAACATAATCTTGTTGCAAACTGATCTCTCCATTTTATATTTTTACTTTTTTTAAATTCATTAGTTGGATTTATTTCAAAATATTTGAATAATGCTTTTTTAAATTGTTCTAAAAATTCTTTATCAGTAACAGATAGGGCTATTTGATAAGTTCTTCTTTTATCATTATAATCCATATAACCATCACCACACAAAACTCCTATAATATAAGCAAAATTTTTATCTAATTTTAAATTATTAGGTATCCTATTTTTTTTTATTACAATTCTACCTGCTTTTACACCCTCTTTTGCAGCGGAACTCCTACTTCTTCTATTTAATCCTAACCTTTTAAGATGATATATAATATTAGAGTGATCTGTATCAAATTTTTTAGCAATAGCCCAACTAGATAAACCTGAATTATAAAGTCCTGATAATGATAAAATATCACTATTAGTTAATTTCCTTTCAACCATTTTTTTATATAAATAGATTAAATAAAATCTATGGAGTAACCCTTTCAACATCTCTTGGAAGTAATACAGCTTCTCTAGTATTATCTAAATTAAGCATTCTTTGAGTAATTCTATCTAACCCAAATCCAATTCCTCCATGGGGTATTGCTCCATATCTAAAGATATCTTCATAAATTTTTGGAATAACAACTCCTTTTTCTTTAGCTTGTTCCTGTAGAATATTCAATCTATGCTCTCTTTGTGCTCCAGTACAAACTTCAACACCTTTGAAAAGCAAATCAAAACTTCTAGTTGTTTTTTGATCACTTCTCATATGATAAAATGGCCTAACTTTAACAGGATAATGTGTAACAAAAATAAATTCTTCTCCAAATTCTTTTATTACATATTCACCTATCATTCTTTCTGCTTCAGCATCCAAATCATCATCTAAGGTTAATTTCTTTCCTTTATCTGCAAGAATTTTTTTCAATTCTATTATAGATATTCTCGGAATTACTTGTGGAATATTTAATTTAATATTCAAAAGAATCAATTCATCTTTTCTTTCAGTTTTGACTTTTTCAATAATATACTTCATCATTTTTTCAGCCATATCCATTATATCATTCTCATCATTAATAAAACCCATTTCAAAATCAGCTCCAATAAATTCTGTTAAATGCCTGGTTGTATGGCTCTTTTCTGCTCTATAAACTGGCCCGATTTCAAATACTCTATCAAAACCACCATTAGCAAACATTTGTTTATAAAACTGTGGAGATTGAGCAAGAACAACTTTTTTATCAAAATAATTTACAACAAAAGATTCTGCTCCAGATTCTAAACCAATAGTAGTCAGTTTTGGTGTATTAATAATTGTAAATCCTTCTTTGTCATAAAAATTCACTAAAGCCTTGTAAATAGTTGATCTAATTTTAAAAATAGCTTGTATTTTATTTCTACGTGTATCCAAAAATCTATAATCCAATCTTTTATCTAAAGCAGTAGTAGAATTTTCATCTAATTCAATAGGCAATGGTTCTGCTTCTGCAATCAATTCCATTTCTTTTGCAGCAATTTCAACATCCCCAGTTTTCATTTCTTTTTTTATTTGATTCTCTGGTCTTTTATTGACCAAACCTTTAATCATAACAACAGATTCTCTCCTAGTATCCTTAAATTTCTCAGTCAAATTCTTATCCAAGAATACCTGAACTAAACCAGTTCTATCTCTTAATAATAAAAATCCAATTTTTCCAGAAACTCTTAATGTATCAACCCATCCAGCAAGAATTACTTCTTGATTAGCATTCTTAGCATTTAATTCTCCACAATTATGTGTTTTCATAACCAAAGAAAAAAGATTTAGGTTTTATATATTTATCCACTTAAAAAGGAATATCCTCTCTAGGCCCCATTGGAGGATTAGGGGGTGAAGGTACAAACACTTCTTCAGTCAATTCCTCTAAAGATTTCCATCCCAGGTCATTTCTATTTATGAAACCAAAATTATTTTTAATTTCAGGCTTAGCAAATAATGGATCCAATTCATAACGCCCTAATTCAGTAAAATCCACATCTGTCAACAATAAATAATTTTGATCAAATTCTAAACCGGGATTCCTAGCCACTAAATTATTCAACAATTCACCATTCAACAACTCAGAATCAGCATAACCTTCAAGACAACAATCCAAAATCCCTCTAGCAGTACTCCATTCTCTAGTTTCTTTTTGTCTATAATAAATTTCAACATAATTAAACATAAACAAAAAATAAATCCCAAATTTAAAAGAATATCTAATTCATTTTAGTTATATCTAAACGTAATTGTTCTAATTTTTGTAAGTTCCATTTTATAGAATCAGACTTCTGCCTTAAATTTCCATTTCTAAGATCAAACTTCAAAAATTCTCCATAAATTTCTTCAACTAATTTAGTAATCTCAACAGCAGAATCATACTTTGCATCAATAACATCCTTGACAGCTTTCCTCATTAACTCCCCTGTCAAATCACAAAGACCCAATAAATAAGCTTCAGTATTCACACCTAACTCTTTTCTAGTTGGGATTTTTTTATGATTCACAAAATGAAAGAAAGTCATAGCCTCAACATACTCTTGAACAGCCGTTTCTTCAATACCTGTATTTGATTCACCTTTCAATTGTTTAAACAAAGTAATCATTTTTTTAGTATCAACTTTATCATTTCTTTGCAAACCATAAATAACAATTTTTGATTCTTTAATTATTTCCCGAGATAATTGAATTGTCTTTTCTCTTCTTTCATCTTCATCCTTAAGATCCTTAATAATCCCTTTAAAATCATCTTTATTTAACATATATTTAAAGAATAATCTATATTTTATAAATATATCCCCCAAAAAATATAAAAAGCCCAGAAAAACAGAAGTCCTATGGAACCTATAGTACATGCAATTATTCCTTTGTTATTTTTAATAGCATTATTTCCAAATTTAGAAAAGAAATATTTACTTTTACTTCCAATTGTTTGGATAATTGACCTAGATTCCTACTTTGGTTATCATAGATTTTATCTTCACAATATATTTTTTATTTTAACAATAGCAATAATATTATATTTTATTTGGAACATGAGAGCTTCATTAGTTGCATTCTTTTTTGGAATTTCTCATTTAATTTTAGATTCAGCATTTCCAGGAGTAGCAATTTTTTATCCTCTACTAAAAAATACTTTTTATATAATTGCAGGAATCAATTTATTTCCATTTGATTTTGATTTTCATTTAGGTTCAATTTCACTTCAAGAATATATCTCATTCTCTAGCTCATTTGACCATTCACAATACTTTGGAGAATCGTCATTAATATTCCTTTTTTTAGCAATAATTTTATTAATCTATAAATATCGACAGAAAATTATTTCTTATATTTCTTCAACAAATCCATAATTACTTTTCCATCAACTTTTCCACGCAATAATTTCATTGCATCACCCATTAAAGCGCCTATAGTCAAATTAGGATTTTCTTCAACCAATTTC
>Ga0208958_1002256_pt1 | contig 17025 bp, 29 predicted proteins | sample RifOxyB1_FD_184032 | JGI IMG/M metagenome (GOLD analysis project Ga0208958, IMG submission 184032) | Soil microbial communities from Rifle, Colorado - Rifle Oxygen_injection B1 (SPAdes) | ecosystem: Environmental > Terrestrial > Deep subsurface > Rock core/Sediment | place: Rifle, Colorado... | reverse complement strand
CGTCCAGTCGCTTGGGTGTACGCGCGGTTCACCATCCGCACCTTCCACCCTTAGCCTTCACACCGAGGGGCGCGCTTTTCTTAACCTGCATGGGAGTGCTAATTATGATAGCGGCGTTATATGTTGAAACAAATGGGTCTTACTTTGGGCAGCCTGGCGTGGATGCTTGGGATGAAGTAAGGGACGCTAGAAAATATCCCGGCCCCTCGCCAGTAGTTGCCCATCCACCATGTCAAAGATGGGGAAAAATGTGGGCTGGAAGCCCGTCATGGATCGCGAAAACAGGCGAACGCAAATTAAAAGGTGATGATCATGGCTGCTTTGCCTGCGCACTTGAAAGCGTCAGGAATTTTGGCGGGGTACTTGAGCATCCTTGGGGTAGCCAAGCGTGGGCGCATTTTGGTCTTACCATCCCTGCACGTTCTGGTGGGTGGATTAAAGCTGATGATGTTGGAGGATGGACATGTTGCGTTGAGCAAGGTCGTTACGGGCATTACGCACCAAAACCGACAATGTTATACGCAGTAGGTTGTGACCTGCCGGAATTAAAATGGGGAGTTTATAAAGTAAAGGATGAAGATTTTCCGCCCTGGGCGCTCGCGAGATATGGGCGGCAAAAGTGCCGGAAAATTGGGTTGTTGTCGTTCAAAGGCGGGGGGAAAGATAGTTCACCTCGTATCAGCACCCCGCCAGAATTTCGTGAATTACTGCTGAATATGGCAAAAACCGCAAGGCGACCTATCAGCGCCCCAACTGTTTCCAAAGCACCGCAATAGTCAGCACCCCAACCGCCACGCTCAACCAATTCCGCGTAGACGGCTCCACCGCAATCGTCACCTGAAACGGTCGCGCCGCCGCCGTGTTCAGGGCGGTATCGACCGCATCTGAGGTTGTCTTGCCCGTGAGTTGATCGAGTATTCCGCCGTTTAATTGCATATCATCACCTCATAAAATAAAAACCCCCGCCGAGTGGAACGGCGGGGGTTTCTACCCGGTAGCCGTCGCGGTTTCCGGTTACGCTAGGGGAGTGGACTAGCGTGGTGAACATTATCGGAATCCCTTCGACTTGTCAACGGGCAGCGCGCGAAATGTTTATTGATGGTGCGCTCCAACTCTTTCACGTCTTGCTTGGTTTCCGTGTGGGACTTGTCCAGCCCTTCATGCTTGGCAATCAGAACGGCCAAATCAGTCCGCATGGCAAAGTATGAAGCGAAGGCCGCGCCGATCATCGCCACGATGTTTATTATCACGTCCCAATTCATTTGGCGGCTTCCTTGATGCGTTCATCTATCACGTTGCGTAACTCTATCAGTTTCGCGTCACCCGTGCGCTGCGCGGCTTCGTGGATAGCGGTACGAATGTCATCCAACCTATGCTCGGGCGTCGGGGAAGCCACCCGGCGCATGAGCTCGGCCAGCATGTCGTCGTCAAACGTATTGGTCGACAATTTCACCGCCTTCTGCGCAAGCGCAAAAATCAGCTTTTCGATAAGGGCTTGCACGGTCGCCTCACTCAAAAATTTTGACGCGATTGCAATTAATGCTTTTGGGAGCGCGGCCAATATCATCACGATCAGGGCTTGCATTTTCTACCTCACTTTTTCAGTTTAGAAACGACAAAAATAATCGCCAGCCCGGCGAACCCGAGGGCGGCAAACTTACCGGCTACGCTCAACTTGTCGGCAACTTCACCGGCACTTTTCTTGACCTCACTGCGCGCAACTTCTGTTGATTGAAAACCCCATGACAAAGTTTTTTGGATAGCGTCGTATTTCGGGAACGGCGGCGACCACAGGCTAAACGCAAAACCCTGCACCGTGGCAAGCCGTTCCAGAATTTCAATCGCATAAAACGCGGTTTCGTTTGAGTTGGGATTTAGCCTGTAAGAAGCCTCATAGGCCGCATCCAAGGCTTTATCCGACAGGCTGGTTACATCATTACCGGAAAGATGCATGTCAGCCCCTAAACGATAAACGCTTGCGCTTCCAGATCACGACGGGCGGCGAGCACTTTATTTTCAACGCCGCCCGCCTTCGTGTATTTTTTCATCGTGGTGGCCGCATCAGCGAATTTCCCGGCGTTGACTTTGGCCGGAACCGTGCCGGTTTTGAATGCCGACACCCCCACGTTGTACACGAAGGAAACGAGCGAATCAAATTGCCCCGATGTTAGAGGCACTTTGATTATTTCACGCACGGCTTTTTCAGCCTTGCCAACATCGGCGCGCAGTAAAATTTCCGCTTCTGCCTTTGTCACGTGGGTTAGGTTTTCACCGGGCAGAATCTGATGACCGTAGCCGATGCTGTATTTGGACGAACCGGGCGGGTCGTTGTACGGGGTCGCTGAAAAGCCTTCAAACTTCGCAATCATCGCCGCCCCGGCACTGCTAATCGTTTGCATAATCTCTTTTCTCCAGTAAAACAGCCCGATTAAAATCATCGTGATAATGGATGCATTTTTGAGGTTCATTTTCACAGCGGCCACCCCGTTTGAATGTCGTACGCCTGAACGGCGGCGCTATCGGTTAGCGCCTTGATTGCGTCATTGTGTCGCCCGTTTGTCCCCGCAATCAATGCCTCCAGTTGCGCGTATTGTGCCGACTTCGCTTTCACCTTGTCAATAAGCGTCAAAATCGGTATTCCCCGCGCCGACGCTTCCGCGAACAGATATCCATCCAATTTTCCGGCGTCGGCTTCCGTTTTTTTTAGTATCCAGCTCGACATTTCGGCCGGGGATATGTTACCAACAATCAACATCCTTTTATCGGCGGCCAGTCGGTCAACTTCCGCGCATCGGGCGACAATGTAACAACTTAAAATAATAGCGGGGTCACCTATTACGGTCAGCGTCTCGGCACGCTGTTCCTCTGTCGCGAACGATGAAAATTGCGGAAGCAAATCAGACGTGATGCCCTCAACAGGCAAGCCGAGCGCAATAAGTTTTTCGGTCAGCGCGGAAATCATAATGGAATACTCCCCTGCATGTTAGCAAACGTGTTGACGCTGTTTTGGTACCACGTTGTAACGCCTGACGCGACGGCTTTTTCAAGTCTAGCAACGTAGTGAAAACCCGGCGCGAGCAGGCCGTTAAAAGTCGCCCCCAGCGTAAAATCTTTCGACGCAACGGTCATGGCTTGCAACGCAATTGTTGATAGACTCGCCGGGGCTGTCGTGCTGTCAATGCCGATGGCAACGCCGCCGGAACCGGCAACGCCCGAGTTATAAATTTGCGCGATGTTATATGCGCGCAACGGTTCCAGCGAACGGCCGATTACGACAAAAAATTTCTGCGTGTCGGCCGACTCTGCCAGCCTCCAAGTATTGATTGAATAGGTGTAGGATGCGGTGACACTGACGGTGCGCATAGCGCGCATAACCCGGTTATTTTCATTCCACACTCGGCGCGCATTTTCAGTATCACCAATAGTGGTTGCGCTGATCGCGCAAATAGTGCCTAGATAACGCCGACTTGGATCGCCACTTTTAACTGTAACACCATCCAACGTTGCGAGGGCGGTTGCGCGCGTTGTAGCGTTCAACCAAGCCACTAATTCGACATCCAGCGCACCGCTGTTCCATGCAAATACGTCGTAGCATAAGTTGGCAGTTAGTCCGGACAAGACCAGCTCTATTTCATCCGATTCAAGGACTGACCACGTGTCACCGGCGGCGTTGCATAAAGCTATTTGGTTGTGCAGAAAGGGCACTATGAACAACGAGGTCGAGCTGACCACGTCTGACGAGGGCACGGGTTCGCCCGAGGCCGCTGACAGCCTAAATCCATTCGGAAGGCTAGTTGATGAGCTTCCGGTCGATGCTGGGTTAAGTATTTGCCCCATTAGAAAAGCTCCGCCGATAACAGAAAAAACGCGACAGCGTTTTGAGTTCCATCGCTTTCGAGCAGAATATTAGCGCCCGTATTCATTATGATGCCAAAGGCTGAAGTCGCCTTGATGGTCGAGCGATTATTCAGACCGTCGTATAACGACAGCGTTGCAGCTTCACGTCCGCCGACCTGAAAAATATTGAACACGGTAAAATAGTCGTCCGTAATTAGAGTCGGGGCAGCTCGCATTCCGAAATGTTCAAGCACGAAATAAGACGCTGTTGAACCCACCCATCCGGTTAAAGGAATCGAAGTTGTCGCCCGAAAGGAACGTAAATAACGGGCGCAGTTAGTAATGTCCGTCACGTATTCGCCGCCGAAAAAATCCGGCGCAACACTACCAATTGTTAGCGCGCAATTTGTGAAGTAAAAAGATTTGGCGACCACCACGCCACAATTCGCTTCAACCTGAATTTCGATTCCGCTGGAACAGTCGCCCATATCCACATTGTTAAAGATCAGGCGCGTTTCAGTTGCGGGGGATACGGCAACAGCCGCTTGCGTGTCGATTGTTGTCATTGCTGAAAAATCATCAGCAGCGTTCGCTTTGCGCACCGTCACAGTGTAGCCAATATCCTCGGTGCAATCATGTTCAACCAGTACCTGAAAGCTGCACGCTTCATTCGCATACATTACCGCGTCACGCGCTTCGATTCGGGTCGCCCATGACAGCTTACCCGCTCCGGTCAACGTCACGGCGGCGGCGCTTGCGGCGGCGTGTACGCCTATTGAACCGTTGGATAATGTACCCGCCGAAACCGCACCACCCGAAGCCCACAAGGCCACGCCGTCCACGTCGCCAATTTGTCGCGCAGTCGTTAAGCTGGTGGCTATCCCGGCATCGTATCGTTGCCGGACAAGTGCGCGTGAATTGACTATCGCGTTGACCAACTGACGGGCGGCGGGTACACCCGGAATAAGCGCACCCATGTTACGCGACAATAACGACGACGTCAGCGTTGCTCACTACGGACCCAATAGCGAACAGCGCGGCACTTGGCACGCCGGCATCCAGCAGGATTGCGCCACCATTCGGCTGTAACACAATGCCAACATTCAGCGCGGCTTTGTCGCCGCCGAACGACAACGTAATTGTCCCGGTCGCGTGGTTATTTTGCACGAACAGAAAACGCCGATCAAAATCTCCCGGCAACATTTCAGCCGAGGTGTTCATTACGGTCGCCTTGAATGTCAGGCCGCGCAAACGCCGGGCGGGTTGTATCGTGACGCTTTCCCCGGAAACAACGCCGCCAGCGGCCTTGCGTTGTCTCCTTATCAGGTCCGCCGTGTTCATCATGTTACAAATACCGTTTCACGCCGATGAGGCTCAGACGGATGTTATACGTCTGCGCGGCGTCGTAGTTGGTCAGTTGTACCTGCAACGTGCTGCGTGCCTTGAACAGGCGCGGAGCGGGTAGTACGAACGGGTTCTCGCCCACGCCGAACATATGCGTCAGCGGAATCGCTGACTGCATCATCTGCGCGTTGGAATCGCCAGGTGTCAGCATGATTTTACAGAGCGGATACACGCGGGTAGCGTCCGTTTGACCTGCGGCGGCCACGTCAGCGGAATAGGCCGCGTAGAGCCAGTTGAATTCGGAACCTGCGTCAAAATTCAGCGTCTGCGTTGCCGTTGCGGCAGCGGCCAGCGCTAAAAATTCCAGCGGATAGACAAAAAAATCAGATTTTTTATTTGCTTGCGGTTGCATGTTTTATTCTCCGAAATGTTGAAAAAGCGCGGGGCGAACCCCGCGCTACATACAACGCAATATTACTGGCTATTGCGGTAGGTCAGACCGTCCAAGATCACACCGACGCGACCGTTAAAGGTCGAAGGCATTGCCAACACACCCGGCCACTCCAAAATTACCTTGAAGTTTTGTGTCGCGGTCAGCTTGATAGGCGGTTGTACTTGGAACGGACGTCCAACCGCACGTGCCGTTGCAATGCCGACCTCGGCAGTCGTTGCCGAGTTGGACGCAATCGCGGCGTCAACATCCAGACGACACATGGGCGGGAAGCGCATCAACGGGCTTTCGCTCAGGTAGTCTTTCGAGCCGATGAACAGGCGCAATGAACCGGACTGATAAAACGCATTGACGTCGCTCACCTGAGCGGCCACGGCGGCGGCGGCGGTGGCGTTGAAGATTGCCGGGGTCGCCAACGAGTAGGTGCTGGCGGTGCTGGACAGTCCCGAGTAAAACGTAACCTCAATACCTTCGATCAGGAACGATTTACCGGCAGGCAATTGTCCGGCGAGTTCCATGTTGGTGTCAGCGATGGTCTTCGCCGCACCCACGGATGCGCCGGGTGCGGTGGTTACACCTTGCCCGATAGGGTTCGTGAAAAAGTTGAGTTGAGTCTGACCGGCTGCGACATAAAGCAAATGGTCATACAGGCTTTGCTTGATGGCTTCAACGCCGGGGCGATTTACCGCGAAAGATTGCAGTTGTGCCAAGTTTGGGATTCTACGTGCCATGATGTTTTCCTTTTATGTGGAAGTTTAAAAGTGTTTCAGTATTGCGCCGTTTCCGGTTGTCTTACAGGTTGGACGTGTCGCCGTCCGTGTAATCGTAGTCGTTCACTTCGACTTCGCCCACACCTTGAAGGCTGTTCTCTTCAATCGCCATATTCATGCCGTTCAGGGCAACATACTCGCCCATTGCGCCGTGAAGCTGCGAACCCGGCAACATGCCGCCCACTACGCTATTCAGCGCGTCGGCAAAGTTGACCGTCAACGCACCCTCCGCCATTGCGCGTGCGTGCTTTCCGGCAACCTTTTGCCCGACCGTGCCGAGTAGCAGCGCGGCGGCGGCGCGGGTCACGTACAGCATTTTTCCGCTGTTGAAAGTGGATGGCAGGAAAGACACGGCGGCATTGACCGCCACAGAACCAACCGCGCCCTTCAGGCTGTTCACCATCATTCCGCCGATGTTGCCTGCGCCGCTCCCGATAGGATTGCGGCGGCGCTTTGCGACACGCGCGAGCCCGATAGGATTGCGACGGCGACGTTTGGTTTTTGCGGCGGGGTTGGTTTTGCGACTGGCAACCAAGCGGCGGGTTGCGGCTTTTTGCGCCGGGCTACGCGCTTTCTTACGTTTTTTCGGATTAATCAACATGAGGCTCACGGTGTTTCCTTTCTATGATTTTGAGCGGTCAACAATGCCCCGCTCAGTAAAATCATAGCTCCCGCCGAGCATATGCAGTTGTGTGCCGTCTGAGGATACTGCCAAGAGCGGGCGGCACGATTTTTTGAAGGTGTGGACGTATTTTTCAGTGACGCCATCGCGCACCGTTGTGTACATGACGCCATCCACGTCACCGACAACCAACATTACATCAGGCGTTTCCGGTTTGTCAACTTCAATTTGTTCAGTCGCGTCATGACCTGTAAAATCGCTGTAGAGTTTTGAGGCGTTTTGTATTTGTACGCGGCGGCTTGGGGGGACAGGGTTCGGTTTGCGTTCAGCGCATCCGCACGGGTTTTGTTTTCGCTTTGCTTCGCGGCGCGGCATCTGTTTATACACTGCGTAACCTGACGCGATGGTTCTCAGTGACACGCGTTCCCCGTATTCGGCAGATACCGCTTGCTCAGGGTCGCCGCCGCGCACCTTTTGCAAGTCGCGCACGGTGTCAAAGTCAAGATACCCAAGCGGCTTTTTCAATTTTCCACCCGCACGTACAGTTTAGGATTATGCCCTGCGAAGCGATGCGCGTATTCTTTCGCAAGCTCAAGCGTGCGGAAAACCGCAACGGCTACCCACGTGTTCGCTTTTCCGGTTTCGGAGGCTTCAACGCGATAGATCAGGGATGGGGCGGGGTTTTCCTGATAAGTCACTGACCGTAGAACCGCCCCGATACGGCGTGCCGCGTCAGTCGCCCCGTCCGCTAACGCGAATTTGCGCTGCATGTTCGCGTAACGTTGAAAAGTCGCCGGATCACTGTTAAAGTTTTCGCCCGGACGCGAAGGGTTCACGCCCGTGATGTAGTCAGCTTCGGTAGTCCACCATTCAGCCGATAAAGGCGTCCGCTTAGATGTTCGTTTAACAGGGGCGGGGTTCGGTTTACGCAAATTTTTTTCTAAAACTGTTTCTACATAACGTTTTTGCGCGACTGTTAAAGCTCGCCCAGTCCAGTCACCCAGCGCGTCTATTTGTTTGCGCAGGTACGCGTCAGCCCCGGCCTGATTCATGTCTAGGCCGTCAAGAAGCTCATTGACCGCCTTTTTAAATTCGTCCACGCTTACGCGCTTGGAGGGATTCGGAAAATACCCCTTGCGCGAATTTTTTTTACGTCGCGCAATGAGTCGTTGCTCAGGTCTTTTTTTTGTAATTTGCGATTTACGGTGAGGGCGTGCCGTGCCGATACGCGGGGCTGGGTTTTCTTTATAAGCACCTGTTTTATGCTTACGATCAAACGCATCATCCCAACCTCTATCATATTCCGCTTTGTTATAACGGCCCGGCTTATAGTAATTGGTGTCACCCCCGCCTGATGCGTGCGCAACTTGTCCGGCTATAAAAGATTTGGTAATTTTACTTGATTCGCTGATACGCGGGGCGGGATTTTTGTCGTAATCGCTAAGCCCTAAATACTCACTGATTTCGCGCATTGTTTGACTGTTCACGGCGCGTTCGCGGTGCGTAATCGGCAGATTACCGAGTGTCTGAATTTTTCGTGCGCGCTTTCCGTCAACGGACACCCACACCGAAAAATTGCCGTTTGCGTCAAGCCCCGTTTTTTTAATGTTGAATCCGCCTGTTTTCATGTCGCACCTATCCTATTCAATTTATCGGCCGCCGCTTTTGCCCTGTCAGACAAGGCAACCGCACCCAAGTTAATCGCGCCCCGTGCTAAATCAACCCGCCCGGTTAAGTTCAAAATGTCATCGGGCGCAATCCCCAATTTTCCCGCAAAATCACACACCCGCTGCACTCCGCCGATGGCTTGCGCCGACCGTTGAAATAGCAGGGCGGCGGCGTGTATCTCACGCTTCAACTTTGCACGGGCGCGGGGGCTTTTCACCGACACGACCCGCGCTTGCGCAGATGTAATGGCCTGTTGAAGCCTCACACCCGCGCCGCGCAGTTCGTCAATGAGCGGGTTAGCGGCCACGTTTCCGGTTCAAGAAAAACAGCAACAAAGAAACGCCAGCGCCAGCGAACATCCACGGGCTAATGGATGCTCCGCCCGTTGAAGCCTTGGAGGCTTCGGCGGTGCGCGCCTGAGCGGCGGCGGTAGCGGCTTGCGCTTTGGCAATGTCAGCCGCCGTTTTTTGGCTGGACAGATTCGTTATAAAAGTGCCCACGTCGCCCCAACCGGACAAGGCGGGTTCTAGGGTTGCGGCGGGTTCAACCACCGTTTGCGACTCTTCGCGACGAACGCGCCGGGCGTGCCGGGCGCGATGAACAGGGTGCGATGGGTTTGCGGATAAAAACATGATTGACCTCACGAAAAAAAAGCCAGCGCGACTAGTGCGGCGGTTGCCAGTCCCGCGCCGACATTTGGACTGGCTTGTTTACTCTGCAAAAGTGCCGCCGCCTCCGCTTGCGCGGCTTGCTGCTCGGCAATTTTCTGTTGCTGTTTCATTTTTTCTTCTTCTTTGCGAAGATCATCCGCCTGTTTTAAATTGTCGGTCAGTTGTTTAGCGGTCAGCGCCCCCTCGACAGCTCCCGTCGCGGTAAGTTCAGGCGCGCCCAGCAACACGTCACCTAACGTCACACCAGCCGCCCCCGCCGCACCGACCACGGCAAGGGCGACAACGCCCACCTTTGCCACGTTTACCAGCGCCTCTTCGTTCAGCGCTCCGAGTATCGGGTTGGACTCGTGCATGATATGCACACCGCTTTCAATCGCGCCGGGAATCGACTTCAACCCGCCTGTCGCTATCTTATCGGCGACTTTCAACGTCGCACGCGCCGGAGCTGTAACGGCCTTGCCGACATTTTTAAGGCTCACTTTTTTCCAGCTAAATTTTCCGAGTTGCATAGCGCGCCGCTCCGGGTATGTGATAAATCAGTTGATAAGGCATGCTGGGTGGATGCCAACCGAGCGGTACGGGTTCGGTCGTTTCCACGCTGACCCATTTGTCACGAATTTTAGTTTGAACCAGTACGTGCTCAAAATCGCCGGGACGGCGACCCACGGCGATAAACCGAGCGGGATGACCGATGGCTTCCAGCAGGGCGGCAGTCAACAGTGCTTTATCGTCACAGTCACCGTAACCGAATCGCAACGTATTTTCCGGTGTCTGAACGGTTTCGCGCCCCACAATATCACGCACGTATCGAATATTATCGCGAACGAATTCGTGAACGATTTTAATTTCATTCAGCCAGTCTTTTTGGGGGAGGTGTCGCACCAGTTCGGCGGCGGTGTTGCGGATGATAAAGCTACGGCGCGAAGCGACCGCCACCTGAACCATTAAATTCAGCGTGGCGCGAATCCCCGCCACACCGGCGGGGAGTTCGGCCAAAAATACCCTAATCGGGCGCGCTGTTTCCGGGTTTGTAACTTTCATGGGCGGCGAACGTATCACCGCTCTCGTCGCTTGTCAACTCGTTCGGGTTTTGCTTGTCCTCGTCAATGTACGCGATCAGGGTATCGCGTAGCGCCGTAAACCACTCGGGATACTTGTCGATAACGGGAGCGCGCATGCGCACCGCTTCGCGCCAATTGTCGGGGCGTATCAGTTTGTCCAGTTCGGGCAATTGAGGCGCGGGGAGCATGTTCAAAATGCTATCAGCGTACTCGCTGACATCTTCATTCTTTTCGGCGGCGGTTGCCAGCATGCGCAAATACTGCATGACCATCATGTTCACGGGTTCAACTCCTTCATCAGTTGGGGTAGGATTATTAGGGGCTACTTTGGCGGCGATCACACCGGGCAATTTGCCGGGAGATCGTATAACCGGGCGGCGACCCGCGACCGCTTGCGTCGCCAGTCCTATCAGCGGCTCACCGTACTTTTCCATCATGGTTGCAATCCACGCCATATTATTCCCCTCACCTCCAGCCATGAGCGTATTCAACTCAATCATAGCTTTCATCAGTTCAATCGGGCTTTGTGCCGGGGGCGCTGGTTGCGCTGAGGCGGTGGGTGCGCTGAACATTTCGCGCATAATCATCATTTCATTCAGCATGTCCATGCGCGAGGCGACCGGGGCGAGTTCGGGGCGAGTCGCCAACGCCTGAAACATTTTGTCGAAGCCGCTTTGCATGGTTTGCAGTATCGCGGACAAGTCCGTTGACTGCGCGGATGCCGGGACACTTTTTTCGCCCGCAATCGTAATCACTTTACGAGTTACCAGCGCGCCGGGGCGGTACACGTTGATTTTGTAGCGGCCGCCGCCGTAACGATTTTTAATGTCCTGCAAACTGAAGTCGTTCACATTATCAAAGCGTTCAAGAAATTCATCCTCTTTGCGACCGCCAGTCGATGCGGTTTCGCGAAACACCGTAACAAAATTTCCCGTTGTAGATGACGCGCCCAGCTCGTTCAGGACGCGGTTTAAGTCCGTCACGTCGTCAAAATCTTCACTGTTGCCATAAAGCGCGGGAAGATTGCCGGGTATTTGGTCGGCTGGGGCTGAAAAAACGTCGTCCGGTTGTTGCTCAATGGTGCGTGGTTTACGTGGGGCCATGTTGAATTCCTTCAATAAGTGTTTGCGGGTTGTCCGTTTTCGTTGTCGGGACATTAAAAAACCGTTCAACTTTCGTTGAACGGTTTAAGTATCGCCAACTATAGTCAACGTGTCAACCGGGCACCAGCTTAATCACTTCACCCGGTTATCGGCACTGAGGCGATGCTGTCCGCACCAGCCATCGGGCGACACCAACGGCCAGTAAGAACCGATGGACATTACCATGCCCTGTATAGTCTGCTGAGGAACGGCGATCACCTGCGGGGAAAACAATCGGCACTGAAAACTGCCGTCCCCCATTTTATGCATGCATACGCATGTAGCGCAGGTGCCGGGCATTATTTGCGACCGCCTTTCCGGGTCGCTTTCGGTTCAGCCTTTGCGGCGAGTTCGGTCTTCGCGGCGGTTTTGTCGGCCAATGCCAACATGCCCATTTTTTCTTCCAGCGCGGCGATTACAGGGCTTTCCTTCATTTCCAACACGGAGCGCACCCGGTGTTCGTAGCCGTATGCGTTTTTAGCTGGAACGGCGTAAACGTCCAGAGCGAATTCCGCGCCGCCTTCGGACGTTTCAAGAATACCGGACAGTTGGCTTTCCACCATGCCGGGCAGACAGCATTCGCCCGCCGTGAACATTTCACCCGTGTGGTGATTCACGGCCTTGAATACGCCCTTGAACACGGCGGATTCACCGAACTGCGACGAAGCAATGCGGAAACCTGTTGCCTGACCGTAGACGCGCATCAGATGCACTTCGTCAGGTAGCACGATGATCGTGCTTTTTTCCTTCGTGACCGGGTCAACCACTTCGTGCGGGATGGTTGGAACCTTACCATAAACAGTTCTGACCGTGATTTTATTAACTGTAGTATTACCCATGTTTGCCACTCCTTAAAATTTTCACGCACTTTTTAGAACGGGCGGCGCAAAATAAAACCCGTACAGCAACCGGACGCGGGAAAATAAACTTTCCGTCAACGTAAGCGGATGATTGTTTATTTTTCATCGTTGAAAATTTTATGCTCAATCCAAAGCAGAATTGAAAAGTTAAAGATGCGCACTGTTATAAAATCTAACACTCGTATTATTAAAGCCGATGTTAATAAGAAAATAACGACGACAACAAAAAATGCCGCGAAAACAATCGTTATCAGTGCCGACATAAACATTAATTCATTTGTCATTTTCACTCCCATGAAAAGATGAAGCTGAATAATAAAACAGAATAAGAATTTTTGCAAACTATTTTTCGTTCAAACTTTTGTGCCGCGCCGGACACGTTCGATAAACATATCAGCGCCCGCTAATACTTTCGTCAAATTATTTTTGTGTATTTGTGTCTGTGTCGGCGCTTCGCCGTTGCTCCAGCGTTCAAAATCCGCCGCTGTTAGTTTTTTCACGTTCATCCCTTTCGCGTGTTTTTCGGACGCATCTATTTTTGCATAAACTTTTTTGGTAATAATCCGGTACTCTTCACCCTCACATTCAACTTTCCAAGCGCCGTATCGGGAGGGGTGAATATCCAGACCCTTTGGCTCGCAGGAAAAAACCACGCAGTCGGTGTCAGCGTATAGCCACGCGCCCGGATTGAGCAGCGCGGCTTGTCGCACTTTCATCCGCACGTGCGCCGTGATAAACGCGCCTATTTGAGGCTTGTGATAATCCTTGCATTGCGGCTCCCCGCGCTTTTCCCACATGGGCAAGTCCAGCGAATCCGGTATCAGTAGAAAACCCTCGGGACACTCGTTCGCGATTACGTATTCCACGCCGTCAAGCTGTTCGACCGTTTTTCCGTAGCTATTATTCCCAACCGCCTTGACAAGCGTTCCCTGCGCGCCTGACGAACCGCCCGGCGCGTTCATTCGCAAGGTTTCAAGCGTGTCCACATACTCCTGCATTTTAAAGCGCCCCGTGAACAGATACCCGCCGCTCAGTTCAATGCGCCATCCCTCGCGCTGTAGTTGTTCGTACTCAATGCTCGTTATCCATGTGTCGCCTATTTCAGACATACCAAAAATACGGTCGCCCTCGCTGTCCGAGTAGTAAAACGGGACACGGTTGTGTGCACGGGTGGCCGTGATGCGGTAGATACCGGGGTAACGCGCCCAATGTCCCTTTACGGGGTTGGCGTATCCGCTCGGCAGCCAAGCCTCGCGCATGGCCGCCGCGTAGGCTTGATTCAGGTCATACTTCCACACCTTGCCCGTGTAGCGCTTCACGCAATAGCAGTAGCCCCCACGCATCACATAGTCGCGCATGATTTTATCCACGTCCGCTGCCAACGGATTAATCGTCACGTCCTTCGGAATGTGGCTTTGAAAAATTTTGATTCCCATGTTGCCGATGGTTGGGCGCAACACTTGCCCGAAGGTGTCGCGAATGATTTTCTGCGCGTTTTGGAGCGCGTAGAATAGCCCGACACTGTCACGCATCGCATATTCAACATGCGACTGTTTGCTTGCGTCAAACCCTTCTTTTTCCCAGTCTATCGCCCCACTCATTTTGGGGAGGTCGGGCGCAAAGACGGTCAGAAATTTTTCCAGTTTCATCATACAACCCGTCATCGCCATACCATCTAAAAATTCCCATTCGCACTCATTGGATAAATCTTTAACGCGCATGCCTCGCAATGATTTAGAGCGCGTCATATAAGGGCGCATTTCATAGCGATCATCGAGCAGCAGGGAAAGGGCGACAAGATACACGTCAAAATTGTTCGCGTTCCACCCGACAAAACGGCATCCGCTCAACGACGGAATTAAAAAACGTGTAGCCAATACTTCAAGCAAGTCGGCACGGCTAGTCAATTTTTCGCTCACTAAAAATTCACCGTCATCGCCGTACCCGGTGATATACAACGGCTCAGGCGTACCGACTTCGATTCGGGTGGTTTCGAGGTCATAGGCGAACATTTTGACAGGCTTAGGGCGTGTTACCTTGCGGCGAAATGGTACGGGGCGGTTACGTTTAGCCGTCCCGGTGTCGGTTTTATCGGTGGTCAAATCTCACTCCCATGAGAACAACTATTTAATCTCTAACCTTTACAGGCTCTTCCTCGTAATCACACGGTGAAGGCAAACATCGCCGCAACACCCCGGACATCCGCATCTTTCACCTGAAATTATTTTATTGCTAGTCATTCCACACCACGCGGCGACCCGTTATCGGGTCAGCCCCCCGCGCAATGTCGTCCGCAATCTCTTCCGGTGATAGTTGCACCGTGCGCGGATATGAAATGCCGCATTCAATCACGCGCCGCTTCGCGCTGTAAGAATGTATCCGGTCGTATATATCAAAAAATTCCAAGTCCGTCAGCACCGCGCATGTGTCACCCGCCATACCGGAAAGATTCACGCAGAATTGATAGTAGCGGGTTGAAAGTATTTCAACACGATCGGCGCGATAATTTTTTGCGCCGCCCGGTGAAGTGCCACCGGGCTTGACTTCGTAAGTCAGAAAAAAGCTCCCGGACGGGGCAACGGTTTTCATAAAGCGGAAAAATTTCATTAAGCTATCGGGCGTTATGTGTCGGAAGTCGTATATATAAACCGGACTACCTAACTGCCCGTGTGAGTGATAGCGAAGGAACGGCAGGAGGTATTTGGGAATGACTAAATCGGGTCGCCCCAACGCAATCAGCGTCTGTCGGATTTCGCGCCGTGCATGTCGTTCGGCTTCGGCTTTTGCGTATCGTTTTAACTGTGATTCGCGCCGTCGTATCTTCTCAGCTACACGCGCAACGCGCTTGACAAATACGGCGGACGGTTTAACGCGCCCCCGGATTATTTTGGTGAGGTCGCCGCGACGAATACCCAAAAGCCCCGGCGCATCGGAGTAATAAACATACTCCGAAATGAAGCGTAAATTTTCCGCCCAACCGCGCCGACTCATTTGCGCGTAATCACCACGCGGGACACTTCGCTATCGGTCAGCCCTAAAATATTTAGCGCCTGAATGTAAGCCCCCGCCATCGAAAAATCGTAAACAATTATTTCACCTAAAGGTGTGCGACCGACAACCAGCACGACGCGGAAAGGGCGAGCGTTCATTCGACCATCACGGGCTGATTAAGTTTCGCGCCGCCGCTTCCACGCGTTTCAATGTTTACGCGTAGGCCGGTGCGACGGTAGAGTTTTTCGTCGTTGTTGAGGTCATCCGTAAAGGCAATGATGGCTTCTTTCTCGGATATCCATTCGGATGAAAACAATAGGCGACCGTGTTTTGCGATGGTGACGCGAAAAAGTAAGTCCGAGGTTTTGGCGATTGACATATTAAGCTTTCTCTATTGTCACGTATTGAGGGTAATCAAAACAGCCGCCGCGATAGTGGCGACCGAACTCAACCGTGCTGCTTAGAACCACGCCGCATCGGCACATTAGATAGCCAATCAACGCATCTGTGACCGGAGGACGGAACATGCCGATAAAACGGTGAAGGCGCGGGTCAACGAGTTCGGGTGCGACAAGCTCACCGTTTAAAATAACGCCGTTAGTTAGACTAGGCATCAGCAATTCTCCGGGAGGGGGTGGCATTTGTAGAAGTGTCGGTATTGGGTATAAGTCAACTCAACCATTTCACCAGCTGGAAAAGTTTCTAAATAGGCGACGGTGTCGCTATAAGAGCTTGTTAGTTCATCCATCTCACGCAGGTAAGTGGAATGTTCATCTGTTATTTTATTTGAAGCTTTGAATTTATCGGTGGGTGATAAATGTTCGCTGACAAGAATATTTTTAAGCGTGTCGAGCAGATAATCTAACCGCGACTCACGGGTTTGATCCATCGAAAAAATCTGTGAGCGCAAATGTTCACACAGTACGCCAGCGTGTACGGATTTTTTAAGGTCAAGGTTCATTTGTGCACTCCAACTTGTTCAGCGAGAATAGGATCGTCCGGTAGCGCGTCTAAAATGTCGCGAACGTAATCCTCACCATACAGTTTTACAATGGGCGCAATAGCTCTACCCCGCGACAAACATCTAACCGACGTATCAAGACGCGCCGCAATTATCATATCAACTTCGCCAAGAATCTTAGACGGTGAAGTATCTAACTCGCGAGCCAATACGGTGAGATCAAATACTGTCATGCAAGTTTTACCGCACTCAAGCCGCGAATACGAGGACTGTGTTAAGCCAATTGCGGTCGCCATTTTTTTCTGACTGACCCCGGAAAACCTGCGCTTAAGAAGGATTACTTGCCCCATTACGATGTTAAAGTCGAGTTTCATAATTAGCACTCCCATGCAGGTTAAGAAAAGCGCGCCCCTCGGTGTGAAGGCTAAGGGTGGAAGGTGCGGATGGTGAACCGCGCGTACACCCAAGCGACTGGACGTAATGTAAAGCACAACGCGCAGGAAAACAAACAGCAAACCCTTATATTCATCGCACAAGCGAAATGCTATTGACAACATAACTATATTTATGAACGCTAATACAGCAAAATGCATAACACAAAGGAGCGCGCAATGCAAGCACTCGGATCTTCGCTTATCTATGGGGGG
>Ga0208958_1002253_pt1 | contig 17033 bp, 15 predicted proteins | sample RifOxyB1_FD_184032 | JGI IMG/M metagenome (GOLD analysis project Ga0208958, IMG submission 184032) | Soil microbial communities from Rifle, Colorado - Rifle Oxygen_injection B1 (SPAdes) | ecosystem: Environmental > Terrestrial > Deep subsurface > Rock core/Sediment | place: Rifle, Colorado... | reverse complement strand
AAGATCGAGTCGTATCAAGGGGATGGCCCGCCATACGGCGCGCTGTGGATAAGTCGTATAACCGGCCCCAGGATCCGGCCATTAGGTAGTTATGCCCATGGAACCAGTAGCCACTGCCGCCGCTTTCGCAACAATCGTTGGCCTGCTGTCGGACTTCGTTTCGCAACGCAATGCCTCCGAATCAAAAAGCTATGACGAGTTTATGGCGTGGCTTTCTGTGAATCGTCATGACGAGCTTCGCTCGCTTTTGCAGTCCAACACGGCAACGACCGTAAGTATCAAAGCAATTCTTAATGAGTCGAGACAAGAAATTCTGGATCGGCTCGCCCTTCTTGATAGATCGCTTGCATCATTGGCTTCCGGCATCGATCTCTACAGAGAAGTTGCAAAATCCATTCATCCCGACTCTGTTCTTTCGGAACAGGCAATGTCCTTTCTCACTCAGTTCTATGAGTCAGGGGCAAGCAGAGTTCTTGAGAGCCACATGATGGACGGCCTCATACTGCTGTTCATCGATGGAAAGAACGCAACCATGAGCATCACCGAGCCCCGCTTTGCCGTAGATGATCTAGACACACTACTAGCACTTGGGCTTCTTGGTTTAACGCACAACGGCAGGGGAGACAGAGTGTTTAAGTTCACACGCGCTGCCGCTTCGCTTGTTGAGCAATCGCGTGGGGCATAACAATTCATTCAAGCCGAAGCCGCTTCGCGGCTCGGCTTAGTTCAGGCGTTAGGGCTCTCAATGGGGAGGCAGGGGTGGCAAGGAGAAGGAGCAACCCTTTCAAGGGCAACCCTCTCAACAGGTTGTCGCATTTCAATGCCAGGCCGATCAATCGCGACGCATCGCGCGTAGTCGAGCCATCGGATCCGCGCAAGGCTAAGAAGAAGGCAACTTCAAGGAAGGCGCCGCAGCGGGTCCTTTCGCGCGAAGATCGCCAGGCTAAGCTGGCGTCTCCTAAGCGGCAGCTCGTCAGAAAGGACGGAACCGTCGTGGACATTCCAGCGGAGGGCCCTAACAATTCATTCAAGCCGAAGCCGCTTGGCGGGTCGGCTTAATCCAGGAATTAGCCAGTCCTATGTGCATCTATGCTCGGCACTAAAAAACAAGCCCTCCAGCTTGCCGCTATCGGGCTAGTCTCGCTGGTAGTCGCGTGCGTTGCATACGTGCAGGGATACAGACTCGATCTTTCGAAAGATTCCGCACCTGCCTGGATCCAAGCCATTGGCAGCATCCTCGCAATCGTGGCAGCTGCATGGATAGCCAAGCAGCAGAATGTGCACGCCCGCAAACTTGAAGAGTACAAGCAAGCAAAGTCTGACAAGCAAAAGCTGGCAGTGATCATGGCGCTTATGGCCCGCTCGCATCGTTTAGCAATAGACGTATGCAAGGCTTATGAGTCCAATGAGCAAGAAGACATAGACCAGATATCGCCGCCGCTGATGGCTGACACCCATCACGCATTGATGGCATTGCCAGTCTTTGATATCCCTGAGTGGCAGCTTTCATTGGACGTGCTAATGATTAGCCGAGCATTAGCCTCTCTCCGGGAGCAGTTCCTTGCCCTTCAAGATTCAAGCTCTGAAGAAGAGTTCCGCTCTAACTTGAAAGAACTCGATGAACTTGCAAGTGAGATTAAGCAGATCAGCGGTGATGCCGTTTCAATCGCCAAGAAAGAGATCAAAGAGCGAGACCTGATTCTTGGCGGGTCTGGCTAACAATTCATTCAAGCCGACGCCGCTTCGTAGCGCTGCATAGTTAAGGGTTGGGCGATGTCCGCTTCTGGCCGATAGCTGCCACCAGGCCTTGCAGGTCCGCTTCCGGCCAGAAGCGGACATTGTTAAATCTCTGGCAATCAGAAGTAGCTGTCTTGCATGAAGAAGCTGCGGTACTGCTTGGATCAATGAGTGGGGAAGTGCTACACAGAGGAGGAGGCCTCCTCTGCGTACGGGCTGTCATCACGACAGTCTTCCGCCAAGGGTGAGGGCGGCATCAACTGGCTCGGGGAATGCCAGTGAATTGATGAGCTGCGCGCCAACGAGGCAGCAGTCCGCTCGGTGAGGTCAGGCTAGCTTGGGATAATCCGTGTATCCCTCTTCGCCCTGGCTGTAGTAAGTCTCCATGCGATCCTCGTTCAACTCCGAGTTGTTTCGCAGGCGATCCACCAGATCAGGATTGGCAAGGAAGGGGCGTCCAAAACTGATCGCATCCGCTAGGCCGTTAGAAAGATCGGCCTGCGAGCGCTTCAGGTCGTAGTCGCTGTTGAGAATCAGCGGCCCCTTGAAATGCTTGCGAAGCACAGGAGAAAGACGTGGCACATCGGTTGATCCAAACGTGCCGTCCGGACCCGGCTCGCGAAGTTCAAGGAATGCGATACCAATATCATCCAGTGCCACTGCAGCCGCGGAGAACAGGGGCTCGGGATTGCTGTCGTCCACCCCATAGCTCTCGCCGTTGGGAGACAGGCGAACGGCCGTGCGATCTGCACCAACCGCGCTAGCCACCGCGCCAGTAACTTGTTTGAGCAGGCGAATCCTGTTGGCGATGCTTCCGCCATACTCGTCCGTCCGGGTGTTGCTGCTATCGCGAAGGAATTGATCGATCAGTTGACCGTTGGCTGCATGGATCTGCACACCGTCGAAGCCTGCGGCGATTGCATTGTTGGCGGCTCGGACGTAGTCCTGTATCAATCCCGGGATCTCATCGGGATCAAGCGGCCTGGCGGCCTCGAAGGGCTTCTTCCCATCGTACGTATGCGCGTCGCCTGGCATGATGGTCGCGCTGGAAGATACCGGGTGAATTCCTGTTACCGCTGAGTGGGCCATTCGCCCCATGTGCCAGAGCTGGGCGATGATGAGCCCACCTTTTGCATGGACGGCACCGGTTACGGGCTTCCATGCCTCGACCTGTTCCACAGACCACAGGCCCGGCGCGTAGGGCCAACCCACAGCGTGCTGGGAGATGCCCGTGGCTTCACCGATGATCAGGCCTGCAGAGGCACGCTGAGCGTAGTATTCGGCCATGATCGGAGTCGGAACGTGCTCTCTTGTCGAGCGCGCGCGCGTCAGCGGCGCCATGATGACGCGGTTCTTGGCTTTCAGGGCGCCGAGAGAGATGGGATCAAAGAGTGTTGACATGGTGTTCCTCTGAGCTGGCGTGCGCGTGTTAGTTCGGGCGAAATTGCCGCGTTGGTGCTGACCTAGGCTTGTCGATCAGCGCTGCTCTGCTTCAGGCGCGCGGGTGTGTCGAGGAGTCTGATTCCCGTACTTGCGCGCAAACAGTCTTGATCTCGACTAACTCTCTTGCCGCTTCTGGAATAATTCAGAGAGGCAGTCGGACTGGGCATAGAGCGTCCAGTCCGTCGACGAGCGAACCGCATTCCTGCGCGCTCTTCGGACGCAGGCGCCGATGCTCCATTTGTGATGGATCTGTTATCGCCGGCACTATTGCGCGTAGCGGAATTCAGTAATTCCTAAGTCGGCATTCCTTTGCGAGCAGCACCGCTAGACCATGCTGTTGAACAGGTCGGCGTAGTCCTATCTGCCTCATTGAGCACGCACTGGAACGCACGGGTATCAGGCCGCCATGTACTTTCGGTACAAAGAACACCAGATCCATTTCACCGACGATGGAAGGGGCGATGCACTCGTCTTCCTGCACGGACTGGGTGGCAACGCTCGCAACTGGACCTACCAGCGGCAGCATTTCGTCTCCCGCCGGCGGGTGATTTGCCTTGACTTGCCGGGCCATGGCAAGTCGGAGGGCAAGAACATCGAGTTCTCAGCGTTCGTGGACGTCGTCATAGCCCTGATCGATCACCTGGGTATCGACAAGGTGGCGATGTGCGGCCTGTCCAAAGGCGCCCGTGTCGGCCTAGGTGTGGCGGCACGCGCCAGGGATCGGGTCAGCGCGCTGATCGTGGTCAATACATGCCTGTGCCTGAGCCCATCGGGTCAGGCTGCCCGAACGACGCTGTACGACGAGCTCCTGCTGGGGCCGGCCGGCATGCAGTCATGGGCAAGGCAGTTACTCGCCCAGATGGCTATCGAGGAAGGCACGACCATCTACCAGGGCTTCCTGCGTTCGCTCAATAGCTTGGACGGTCCCTACATCCGGGCGTTGTTCCAGCAGATCCAGGACTACGACCAGCGCTCAGAGGTCGCCACGATCTCGAGTCCCACCTTGCTCATCCATGGCGCCAAGGACCAGATCGTGCCTTCCTACTGCCACGGTGAGCTACAGCAACTGATTCCGCACGCTGTGCATCAGGTCTTTGAGCAGTGCGGTCATCTGCCATACCTGGAGGCTCCGGAGCGCTTCAATGAAGCCGTCGAGTCGTTCCTTAGCGACGAGGCATCGTAGGTAACCTCCACCGTCTCAGACTCGCAATGTCAAGGTTCCCGCGGAAGAGGCCCATGAGACGCAGGGGCAGAACGAATGCGCCCTCTGTTCTTCCGTCAGGCAATTGTCGCGATGGATGGGCGTTCCACCGGTGTAGGTGGTGATGCAGGCCCCACACTCCCCGCGCCGGCAGTCCGAGGCGATCCAGGCGCCGGCCGCTTCCATCGCATCGAGCAATGTGGTCCCCACCGGCACATCCACTTCGATGTTGGATTCGGACAGGGCCAGCTTTACCGGGCCATCGGTCATCGACCACGCTGGCCCGAAGCTCTCAAAGTGCACCCGCTTTGCCTGTACGCCATGCGCGCCGGCCGCCAGGCGAACACGGTCGATCAGCGAGGAAGGTCCACACACGTAGAAGTGCGTGTCAGCTTCATGGGCGTGGGTTCTCAGCAACTGGTTGATGTCGATCCGCCTGAAAGTATCGCTCTCTGTGAAATACATCGTCACGCGATCGCAGTCCTCGCTGAGCAACACTTCCTGAAAGACCATCTCAGCGCGTGACTTTGAAGAGTAGTGCAACTCGAAGGAGGCGCCGGTCTGTCGCAGCCGCGAGATGATGCTGAGCATGGGCGTGATACCGATGCCACCGGCTATCAGGACGTAGTGCTGGCCGTCCGGCGCGATGCTGAACTCGCTGATGGGGGTCGATGCTTCCAACAGCGCGCCCACTGCGAGTCGTTCGTGCAGAAACTTGGATCCACCACGGCCGTAGGGGTTCTTCTTGACTGCGATCTCGTAGTAAGAGCCGCCTTGTGGATCAGAGACTAGCGAGTACTTCCGCTGCGCGGACTCGTTGTCGATATCAAAGCCCAAGTCCAGGTGCGAGCCCGGCTCGAAAGCGGGCAGTAGCTGACCGTTCGTCGATTCCAGACGTATCAAGCGAACACTGGGTGTCAGGGCACTGATTTGGCTCACACGCAACTGCATGCTTCAAAGACCTTGTGGCAGAAAGGGAGAGGCGTCGACGAACGCTGTGCTGAGCTGCTCAGGCAGTTGCGTTTCGATCCAGGCGCTGGTCTGGAACTGCCAGAAGCGCCCTGTGCCGCCGGTCACGCCCTTGGGATCGGGCTGATCCCAGAGCATCTCGGCGCGTCCGGTGAGCTGGAGCATCCTGCGTTGGGCATAGTCAGGGAACACCAGCCCGGCACGTGGATCAACAAGTACGTTGCCAGCGCTGTTGAACATCCCGTTGCCGTTGTAGTCGGGAATCCTGAGCTTGCCGTCGGCGAGCACTTCGACGAATCCCGAAGGGCCGCCTCGATGGGTGATGTCGGCGCCGTGGGTTTTGTGGGCGGTTGCAAGAAAGAAGGTATCGGAGCTGTGGAGGAGCTTGAGATGTTCTTGCTCAAGCATCAGGCCTTGCTTGATGCCCGCAGGCATCTGCGTGCCCGAACCGGCGGGCAGCTCGATGACCCGGCGCTGGATGTAGCGAGGACACACCGGCACCGATTCGGTGATCTGGATAACAAGGCGATCACCGTCCCGCTGCGCCTGTCCGTTGATCTTGAGTCTCTTGCGGGTCTGCAGTTCCAGCAGCAATAGCCCGATGTGACCATCCTGCTCGATGTTGTCCCAGAGGGGGTCGTGAGGCTGCCTGACCACCTTGTCCAGGTGGATGCTCAGCGCGCCCGCATCCTCGGTGGGCTCCAGAAAGCCAGGCTCACCGATCAGCACCGATGCCCAGACGCGGTCCACCGCATCCACGCTGGCCGCGTAGGCCATCTTCTGCTGGCGAACGAACGGCAGTGCAGGACGGATGATGTGATCGGTCACGTTGGACCCGTTGCGGGCGGCGACGTCAGACTCGTGGGCCATCGCCTGCGCCTGAAGTTCACCCTCGTGGAAGTTGGCTGTCTTGTGCATGGCAGGACTCGTTGCCGCGGCGGCGGCGCACTGCATATGCTCGGCAAGGAGCGAAGAGCCAGAAACGGCCTGCAACGCAATTGATTATTTCTGCGCCGGCAATACCGGGGCGGCAGGTTTTGCTAGGCTGATCGGATAAGAAAGGGTGCCTCTCATGGATCATGTCCGCCTGATGCAGGTCTTTGTCGCCGTGGTCGAAGCCCAGGGCTTTGCGCCGGCGGCCAGAAAGCTCGATCTCTCCCCGGCCAGCGTGACGCGTGCGGTGGTCAGCCTGGAGGAAGCACTAGGAGTGACGTTGCTGGTACGCACGACCCGCAGCATGCGGCTGACCGACGCCGGCAGCCGCTACTTCGAGGAGTCGCGCTCGATCCTGCAGCAGATCGAGGATCTGAATGCTACCCTCGCCGATGCCAATGCCACGCCCAAAGGGTCCATTACCGTTACGGCCCCCGTGCTATTCGGCAGGATCGCCGTCATGCCCAGCATCGTTTCCTTCCTGAAGATGCATGCTGAGGTCCAGGTCACGGCCCATTTCTCCGACCGCAACCTCAATCTGATCGATGAGAACATCGACGTTGCCGTACGCATAGGCCAGCTTCCCGACTCGGGCATGCGGTCCATGCAGGTGGGCCACGTGCGTCATGTCCTGTGCGCCTCGCCTGAATATCTTGCTACGCGGGGAACGCCCGCTCACCCTGCCGAACTAACGATGCATGACGTAGTGGTTGCGGCGGCCATGTCCCCCCGCCTGGATTGGCGATTCGGACCCTCGCAGCAGCCTGTCCAGGTCAAGGTGCGACCGCGTATCACGGTCACCAGTAACGATGCCGCGATCGCTGCGGTGTCCTCCGGGTTTGGCATGGCGCGCCTGCTGTCGTATCAGATCGCCGAGGAGGTATCCGCAGGGCGTCTGAGGATCATCCTTGAGGATTTCGAGGAGCCGCCCCTCCCGGTCCACATCCTGCACCGGGAGTCCATCAACGGCTCAGCCCGCGTACGGGCTTTCATCGATCACCTGGCTGCGGCATTGCGCCGCCTGCCACTGATCCTGGACTGATTGCACCAGAAAAACGCAAGACTCAATTGCAGCCGGGCGGATTTCTGCCACCACGCCCGATCCCTATCGTTGGCTTCGTCGCCGCTGGTTCGGCAGACGCTCCCCTTCAACGTTAAGGATGTCCAATGAAAGCTGCAATTGTTGTCCTGTCTGATCCCAATGCCGGTGAAGAAGCCCTGGGCCGCGTGTTCAATGCGCTGGCCGCCGCCTACGACTTCAAGGCCAAGGGCAATGAGGTCCGTATCTACTTCCACGGCACCGGTACGCGCTGGCCGGAAGTGCTCTCCAGCGTCAATCACCCCATAAACGTCCTGTTCGAGGCGGTCAAGGCCAGCGTCGTGGGCGTGTCCTCCGGCTGCGCCGATGTTTTTGGTGCCAAGGACGGTGCGGAGAAGTCGGGCTTCAAGCTGGTCCAGGAGAACATGGTTCCCGGCACCTCGGGTCTGCCCAGTGTGGCGGACATCGCCGCTGACGGTTTTACGGTGCTGACGTTCTAAGGCCAGCCCGGGATGGCGATGCGCTCGCGTGTCGCCATGGCCGCTAGGCGCTGGCCAGCATGTCTTGCCAGCGCATCCTTCTGACAAGGACCCAGAGCTTGCCTGCCAGGTGCCTGGGCATGTGAGTGCCATGCGTGAATTCGACTACGACCTGTTTGTGATTGGTGGCGGTTCTGGTGGTGTCAGGGCTGCGCGCCTGGCCGCTTCCCTGGGTAAGCGCGTGGCCATTGCCGAGGAGTATCGGTTCGGTGGCACGTGCGTCATTCGGGGTTGTGTTCCCAAGAAGCTGTTCGTCTATGCCTCCCAGTACCGGGAGCATTTTGAAGACGCGGCTGGGTTCGGCTGGAACGTAGGACCGGCGAGGATGGACTGGCCCCAACTGATCGCGGCCAAGGATGTCGAGGTCGCGCGTCTTGAGCGTCTCTACCGTGGCGGACTGGAGAGCAACGGTGCCGAGCTGCTGCAGACGCGGGCCGAGTTGGTAGATGCGCACACGATTCGACTGGTCGGCAGTGGCAAGACCGTCACCGCCGAACGAGTTCTGATTGCCACTGGCGCTGCTCCCAATGCCCACGCAGCACTGCCAGGCCATGAGCTGTGCATCACCTCCAATGAAGCCTTCGACCTGCCGGCACTGCCAAGATCGATCCTGATTCTGGGCGGCGGCTACATCGCTCTGGAGTTTGCAAACATCTTCCACGGACTGGGCGTGGAGGTCACCGTGGTTCATCGCGGCAAGGAGATCCTGTCGCGCTTCGATCACGATCTTCGTGCGGGCCTGCATCAGGCGATGACCGACAAGGGCATCAAGATCCTGCTAACCGACGTCGTGGAGCAGGTATCCAGAGCCGACGACGGCGAGCTCATTGCCCGGACCATGACCGGCCAGACGCTGAGCGCCGAGGTGATCTTGCTGGCGCTGGGCCGCGTGCCGAACACGAAGGGGCTGGGTCTGGATGTCGCCGGCGTCCAGACCGACGAGCGCGGCGCGATCGTGGTCGATGCCTACTCGCAAACCAGCATCCCCAGCATCTATGCACTGGGCGATGTCACCGACCGGGTGCAGCTGACGCCAGTGGCCATCCATGAGGCCATGTGCTTCATCGAGACCGTCTACAAGGACAACCCCTCCTCACCCGATCACGATCTGATCCCCACCGCCGTCTTCTCTCAACCCGAGATCGGCACCGTGGGCCTGTCCGAAGAGGCCGCTGCCGAACGGTACGAGGAGATCGAGGTCTACCGCGCCCAGTTCCGGCCCATGAAGGCCACTCTCTCAGGGCGCTCGGAGAGAACGATCATGAAGCTGGTGGTCGATGCTGCGACCCGCAAAGTCGTGGGCGCCCACATCCTGGGGCATGACGCCGGCGAGATGGCCCAGTTGCTGGGCATCCCGTTGAAGGCCGGCGCAACCAAGGAAGACTTTGATCGCACGATGGCCGTGCATCCCACTGCGGCCGAAGAGCTGGTCACCATGTATAAGCCCACCTACCGCATCAGGAACGGCGAGCGAATCTGAGTCGTCCACGCCACGAGCGTCTACATCGCGTGCATCGAGGAGTTCCAATGAACAAGCTACAAGCCATGGAAGTCTTTGTTCAGGTCGTGGACGCCGGTGGCTTCACCCGCGCTGCGGAGAACATGAAGCTTCCCAAGGCCACGGTCTCGACCTCAATTCAATCATTGGAGACGACGCTTGCGGTCAAGCTGCTCAACCGCACCACCCGTCGGGTGAGCGTCACCGCCGATGGGGCGGCCTACTACGAACGATGCCTGCAGATCCTCTCGGACGTGCGAGATGCGGAAGACTCCGTGCTGCGCAACCGCCAAAGTCCCTCGGGCAAGCTGCGCGTAGATGCGCCCACGGGGCTGGCTAGCGAGGTCGTCATCCCGGCACTGCCGGAGTTCTTCAAGCTCTACCCGGACATTCGCCTGGAGTTGGGCTGCAGTGACCGCCCGGCAGATCTTGTCGAAGAGGGCGTGGACTGCGCGATCCGCGGGGGACGCCGCCTGACCGACTCCAGGCTCGTCGCCAAGCGTGTGGGCACGATGCACTACATGACCTGCGCCTCGCCGGCCTATCTGGAGCAGCGCGGCTCACCTCAGCATCCAGATGATCTGGTGGAGCACCATTGCGTCAACTACTTTTCCGCACGAACCGGTCGAATGTTCGACTGGTACTTCGAGCGCGACGGTCAACGGGTTCAGGTAGCCCTGTCCAGTCACATTGCCGTGAGCGATAGCTATGCCTACACGTCGGCAGGCTTGGCTGGACTGGGCGTGGTCCAGATGGCCGACTTCCTGATGGCACCCATGATCGCGGATGGACGCTTCATTCGCATCCTGGAGGGCTGGACCAACGAGCCGTTGCCCATCCATGTCGTCTACCCTGAGAACCGGCATCTGTCGGCTAAAGTCCGAGTGTTCGTGGACTGGGTCACCGGCCTGTTCGCCCACCATCCCACCATGCACTAATCACCATCCAACGGTGATCGTGGTGGCGGCATAGGCGGTGTGCCGGTCGGAATCTCTTCAAAAGCATGGGCTGGCCACCTACTCGGCGACCAGCCCACACCACCACCAACTTCACGCTTTGGGCAGCTGCTTGTAGGTGTCGATCACACGAGCCGAATAGGTCAGCGCGGCGCCGGCGTTGAGCGCGATAGCCACGCCCAGCGCTTCGGAGATCTCCTCCAGCGTGGCGCCAGCATCGACCGCCTTCTGGGTGTGCACGGAGATGCAGCCATCGCACCGCGTGGTCACGCCCACGGCAAGCGCGATCAGCTCATGTACCTTGTCATCCAGGTGGCCAGTCTTGCCCGGTGCGTTGTCCATCAGTGCCATGCCGCGCATCGTGTCCGGGCTCAGCTTGGCGTAATCGCCCACGCGCTCAATCAAGGCGGCGCGGTAGGCATTCCAGTCTTGCATCATGATCGGTAGTCCTTGTGGTTCTTCGGGGTGTCGCCGGGCAGCTGCATCCCGGCGACCAGGTTCAGAGGTGACGGCTTAGCCGGCGGCAAGGCCTTCGGCTTCCAGCGCCGCGCGAACGCTGGGACGGGTCTCCATGCGCGCCATGAACTTCTGGATGTGCTCATAGCCGGAGATATCCAGGTTCACGCGCGGCACCCAGGAGAGCACGTTGTAGAGGTATGCATCAGCGATGGAGAACCGGTCGCCCAGAACGTAGTCCTTACCCGTCAACTTCTCATCGATGTACTCGAATTTGTTGATCAGGTTGACCTGGGCAAAATTCAGCTTTGTCGTGCCATCCACGACGGAAGAAAACATCACCGCCATGTTCTTGTGCAGGTCGCTGGCCACGAAGTTCAGCCACTCCAGCGCTGTGTAACGCTCGCGTGTACCGAATTCGGGCAGAAGGCCGTGACGTGGGTTCTGGTCCGCAATCCACTGCAGGATGACCGCACCTTCGGTCAAGATATCGCCGTCATCGAGCTTGAGCGCCGGCACGAAGCCTTTAGGCGTGACCTTGAAGTAGTCACCTTCGACGGTCTGTTTGGTCTTGAAGTCGACTTTGATCAGCTCGAAGGTCTGACCAACCTCGCGCAGTGCAATCTGGGAGGCCAGTCCACAGGAGCCGGGGGAGTAATACAGTTTCATGATTACCTCGGTGGTGGGTGAAGAGTCAGCCAGGTTCTCGTCGGAGCATTTTCTTCGGAACGAAAGGCTCCGCTGCCAGACCGAAGGCCCGGCATTGGCGTACGAAAAGGACGTGGATGGTTACTTGCTCAGGGCGTCGAAGTCTTTGGCGTCATGCCGTTCGAGCAAGAATTCGCCAGGCGCGCCGTTGGTACGGTTGACGCGCCTGCCGCGCTCAACGGCAGGGCGTGCGCCGACGGCCTTGTACCAACGCATGAGGTTTGTGTACTCCTGCACGGCGAGGAACTCGTGAGTGCCATACACCCCGAACAGGCTGCCCGGCTGCCAAGGCCAGACGGCCATGTCCGCAATGGTGTACTCATTGCCGGCGAGAAACTCGTTGGTCGCCAAGTGCGTGTCCAGCACGTGAAGCTGGCGCTTGACCTCCATGGCGTATCGGTCGATCGCGTACTCGATCTTCAGCGGTGCATAGGCGAAGAAGTGGCCCAGACCGCCGCCCACGAAAGGCGCAGTTCCCATCTGCCACATCAGCCAGTTCAAGGTCTTGGTCCTGGCGCGACGCTCGATCGGCAGGAACGCGCCGAAGCGCTCGGCCAGGTAGATCAGGATCGATCCACTTTCGAACACGCTGATGGCAGGGTCAGTGGATCGATCCACCAGGGCCGGGATCTTGGAGTTGGGATTGATCTCCACGAAACCACTGCCGAACTGATCGCCCTTGAAGATATCCACCAACCAGGCGTCGTACTCGGCATCGCCATGACCGGCCGCCAAGAGCTCCTCGAGCAGGATGGTGATCTTCTGCCCGTTCGGCGTACCTTGCGAATACAGCTGCAGCGGGTGCTTTCCGACGGGGAGCTCACGCTCGAATCGCGCACCGGAGGTGGGGCTGTTGATGCTTGCAAACTGGCCGCCATAGCTGGTCTTCGGGCTCCACACTTTCTGCGGCACATAGCCTGGCGGCTGATTCTCAAGAGCATTGTCTGTCATGGTCATCTCCATCTGGCCGGGCAAGCCGGCATTCGGGGAAGAAGAGGCGGTAGCGACAAGGAGCGTGAGCTACCAACGGGTCGGGACAACTGAACTTTCTACGGAAGCCCTGCGCCGACGTGGTTGGGATGGCGCATCTACGGCAGTACTTGGCTTGAATCGAGTCTATCCAGCGCTTTGTTTGGCATATACAAGAGCCGAGCGAATTTACTGTTCAAACATCTGAACAATCGATTCGTGGCCCAGTAGCTCGAGCTTTACTTGCTCGTGGGGATGACGAAGCTGGGCCAGCCACGCATGTGAGTGATGAATCGCTCACTCAGACCTCCAGATCGCAGGTGCTGCGCAGGCACGGGCGTTGGGACACTGTCGTAAAAAGGATTGGCTTTCACCTGCAAGGGGAAGTCACGCTGAAGGATCCCGGCGCGGGCGATCAGGACGAAGTCGCACCCCTGATCCAGAAGCTGCGCACAGCGTTGTGCGCTCATGATCTTGCCCGCCACGCCCACGCGCACTCCCCTGCGCGGAATGCTGGTAAAGACGCTGAGCATGGTGCTCCCTCTGAAGCTTCCGTCCTGCACGATCTGAGCCGAATCCCATAGCGCCAGATCCAAGTAGTCGATCATCTCGCGATCGAGAATGAAGGCGGTGATTTCTCGCAGCTCTTCAAGGCGAAGTCCGTAGCGCTCTACCGACAGACGCCATCCAATCTGGAAGTCCGGACCACACGCGCGACGGATACCCTGCATCACCTCGAGTGTCAGTCGTGCGCGGTTCTCTACACTGCCGCCGTACTTGTCGGTCCGATCATTGAGATAGGGCGACATGAACTCGGATAGGATCCAGCCAAAGGCACCATGGATGGCGATGCCATCAAAGCCAGCCGTCTCAGCACGCTTGGCCGCGGTGATGAAGCTGTCGCGAATGCGCTCGACCTCTTCAGTCGTCAGTGCCCTGACACCTGGCAACGTGTGGCTGGACGCAGGAGAAGGAATGCCGCCCAGCTCAGGACGGGCGCGGTGGCCGGCGTGATGCAGTTGGACAGCTGACAGACCACCACCCGCGCGGATTGATGAGGCCATCTGGGTCAAGCCCTCCAGATGCTCGTCGCGGTGAATGCCCAGCTGCCTCGCAAAGGCAATGCCGCCAGCCTCCACAGTGGTTGCGCAAGTAGTGATGAGGCCGTAGCCGCTTCGAGCTACCTGGCGAATCCAGTCTTGGTCGAACTCGGAAGCAAAGCCGTCGTCCTCACTTTGCTGGTTGGTTAGCGGTGCCAGCATGAAGCGGTTCCTCATTGCCGGTCCGTGCAGCAGCGTCAAAGGCTCGAAAAGATCATCAACAGACATGGGGTACTCCAGGAGGCAGCGAAGTTGACTGGTGCTCGGCTTGGCGGCGGCGTAGATGCGAGACGCAGCTGGCGTGAACAATGAAAGGCGCAAGTGGGGAGAGCCCTCGGCAATGAGGGCTCCCGATCTGGGTTGGGGGACGGCTAACGCGAGAAACGAGACGGGTCCTGATCGCAGCTGGGATCAGGGCGTCATGCCGCCGAAGGTCGAATCAGGTTTTTGATGCTTCGATCTACCGCGCTCAGTCTTTTTCGGTGGCCAGACCCATGGATGTGGCATCCCATCCGCCGCCCAGGGCGCGAATCAGATCGACGGTTGCCCGCGCTCGCTCGCCCTCGGACTGGATGAGCAGCTGGCGGCTGCGAAGATGGGTCCGCTCGGCATCGACGACCAGCAGATAGTCGACATCGCCGGTATCAAAACGGTTCTTTGCCGAGGTGGCCACGCGCGAGGACGCCAGCTGCGCTTGCTGTTGGTAGACCACGCGTTCATCGATAGTCCTGATCGAGACCAGGGCATCTTCTACTTCACGAAAGGCTTGGAGCACGGTCTTGCGATATTGCCCCACGCGTTCGTCATAGAGCGCGCGGGCACGTGCCACATCGGCCTTGCGCTTGCCGCCATCGAAAATGGGCAGATTTAGTACTGCACCCACCAAAGGGCCCAACAGGAAGGTGCGCTGCGACCAGTTGGTCAGATTGCTCAGCTCCAGTGACTCATAGCCACCGGAGCCGGTAAGCGAGAGCGAAGGAAAGTACGCCGCCTTGGCGACACCGATGCGGGCGTTCTCCGCCACCATCGCGCGCTCGGCCGCCGCGATGTCCGGCCGCCGTTCCAGCAGCGTAGATGGCATACCGGCAGGTATCTGGACTTTCACGCTCTGGATCTTGTCGACCCAGAGGAAGAAGCCTGCAGGCGGTTTGCCCACCAGCACGGCAAGGGCGTGAGAGGTCAACGCGTACTGCTGTTCGATGCTGGACAGTTCAGAGCGTGCCGACAACAACTCCGTCATCGTCTGGTCGACCAGATAGCCAGCCACCGTGCCCACCTGTTCGCGCTCTTCCTGCACCTTGGTGGCCGCCTCCCTGAGCGTCACGGTCTCCCGCAGCAACTCACGCTCTGCCTCCAGCTGACGCAGGCTGAAATAGGTCCGGGCGACCTCGGCTTGCACCACCAATAGCATCTGATGGGCCAGCGCGGTCTGCTGCTCGGACTCTGCGCGAGCTGCGGCAACCCCGGAGCTCACGCGACCGAAGAGATCGACCTCATAGGCGATGGAGGCTTGCGCCCGCCACAGGGTCTGGGTGGAACCAGGCGCTCCATCGCCCTGGCTGGCCGCGGCACCGCTGGTCCGTTGACGGGTGGGCCCGAAGCCCGCGTTGATCTCGGGAAAGCGGGCCGCTTCGCTGCGCGAGGTCAACGCACGGGCCTGCTTGATCCGGGCCAGGGCGATGCTCACGTCCGGATTGGCGGCCAGGGCTTCTTCCTGCAGGCGCACCAGTGTCGGATCTTCGAACAGGTTCCACCACGGTGATGCGTGCGTCTGGTCTGCTGGCTCAGCCGGCTTCCACACGCCGGCTTCTTCGCTGGCATCCAGTACGGGCTGCGCCGGGTTGCTGGCCTGCCCATAGCTGGAAGGAATATCGAAGTTGGGGCGATTCTCCTTCGGTGCCAGCGAGCAAGCCGAGACAAACAGTGCACACATGATGGCGAGCATTGGACGGGCAAACCGTTGCGTGCCACCAGGAGTTGTCAGGTTCTGGAGCTTCATGACTTGTTCTCCGAATGAGCAAGCTCAGCGTGATGGGGAACGATCCCCGGTGCCTTGTGGTGTGCCGCCGAATGCAGCGGTTTGCCTCCAGTGATAGCGCGCATGACCACGTAGAACACCGGGGTAAGGAACAGGCCAAACAGGGTCACGCCGATCATCCCGAAGAACACAGAGATACCCATGGCCTGGCGCATCTCGGCGCCGGCGCCGGTAGAAAGCACCAGCGGCACCACACCCATGATGAAAGCCAGTGAGGTCATCAGAATCGGTCGCAGGCGCAGGCGGGAAGCCTCCACGACCGCCTTCAAGGTCGGCATGCCGGAAATTTCCAACTCTCGCGCGAACTCAACGATCAGGATGGCGTTCTTTGTTGCCAGTCCCACTAAGACGATCAATCCGATCTGCGTAAAGATGTTGTTCTCGCCATCGGACAGCCAGACTCCGAGCAGCGCGGAGAAGATGCTCATCGGAATGATCAGGATGATGGCCAGCGGCAGGGTCAGGCTCTCGTACTGAGCGGCCAGCACGAAGAAGACCAGCAACACGCACAGTGGCAGGATCCAGATGGCGCTGTTGCCTGCGATGATCTGCTGATAGGTCAGATCGGTCCATTCGTAGGTCATGCCTGGCGGCAACGTTTCAGCCGCAATCCGATCAATGGCCGCCATGGCCTGGTCGGAGGAGTAGCCCGGTGCGGGACTGCCAGTAACGTCGGCCGAGGTGAAGCCGTTGTAGCGCAGCACCTGGTCAGGACCATAGGTCTGGCTCACCGAGGCCACCGAGGCAATCGGCACCATCTGCCCGGACTCGCTTCGCACATGCAGCTGACCGATGTCATCAGGCTTGGAGCGATACTGGCTGTCGGCTTGCATGCGGACCTGGTACACGCGACCCAGGAAGTTGAAGTCGTTGACGTAGTAGGAGCCAAGGAAAGCCTGCAGCGTGCTCAGCACCGCCGGCGTTTCCACGCCAAGCTGCTGCGCCGTGGCCCGATCAATGCCCACTTTCAACTGCGGGACGTTCACGGTGTAGGTGGAGTACAGCGGGCTCAGTTCGGGGGCTTCGGCTGCCTTCTGGATGAAGGCCTGCGTCGCCTTGTAGAGCTCTTCGTAGCCCAGGTCGGCACGATCCTCGATCTGGAACTTGAATCCACCCAGCGTACCCAGTCCGTAGACCGGCGGTGCAGGGAAGATGGCGGCGAAGGCGTGGCCGATCTTTGCGTACTCCTTACCAAGATCTGCTGCGACGTCATCGGCGCTGACGCCAGGGCGATCCTTGAACGGCTTGAGCAGGACGAAGGTCAGCGCGGTGCTCGAACTCTTGGTCACGCCGTTGATCGACAGTCCGCTGTAGCTGGAAGTCCCCATCACCGCGGGATGCTTCAGCGCGAGATCATTCATGGCCTTCATGGTCTCTTCGGTGCGATCGAGCGTTGCGCCTTCAGGCAGCTGTGCCAGGCTGACCAAGTACTCCTTGTCCTGTGCCG
>Ga0208958_1002250_pt1 | contig 17042 bp, 25 predicted proteins | sample RifOxyB1_FD_184032 | JGI IMG/M metagenome (GOLD analysis project Ga0208958, IMG submission 184032) | Soil microbial communities from Rifle, Colorado - Rifle Oxygen_injection B1 (SPAdes) | ecosystem: Environmental > Terrestrial > Deep subsurface > Rock core/Sediment | place: Rifle, Colorado... | reverse complement strand
ATTATTCTTATTAGCTTCTTTCTTGCTTTCGTTTTGCTTATCTTCTGATTCTTCCTTGCTTTCGTTTTGCTTTCTTTTCGGTGTGCTTCCGTTTGTATATCGCTTATTGTTTGCTTCCAGTTGTGGTTCTATAAGCCTTAATATTGTTTTAGAAATACCTGTAATATCCAAAGTATTAAAATTTAATGAGTATTCCATAATTGCGTTGTATATTTCCAGTTGATTAGCATCTGGCAATTCTTTTATTGCTTCATAAAAACTTCTATAAAATATGAAACTATCTCTCATTATTTTTACCCCTACTTTATCAAAGATTTAGGCTGTTGTTTTCTAGGCATTTTATGTGGTAAATCAAACTTGTTAGCCCATCTTTTAATTGTTATTCTGGAAAATCCTAACTTCTCAACCATTTCCTTGATTGTCATAGTCATATACATTTCTATAAACTTTTCTTTGCTTACTTGCATTTTATCATCTCCTTTATTACTTTCTGTATCATAAACATTATCATATCAAAAATATACCACGATTACAAGTATTATTTTCCGTTGACTTTTCGGGGCGGTACGGTTAAACTCCGGCGACCATTTCGAAGACTTGCTCGATATGGTATATAGCAAAAATCCCCCGATTGCTCAGGGGACTTGGTGGGGTTGGTGATTACTGGTTTATTCTGTTTTTTCTAATAGCTTCAATATCGTTTCATCTTTCAAAAGCTTATTCTCGTGCATAGCCTGAACAATACTACTAGCAAACTGAGCGTCATATCTTTTCTTTAATTCAGTTCCATACGCTTTTGCTAAATCTTGGAGAGTTTTTACTGGATTATTCCACCCTTGATTGCTCATAAATATTGCTTTTATATGATCTTGAATTTTAACTTGCTGATTGTTAATAGTTAGTTCATTTGTTGCGATTAGCAAAGACATCTGTTCTTCAATCCTTTGAGGTATGATTCTATTTATATGTTCGATAGCTTGTTCTTTTATTTGTTCTTTTATTTGTTTACCTATTTGTTTACCTATTTGTTTACCTATTTGTTGATTTATTTCTTGAACTATTTCGTTAGTTATAAATCTCTTCAAGGCTGGTTCTAAATTATCACTATCTGCCTCATACCAAAATTCATCTAGCTCTATTGTAAATTTCGTCATTTTTATTCTCCCTATACCCTCAATATAACCAGCTAGGCCGATTATTCATTCCAATCGCACCGCTTACACTTTGGACACTGTTTAGGGTTGTCTATCCTGGATTCCCACGTGTTACCGCATTTGTTGCAGGTGCATAGCGTTACTTGCTTGGTGATTGTCTTTTTCATGGCTACTCCTTTATTAGACTTAATAAATTGTAATCTTTTTGCTTTATGTCATGCACAGCTTCTTTTATGTTCTTTACCGCTTGATTGAAGTATTCCGGTTTTAATTCTATTCCTGTAAACTTGCGATCATTCAAAGTTGATACATAACCCTCACTACCTACACCCATAAAAGGGCTAAAAACCATTTCTTTTTTATTTGAATATAAATGTACCAATCTTTCAATTACATCGAGCTGTAAAGGGCATATGTGCTTTTCGTCCTTATCCGCTTTGATACTGTTTAGCGTATAAGTTTCCCTGATATCCGTCCAAATTGGTGATGCGTAATTTATCCATTTGTCATTATCAAGACCATTTTCAGTAGGCACAACTGGGACTGCATTATCTCCCGGCTTTTTAAAGATCAAAACGTAATCAGGCAACGCAGGGCGACTATCAACAGAATCCTTATTAAACTGTTTAAAAGCGAGGCATTTAGTATGTGTCCTGATCGATTGCACTTGTGGATTCTTCCAGATGCAAACTTCACCATAATATATAAATCCGCATTTTTCATAGTGCCTGATTAAATCACCACGGAAATCAGTTATACCGATATATCCATGAGTGATTAACTTGGTTGGTATCTGCATACAGTGGACGCAAACATTACGCCCCGGCTTAATTATTCTTAACAATTCCCGATTCATAAATTCGAAGTGTTTAAAAAACTCATCCGAATTAGCACAATTACCTAAGTCCCTATCGCTATTGCTATAAGTATATAAACTTGCAAACGGTGGAGAGAAGATTGACAGATCAACGCTATTCGATGGGATATCCTTAATTAGTTCGCACGAATCCCCATTATACATAGTAGCGTCTGCAATTTGCTCTATTCGTGTGTTATAAGTCATTTGCTCATGCTTTGAACCGTTGATTTCTTCTTTCTCATAAAGACTTATGTTTTTTATAACCTCATCGCTCATGGTTTTTGCATCCTGTTCTTTCCGTAATACGTTATCAAATATAACGCTTTCATTTCCTGCAAGTGCAATTAATACATTTACCGGGAACTTTTGACCGAATCTATATTCACGCCTTATACACTGATAATACATTTCGTAACTATCGGACAATCCAAAGAAAATCATATCATGTGCATGTTGAAAATTTAATCCGAACCCCCCAATTTTTGGCTTTGTGATCAAGACTTTAATTTCACCTGATACAAACTTAGCAAATGAATCTTGCTTTTCTTCTGGTGTATTCTTGCCTTTTACGTTGACGCAATTATTAATTAGCTTTGTTAGGGTATCGGCTTCCAAATCTATTCCACACCAAATTATGTATTGTTCGTTGGATTGATTAACTATATCAGCTATTGCCTGTGCTTTTGTGCCTACCGAATCCTTACGTATTTGCATCCGGTCTTCGATGCCTTTAAGCCCAATATCAAAAAGTGATCCGCTGGTTTTAAACTCAAAATCAAAATATAATGGCTTGATTGATAACTCAGGCAATATAAATCCTTCATCGGAATAACCTAAATCGCTAGGCTTTGAAAGAAAACAACCCCAGGAAGCAACCCATTTATAAAATGCTTCGAAGGCATGCCCTTTTAATTGCCAATTACTACCATCATTATAAAACCATTTGGCAAGCATTTCTTCACGTTTCATGATGCCTAGAAATTCGGTATGGTTTGCAATTTCGCTTATGTCGTTTGGTGCTGGTGTAGCGGTGCAAGCTAATCGGTATGGGATATTTTGAGCAAATTCAATTAATCGCTTACGTGTTTTACTGTCAACTGATTTTAAGATTGAACTTTCATCGATAACAATCCCGGCATAATCTTCGGGATTAAGTTTGTCCAGGTTTTCATAGTTGGCTATTTTAATCAAACTTTTATGAGTTCCAGAATCAAACCTTTCAATCAAAATATTTAAAAGTGTTTTAGCTTCTTTGATTGTTTGGAAATTAACAGCTAAAGGTGCAATAATCAAAACAATACCGTTTGTTTTGTTTGATACATTAACCGCCCATGTAACTTGTTGGATGGTTTTACCCAATCCGCAATCTTCAAAGAGTGCAGCCCTGCCTTTTTTACATGCCCAATTTACAATATCCTTCTGATAATTAAAAAGTATATCTGGCATGTATGTTGCTTCGAATCCATCCGAATAACCATAATGCAACTTGGTACTTAAAAACTCTTTATAGTCCATTATTCCCTCATTTCTATAAATTTATATTATCAATAATAAACTAAATTTTACACGCTGTAAAGCTATTCCTTTCTATATTCTTCATGCTCTGGGAACACTTCACACAGTAGGCGTAGGCTTGCTTTATATGCCTGGTCGTTATCCCAACTGCATAAGATCATGTTCAGCGTGTTAGCTGTGGCTATTGGGTTAGCTTGCATTTATTTAATCCTCCTAATTGTTTTTTTATACTATCATCTCTATCCTGCAATATCTTTGCCATTTTATCCGATATCTCCTTTAACGCGTCTATGTTATCATCAAACTTTAATAGTAATTTATCCCATTCATTTTCTTTATCCATTATTTTAACCTCCAATAATCCACATAAATACTAGATGCGTTGTATATCCGCATCCGATACATAAAACCCAAATTGCTATTTGCTCCATATTCATTTTTTAGTCCTCTCTTAATGCGTGGTTAATAACTAAAACGTGATATATCTTATCGGCTGTTGTTTTTGCTGTAGATGGATGGCAACCAACTTCATCACGTATCACTATTTCAATAATTGCCTTTATATGTGCTTCTTTTCTGTTCAATTTAACACTGTAAGTCCCTTTCTTTAGCCTCCGAGATAAGCTTATCGAACATTAATATCAGTTCTTTGCTTGCCATAGCTTCTTTCGCTCCGGCTTTTAATATTTCCAGCTTTTCGCTGGTTTTCATCGCAGTATTTTCCTCGATATACTGCTTTATTTCCTTTTTCAATCGCACCGGCACACGTAAAGTTGTACTAGGCTCTTTACGGATACTTCCAGGCTTGCGCCCTCTTTTGCTCATATTATTTACCTCCTATTTTTATTTATAAAGCCATTCTAGCTTTGCATTCTGAGCATCATAGTCAAAATGTAGATCAACCATTTTTATAACATCATCTTTATGGTTGCCCCATTTAATTAATAAATCCATGACTTGTTGTTTAATTTTCGCTTCCTCCGTTTATTTTATTTTTTAATTGATTGCCCTGCGACACTCGTTAATAAAATCAAGTCGCAGTCTCGAATTGCAATTTCCAATTCGAAAATTATCAAATATATCAATAATTTTTTTGTTATAATAAGTTCCAAAATTGGTATTTGCTACGAGGGTTTCCCATTCGGTGTGTTGTTTAGCTGATTTGATATTGTTCCATTTTTGGAATATTTCATTAATTTTAACACCATTATTAATGTTTTCCACAACCGTTAGTTCCATTTATATCTTCCTTTCTATTTTATTGCTTATTTAGCCTCATCAGTTACCGCATCACGGTAATACCGGATTGCTCCGGTTTCGGCCTAACAAATAATAAGCTCATATTTTGGAATATCGTAATGTTCTCCATTTCTGTATTCTGCCAAAGCATAGAAGCTCTTCTCTCCGTGATATATTTCTGGTATTCTGCAATCGTTACGCACGCATCCTGAACTGGTAGAAATAACCTGTCCATTATTTCCAGGCGTCCATTCTCGCAACCCTCTTGAAATTAAATGCGCTGCATTTGCATCTTTTGTTATATATATTTTATAACTTGAATTATTTTCCATTATTTACCCTCCTTATAAATTTCAACCTTTTGTTTTATTTTACTTGTTTGCCTCATCGGTACCCGCATCACGGGCAGACCGCCGGAGCGGTTTCGGCTTAACCCCAAAGCAATATATATTGACAACCAACCACTGAGTAAAAATAATCATCTATGCTAGTATTTGGAGCGTTATGTGATATCCAGTCCTCCATGTCCTCATATGCCCTAATCTCAACGTCTTTTAGATCAATTAGTGGATATTCTTCTGCATCTTCGAATATTTCCATAATGTCATCGTCCACTATAGTTATACCGTCTGCATCTCCTGTTGTTCCCCTGGTTGTTAAGTATGTTGTGTCGTTTCTCATTCCGTGTATTTTTTTCATAATTCAAACCCTCCGTTTGTTTATTTGGCTGATCAACTCAACCATAATAATATTGTACCACCTATTTTAATTAATTGCAACATTTAATTAAAGCTACAAAACCAATAATGAGTAGGCTTGCAACGTACCAATAAAACAAGATATGTATTTTATGTTGCAAATAATTACAGATAATACCATATCAGTATAACTACTATTAAAAACTAGGGTAAAACGAAGCTAAAACTCAGTAGTATTACTATATTTTTAATAAAACTTGAAAATACCGCTTGACTGTGCTATTATGGGATATAGAATCGCGCTGAACAGACTGGCAACTGCCTTGTGAGCGCAGCGAGGCTCAGTAATATTGTTATCGTAATATAGTATATTAATTAGTAGGTAAGGGTAGATAATGACTGCCAAAGTTGATAGATATATACAAAATAAACTAGAGGGCATGACTAAAAAAGGCGCTGCAATTAAAGCGGGTTACTCCCCTAACACCGCAATCGCACCTGGACAAAAGATCGAGTCCACAGAAGCTTATCAACGTGCTTGTGATAAGTATCTCCCGGATGATCTGATATATCGCAAGTTGGTAGAGGGATTGGATGCTACAAAGGTAGTAATCGCTCAAAAGGATGGAGTGATAACCGATGAGCGAGTGTATGCCGATTACAGTACACGGCATAAGTATGTAGATAGTGCGCTTAAGATCAAGGGTGATTATAAGGTAGTTGAGCAAGTAGCCCAGGATGACGATATCGAGAGCCTCAAAAAAGAGATCAGGGAGCTGGTTGCCGAAAATGGATTCCACGATGACCCCATGGATAGTGTATCAAGTGGTCAATAATGCTCAAAAATACGGGATTATATCAACATACTACACTACACATAGGTTTTAGCCATGACAGAGCTATCCCAATTAATATTACTACGTGATAAATTACGTAAGTTTTCAGCTTATAAGAAAAATAACGCGTTAGATTTTTCCCAGACACATACCTATATAGAGCAAGACCGGATCAAAACCGAGATTCTGGATCGTATCACCACAGGTAAAGGCGCAAAGATATTTGTCGTATGGGCTGGTAATCGTGCTGGCAAAACGGAGATAGGTGCAGAGATAACATGTAGCATATTTGATAGTGTGCCAAAGGTGCGTATTGCTTGCGGTACTGTTGAAAGTAAGCTATCCATAGCAGTACAACAGCGTAAAATTGATAAGTTGCTGCGTAAATCTAAGATCAAGTATGGTGACTATCAACCAGAGAGAGGCTTCAAAAACTCGATAGTTACAGGTAAGCAAGATCAAAACATGTTGATGCGTACTTATGCACAAGGTCGTGAGGCGATACAGGGGGATGATGTGGATTTCTGGTGGCTGGATGAAGAAACGCCATGGGACTTTTTTCAGGAGGCACTGGCCAGAACCGCTGACCGTAATGGTGTTATTCTGCTAACGTTCACACCTCTAATGGGGTATACTAGGCTAGTTAATTTTTTGCTAAATGAAGATAATCCACTGATTAAGCGATACAACCTATCGATCCTAATGAACCCATTCATAACGCAACAAGCCAAAGATGATTGGATAGCAAACGTAGACCCTGACGAGATCATATCCAGGGTTGACGGAAAACCCCATATGAAAGAGGGGTTGATCTACAAAGAGTACAACGATGCCCATGTTATTGACCGGTTTGATTATATGCCACTGGTCAGGCAAAACCTAAAACGCTGGGAACTATCCGAAGGTATCGACCCACACGAGAGAACACCTCACCACTGGCTACGCTTTTTGTATGATAAAGAGAATGACGTGATCTATGTGGTGGAAGAAATCAAGGCGCCAAAAGAATCCATGATAATTGAGGATTTCGCCCGGTTAATCAAGATTACACGCAATAAGGTTATCCCGGCATATTGCCAGATAGATACTAGCTCGATGAAGCCCGATGTTATCACCAAGCACCCGGACGAATTGCAGACTGATAGCAATACTGTTCGGCGTGAGTTTTCCAGATGTGGAATTGATACGGTACTAGTTGCCAAAGATAATGCTCTGGGTATCGGACAGGTAAAATCCAGGCTCAAAATAGTTAAGACTGTTACAGGTGAGATCAAGCGTATGCCTCAATTGTACGTTTTTAATGATCTATCAGGTGTGCGCTGGGAGTTTAATAGATATGCTTGGAAAAAGTTTCAATCGGAGAAAATGAGCGAAGGGAAAGAAGCCCTGAACGAACCGAACAAACAGAACGATCATTACATGGATATATTGAAATATGAGTGCATCAAACGTATGCCGAAAAAAGATATTAAGCAGGATAATGTGATAGAGGATATAATAATTGATAGGATAGGATACTAATCATGAGGCGTAGTAGCAAAATATTATCGATATCTACGAACATTCATAGCATTAAAATAAAAAAGATTTCTCACAACAAAAAAGGGATAACCACAACAAATAAGGTATATACTGCAACAGTAAACTTTACGCTTAACTGAAAAAATAATTTGATAATTAACGTAAATCGTGTATGATTAATAATAGATTGGGTATAGATAGGATTGATTATGGAGTATAGCCAGGACACGCAGAAGCCAGAAAAGCTCGATGAGTTTGAGAAGTATCGACAAGCTATCGAGCTTTTCATGTCACGTAAACAAACTTACGCAAACCAACGTAAACCTTTTGAGTCGGTTTGGGTCGATTGTATGAAAGCCTATACTTGTGATCGTGATCTAAAGCGATTATATGAGGGTAGAGCTAAGATCAACATTCCTATTCAGCACTGGAAAACAGAAGGTATACATGCAAGAGTACAGCGTATACTTTTTAACGCTACCCCATATGGCCGGATCGAGACTAAGAAGAATCAGAAAGTTGAGGAAGTTGTGCCGGAACTATGGAATAGGTACATTTTCGAACATCAACTAGATGAAATTGACTTCAAAGAGAACTTCAAAGTACACGACAAAGACCGTGATATACTAGGTACAGCGGTCGCAAAGATACCCTATGAGTATGAAACTAAGATGTTTAGTATGTTCGATGATGAAGAGCCGGAAGAGATCGCAATCAAGGACAATACATACTTTCGACCGATCTTACTAACAGAGTTTTACACAGATGTTAATAAGTCCAATTTACAAGAGTCCGAAGCCAATATACATAGTACGTCTATTAGTTTTCAATCTCTCTGGAAAAATAGAAAACGCAAAGTAACAGAATCCAAAGAAAAAGAAACCACAGATGATCAGGGCAACACTTTTATTATCACAGAAGAGAACACAAAAGAGGTCGGAATGTATCATAACCTTGAGTTATTACAATCTCTAGGCGATGGAGTAACCGCCGAACAAGCCGAATATATGAGTTTATTGGGCTTAACTGGAGACAAAGGGAGGGCGTTCCAAAAGTCACTAGAATCTATCAAGAAAACAGGATTTGTTAATGTTGATGAATGTTATGGATTGTTTGATATTAACGATGATGGGATTGAAGAAGAAGTCGTATGTTTGATTGCCGAAGGGTGTATCTGCATTCGACTGGAAGAGAATCCCTTTAAACATAAGAAATATGTAAGGCCGTTTATTGCTGGTAAGTACATCAAGCTAAAAAACTGCTTCTATGGTCTATCTAAAATCATGATAACTATGGATTTACACATGGAGCTTAATGCTTCACGTATGCAAGCAAGTGACGCAAAGACTAGAGCGATCCGGCCTATGCACTATATCAATACCGATGCCAATATGATCTGGGATGGGATATGGCGTGGTGATGGTATTATCCGAGGGCAAGGTAATGCTCAGACCGCTATGCAAACGATTATTAATCCCGGCTTGCAGGGCATAGGGTATGAGGCTTCTGCAATAGCTCAGACTGATATGGATCAAGCGTGGGGGCTATCTCCAGTGCAAGAGGGTACAAGCGATTCCAGCAAGATACCAAGTACAGCAAGAGCCACATTAGCAGTTATCAGTCAGAACGATTTACCATTAAACAACCTAATCGAGCAGATTTCAGAGGATGAAGTCAAGGTGTTCTTTGAAATGTTATATGAGAGAAATATCCAGTTCAAAACAGTTGATGACTTATTAGTTGTCTGGAGTGAAGAAGAACTGGCGCAAAAGGGACTAATTGAAGTTGATCAAGACGGTAAAACTCCTAAACTTGATATGAATAAAAAGATCATCCCAAAAATACAAATGAAGAAACTATACTTTGATGCTAATTTCAAGGTTTTAGGAAACATGGAGCTTAATAACGAGGTTGCAACACAGCAAGGGTGGATTAATTTTATTCGTGAGGTTAAAGATAACCCGACAATTGTTAAGCGTTTGAAGTGGAAAGAAGTTATGAAGAAATATCTAGGCGCATTTGGAATAAAAGACGATGCCGAGGGTGTTTTTATTGATGAGGCTATTATTAGAGAGATTGAACAGCAAGAAGCACGAGCGCAGCAACAACAACAGGAACAACAGATGCAGATGATGGAACAGCAGAAACAAGAGCAACTTGCACTAGCTCAAAAGGATAAGGTTGATAATATCAGTATTTACGCAACGCAGAAAGATATTGATGCTGATACCAAGATTAAGCAGATGCAAGCCGAGGCCGTGCTTGAGGCAAGTATGCCAGGTTCAAACGTGAATGGAGCAGGATAGATGGAAACAATATTAGTAGTTGCATGTTTATTATATTGCATCAACGACTATAACCATGAAGTCGACCAAGATGCAGAAATTAAAGCATTAAAGCAGGAAGTGGTTAATAGTCAAGCCGATTATCTTATCTGGGAAAATCAGTACGGCAAAGGCATTAAGCGGATAGATAAGTCTAAAGTGGAATAATGGTTAAGCGGAATAAACTTAACCGAGAATTTGATGGTTACTTTATCCCGCTAGGAGTTAAGCACAGGTCACACAGTAAAAATGATGGATTAACAAAAATGAAGTCAGGCAACAATAAAAGACAGATGATTATATTAGCAAAGGAAATGGGTATCCCGTATGGAAGACGTAGCGAAACAGTTTAAGGGATTTAGGCAAACGCATTATTATACTGCGCTAGTTGGGCTTTTGGAGTCAGGCAAGCAAGCCGGGATTATTGAGGGCGTGAATCTATATAGCAAAGATATCTTAGACCAGACAGCGATTAAGCGTATATCTACACAGACAAAGATGTTCAGCGAAGTTATTTCCCGTATTAACGGGCTATGTGATTATGCAGATCAAAAGATCGAGACAATAAACGAGGATGAAGAGGAGACGATAAAATGGCGAGTGTGAGGAATAAACTGATACATGAGGAACTAGCAGAAGGCAAGGCAGCGCAAGAAGTTGAACTAGAGCCGGAGTTTGATATTGACGAAGATAAACCAGAGTCAAGGATTATCGTTGATGATGATCTAAGGGCAGAAAGATTTGTAGAGTTTCCAGCGTCACGTCATTTGGATAAGTGCAAATTTAGATGTTGTGCAGAGTTTGACGTAACATTACAGCACATGAGCAAAGTTGTGCGTGATTTAAATGGGCGTAAAGTTGATGGTGTGTTTGTTAATGACGTTATAGGTCGTTATGGCTTTTACAACGGCGTACAGATCAACAGGGCAGCACTAGCATCAAAGTATAAACGTAGTGTTGAGGAGCTTGAATTTGTGCATGACAAAGTTAAAGCTATTGTACAGCATGAGGATTTTAAGGCAGCGTATGAAAAGTATGTTGATGGAATGAAGAAAGAAGTCATCAAAGATATTGATGATAAAACTATTTATGGAGAATAAGAATAATGGAAGAAGTTAAAACGCATGAGATATTAAATAGTGATGGTACTGGTGATTTTGGTTATGCTTTGTTTGCATTAAGAAATGGCAAAAAGGTAGCTCGTAAAGGTTGGAACGGTAAAGGAATGTGGATAGTACTTTCCGAAGGTTATAAAGAATTGCCAGTAGATAGTGTATGGAATGAACATAATAAACAGGTTGCTATTGATAATGGCGGTACTGTTACGGTTTCTCCATATATTACGATGAAAACAGCAGATAACAAAATACAACCCGGATGGCTAGCTAGTCAAAATGATATGTTAGCAGAAGATTGGGAAATAATTAAATAGAAAGGCATTTTATGACAACACAAGATAACGCAGACCCTAATCTTGATGATATGTCGATGGAAGATATAGAGGCTTACCAAGAATCTTTACGCTCAGGCGAAGAGTTCAAGACAGCCGAAACTATTGAAACCGTTGAAAATCAAGAAGAGGATAAAGCTGCTATTAATCAATCGGGAACGCAGGAGGCTCTAATTGAGTCGAAACCAGAAGAAAAGCAAGCAGTATTTTTGAGTCCTTATTTAAAGGGTAAATCTGTCGAAGAGGCAAAAGGGTTAATTCAGAAACAGTTGGATTATATCGCACAGAACAAAGCAACAGCCGAAGAACTAGAACAGATATACTTGGATAATATGAGGACAGCATCACAGATTGATACTACCAGAGGCGATTTAAAGAAGAAACTCAGAGAAACGCCAAAAGTAGAGCTAGAACAGGACGAAGATGATCCGCTTAATCAATTTGACCCGGAAACCGTAAAAGCTACGGAATTATTAGTTAATAGAGTGATAAGCAATAATCAAACTAGGGTAATTAAGCAACAAGAATCTATACGAAATGATAATTATCAATACTTACAGTCTATTAAGAATAATCCGGCTATTTACAGTATTATCGAGCCTGAATTGACCAAAGAGGTTACAGCTAATCCGAGTATAGTATTTCAACCGGGATGGATACAGGAATCAGCTATGAGAGTTATTAACAGTGCTTTATCTTCTCCTAGAACCGAACCGAAACAGAATTTAAGCAGTAAGAAACAGGCAGCATCAACGATAGGCGCAGGAGGCGGATTCACACCGTCCAAACCTACTAAGTCCGAAGATGACATGTCAGCCGAAGAGTACTTGGCTCATATGCAAGCTAAGGGATTAATTAGAACAGGTTAAATGGTGAATTATTATGGTAGATCAAGCAGCATCACACGCAGCTTTAGTTAACGCTTCAAAGATATATTACAGCAAAAAGATTTTAAAAGATTTTGATTCCAAGTTAGTATGGTATTCTAACGCTCCAGTGATGGAACCTATCGACAAAGGGATGGGGAAAGTTATTGAGTTTACTCGGTATCAGAAGATTGCAGGAGTCAGGGCAGACGATTCAACTGAATTTGCATCACAGCAGCTATATCTTTCTGCATCCATTATTCAGGCTACACTTAAAGAAAGATCAGGATATGTTCAACTAAGTTCATTCGCTGATATGACTTTAATTGGTGGCGTAATGGATAGAGCTATGTCCAAAGTTAAGGACGCAGCTGGTAAATCAGTTGATAGGTTTGTTCGTAATAGTATTGGTATGGCAGTTGCAGACGTTGCGAATGCTTCATCTGTTAACATGGACAATCTAGCTATTGACGGTGGAACGCTTAACTCATCTGGTATTACTGCAAGACTCTGGTCACACGATAAAGCAGCAGCCGGAGACAGATTCCCGATGTACCACAATAAAACAAGGGTATTACAGTCAGCACTTGTAACCTCTATTGCTGCATCTGGTTTGACTGTTAAAACAGTTAATCATGCGGTGACAGTATTGCAAGGTCTGGACGTTGAACCTCTTGCAAGTGGTAAATACAACATGATTGCACACACTGATATCCCTTATCAGCTAACAAGCAATCCGGGATTCAAGGGCTGGGTCAGTTATACTTCTGGAACATCAGCAGTAAAACAGTCCCCTAACGAGATTACCGATATTATTAGTGGGGTAACTATCAAGACTTCTACTCTTGGTTACAAGTTCCCTCTATCAGGCGATACTCTATCAACTGCATCTGGTAATTTGTACGCTTCACTTCTATATGGTGATGAGGCGTTCGGTGTTAGCGAAGTATCAGGCAAACAGCGTAAAGGTTTCGAGCTTTTCTTGAAAGAATCAGGCACACAGTCAACCAACGATCCAGCAAACAAATTAAAGATTGCTGCATTCAAGTTTGTAATGGCTGCAAAGATTCTCAATAAGAGTGCCGGAATGTTTATTCTTACAACTGGACTGTAATAGTTCTTTGACAAATTAATAGTTATATCGGGGGGATAGTTTAGGCTATCCCTCTACTTTTGAAGCGGAATTTGACATGTTCCGTTTTTTATTATATGATAATGCTTAAATAGTAAGTAATTTTTAAGGAATAATATGATAGTACCACCTACAATAATACATACGACAACAGCTATTAGAGGAACCATGACAGGAATTGAAGCTATTTTATGTATATGTATCTCAGCTCTAATGATTCAATATGCGTTTGTTATTTTTAACCTTTTAGATAAAGAATATAAATCAAAACGAGAATTAACTTTTAATTTATTACCTTTTAGTTTTGTGATTATATTTATAAAAAAGTTTATAAGTTGTTGGAAAGAATTAAGATGAGATTAAGCGTTGACCTAAACGAACAACAAGAAAAGAAGCTACAGCAAATAAAAGAGCAGTTGCAGACACCTAGCAAAGCTGAGACTGTTAGACGTTTGATTCTTGAGAAGGAGCTTATAGGTGGACGTAAACCCAATAACACATACTGATAAATTAATAAAGAGAACTGTATTCGAGAGATACACGAAAGGATTAAGTATGCACGTTAATATAATTATCCCATTTCACAAGGCTTATGACACAATCGAGAACCTACTGCGAAGTATCGAAGATCAGGACTACAAGGATTATGACGTTGCTATCGTTGTTGATGGTAAAGATAAAAAGGCTGAATATATTTTTAGATCATACCTTGAACCAGAGAAAGAACTTGCGATTGCTGGAAAACCTTCATGGCTTAGTTATAATAAAAAAGTAAACGTAATTGTTAACAAAAAAAACAAAGGTGCTTCATATGCAAGAAATAAAGGCGCAGAGCTTACCAAAGGTGATATCCTATTTTTCATCGATGCAGATTGTGAACTATATCCTGGCATGTTGCGCGAGTGCGTAACTCAGTTCGAATTAAACCCTGATATTGATTTTGTATACGGTAATTACCGCTTTGAGCATAAGTCAGAGTTCTATTCTCAACCTTTTGACGCGTATCATTTGGAAACTATGAATTATATTAGTACTATGTCACCAGTAAGACGTAGTGCATTTGATAAAGCTGGAGGATTTAAAGTTGATCAAGAGTTTTTTCAAGATTGGTCTTTGTTTTACAGGCTATCAGAAGCCGGATGCAAAGGAAAATATATTAATGAGTTCATATTCTCTACTAAACTTCCTGACGAAAACAGTATAAGCGGTAAAAAAGGGCTTAATCTAGCTCAAAAAGCATCTAAGTTCAGAGAATACCACAAGATACCAGATAAAAAGATAGCTGTTACTACGTTTTCGGCACCTACACAGGCTATACAACGTGCTAAGATGCTTTACGCTGATTATGTCGGACAAGTTCCCGGTAGTAGGCGTGAGTTGTATCCCATTAACCTATGCTTTGATAACTGGCAGGGTGTTTACTTGGTCGGCGTGTTTAATGAGCCTCTTGAGGCATTAAGTACACACTTGGAATATACCAGCTTAAACCGTGATATTAAGAAGATATTCCATTTTATTGGCACAGATGTATACCAGCTAATTACAGAGCAAAACTTTTTGACGCTTAAAGCTATTAAAAAGATGTTCGAGATACAAGATATTAAGTTGTTTGCTAATAGCCCTAGAATGGTAAGAGAACTAGCGGAAGTTGGGATTGATGCAGAGCTGCTATATACACCAGTTTATCAGATAGAGAAATATCAGCCATTATCACCATTACCGAAAGATTTCACCGTTGCAATATATTACAGTGATAGTAACCCTATGCAAGCTCTATGTAATAACAGGAAAAGCAACATGCCTTTATTGATGGACGTTGCAAAAGCATTACCGCATATTAAGTTTAAGCTATTCGGTGGTGCAGCTAAGACCGTGAAAGATAACGTGGAGTATTGCGGTAGGATATCAGAGGATAAAATGCCTGAGTTTATCAATAGTTGCTCTATGAATCTAAGATCAAATATACATGACGGATTCCCTCAGTTGCCTATACAGTTCATGTGCTGCGGTAGACAGGCGTTGGTTAGTGTTCCTGATACAGAGTTCGCATTTGCAGAGAAACTGAGCTTTGAGGCGGTTAATTGCCCGATTAGTAAAGTATCTGTAGGCTATGAGCAGGCAAAAGAAGAAATTATCAGCAAGATAGTGGAAATGCAAGCAAAACAGGATAATGCGGTATTGATTGCTGACCAAGTAAGAAAATACTATTCTGGATTAATGAACGAAGCTGTATTTAAACAGCGAATACATCAGTGCCTGGAGTAGATTATGATTAAGTTAGTTATTCTATTGTTATTTCTTTTTATATCATTTGCCATAAGACTGATGATGATAGATGACAGAAAAATACCGTGGAGAAATTAATGAAAATATCCCTAGTCCTGCCGGTATATAACCAGCAAACAACTATCCGTGATTGTCTGCACAGTCTACTCAATCAGTCATACAAGAATACTGAGTTAATCGTTATTGATGATGGTAGCACAGACGAAACGCCCAAGATTATAGAATATATGCTCAAAAGTAGGCGCAATACTAAGCGGATATACCACGACAAGCGACTAGGGGCAGCTATTAGTAGGAACGAGGGCAATAATGCTGCTACTGGCGATATAATAGCCGTGTGTGATTGCGATATTTACTTTAAAGATCGTTGTAATGTAATTATTGAGGCGTTTAGTAAAGACGCTGATATGGGCGTGTTTTATTCAGCTGCACAGTTAAGGGACGCTAAACATAAAGATAGCTACGGGTTGCATGAAGCTTATGCGTGGGATTTCAAGAGTAAATCTCCAATCTGTCACCCAACGGTAGCATATAAGCGAGAATTAGCACTTGATACGCCATACTATGAAACAACGGTTGATAGTGATCTGTACGAGTTCATGTTGCTGGATATGCACAAAAAAGGGGTTAAGTTTAACGGTTGCCAAGTTCCAACGTTAACCAAGATCGAGGGCAACAGTAAACGCAACGTGGAAGAAGTAAAGAACCTTAAACGATTGATATATCAAGACTATGGAATAAATATTTAATGGTTCAAATAAATCTAAATTTTTATATTAACGAAGTTGTTTATATTAAGCCTTTTGATTGTAAAGGAACTGTTTATCAGATACTTATTACAAACGGATTAAACGTTGAATATAGAATAAAATATTATCTTGAGAGCAAGCAACTAATGGAATATTTTCAAGAAAACGAATTGGAAGGTATAAAATGAAATTTACCAGTACCGAAGAAGCACACAAAAAACATCAAGAAGAATATGTATCCGATGGCGTACTAAAAGGCATGGGTACAATATATAGCCACGACCATTACCGGGCTAGATTTGTACTTAATAGCGTACCTGTAGGCTCTTATTTGCTTGATGTAGGCTGCAACGGTGGAACTCTGGCAATACCGCTGAAGACAGAGCGTAAGTGCTATGTTAAAGCTATTAAGT
>Ga0208958_1002240_pt1 | contig 17097 bp, 19 predicted proteins | sample RifOxyB1_FD_184032 | JGI IMG/M metagenome (GOLD analysis project Ga0208958, IMG submission 184032) | Soil microbial communities from Rifle, Colorado - Rifle Oxygen_injection B1 (SPAdes) | ecosystem: Environmental > Terrestrial > Deep subsurface > Rock core/Sediment | place: Rifle, Colorado... | reverse complement strand
ACGACGACATGGGCTGGGGCGTGCCGTCGCTGTGGTTCAACAGCTGGTACGACGTCTCCATCGGCCCGAACATGGAGTTGTTCAACCACGCCCGTTCCACCACCCAGGACCGCGAGGCGGCCGAGAACCAGTATGTCGTCGTCGGACCGAACAACCACTGCGCCTTCGGCGGCCTGGGTCCGAACTTCCGCTCGGGCGACCGGGACCTGGGCGACGCCAGTTTCGACAGCGACGCCCTGGTCGCCGCCTGGTTCGACCGCTGGCTGAAGGGCGAGGCCCGCGCCTTCCCGGCCACGACCCCGCACGTCCAGTATTTCAACATGGGCGAAAACAGGTGGCGCACCGCCGCCCAGTGGCCGCCGCAGGGGGTCGAGACGGTGCGGATGTATCTGCGCTCGGGCGGCGCTGCCAACAGCCTGAACGGCGACGGCCGGCTCAGCCTGGAAGCGCCGCCGGCGGGCGAGGCGGCGGACCGCTATCGCTATGATCCGATGAACCCGGTCCAGACCATCGGCGGCGGGGATTGCTGCAACGGCGGCCTGGTCACGGCCGGCGCCTTCGATCAGCGGCAGATCGAGGCGCGCAACGACGTGCTGGTCTATACGTCCGAGCCCCTGACGGCGCCGATGCAGGTGACGGGCTTCATCGACGCGGTGCTGAAGGTGTCGTCGTCTGCGGCGGATACGGACTTCGCGGTCAAGCTGGTGGACGTGGCGCCGGACGGGACCGCCTATATCCTGGGCGACACCATCATGCGGGCCCGCTATCGCGACGGCTATGCGCGGCCGACGCCCCTGGTCCCCGGCCAGGTGGCGACGGTGCAGCCCACGCCGATGACGATCAGCAACACCTTCCAGGCGGGGCACCGAATCCGGGTGGAGGTGACCAGCTCCAACTTCCCGAAATTCGTGCGCAACCTGAACACCGGCGGCCCGAACGAGTCCGAAACCCAGGGCGTGATCGCCGACAACGCCGTCCACCATGCGGGCGAGGACGCGTCCTACATCGACCTGCCGGTCCTGAAATAGGGCGACCGGGCGGAAGCGGCTGGCCTGGACCGCTTCCGTCTTGCTAGGCTGGTTGCAACTGTGGGGGGAGACAAGATGACGGCGGCCTTGACGCTGGAAGGCGTGAGCAAGCGGTACGGCGGTTTCGACGCCGTGCGCGATCTGAGCTTCGAAGTGCCCAAGGGCTCGATCTGCGGCTTCCTGGGGCCGAACGGGGCGGGCAAGACCTCGACTCTTCGTATGATCCTGGGGCTGCAGCCCGCGACCTCGGGCCGGATCGACATCCTCGGCGCCCCGAATGGGCGGCTGGTGCGGGACCGCCTCGGATTCCTGCCGGAGGAGCGCGGCCTCTACAAGAAGATGACCCCGGTCGAGGCCATCGCCTTCTTCGGCGCCCTGAAGGGGGTGCCCATGGGCGAAGGCAAGCGCCGCGCGAAGCAGCTGCTGGAGCAGCAGGGCCTGGGTGCGGCTCAGAAGAAGAAGATGAAGGAGCTGTCCAAGGGGATGGCTCAGAAGGTTCAGCTGATCGCCGCCGTGGTGCACCGGCCCGAGTTCGTGATCCTGGACGAGCCCTTCTCGGGCCTGGACCCGATGAACCAGCAGGGTCTGGAGGAGATGATCCGGGGCCTGGCGGCCGAGGGCGCCACGGTCCTGTTTTCGACCCATGTGATGCAACACGCCGAACGGCTGTGCGACAAGGTGGTGCTGCTGGCGCGGGGGCGGAAGGCCTTCGAGGGTTCGGTGGATGAGGCCAAGGCGACCTCGCCGCGCTTCCTCGATCTGGATGGGGCCATTACGCCCGAGGCGGCGACGGCCCTGCCCGGCGTGGCGGGGGTCGAGACCCTGTCCGATCAGGACGGGGTGCGGCGGCTGAAGATCGCCCTGGCGGCCGGCGCCGGGGGTCAGGAGACGCTGAAGGCGGCCTTCCTGAACGGGCTGGACGTGCGCGGCTTCGCCCTGAAGGAGCCGACGCTGCACGACGCCTTCATCAATCTGACGGGCGACAATCCCGACCAAGCCCTGAACCGTTCGGAGGCGGGCCAATGAAACGCACCCTGCTGATCGCCCGTCGCGAATATGTGGCCTACGCCAAGACCGTGGGCTTCTGGCTGTCCCTGCTGGCCTTTCCGATGTTCGCCGTCCTGGGCGGGGGCATTCCCCTGCTGATCCGCTCAGCCGAGCCCGTGAAGACCGTCGCCCTGGTCGAGGAGAGTCCTGCCGCCACGGGCCTGGCGGCCGAGGTCCGCACCGCCTTGGAGGAGGAAAAGGCCCGCCTGGCCGAGAAGGTTCAGGAAGCGGCGCAGAAGGGTCAGGGCGCCGCCGGACGCGCCGCCGCCTCCATCGCCGGGCCGAAGATGCGGCTGGTCGAGGCGCCGGCCAGCATCACGGTCGCCCCGGCGGGGCCGGCCCGCGAGGCCGCCCTGCGCGAAACCCTGGACAAGGCCGCGCCCAAGGATCGGCGGCTGGACGCCGTGGTCTTCCTGAACCGCGTCGAAGGCAAGCCCCAGGCCCAGGTCTGGACCGCGCGGACCACCGACAACGATGTGGAAGGCTTCGTCCGCGACGCCCTGCGACGCGGCTATCGCGACCAGGCCCTGACGGCCGCCGGCGTCGCCCCGGCCTTGGTCGAGGAGATCGAGGCCTTCAAGCCCGAGGTTAAGGCCTTCTCGCCCGACGCGGCCAGCGGGGGCGAGGTGTCGATGCGGGACCGGATTCCCTCCTTCATCGGCCTGGGCGCCGGTTTCCTCTTGTGGTCGCTGGTCATCACCGGCGCCTCGATCCTGCTGAACAGCGTGATGGAGGAGAAGTCGAACAAGATCCTGGAAGTGCTGCTGTCCTCGGCCTCGGCGTCCGAAATCCTGACCGGCAAGGTGCTGGGCGTGGCCCTGCTGACCCTGACGGTGCTGGCGGTGTGGGCGGGGATCGGGTCCTCGGTTCTGGTGTCCGCCTCGCCCGAGACGGCGGCGACCATCGGCCAGGTGCTGCTGGACGGCGGTCTGGTTTTCTACTTCATCGCCTATATGGTCGGCGGCTATCTGATGTATGCGGTGCTGTTCGCCGCCATCGGCGCCTTCTGCGAAACGCCCCGCGACGCCCAGACCCTGATGGGGCCGATCATGATGATCCTGGTCGTGCCGATCCTGGTGATGCAGATGGCTCTGACCAGCCCCGACGCCCCTGTGGTCAAGGTGCTGTCCTGGATCCCCTTCTTCACCCCCTTCCTGATGAGCGCCCGCGCCCCAAGCGATCCGCCGCTGATCGAGATCGTCCTGACCCTGGTCGGCATGTTCGCGACGGCGGTTCTGATGGTGTGGATCGCAGGCCGCGCCTTCCGGGCCGGCGCACTGTCCGACGTGAAACTGAGCTGGAAGACCTTCGGGCGGGCGGTGACCGGGCGCTGAGGCCGTCTGCTGCGGCGCCGGTCAGGGCTTTTGGAGCAGCCGGTCGCGGGCCGCATTGACCCGGGCGGCCAGACCATCGGTGCCGCCCTGGTCCGGATGGACGCGGGCCATGGCCTTCTTCCAGGCGGTCCGGATCTCCGCCTCGGTGGCGTGCGGGCCGACGCCCAGGACAGCGCGGGCGTCGGCGGCGCTGATCGGTTCGGATCTGACCGGGATGCGACTGCGGGAAGACCAGGCGAGATAGAGCCCGGCGGCGGCGAGCACGGCCGCCCACAGCCAGGCGCCCCGAAAGGCCGCCAGGGCGCCGCCGGCCAGCAGGGCCGAGGCCATGAGGGTGGCGGTCACGCGCCAGTGGGCGCGGCCCCGCCGTTCCGTCTGACGGCCAAGCCGCACCAGGGCCCAAAGAATGACGGCCGCAAGGGCCAGTCCGATCAGGGCCACGCGATCATCCGGCTTTTCAGGCGGCCACGTCCAGAGGGGCCAGGGCCTGATCTATGCCCATGGCCTTCATCAGATTTCGCATCTCCTGGCGCGCCGCGACATGGGCGAGGGAGACGGCGACCGGACGAACCTCGTTGGACAGGTCGGCGACCGTTAGGCCGAAAGGGAACAGCTCGCGATAGATGACGCGGTCGCGCAAGCCCGGCCCGACCCGGAAGCCGACCCGCTTGGCCAGCTTGTTCATCCGCTCTTCCAGGCGTTTGCGGTTACGCGCCTCGGCGACAGCCAGACGATTGGTCACCACCAGCCAGTCGATGGAGGCGTGCCGGCCCTGGGTGATGGCGCGGACCTTGCGCGCTTCCCAGACGCTTTCGGAGTAGATCGACGGCTTCAGCAGTTCCAGCGAGACCGGATCGACCTCGCCCAGCAGGTCGAAGTCGACGAAACTGTCGTTCATCGGAGTGACGATCTGGTCTGCGCGCGCGTGGGCCGCGCTGGACACGGCGGTATCGCCGCCGGGAGTGTCGATCAGGATGACGTCCACCCCTTGCGCCACGGCCTCGCCGAAGGCGCGTTCGAAGACGGCGAGTTGGTCGGCCGTCTCGCCCTTGGCCAAAGCCTTCCCGTCTCCCAGATCGGGCATGAAAGGCTGAGGCAAGCTCTTTTCATTGGCGGCGAGCCAGGCCTGCCGGTTCGAGAAGAACCGGTGCATCGACCGCTGGCGCAGGTCCAGGTCGATGATAGCTACCGCGCGGCCCGCGTGCAGCAGACCCGTGACAATATGGATGGCCAGGGTGGACTTGCCGGCCCCGCCCTTCTCGTTGCCGAGGACGATCACGTGCGGCTGCGTCATGGAGGGAACCCTCTGTGGCGGCCGGCGCGACTCACTCATGCGCGGCCCTTGGTCGACGCAGAGTCAGCCCGTCGGACGAAAACGTCAACGGAACCTTAACGCGCGCCTGTGGACTTCAACCGGTATCAGCCGGCGCGGCGACACCAGGGGTCCGCGACCTGGGCTGCGGCGCACAGGGCTGAGGCGGCTTCGGCCGGGATCGGGCCGACCTTCAGACGGGTGAGGCTGCGCCCCTCGACGTCGACCCGCTCGAAAACCGGCGACAGGTTCGACAGGTCGGCGCGGGCCTTCAGTCGCGCCCAGGCGGCCTGCGCCCCGGCAGGACTGGAAAAGGCGCCCAGCTGGATCATCCGTCCATCGGACGGGGCAGGACGGACGACGGCCGGCCGAAGTTTCGGGGTTTCGGCAGCGTCGGCGCGACGTTCGACGACGGTCAGGCGGGCAGGCGCAGAAGCGGCTTGTCGGGCGGACGGGACCTCGGGTCGGGCCAGTTGCGCCACGGCCTCGCGGAGTCCGTCGGCGCCGGCGTCGGTCGAGACCAGGGCCGCCCCGCTGCTCAGAACCTCTCGCGCATCCCACATTTCGTGCGGGCTCATGACCTGGACATGGACCGGCGAAAACTTAAGCGGTCTCAGCCCCTGCTTGTCGGACGACCGAGCCGGCGCGGTCTCGGCGGACGGGGGATCGAGCGGAATGTCGATCGCCGCCACCCGATCCGCCAGGGCGCCGAGGCTGGGCGACTCGCCCTCGGCGGCGCTGCAGCCTGAAAGGATCAGAGCAAGCGTGATCAGAACTGGACGGGTCGCGGGTGCTGGCGTCATAAGCACGACCCTAGCCGCCAGGATTTGAGTTCTGGTGCATCAACAGGCTTAAGCCGGAAGGTTAACCGCTTCACCATGACTGCGAATGCGCTCCTCCCCGTCGTCCGCACTGTGGCCGAAGTGCGGGCCGTCGTGCGTGACTGGAAACGACAAGGCCTGACCGTCGGCATGGTTCCGACCATGGGCGCGCTGCACGAGGGTCATCTCACCCTGGTGCGCGAGGCGGCGCGGCGCGCGGACCGCGTCGTCGCCTCCAACTTCGTCAATCCGACCCAGTTCGCGCCTCACGAGGACCTGAGCCGATATCCGCGCCGACAGGAGGAGGACGCCCGGCTGCTGGCGGGCGCGGGATGCCATATGATGTTCGCCCCGGCGGCGGACGAGATGTACCCGGAGCAGTTCGCCACCAGCATCGCCGTGGCCGGACCTGCCCTGGGGCTTGAAGGAGATTTTCGACCGCAGATGTTCGGAGGGGTGGCCCTGGTGGTCACCAAGCTGTTCAACCAGGTGCAGCCGGACTTGGCGATCTTCGGCGAGAAGGACTACCAGCAGCTGATGGTCATTCGTCGTTTCGTGCGGGATCTGGACCTGCCGATCGAAATCGTGGCGGCGCCGACCGAGCGTGACGCGGCCGGCCTGGCCCTGTCCTCGCGCAACGAATATCTGTCCGAGGGGCAGCTGGCTGTGGCCCGCCGCCTGAACCAGATCCTGGCCGAGGCCGCCGAAGCGGCGGCGGCCGGCAGGCCCCTGCCCGGGGTCGAAAGAGACGCCTATTCCGCCATTCTGAAAGCCGGGTTCGAACGGATCGATTATGTCGCGGTTCGCCAGGCGGAAGACCTGTCCGTCTTCCGCGACGGAGTGGTCGACGGCCCCGCGCGCATCCTGGCCGCAGCCTGGCTGGGCAAGACGCGGCTGATCGACAATCGGGCGGTATAGGCGCCAAACCAAAAAAGAACCCGGCGCGGACGCCGGGTAAAACAGGTTCGGTGATGGTGCGTCCCAAAAAGGGACAACCTCATTCATTGGGCGGTTCGGTTAACAACGTCTTACGAACTGCGGTCCGGCAACCAGGTCGTCTGACGGCCGCCGGATCCGGTCGGCCAGGTCAGACGCCAACCCTCGCCGGCTCGAACCGGAATGAAGTCCGATTGCGACCCCAGGCCGGGGAAGGCGAACCGGACCCCGTCGATGTCTATGGTGGATGCCCCGCCCCCCTGGGCCGTCGCGCGCCAGACGCCTGCGGCGTCGACCCTGGCCGCGACGCGCGCTCCGTTGATCGTCACAGTGGGCGGATCTGCGGCTGTCCGCCCCGACAGGATGACGGCCGCCCCGTCCGAATCGACCGCGTCCAGCACGCCTCGACCGTCCAGCCGTCGGGTCGGCTGGCCTGCGGCGATCAGCAGCAGGGGCCCTGCGCCGCCCCGGACCAACAGAAGGGTCTCCGGCGAGGGCGCGGCGTCCTCCCCGATCTGGACCTCCGGCGTCAGCCGAATGTCGCCCGGACCAGTCGGCACGCGCAGCTCGAAACGACCGGCCTTGTCTGCCGCCACGGCGACGGCCGCCCCGTCCGGACCGCGCAAGACCACTCGGGCGTCAGGACCCGCGCGCCCGCGCACCACCACATCTGCTCCGTCACGCACCGCCGTCTCGACGTGGGGCGGCTGCGCCCAGGCGGAGCCGTCCGGATCATCGACGGGCCGGGCAGGGCTTTCACCTTGGTCCGCGCAGCCAGAGGCCACGATGGACAGGGCGACGACCGTGGCGACCATGGCTGCGATCCGGCGTTTCATCCTGGGCCTCGACGATATATGGCTGACGCCAAGCGGCGGGGGATTCTGTTACCCCGCCCGCCGCCGGTTTGGCCATGGCCGACCGCGCAATCCTTCAGTCCGAGGCTCCATGTCCCTGCCCCCCGTTTCGATCCTGCCTTTCGACGGCCCTTCCGTCTGCCTGTTCTGCGGCTCGTCAGACCGCGCCGACCCCGCCTACACCGAGGCTGCGCGCGCCTTCGGCAAGGCGACGGCGGAAGCCGGCTGGCGGCTGGTCTATGGCGGGGGCGGGGTCGGCCTGATGGGGGCGTCGGCGCGGGGCGCGCACGAGGCCGGCGGACGGGTGGTCGGCATCATGCCGGCCTTTCTGCGCAGTCGCGAAAGACTGTTTGACGACGTGGAGACCGTCGTGGTCACCTCGATGCACGAGCGCAAGCAGCTGATGTACGACCAGTCGGACGCCTTCGTCGTGGCGCCCGGCGGAATCGGCACCCTGGAAGAGGTGGTCGAGCTGCTGTCCTGGAAACGCCTGGACCTGCACCAGAAGCCGGTCGTCTTCCTCAATCTGAATGGCTTCTGGAACGGCTTCTTCGCCCTGATGCGCCACAGCGTGGAAGAGGGCATGACGCCCGCCGCCTTCCTGGACGCCTGGACTGTGGCCGATACGGTTGAAGAGGCGATGGCGCAGATTCAGGTCGCGGAAAACACAACCGAAAGAAAATATGATCATCGATAGGTGATCATTGGTCATGAATCAGCGCAGCGCGTCTTGACAGTTTTTATCCGAAACTGACATTGACCCCGACGGCACGACGCCGTTCTTCAATCCGGAGATTATCTATGCGCGTCCTGATCGCCGCCGCAGCCCTGTTCGCCGCCATCCCCGCCATGGCTGCGACCCCCGCCGCCACCCGCCTGACCCTGGCCGACGCCGCCACGGCGCCGTCGCGCGCCACCATCATCGACGGCGCGCGCTGGTCCTGCGAAGGCGCGACCTGCACCGCGGCCGGCGGCACGGAACAACCCGCCACGCGCGCCTGCCGCCGGGTGGTGCAGAAGTTCGGCCGCGTGACGAGCTTCGCCTACAAGGGCGTCGAACTGACCGCAGACGAACTGGCCGTCTGCAACGCCTGACTGATGCGTGAGGCGGCCGCTTAGGCCGTCTCGCCCTTCAGACGCCGCTGGAGGGTTTCGCGACCGATCAGCGGCGCCAGGGCCGCCATGTCCGGGCCGTGCGCCTGCCCCGTCAGCGCCAGACGCAGCGGCATGAACAGGCCCTTGCCCTTGGCGCCGGTTTCGGCCTTGACGGCGTTGGTCCAGGCGGACCAGGCGGTCTCGTCGATCACTTCCGGCAGCAGGGCGGCGGCGGCGTCAATAAAGGCCGCGTCTTCGATCACCGGCTGGATCGGGCCACGCACGATCTTCGCCATTTCAACCACATCGGCGAACTTGTTCAGGTTGCCACGCACCGCCGACCAGAAGGCCTCACCCAGGTCGGCGTCGAAAGCCTGCAGCCGCGGCTGGGCCGTGGCGTAGTCCATGACGTGCAGCGCCTGGGCGTTCAGCCGGTCGAGGTCGGCCGTGTCGTAACGCGCCGGCGAACGCCCCATCTTGGTGAAGGCGAAGGTCTCGCCGAGGGCCTGTACAGAAGCGGCGACTTCCAGGGGATCGGACGTGCCGATCCGACCCAGATGGCTGGTGATGGCGATCGGCTCATAGCCCTGGTCGCGCATGTCGCTGATCGACAGCGAGCCGAGGCGCTTGGACAGGGCCGCGCCGTCGGCGCCGACCAGCAGGGGCATGTGGGCGAAGCCCGGAATGGTCGCGCCCAGGGCCTCGAAGATCTCGATCTGGGCGCCGGTGTTGGTGACGTGATCCTCGCCCCGGATGATGTGGGTGATGGCCATGTCGATGTCGTCGACGACCGACGGCAGCGTGTAGAGGAACAGGCCGTCCTCGCGGATCAGGACCGGGTCGGACATGGAGGCGGTGTCGACCTCGGCATGGCCGCGGGCCAGGTCTTCCCAGGCGACCCGCTTGCCCTCCAGCTTGAAGCGCCAGTGAGGACGACGGCCCTCGGCCTCGTAGGCGGCCTTCTGAGCGTCGGTCAGTTCCAGAGCGGCACGGTCGTAGATCGGCGGCAGACCGCGCGACAGTTGCACCTTGCGGCGGCGGTCCAGTTCGTCCGCAGTCTCATATGCGGGATAGAGCCGACCCGACGCCTTGAGCCTGGCGGCGGCCTCCTCATAGCGGTCGAAGCGTTTGGACTGGTTGTAGCGTTCGTCCCAGGTCAGGCCCAACCAGATCAGATCGTCCTCGATCCCCTGTTCGAACTCGGGCGTCGAGCGCGCCAGGTCGGTGTCGTCGATCCGCAGGACGAAGGATCCGCCCTGCCCTTTCGCGAACAGCCAGTTCACCAGGGCGGTGCGGACATTGCCGACGTGCAGCTTACCCGTGGGCGACGGGGCGAAACGAACCTTGACGGACATGGAATCCTAGACCTCGAGAGCGAGGCGGCTAGGTCGCGCCGCAACCGGGCCAAGTCAAGGCCGAGCCGCCGATCAAGACGTCAAACCTTGGTCAGTCGTCGCGGTGGACGCGTTCGCGGCGTTCGTGACGTTCCTGGGCCTCGACCGACAGGGTCGCCGTCGGACGGGCTTCGAGACGCCCCAAACCGATCGGCTCGCCGGTGTCCTCGCAGTAGCCGTAGGACCCGTCCTCGATCCGGCGCAGAGCGTCGTCGATCTTGGAGATCAGCTTGCGCTGACGGTCCCGCGTCCGCAACTCCAGCGCGCGATCCGATTCCGAAGAGGCCCGATCGACCAGATCGGGATGATTCTCGGTTTCGGCCTTGAGGTTGATCACTGTCCCCTTGGACTCGCGAAGGATCTCGTCCTTCCAGTCCAGCAGCTTCTTCTTGAAGTAGGCAAGCTGCCGTTCGTTCATGAACGGCTCATCGTCGGACGGCCGATAAAGACCGGTCTCGTCGGACACAACGGACGCCAAAGCGTTCATCGCACTCACGCTCTCTAAGCACGCCCCCCTGTGGCGTAAGCGCCGTATAGTCAGACCTGAGAGTCCCGGCAACGGCGTTCGCGATTCCGTGATCAGAATGTGGCGACGGCGCGAGCCTGCGTGACATTTGGCGCGCAGATTTCGCGCTGAATCTTGAATAACCGACGTTTTTACGTCAGCCGCCGCGTCGGAGCTCGGCCTTAGCCAGTTCGACTTCGGCGCGTAGATCGATCTGATCGAGGAGCGCGTTCAAGCCGGCGTCCCCATCGTCGGGCCGCTCCTCCCGCAAGGCTCGAGCGAGTCGGTCCAGCACGCCCCCATCCGCCTCGCCGGACAACAGGGCCATCTTCATCTCGTCCAGACGATCCAGAAGGCCCGCGCCCCGTTTCACCGCGCGACGGCGTTTCTCCAGCGGCCCTTCGACGCCTTGAAGGGCCATCAGGGCGGAGACGTCTGCGACGCTCGACGGCGCGGCGCTGGCGGAGGGCGCGGCTGCGGAAGCGGTCCCCGCTGTCTGCCCCAGCGAAAATCCGGCGGAGGAGCGAGCGGCCTTGCCGCTCGTCGGCGCACCGGGGCCTGTGGTCCCTGTAACCTTCATCGGCGGATGCTCCAGCTCATAGGTCGATCCTTTTCGAACGGAGTGACCGTTTGGTTAACGCCTCGGCAAAAAATGCCGCCAGCCATCCGGCGGACGACGAAATAGAGACAGACTTTCAATGCTCTATGCTTCGGCACAAATCTGGCAGCGCGACGGACGAAACGCCTCAGGACGTCCGACCCATGCAGAATCTGCTTGCCCGACTCGCCGCCCCCCTCGCCGCGCTTGCCGCCCTGGGCGCCGTCGCCTCCCCGGCGGGCGCGCAGTCGCGCATCAAGGACATCGCCGCAGTGGAAGGCGTGCGCGGCAACCAACTGGTGGGATACGGGATGGTGATGGGCCTGAACGGGACCGGCGACAGCCTGCGGAACTGCCCCTTCACGCGCCAATCCCTGGAAGGCATGACCGAACGCCTGGGCGTCAACATCCGCGGCGGCAACGCCAACACCAAGAACATGGCCGCCGTCATGGTGACCGCGGAACTGCCGGCCTTTGCGACGCCGGGATCGAGGATCGACGTCAACGTCTCGTCCATGTGCGACGCCAAGAGCCTGCTCGGTGGTTCCTTGGTCGTGACCAGTCTTCAGGGCGCCGACGGTCAGGTCTATGCGGTGGCGCAAGGGTCCGTTCAGACGGGCGCCGTTTCGGCCTCCGGCGGTTCCGGCTCTTCGGTGACGCGCGGCGTGCCGACTGCGGGTCGTATCGCCTCCGGCGCCTCGGTCGAACGCGAGACCGGCTTCGAGATGGCGAACATGAACGAGGTGCGCCTTAACCTGCGCAACCCGGACTTTACCACGGCCCAGCGGATCGCCGCCGCCGTCAACGCCGCCTATCCCGGCACGGCCCTGGCTGAGAACGGCACAGTCGTCTCGCTGCGTGCCCCGGGGCAGATGGGCATGGCGGGCTTCATCAGCCGCGTCGAAAACCTGCCCGTCACCGTGGACTCTCCGGCCAAGGTCATCATCGACGAGGTGAACGGGGTGATCGTGATGGGGGACGCGGTCCGGGTCTCGCGCGTCGCCATCGCTCAGGGCAACCTGACCATCTCAGTGGACGAGCAGCCCTTCGTCAGCCAGCCCGCCCCCTTCAGCCAGGGGCAGACGGCGGTGGTGCCCAGTTCCCAGGTCAGCGTCGAGGAAGACCTGGGCACCCAGATGCGGCTGATCGGGGGCGGGAACAGCCTGTCGACCCTGGTCAACGGCTTGAACACGCTCGGCGTCAGTCCCCGGGACATGATCAGCATCCTGCAGGCCATCAAGGCGTCCGGCGCCTTGCAGGCCGAAATCGAGGTGATGTGACCATGGCCGACCTCGCCGTCTCGACCGATCTGATCCGTCCCGTCCAAGGTCTCGCCGCCTCCGCAGCCGGCGCCGCCAAGGACAAGGTCAAGGAAACCGCCGAGGCCTTCGAAGCCTCCTTCCTGTCCCAGATGCTGAAGCCGATGTTCGAGGGGCTTTCCACCGACGGGCTTTTCGGCGGCGGTCAGGCCGAGGCGACCTGGCGCAGCTTTCTGCTGGACGAAATGGCCAAGAAAACCGTCTCAGCGGGCGGCATTGGCCTGGCGGGTCCGGTGATGAACGAGATGCTGAAGATGCAGGAGGGACGCCGATGAGCGATGCGGATCTGGCGACCGCCCGGGTGCGTCAACTGCTGGAACTGACCCGGCGGCTGACGGACCGACTGGCGGCGGAAACCAAGGCGTTTGAACGCGGGCGGCCGCAGGACGTCGCGGCGAGCCTGGCCGAAACCCAGGACATGGCCAATCTGTATCGGCGCGATTCCGGTCATGTGAAGGCCAACCCGGCTCTGTTGGCAGGCGCGCCGCCCTCGGAACGCAAGGCTCTGATCGACGCCACCCGCGCCTTCGAAGCCGTCTTGGCCCGGCACGCCGGCGCTGTCGAGGCGGCCCGGAATATCTCGGAGGGGCTGGTCCGGGCTATCGCGCATGAAGTGGCTGCGGCGCGAACGCCAGCGGCCGCCTATGCCGCCGACGGCCGGGCGGCCCAGGGCGACGGACGAGCCGTCGCCTTCAACAGCAAGGCCTGAGAAGTCGAACCTGCGTTGCCGATTTTTTAAGCGGCGCCGGGCATAGTTCGGCCATGTCCATGACAGCTCGTCTCCTCGGTCTCGCTTTTGCGTCGTCAGACGCCTTGGTCGAAATTGACGCCGAAGGGCGCGTCTCATTCGCGCTGGGGGCAGGTCCAGTTCCAGGCACCGACGTCGCCGCCCTGTGGACGGGCAAGCCGCTTCTGGATTTCCTCCATGAAGGGCGGGGCGTCATGGAGAGCCTGCTCAAGACCAAGGCCGGCGAACGGCTCCCGGGCGTCGCAATTCTAGTCCAAGCTGGTCCCGATCGCGTGCGCCGCGCGTCTTTGCGGGCCTTCATCCTGCCCCAGCTGGCGCCGGCCATCTCCTGTTCCATCACCTACGACGGCCCGGCCATAACGACAGCTTCGCTGGAGACGCCGCCGCTGGTGGACGCCGAGACCTTCATGGCCGAAGCCGCCCGCGTCGTGGGAAGCTCGACCAGCCTGTCCCTCGCCTTCCTGGACATTTGCGGCCTGGAGGACATGGCGGAGGAAGTGGCTGAAAAGGTGCAGCGGCGGATCGAGGCGACGCTTCAATCCGCAGCCGCCGACGGGTCTTCGGCCGCCCAACTGACCCCCGAGCGATACGCCCTGTTCCGCTCTTCCGCCGACACCCGCGACCTTGCCGCCGAGGTGGTCGAGGCCGGGCGAGCGGAGGGGGTCACCCTGAACGCGGAGGCCTTCTCCTCCAAGCTGCCCGATGGCGGGGACACGCTGTGCGTCCTGCGCGCCATGCGGTATGCGATCGAGAGCTGTTTGAAGGACGACGGCCTCTCCAACCCCCAGATCGCCTTCTCCGAGGCGCTGAAGCGGACCTTCCGCGACGCGGAGGCCTTCCGGGCCGTGGTCAAGTCGCGCGAGTTCCAGGTCCACTACCAACCGATCGTTCAGCTGTCTTCGCGGGCGGTCCACCATTTCGAAGCCCTGGCTCGTTTCAACGCCGGAGCGGGTCCCGCCAACGCCATCCGGATGGCCGAAGAACTGGCCATGATCGAGTCCTTCGATCTGGCCGTTGCGGAGAAGGTGCTGAAGCGGATGCGGGCGCCCGGGGCGGGCTTGCTCAAGATGGCCGTCAATGTGTCCGGGGCCTCCCTGGGCGACGACACCTATGTGGAACAGCTGTTGCAGATGACGGCAGGCGCCCCGGAAGATCGCAAACGGCTGATCGTAGAGATCACCGAGACCTCGGCCCTGGCCGACATCAACGCCGCCAACCGGCGGCTGAGCGGCCTGCGCGACGCGGGAATCAAGATCTGTATCGACGACTTCGGATCAGGCGCGGCCTCCTACGACTATCTGCGCAAGCTGTCGGTGGACGCGGTCAAGATCGACGGGGCTCTGATCCGCGAGATCGAGACGGACGAGGTGGTCCGCAACATGGTTCGCAGCGTCGTGGAGCTGAGCCGATCGCTGAAGCTGGACACTATCGCCGAGATGATCGAGACCGAAGAGGTGGTGGCCGAGCTCAAGAGCCTGGGCGTCGAATACGGCCAGGGCTGGCTGTTCGGCCGCGCCGAGGCCGAGCCGCGAACCCAGCTGGCCAGCGCGGCGCCGATCCGACGCCGGGGCGCCGTCGAAGCCTGGGGCTGACGACCTAGCCTGCGCTCGGCTTGGCCAGGGACGGCCGCTCGCTGGCCTTGGCGGCGGCGGTCGCTTCCACGGCGCGCATGACGCGCAGCAGGTTCTCGCCGGCGATCTTGCGGATGTCGGCCTCGGTCCAGCCGGCGTCCATCAGGGCGGCGAGGATGCGCGGATAGGCGTCCACCCCGGTCATGCCCTCGGGCAGGCTGCCGATGCCGTCGAAGTCGGCGCCCAGGCCGACGTGGTCGATGCCGGCGACCTGACGCACATGCTGGATGTGGGCGACGACGTCGGCAAGGGTCGCCTCCGGCGTCGGATGGGCGGCGGTCCAGGCGGCCAGGCCGGCCTCGACGGCGGTCGGATCGCCGGGGTTCAGGGTCTTCAGCCGCGCCTCCTCGCCCGCGCGGTCGGCGTTCCAGGCGCGGACCCGTTCGGAGACGAAGCCGGGCGCCAGATTGATCATCACGATCCCGCCGTCCTCGGGCATCATCCGCAGCACCCGGTCGGGGACGTTGCGGGGATGGGCCGTGATCGCCCGCGCCGAGGAGTGGGTGAAGATGACCGGGGCGTCGGACACCCGCATGGCGTCCAGCATGGTGTCCTCCGACACGTGGCTGAGGTCCACCATCATGCCCAGGCGGTTCATCTCGCGCACCACATCCTCGCCGAAGGGACTGAGCCCGCCCCATTTGGGGGCGTCGGTCGCGCTGTCGGCCCAGGTGGTAGTCTTGGAGTGGGTCAGGGTCATGTAACGGGCGCCGGCGCGGTGGAACTCGCGCAACAGGGCCAGAGAGTCGTCGATGGAGTAGCCGCCCTCCATGCCGATCAGGCTGGCGATCCGACCCGAGGCGAAGACGGCGTCGACCTGGTCCGCCGTGGTCGCTAGACCGAAGACGTCAGGGTGGGCGGCGATGATCCGCTTGGCCGTGTCGATCTGCTCGAAGGTCTCCTCGACCGCCTCGAGCGGGGTCAGGCTGGCGGGGACGTAGACCGACCAGAACTGACCGCCGACCCCGCCGGCGCGCAGGCGGGCGATGTCGGTGTGGAGTTGGGTCGTCGCCTCCAGATCGGTCGTCAGATCAACGGCGTATACGTCGTTTCCATACTGCTGGCGCAGGGCCCAGGGGAGGTCGTTGTGGCCGTCGATCAGGGGAGTGGTCTTCAGGATCTCCAGCACGCGGGCCTCGCCGCTCGATTGGGCGTTTGCGGCGGTGGCGAAGGCGGCGACGGCGACGCCGGCCAGCAGACGACGGATCATGATGCGACTCCCTGATGTTGCGACGCACACTGACAGACGGAGAGGGGTAGACAACCCCTCATCCGAGCCCTTCGGGCCCACCTTCTCCCGCAAGGGGAGAAGGAAGAGGTTTCCCGGTCGGGCGACGAACGGCTAGGAGAGGCGGATGAGCGACGCCGCCTTTTCCGATCCGCTCGACCTGAAGAAGGTCGAGACCCGCGCCTGGTTCGAGCATCTGCGCGACCGCATCCATGCGGCCTTCGAGGCGCTGGAGGATGCGGCGCCCGATGACCTGTTTCCGGGGAAGCCGGGGCGGTTCGTGCGGACCGCCTGGGACCGCAAGGACGGCGGCGGTGGCGTGATGGGGATGATGCACGGCCGGCTGTTCGAGAAGGTCGGGGTCCATGTCTCGACCGTGCACGGATCCTTTCCGGCCGACTACGCTAAGACGGTGCCCGGCGCGGCGGAGGATCCCCGGTTCTTCGCCACCGGGATCAGCCTGATCTGCCATCCGGTGAGTCCCAGGATTCCGGCCGTGCATATGAACACCCGCTTCATCGCCACGACCCAGAGCTGGTTCGGCGGCGGGGGCGATCTGACGCCTGTGCTGGACGCGGATCGGCGCCAGGACCACCCGGACACACTGGCCTTCCACGCCGCGATGAAGGCGGCCTGCGACGCGCACGATCCCGACTGGCACGCCAAGTACAAGGCCTGGTGCGACGAGTATTTCTTCCTGCCGCATCGGCAGGAGCCGCGCGGGACGGGCGGCATCTTCTATGACCACCACGACAGCGGCGACCATGACCGGGACTTCGCCTTCACCCGCGACGTGGGCCTGGCCTTCCTGGACGTCTATCCGAAGATCGTCGCCGGGCGGATGGGCGAGGCCTGGACGCCGGATCAGCGTGAGGAGCAGCTGGTGCGGCGCGGGCGCTATGTGGAGTTCAACCTGCTGTACGACCGTGGCACCATGTTCGGCCTCAAGACCGGCGGCAACGTCGATTCGATCCTCAGCTCCATGCCCCCGGTGGTGAAATGGCCGTGAAATCCCCCCTTGCGAAGATCCTGCTGCGGCCCCTGGCCACCTCGGCCCTGTTTGCGGTGCTGTACGGGGTCTATCTGATCCTGGCGAAGCAGCCCCAGATCCCGCTGACCCTGTTCGTGGTGATCGGCTTCTACTTCGCGGCCTCGCTGCTGCTGGAGCGGTTCGTGTTTCCCCGGTTCGGGCTGTAGACGGTGCCCATACACCCGTCATCCTCGGGCTTGACCCGAGGACCGGGCTG
>Ga0208958_1002238_pt1 | contig 17125 bp, 19 predicted proteins | sample RifOxyB1_FD_184032 | JGI IMG/M metagenome (GOLD analysis project Ga0208958, IMG submission 184032) | Soil microbial communities from Rifle, Colorado - Rifle Oxygen_injection B1 (SPAdes) | ecosystem: Environmental > Terrestrial > Deep subsurface > Rock core/Sediment | place: Rifle, Colorado... | reverse complement strand
AGAAAAGTATGGAGTAACGATGTCAGCCATTTCTCGGGCCCTGAAGGTCATGGGAGTGGAAACTCGTCCCCGCGGCCGTCGGTCCGAAGGGTAAGAAATGGAAAAGGGGCGGATGGAAGCAATTGATAATTATGTTTTGGAGCATAGAAAACGACCGTTATTTGTTTTCTGGACAATATTTACCTTTCTTATAATTGTCGTTGCCTCCACCGTCCTTGCTGTTGCTTTCCTGTGGAGGTAAATAATGGCAATGACGATATCGGAAAATGTTTTAAACTTATCCACCCAAAGATGCATTCTTGAGAAAATTAAAGTCAATGCGTTCACCAGTATTCCTATGTGGGCGCTGGATACCAAGTCGCTGGATTCCCATGTTGATCGTGCCGCCAATGAATTGATCATTCAAATGGAGATATTTCTGGCCGGCAATCATAAAACGGAAGTAATACGGTCCAAAATGATGGTTCAGCATTATGCCACTTGGTGGGACATGTTCAAGGATCGCTATTTCTCTAAGCGGATGAAGCGCTGGTTTCCGATCGTGAAGATATTCGAAACGGTAAACTATGACACATCCATAACCAATACGTATATCTGTCCCCATATTGAGGTGCCGTCAGATAACCAGAAACATATTGATTTTGTCGTTTACAGGGGGAATAGAACAAAATGTCAATGTCCAACGTGCAAGTAGAATATAAAACGAAATTGCCGGCCGTTAAATTACCGTACTATCGTTTGACGATCTATCTGGATGAAGAATATGATCAATATCAGGAATTGCAAGCATGGTTCGACTGGATAAAATCTCATTCCATCCCCTGTGCGATTGCCATGGGTACTGCAGCAAACACTTACAGTAAGTTGGCTGTCTGGGTATGGGGCCGGGAACATCATGAGTTATCGGAACTGGAAAATGTCGAAACCATGGGCAGGATCGTTCTGTCGTCCGAATGGCCTATCGATGTCGAACAGCACAATTCATTGTAAAGGTGGTATCATGAGCACTGCATGGAAACAGACAGTATCCGGAATCGCCTACCTGGGAATTTCATATACCGGAAAACACGGACCTAATTGTCCGCGGTACATGCGTGAGGGTAGCTTTCAAATGGCCAATGCTGTAGCGGCCCGGTTGATGGAGGACGGAGAAATTGTCTTCAGTCCTATCAGCCATTCACATCCAATTAGCGATTTTATGGTTGATTTCGTTCATGAGCACGATTTCTGGATGCAGTATAATGTCAGAATGATGGAAATGTGTAATAGGATTTACGTGATCAAAACGAGAGAGTGGAAGAGATCCAGGGGTCTACGGTTCGAAATCCAATGGTTTATGGATCATAATTATCCGGTATTTATTTTGGACATAAATCGAGACACCGGAGAGATTACCAAGGATTCGTACCATCTTTTACAGGTGCGGAAGCCGGAGATTATAGTCGAGCAATTAAAGATTTTTAATCCGGATATTTATGGCGGCTATTGACAAGGTATTAAAAGAGACTTATATTATTACTCAGCAAGCAGAGTAAACAGTATGAATAGTTTGTTCTTTGAAATACATACCTGGTAGCGAGGGTAGCGAGTTACTTCAAATAGCTCAATTGGTAGAGCAATTGCCTAAGAAGCGATATGTTGCCGGTTCAAATCCGGTTTTTGATGGGGAAACCCAGGCTCGTCCCGTATTCTCCAGGTATTTTTTAGAATTCAAGCATGGATAGTTAGGATAACGGATCCATCTACACTCTGTGACAGATTACCCCACATAAACGTAGGGTTTATCGGAAACTGTTGATCCCGAGGTTCTGTGTAAGACCTACAATGGCAGCGTTACCCGGTGTAGGTTTCCAAAAAAAGTGGATAGTAGCTATTTTAAAGCCCCCACATCGTGGTTACTCCGGGCGATGGTTGACTGGAGGAATTTTAGGGGAACGATCGTGATAAGAAAGCGTGACAAATTCCCCGTCCGTTGCCGGTTTCTTCCATGCGTAACCCAGTAATAAAATTTATGGCGAGACCGTAAGCTGGTCGAAGCCGAAGACGCAGCGGTTCAAACGTACTCTAACCAGCATGAGGCACGCCCGAGGGTTATGAGGTAACCCGGGATTATACTCGATTGGAGTAAGGCTGTGTAGCCAGGCAACAGTGCATAAGTGGTGTGCGTGACACAGGGGAGAGAATCCCTGAATAATTTTATGGGGGTATCAATATGAAAATGGGATTGCAGGAAGTCGATTGGGAATATGTCGGAGCATGTCTGGCCAATGAGGATTCGATTGCTCAGACTGCGTTTTTTAAATCGTTTGTCAAGGAATGCAGATCCTGGGGGACCGTCTTCCAGGATCAGAGACAATTAGCCGATACCAATAATAAATTAACCTCTGATGAAAAACAATGTTTGAGTATGATTGGATACGAAGAAGAATAATCGTAGGAGTAACGTTCACTGGCAGTGAGTCTGAGGATTTCATCGAATTGTAATCGAGAGATCGTGGGTTCGAATCCCACCCCGGGTCCACATTAATGATTCGGGTAGCTCAGTGGTAGAGCGCTAAAAATTTCCTTGGCGATGTTCTCCAGTGAATTTTCAAATCAGAAAGGAATGATAAGACAATGGCACGATTCAATCAAAAAAGAGTAGCAGCGGGTCCTGATACTATCAACCTGGCCGGCGGAGAAGCATTTCAGGAATCAGCGGAACTGGAACTGGTGAGCATTCTATTAACCAGTATGGTTCAGGACCAATTTTATCGTTCCGGAAACCAAACGTTGGAGCGATTGTCTTTTCTGGTCGACACCCTATTGATGAACGGACAGGCCTTTTTCATAGCCCAGGCCGGGATCTACGCTCGCCGGGAATTCGGTTTACGATCCATTACTCATGTCCTGGCCGCATTATTGGCTCGTCGGGTCCGTGGGGCAGACTGGACCAAAGATTTTTATAACGTGATCGTTCGCCGGCCGGACGATATCACTGAGATTCTGGCCCTGGTGTTGAAGTCCGGGGAGAATATTCCGAATGCCTTAAAGGACGGTTTCGCCCGGGCGCTGGGACGGATGAACGCCTATGGTCTGGCCAAGTATCAGGGGAAGAATCGTGATGTCAAAATGGTGGATGCTATTAATCTTACCCATCCGAAGCATACCCAGGCCCTGGGGGACATGATTCATGGGACTCTGAAACCGGCAGATACCTGGGAGGCTGGATTATCCGCGGCCGGACAGAAGACCGGGAATGCTACGGAGAAAGATGAATTGAAGAGCGCCGTCTGGACTGATTTGATTGCGAATAAAAAGATCGGGTATTTGGCCCTGTTGCGGAATATTCGGAATATTCTCCTGACCGTTCAGGAACCGGACGTACTGACCACGGCCGCCCGGATGATTGTCGATCCGGAATCGATTAAGAAATCACTCGTGTTTCCGTTTCAGATCCATACGGCCTATGATTCTGTCTGCGGCCTGAACATTCCCAATAATCATACCAAAATGTTCGTTTCGGCTTTAATCGAGGCCGCTGAAGTTTCATTATATTCCAATGTTCCCAAGTTTGACGGCCCTACCTTAATTGCTATAGATCTCAGCGGATCAATGACCGGTGGAATGGTTGGAACATCAACAGCCGCTAAGGTCGGTGGATTGTTCGCCGCGGTACTTTGGAAAGCCAATATGAATTCAGACTTGATCGTTTTTGGTAGCCATGCTCAATATGCTCCGATGTCGATGCATGATTTAGGATTATTCACCATGGCTACGGCCCTGGGCCAGGCTGATCAAGGTGGAACGAATTTTCATGAGATTTTCCGGACAGCCAATCGGGCCTATGATCGGATCATTATCATTTCCGATTGCCAAGCCTGGGAAGAACATGAAACCCCCAGGAATGTTCTGTCGACTTATTCGAAAAAGTTTAATTGCCAGCCGCACATTTACTCGTTGGACCTGTGCGGGATGGGTACATTACAGTTTCCCGAGAAGAAGGTCTACGCCATGGCCGGGTTTTCTGAAAAAATCTTCGATATTATGAAGATGCTGGAAACAGATCGGAATGCGCTGATCAATGAAATTAAAAAAATTAATATTGCATCTATGGCCCTTGGCCTTACCAGAAAGTGAGATAAAAAATGGCCTATCAGAGTTTTACCGTTCGATTTATATTGAATGGGTTGCTGGTTAAAGTTGGGTGTCAATATATTCATTTTAAATCAGTGAATGAATTCTCTGATGCCTTAAAGGATTATGTTGTAGATGAGTATTTGTAGATAAACGGAGTATGGTATGAACAATCATGATGTGTACAATATGCTGCAGGATGTAAAAGACCAGGGACTTAACCTGGTCCATACCGACAAACACGATAATGAGGTTCTGCGGTTGCTTCATCATACGCTTGTGCTTCTGGACGTTGTTTTCGCCAAGGTTCGCATACTGGAAGGCCTTCATCTGAAAGAATAGGGGAACAATGAAAAAGCAGTTTATCGGAACATACGAAATAGGATTTGAGCGCTGCCGGTTGATGGTTTCAGATGGATATGAGGGCAGTTTTGATATGCTGCCGGGGGATAGCCGACTTCCGGAAATTACCATTGGTCTTGCGAATAAGTTATGGTGGAGGACGCTCACTATACTGCAGCATGAGGCTTTCGAATTCGCCATGACTCGCCAGGGCTGCCGGTATGATCCAAATCAGGACTTGGGGAATTCCCATTCTTCATACGTATTCATGATGGATCATACCAAATTCAGTAATGTATGTGCAATTGCTACAGATTTTATATCATCCTGTCAAGCTGATCTCCATCGTGCCTGGCGAACACGGAAAAAGGACTTCCCCGGAATTGAATCATGAGCGTCATTTACATGATGCATCCGTCAGAATATCGTTTGATTCGTGACATACATGGAGATATCTGGAGATATCCTTCCGGTTTGATACTTCCGGATGGATCTGCTGAGATTTTCATGGATACTTACGGTCAGGAGGTCTGTCCAGGTGGGAAGCTTAATCCTCGCTACTGGGCCGTCCAGCGGTACCCCTTGACAAAATACTCTGGATGACTTATCTTATACCTTGTAAGAAGCCGACGCGACCCCTGGTAGGCCCCCCAAGCCCTCTTCCGCCAGGCACGGCTTCAAATGACTCCTTTTTTTGGTTACAGAAAACCCCGGGTGGAGGCTGCAGATCCTTCCCGCTCGGGGTTTTCTCGTTAGGTTGACAGTTTTATGACATGGTGGTATAATTATAGAGTATGAATAAGAAAACATCAAAAAAATCGTCCGAACCACATCCAGAAGAGGTTGCTCCACCATGCCAGGTGGATCAGCTTGACCAATCGATTATCATTCCTGAAGTTCTCCCGCCAGAAGAATACATCCCAACGACATTTGAATTAGAATTGGTTGAAAAAAACCGCAAGGAAGTTGCCCTGGCTCAGTCTGGGGAGTCTAAGGCTGAATTGCAAGCCAAGCAAGAAGGGCGTGAGCAAAAAAAGGCCTTTCAGGTATGGTATCGACAGCACCTTTCAGGATTATTCAAGGCAGAACAGGTAGATACTGCTGTAGCAAAGGCCTGCGGTTATGAGGTTGGTACGATTCGGCGGTGGAAGATCATGTTCGGTTGGGCCAAACGGCTGGATAACCTCAAAAAAGAGGAAAAGGCCGAAGAAAAGGTGCTGCTGTATGCGAAAAACGAAGCGATCGAGCATGAGTCCCTGAATCAACTTTTGAGATACTTGAGTCATGTTCAATCACTCGCGCCGGCCGATCTCCTCCCTGGACATATCAGCATGATGATGAAGTTGGTCGATTTTGCTCAAAAAAACAAGGACAAAATGGATCCTCCCGAGACTGTTATGTCGGCCTCCGGGGTTAGCCTCACCATCCACCAGGAATAATCATGGGTTCACAGATCGTTTATACGTACCGCGACGTTCCGACGTTGCTGCAGTTTTCACGGGATAATAATAGAATTCGCGGGGTTATGGGTCCGTTCGGGTCCGGCAAGTCTTCGGCGATGGTCATGGAAATCATGGCCAGGGCTCAGAAGCAGGTGCCGGATTCGGACGGAGTGCGTCATACCCGTTGGCTGGTCGTTCGAAATAGTTATCCACAATTGAGGGACACCACGATCAAGACGTTTCATGACTGGGTCCCTCCGAAATATTTTGGTCATTGGACGGACACATATCATGAATATCGAATCGACAAGATCGTCCTCCCAGACGGAACGAAAGTACTTTGTGAGGTGTTATTTCGGGCTTTGGATCGGCCTGATCACGTTCGTAATTTATTATCTCTGGAATTAACCGGTGCCTGGCTGAATGAAGCGCGTGAAATTCCCAAGGCGATCCTCGACGGACTCGATGGTCGTATCGATCGATGGCCTTCCAAACGTAAGGGTGGAGCTACCTGGGCCGGCATCATGCTGGACACTAACCCTCCAGACGTTGACCATTGGTGGTTCAAGCTCTTTGAAACAACTAAACCCCCGGGTCATTCTATTTACAAGCAACCCAGTGGGCGAGGGCCGGACGCGGAGAATCTCAGTAATCTCGCGCCGGGATATTATACCAATTTATCGATAGGCAAGGATCCTGAGTTTGTAAAAGTCTACGTTGACGGCCAGTATGGTTTCGTCATGGATGGACAGGTGGTATTTCCAAATTGGAACGATACTCTCCATACAGCCTCTGAAAAACTTGCGCCGACCGTAGGCCTCCCGATAGTGATCGGGTACGACTTCGGAGTTCGGAATCCGGCAGCGGTGATAGTACAATATCAACCTCGCGGGAAGATGTTGATTCTACGGGAGATAATAGCGGAAAGCATGGGGATTCGGCAATTCGCGACACAATTGTTGAAGCCGATCCTATTGACTGAATTTCGTGGATATGAAGTTATTGGCACTGGGGATCCGGCCGGTATGAAGCGCTCGGACACCGATGAACGCAGTTGCTTCATGGAATTGCGCGACGCAGGATTACCCGCTCTTCCGGCCAAATCGAATAGTATCGAAGCGAGAATCAACGCCGTGGACGCCTTCCTCACGAAATTGAGCGACGGCGAGCCGGCCTTTCAATTATCACCCGTGTGTTCTCAGATTCGCAAGGGATTCAACGGGGGGTATCATTATAGACGAATTCAAGTAGCCGGCGATGAACGATTTTACAACATCCCGGAGAAGAATCGATACTCCCATCCAATGGATGGTCTACAATACGCCTGTATGTATATGGATCAATCAATTCAGGTGAATATGCAGAGAGTACAACATCTTGGTCCCTATACGGCTCAAGTAGGTGTATCTCCCGACGCCTGGACATAAGAAAGGAAAATCACATGGATTCAGAACGACTGGAAACAAATTTTAAATATCATGCTCCAAAGGATGACCAACCGAAACGCTATGAATTACTACGCGCCATGGGGAAGCAGTTTTCCCTGGCTATCATGGAGAATTCGCATCCGTCCCGCGAGCAGTCCCTGGCTTTAACGAAGATCGACGAGGCCGTCATGTGGGCCAACGCAGGTATTGCGCGTAACGAATAATACCCTTTCCCCCCGGACAGTCCTCTCCTCATCTGAGGACCTGGCTGGATTTCGCATCCCCCAGAAACCGGAAGACCCCAGGGTAGCCAGGAAGCAAGCTTGGCAGGCGCCAGCCGGCCCTGGGGCATCAAATAAAATACTGCGGGATAATTCAACGGCAGAAATTTGGCTTCATACGCCAAAAGTTGGGAGTTCGATTCTCCCTCCCGCTACCAGAATTGAGCAGTTATTATGCAAGACGAAAGTGAGTTTTTCCCCCCTATGGAAGAAGTTCCTTTTTGGGTTTCAGACCTTGAAGAATATCTTGAGTTTCTTCATGGCGACGCTGACAGTCTCCGCGAGCAACACGGTGATTTTAAGACGGCTAAGAAAAGTTATAAACATGAAATAGCCGATCCTAAAAAATGTCCAAGCTGTAATACTGTTTTTCATCAAACCAGACGAGGTGGATCCGAACCCTGTCCTTTTTGCCGCAGTATGCTTAATTTCATTATTATGTAGAGGAGTCATTCATGTTATTGAATGTTCAGTCGAACGCTGATCTTGACGAAGAAGCTCGCTTAGCTGTGGAGGCCGATGCAGAGTATAATACTGTTTCTGCTGAAAATACTCCCATGCTGGATAATCTGACGACTATTATTATGGATCGTTGGGATAAGGCCAAGCGGGCTAAGCGGCCCATTCAGGATCAAATGCTGAAGAATCTGCGGCAAAAAAATGGTGAGTATGAGCCTGAAAAATTAGCTCAGATTAAAACTATGCAGGGCTCTACAGCTTTTATTTTAATGACTGATACAAAATGCCGGAGTGGTAAAGCCTGGGTTAAGGATGTTCTCTTTCAGCCTGGAATGCGACCCTGGGATGTAACCCCCACCCCCGTTCCGGAATTGCCGGATGATATTACCCAGGGTATTGCTGATCAGGTCATGCAGACTGCCCTTATGGATCTGGTGGACCAATCTGTCATGACGGGCGTTCCTGTTGATATGAGCATGATTCAGCAACAAATGACCGGGAATGCTGATGCTATCAAGGAGGCTATTCTGCAGGCCGTGAAGGCTAAGGCTAAGGAAAATGCCAAGAAGGTTCGTGAGAAAATCGACGATCAATTGGTCGAGGGAAAGTGGTATCAAGCCCTGGATAAGATGATCGATGATGTGATCGACCAGAAATGTGGGTTCCTCAAGGGGCCGATTTTCCGCAGTACGAAAATGCGAAAATTAAGTCCGAAGCTCGATGGCGGGATGCAGGTAGATTATGAAGAAAAGCCGCGGCCGTTTTTCGAACGTCGGTCACCGTTTGATATTTATCCGGCGCCTGATGCTGTTGATATTGACGATGGATATCTCTTCGATCGATTGAGTCTAACGCGGCGTACACTGATGGGACTGAGGAATCTGCCGCCCGAATCCGGATATAAGGTCGAGTCCATTAATGCGATTCTGGAACAGACCCGCGGGGGAAAATCCCTGAACTGGCTGCAGTTGGACTATCTGACCGATCAGTTGACTGCCCTGGGACAGGATACCGCCGCTACCTATGACGGCGAGAAAATCGACTGTTTGGAGTTCTGGGGATCCGTGGATGGTCAAACCTTGATTGAATGGGGAATGGACCCGGAGTTGATCCCGGACTCGACCCTGGATTACGATATTTGCGCCTGGATGATTGATAGATATATAATTAAATGCATGATGAATTACGACCCTATGGGGAAGAAGCCCTTTTTTAAGGTTAGTTTTGAGGAACAGCAAGATACATTCTGGGGCAAATGCGTGCCGGAGTTGATCAAGGACATCCAGGGGGCCTGTAATGCGATTGTCAGGGCTATTTTGAACAATGTTGGTATCGCCAGTGGTCCGCAGATTGAATTAAATAAGGATCGGCTTCCACCCGGGGCCAATACTCAGATCTGGCCGCTGAAGGTCTGGGAAACGACCGAGAATGGATTGTCTATCGCGCCGGCCATGAAGGTGTATAACATCTCCATGAATGCGGACAAGTTGATTCCGATATATAATCATTTCAGTAAATTAGCTGATGATCATTGTGGAATTCCATCTTATGAGTCCGGGCAGGCTCAGTCTGGAGGCGGCGCCCAAGGAACGGCGTCCGGATTGTCAATGCTGATGACCGCGGCCGCCCGAGGCATCAAGGCCGTAATTCGTTCGATAGATCTGGAGGTTATCGCTCCATCTATCGAATTTTTATTCTATTGGGACCTGGATAATGGCATCCTGGATGACATGATTTGTGACATGAATATTGAGGCCAAAGGGTCAAGTTCTCTGATCGCCAGGGAACAACAGTCAGTTCGGATTAATGAATTTCTGCAGACCACGAATAACCCGGTGGATTTACAGATCATCGGGCTGGAGGGTCGAAAGGATCTTCTGCTTCAGGCAACCAAGGCTTCGGAAATCAACATCAAGGGCTTGGAGGATGCGACGGTGCAACCTATCCAGCCGGCCGGGCAGCCAGGGGTACCTCTGGATCAAGCTGGGAATCCCGCCGGGCCTCCGGGGTCACCCGGGGCCGGCCTTACGCCTGGGGCTCCGCTACCGGCTCCGCAGAACGTCGATGCTGCCGGGAATGCGTCCCAGGGCCAGGACAACAGACTCTTCAAACAGGACCAAGTCCCGCAACAACGGACCTAATGAGGGCATAACCTATGAATGCAGCTTTACTTGTTGGTATTAATCACTACCGGGCGCCGGGGAATGATCTCCGCGGGTGCCGCAACGACGTGCTCAACATGAAGGACTTGCTGGTCAACACTTTTCACTTTTCTGTCCTGCAGATCTCAGAACTGACTGACGCTCAAGCTACCAAGAAGAATATTATGAAAGGGCTCAGGCAGATGGTTCACCAGGCCAAGGCCGGCGATCATCTCTTGTTTCATTTCAGTGGACATGGCTCCCAGGTCCCAGATCAGGATAATGATGAAGAAGATTTTCTGGACGAGGTCCTCTGCCCGCACGATCTGGATTGGAGTGGTCTGTATATTTCTGACGATGACTTGCGAAATGTCTGTATGGGCCTGCACTCCAAGGCCACCCTTGATGTACTTTTGGATTCCTGTCATTCCGGAACCGGACTACGTATGCCCGGGGAGATCCCTAAATTCATTCCCTCACCATTTGTATTTTCTCCGCAGGCTTGTACCAGAACTTTCGGTATGATTCCTGCTGACGATTTACCAAATGTGGTTTTATGGTCGGGATGCAAATCCACGCAAACCAGTTCGGATGCATATATTGAAAAAAAATCGCAGGGAGCGATGACCTGGGCATTCGGCCATACGGTTCGAACGATTATTAAATCGTCATTCAACAGGGCCTGGCACATCAAGATGATCAATCAAATGATGGTTGATAATGGATTTGCCCAGACGCCACAACTGGAATGTACACCAGAGATGAAGCAAAAAAGTATTCTACAATAAACGAATAGGGAAGTGTAATTTTTATGTTTCAACCGAGTGAAAAAGTATTGCGAGCAATCGTTAATTTGGATGCTGCCAACCCAGAAGCTTTTCGAGAATTTTGTGAATGGGTACGGCAATCATGGACCGTACAGTTAGTGAGTGCTTCAAAAATTTCGGATCAGACCGCGGCCAGGTGGATGCAGGGCCGGTGTCAGGAGCTGGAAGAAATATTACGATATCTAACGTCCGCCAGGGAGCAATGGGTATTACAACAAAAGGCTACGGAAGACCAACAAAAAACCGAGCCCAACAAATTCGATTAGGAGGAAGCATTTCATGAAAAGGTTTTTGATTGGTTTCGTATTGATGATATTCTTGTCCATCCCTGGTTTATCCTGGGGTGCAGCAGGAACATGTGTGCAGGAGCTGACAGAGGTGTATGCACAGTCTGGAATTTCTCCGGTTGCTAAAGTCTTAAAGTTTACCTGTACGGGCGGAACGGGTGCGGAAACCGGAGCATACCCGGCGACCAACATTAATACGCGTAACATGAATGAATTAAAAAGCTGGTACCTCTATAAGGGTGAAACAAATCCCGGGGCAGTTCCGCCGGAAGATAATTGGGATTTTACTGTAACCAATCATAATACTATTGATATGTTTGGTGGCGCCGGGGCCAACAGACACACGACCACCAGTCAGCGCGTTAAACCGCTTGATTACGAACCTGTCTATGGTACCTGGACATTAAATATTAGCGGCAATACAACGGCATCCGCAGTTATTGTTCTTGAATTAACCTTTGTGAGGTAGGATATGCGAAAATATCTTCTGACGATTATTCTGATACTCGGGATTACTGCTCATGCTTGGGCGGCTCCACCTTACTCTTCTGAATTTCCAAGAGGCTGTTCTAACGGCCAGATGCCATCTTGGAATACGGCTGAAAATAAATGGAAGTGTACCAGTGGTTCTGGGACCGGCGATGTCATGGCTGATGGTACAGTGCCGTTTACCGCTGCACCCGTTCCTAATGCCGCCAACACTGTTCCGCTCGGGTCTGCTGCCGCTGAATGGGCCGACATTTATCTTGGCGATGGCGGAGTAATTTACGGACAGAACGATCAAAGTAATACACTGATTTCCTCGGCAACCGGCTGGCGAGCGCCTTTACCTCTGAGTCTTGGAACAGCGTCTTCTGTTTTGGGGCAACTACTCTTTTACAACAACGTCAATACTAACCCTTTTACAATATTTCCCGGGGAAACAGGGGTTGGGGTAGGATGGAAATTACCGATTGCCGCACCGGGTGGAGCGAACTATTTAGTCAATGCCGACGCCGATGGTACTCTGGATTATACCGATCCGGCCACGTTTGCCACAGCCGCCCAGACCTTTTATTTTGGCACTACACAGGTGGCTATCAACCGGGCGACCAATAATTTGGATATTTCCGGTGTGCGGTTGGTGTCAATCCCTGCGGGGACAATCGGAGCAGGCACGGCGCCGTTGAAGTTGACATCCGGGGCCAGCATGACTACTCCGGAGGCCGGCGCGATCGAGTTTACGAACGATGAGTTGTATTTCACTATTACAACCGGACCAGCACGAAAAGCCATTTCCTTTACGGATCATACCCATTCGTATCTTGCCTCTACTGTTTTAGATGATACTAAGGGTGATGGTGATACAGCTTTTGTGTGGAGTGCTGATAAGGTTTACGACCTATTGGCCGGCAAACAAGCGGCGGGATCCTATCAAGCCGACATTGGACTCACCGCTAAATCAGACTCCACCAGCACAACGAGTTCCACCACGGCGGCCAGTTCAACGGCTGTCAAGGCGGCCTATGATTTAGCGAATGGGCGGCAGCCTGCCCTGGACGTTCTCAAGGGAACGTTAACCAATACCTACCTCTGCACCTACACCACGGCAGGGACACTCTTGGATTGCAATACCAACCCGGCCACGTTTGCTACAGCCGGCCAAACCTTCTACTTCGGCACTACCCAAATTGCCATCAACCGAGGTTCCGGCGCTCTTTCCCTCGCCGGGGTCTCCATTGACGGAACGGCGGCTATTGCGACTGCGGTCACGGCGGCCAATGAAGCCAGCGACGCCACCAGCTTCCCGCTTTTTGTCACTGCCACAACAGGGGATCTCGGGCCTAAAACCCATGCCTCGTTTAAATTTGATGCCAGTACAGGGTATCTGGAGACCACGGGCTTCACCGCCGGGGCTGGTGGATTCAACGTGACCAAACAATCTGGGGTAGCTGGCCGGATCACCGTGCATGAAGCCAACTCCACTGATACCCATACCGCCGGTTTTCGGGGACCGGCTTCGATTACCGGGGACGGGGCTTATGAGGGGCAGTTTCCTAACGCCCGCCCTTCTTCGGCTAATATGGTTCTTGCCTGGACCAATGCCGCCGAGACCGGGACCGGGACGGCGACAGATCCTTACGTTCAGGCGACATCCTGGGTTGACCTGGACAATTATCTAACGTCCGGCGGTGCCCTCGGAACGCCTTCAAGTGGGACCTTGACCAATGCCACGGGCCTCCCTGCCACTGGTGTAACCGGAACCGCCATTGTAAAAACGCAGGTTTTCCAAAAATGCACCACGGTCAAAGCGCTGGTAGCAACGGATGATTTCCCGGTTGAAATCTTCCCCTACGCGATCACGATAACCGCAGTACGGCTTTACCATATCGGATCTACCGAGGTTGTGGGCCAGTTTGACGAATGTACCGGGGCGAGTGGGGTCTGTACCAGCTTGACAACGGTAGACGCCGACATAACGGCCTCAAGCGCCTCAGTCTGGACGGCTGACGATGGATCACTGACCAACCCAACCATAGCGGCCAATAATGGTATCTGGTGGCACACGACGAGCGTCGCGGGGACGAATACCTTTGCTACGATGTGCTTTTTTTATACAATTGACTGATTTGGTGACCGCATGAAAAAACTTCTGGCTTTAATCCTTCTCCTGGCCTTGTCCTCCTATGCTCAGGCCGGGATGGTGGTGGGGAGTGGGGCAGCGGGTGCGCCAGCCGCCTTATTTGAAGACGGATTTGAGGGCGCGGGGGCTGCGGATGCTGCTAATCTCGCCGGGTATAACTCCTGGGGAACGGGAGGGCAGACTACAGCGGTTTTTGACGACGGGGATATTGTCGCTCCGCAATCCGGCACCTATTATATCATCGTTAACGGGTCTGATAGCTATGTCTATCCGCACACCTTTACCACGCAATCCAGTGGCACCTTTACGGTGCGGCTCTATTATTACCCCTCCACCGAAACCGGCACGGATGATATTTTCGATGTTGGAACCACCTGGACCTGGGATACCAGCTTCGCCACGATTATCGGGCGCAGTGGCGGCCTCCTGACCTGGTACACCGGCGGATCATTTACAAACGGGGCTATCAATTTTCCCGATGCGACCTGGGTTAAGATCGAGGTGGAATTCAACGTGGATGCCCACACCTTCAAGGTCTGGGTGAACGGGACGGCAGAAAACAGCGGGAACGCCATAGCTTTTCAAAACAACGTCAGCCCGACGACAATCAGCATCCACGATAAGGGGTATTTTGGGGTGGACAATATTAAAATCTATACGGGGGCGCGTGATGGCTCTTAAAATCTTACTTATTGTTCTTAGCCTGTTCATGGCATCCCCGGTTTGGGCCACCACACAGACCATGTCGGCTTGCACCCAGGCGGCTTTCAACACGGCCTATGCTGCGGCCTCCAATAACGACACGATAGCCTTCCCTGCCGGTACTTGTGGAATTACATGGAGCGGCACAACGTCGATAGCCAAGACTGGCCTGGTCATCTTGGGATCGACGGCGACCACTATCACCTATGCCGCCACGGTGTTCCAAACTTCAGCAGAGACAGCCAACGGATTGCGAATCAGCAATATCATTTTCACCAATACGGGTTTAACCGAGGGGGCAGGAAATCCAGCCCTCTATTTTGGGTATACGGGGAGCGACCCCAGGGTGGGGATTAAAAACGTCCGGGTGGACAACTGCACGTTTGATCTCGGGGCTTGCTATGACTGCAATGCTGCCGGGTTCGACGGGGAGATAACCGGCGTCATGGATCATAACACGTTCAACAAAGGCCCGGATCACGCCAGTATCGTTTCAGTATTCGGGAGCAACCGCTCGGCCTCCACTTTCCCTTTCACTCTCGGGGATGCCAATGCCGTTTTCTTTGAGGACAATACCGTCAACAACAGCGACGCCCAGGGAGTCAGTCATTTCATCGCCTCTCGAATCGGCTCACGGTACGTTATTCGATATAACACTTTCAACTGGCAGCAATCTTCCTGGGATACGCTGGACGCCCATGATCAATATGAGGGCATCACTGACCGGGGATCCTTCACTTGGGAAGTCTACAATAATAAGTTTAACGATACCTCGGCGGGGGCTGAACGGGTGATGCACTTCCGGGGCGGGCAGGGGGTCGTCTGGGGAAATTATATCCGGCAAAACTGTTCCTACTGTATCGATGTGGATTCGTACATGATCAAAAACAATCAATGCGAATATCCATGCGACGATATGGTTCAATTTTCCTATGCCTGGGGCAATAAAAACAACTGCGGCGCGGATATGACAAACTGCGCCACGGGTTCGGCGATTAATTTTTGGCCGGACGATGACCCGGCAGTTATCGGGATTTCGGTTAATGTCGATTTCTTTAATTCGGAGATGCCTGATTATACGGCCTACACTTACCCGCATCCGTTGGTTACCGGTGGGGCCGACGAAACCGCACCGGCAACCGCTATCTCACAGTCGGACCCCCAGGCTATTTCGACCGACTCTTTGACCGCGACGGGGATTTCATCAGATGCCGTAGGGGTAGACTCCTGCAAATACCGCCTTGGATCGGCCCCCGACGCTGGCAACGGGACGGCTTGCACGGGCACGACTTCATGGTCCTGCGACACGTCCGGGTATGCCCGAGGTAGCAACACGCTTTATGTGGGATGCGCCGACGCGGCGGGGAATTGGGGCAGCGATTCGATCACGGTTAATTTCGCCCCGGCGATCACCTATGTTGACTGCAACGCCGACGGAGACAATGGGACCGGGGCCGGAACAGGCGCGGCGGTGGCATGGAAAACGATCAGCAAGGTCAATTCGTCTACGTTCAACGCCGGGGATAGCGTCCTGTTCAACAAGGGCTGTACCTGGCGGGAACAGTTGACCGTGCCGTCAAGCGGTTCGAGTAATAGTCCGATCACATTCGGGGCATACGGGACGGGAGCTTTGCCGGTTATCAACGGTTCAAACCTTGTTACGACCTGGACACAGTATTCAACCGCAGGCGGAACAACGGAAACTTCCGTTTTCACGGATGGATTTGAAAGTAATAACTTTAATTCTTGGACCGGCACGGAAGGTGTCGGCGGTGCAGTAGATGCCGAATCAAAAAAGACCGGTACTTATGGGGCGCATTATGACGGAGTGGATGGGGCGAATTACAAAACTGTTTCAGATATGACCGAAGGCGGGATGAGGGGATACTTTTTAGTCCACGCTACGACATTTGCCGCTAACGAAAAAACCAGAGGTCCACGGTTGGCCGCTGGATCGTCCGCCGTTGCTTCCATGTGGTTTAGAGAGTCAGGCGGGAATACTTATGTTGACTTGATACAAGGAACGGGATCAACCGTTGAAGCGACCTTTCAAATTAGCGTGGATACCTGGTATCAGTTCACCCTTGAAGCAAAAATAGACGCCTCTGTTGGGTACACTCTTCTTAAAATTGATGGCGACACAAAGCAGTCCTTAATCAATCAAAACACTGGGGCTACAGCACTATCGCGGGGGTACATCTCTGTGTCTTCCTGGGCCTCTGCAAAATTAGATGTTTATTACGATGACATCGAAATATACTCCCTGGCTGATGAGGACCCCGTTAGTACGGATATCTATTCTGCGGCCTGTGACTGGACCACAAAACAGGTCTGGGAGGACGGGACTCGTTTAACTTATGTAGCCTGGAATACTAACATCGCTACAACCGCAGCGGCAATGAGCGCCGGAACGTGGAGCCTTGATACTGGGAATGATCTGGTTTATGTTTGGGCTTCTGATGAATCAGACCCCGACAC
>Ga0208958_1002235_pt1 | contig 17130 bp, 16 predicted proteins | sample RifOxyB1_FD_184032 | JGI IMG/M metagenome (GOLD analysis project Ga0208958, IMG submission 184032) | Soil microbial communities from Rifle, Colorado - Rifle Oxygen_injection B1 (SPAdes) | ecosystem: Environmental > Terrestrial > Deep subsurface > Rock core/Sediment | place: Rifle, Colorado... | reverse complement strand
TATATTAATACTAGACTTAGACAAAGAAGTTAGAGAGAAATATGGTAAAGATCTAATACCCATATCAATGACATCCTCTTCTAAAAATATATTGGGTACACACTCCAATATTAATACCTCCTTACCACTCTCATTACCTACTACTAACTCCTCATCCTTAGAAAATATTCTTACACTTAAAACAGTATCTATCCTCTTCCTGCTATCAGGCTCCAATACCTCTATACTCTCTACTTCATCTCCAAGTAGTGTAACTCTGTAAATATATTTAGAACTGTATGGCCATATTAAAATATTCTCTCCTAATATTGAGTACTCTCCACTACCCCATACTCTCTCTACATTTGAGTATTCGAAATCTAAGAAAGTATCCCTTTTAAAGGTATCTCCGATATTAATTACCTTAAAATTGGGAATATCATCTCTTTTAGGAACTAAACATATACCCTTTTGTAGCTTCTTTCCTAATATCTCTGCAACAAACTCCATATATTCACTACCTACCGTAATGGTAGAATATTTATCTAATATCGGATATTTAAATATATTAAGGAAATCTTTTGTAAAATTTTTCATAGACACGCCAATTCTATCAAGTAAGTGTATAATTAGGAAGAATTAATTAAGAAATATATATTAAATGTATTTAGCACACGGACCAATATCTTACATACTTAATGAGAGTATTCAAAAAAAGAATATCTCTAAACTAAGTAAACAGGAACATATTCTAGTAATGGTACTTAGTATACTGTTTGGAATACTACCTGATATTGATTTAGCAATACTTGGTATGACCAATATACCCTCATTCCAACACCACTCTATATTTACTCACTCTGCACTACTTTACATACTAATTTGGGTATTACTAAATATATTTGTAAAAATATTAAAGAGGGTTCTAAACAAAGAAAGTAGAAAAGTACTTAGGGATGAACTACTTAATGTAATACTTTGGTCATTTCTAATTGGTACTCTATCTCATTTTGTAGCAGATTTACTCTTCTCATACTCACTTACCCTATTTCCCATTCAAAACCAAATTACAATCTTAGGAAGCATATTTAAGTTTAACTACTTTACCAGCTATATATTCACTCCTGCATTTGCTACAGAAACCCTCTTTATCTGGATATTCCTTCTTCTAATATTTAAGAAATATTTAAAAGATATTAACCCAATTAAATATCTCCTTTACTCTCTCATATCTCTCTCCTTTGTATATATGCTCTTTACAATGTATATGAACTTAAATACATACAACAATGCATATCATTTTGTAGATGGTAAAAGGAATGAAGATATTGATTTTGATGGAGTACAGGACAGGTATGATACAGATACCAATAATGATAGAGTCAAAAATATATATGAATTAGATACATACAAAGCTATTAATTTTGTAAAAAGTATTTCCAACGGTAAATACCTAGTAACTAATACTAATGATACTTGGGGTAAGCTTAAATACAACTTTGGAGCATTTGGTTCTTACAGATTAATATCACAGGCCTACTTTGAACAGAATCTACCCATAGAGCCTGTATTAAGAGAGTACTACAGAACAAAAAATACACCTCAAACATATACTCTATCTCTTAGTTACCCAACATTACTGTATGAATACTTAAATGAGTATGGAGTACATACTACCTACAACAGAAAAGAATATATTGGAGAGATATTTTTTGTAATGGAAGTAGAAAGAGTAATGAATATGGGAATAGTGGTTGGTGAGAACACCTTTGGAATTGTACTTCCAAATGATACAAGATTAGTAACACATACCTTAGATGAGATATTAAAAGAATACAAGGCAACAGAGATTAAAGTTCTAAGTGTTTTCCAAGTAGAGTAGATATACTCTCTTGTATACTCATATTTAACATAGCTAACTCTTTTTTAGAGTAAGGTATTAATACATATGCATCTCCTGGTATTAATCTCTCCCCCCTATTTTCGATCCCTACCCTTACTCTCAAAAACTCCTTACCCTTTACTACACTCTCTACACTAAGTACCCCTCTATGACCCTTAGGGGACTTCCCAAGATGTATTTTAAACATACCCAAAGGTATATCTAAATCATCATGTACTAATATATATTCACTATCAGGATATTTTCTTAAAAGTTTCTGTACTCCACTCCCAGAGTTATTCATATATGTAAGAGGTTTTTGTAATATACCTATTAACTCTCCACCTTTTTTAATCTTACATATCTCAGAAAGAAATATCTTTCTTTCATCTATCCATTCTGATACATCTAAATTTGTTTCTTTTAAAAGGTACTCTCTAAAAGCATCTAAAAATATATATCCAGCATTATGAGGAGTTAACTCATACTCTTTTCCTGGATTACCTAACCCTGTTAAGATGAACATATCTTTTTGTATTTTAAAAGTAATTCTTCCTGTTTTAAAAACATATCCTCATTAGGAGAACAATTTAAACTCTCCCTATGATCATATCCTAGTATATGAAGAGTTCCATGTATTATCAATCTTAATATCTCTTCTTCAAATTCATCTCCTTGAAAAGACTCATATATATATTCTGGACATATATATATTTCTCCACTATTTTTAGAGATATTAAAAGACAATACATCAGTAGGAGCATCTATATCTCTATACTCCATATTTAAATCTTGTATATATTCGGAATTTACAAAAACAATATTAATATCTTCTAAGTCTCTATCTTCGAAAAGCTTTTTAAAACCATTACTAATATCTTCAAAAGATATATTGAATGTAGGCTCTATTTGGGAAAGTAACTCTTTATTTAATATCTCTATTTGCATTCTTTTACTTTTAAGAAAGTAAACCTTGAACAATATTTCTTACAGTATTACCATCAGCCATATCTCCTAACTCTTTCATACTCTTACCCATAACCAGACCCATATCTCTCATACTACTTGCTCCACTTTCATCTATTACTTTTTTAATAACCTTAGTAATATCTTCTTCACTCATTAATGCAGGTAAGTATGTCTCTAAGACTTTTAATTGCTCTTTCTCTTTAGAGATTAAGTCCTCTCTGTTCATTTTGGTAAAACCCTCGATAGAGTCCTCTACTCTTTTCTTCTGTTTTCTTAATACCTTTAATACCTGTTCATCTGTAAGAGACTCCCCTAGTACAATCTCTTCATTCTTAATATCAGCAAGTACCATTTTCAAAATATCAGCACACTTAGTATCACCTACCTTAGAGGCTTCAAACATATTCTTTCGTATATCTTGAGTAAGTGACATGTAAACTATGTCTTAAAATTTACTTTGCTCTTCTAGCAGCAGACCTTCTTCTTCTTTTCATTTTAGCCCACTCTCTTCTTTTTTGAATTTTTAATAGTGATGGTTTAACCCTATATACTTTCTCTCTGTATGTTTCTAGGATCTTCTCTCTCATTACTTCTCTATGAAGTCTTTTGAGTGCACTATCTATATTTTCGTTGGCATGAACTATTACAGCCATATCTACCTTCCTTTAAATTAAGACTCTGGGATTATATCATACTCTTTTACTTGTTAGCCACTTTTCTTTCAAATCTTTCTCTGTATTTGTATGTATTCCTTTGTATTCTAAATACACCATTTGGCATACTGTATACTATTCCACCCAAGATTACTAAGATGAGACCTACAGATACCCTACCTACAGTACTATCGAATATTCCAGTTTCAGGTATAGTTTCTTCTGGTGTTACTGGCTCTTCTGGATTCTCAGGCTCTTCAGGAATTACTGGTTCTTCTGGTATTAATACATCACAGTCTGCATCTATACTTACTGTAGCAGTAGTTGGAGTTTTTCCTGTTGGGGTTAGAGTAACCGTATTATCATAAACTCCAAAGCTATCCTTATCTATTAACAACGTATATGTATATGTTTTAGTAGTACCTGCGGCAATATTAAGTGGAGTACCTGTGTAATCCCAAAGGATTGTACCGTTTGTATAGTCACCAGGAGATGTAATTCCTGATTGAACAAATGCGGCTAATACCTTATTATCTAAATCATCAGTAACTTTTTCAATGGTACCATCTCCATCTCCTGTATTTCTTACTGTAATTGTATATGTTAATTGAGCTACAGGATTTTCTGTACCTTCATCTAAACAGCTCTCTACAACATTTTTAGTAATACCCCAGATAGGTTCGGTTTCTTCTATTACAGCTTGAGGTACATACGTTATTTGTAAGAAGTAGTCATTAAAATCGTAATCACCTGGCCACTCTCTCCAGTCAGCCCAACATTGACTTCCCTTAGTACTTACTACTGGTTCATCACCAAAGCCTTGTACCCATGAATTATATGAGGATGTAAGTACAGCAATCTTATCCATAGGGTCATCTGAAATACCACCTGTAGGAGGCCCAGCCAATCCAGAACCACACTCTCCACCACTAGGTGCTATCCAACCCCAAGAGATATATTTTGGATTAACTGATTCATCAGGAGCACATTCTGGATCTCCTTGATCCCTATCATCATCTGATTTTACGAAGGTAATTGTATCTCCAGCAGCAACTTGAATATTTGTTTCTACCCTAGCCCTTTTATTTGCATCTAAGGCAGGCATCTTAATTACATGAGTAGCTCCATTGTGACTAAAGGTAAGCTCAGGTCTGTAAGTGGAGTCTAGAAGACTAGTATAGTAGAGGATTACTTCTCCACCTTTAGTAAACGGCCCTATACCAGTAGTAGGTGCCTTATTAAACGTATATGTAGGTTCAATACCACAATTTAAAGCAGGTTCTTCATCCTCCCCAGTAGGACAAGGCGCGAGGACGAGATCATAACCAGTACCATCTGCCCTATCATCACAAACCCAGTACTGAGTGGCTCCTCCAGTACAGTAGGTATCACCATTTCTCTCATCTCTAATATCTGCACATGTTTGATAATCGGGACTTACACTACTTTCTTCAGGATCACATTTTTGACACACACCATCAACACAACTGTAATAGTCAGCAGCACAAGTAGGACAATTCGGGACATCCCCAAGTCCATAAGGTAAACATTCACCAGGTTCCTCTGTTGATTCACAAGGGTCACAACAAAAGCCTTGGACATAATCTAATTCCGAAGGACATGTTCCACCATAATCATTTACATTTTTACATCCACCAGCTCCTGTACATATATTTAAGGCATAATTAGGAGTACACCCTCCAGGACAAACAAGAGCTGCATCACTATCTGTAGGATCTAATCTATCTTCTTGATTAACTCTCCATACTAAATATCCTAGTGCACCTGAAAGTACTACAATTGATATAGCGAAGATTACTTTACTAGTTTTTGTTAACCTCAATGCCATTAGAGCAGTAATTAATTTTTTTCTATCTTAAAGATAACCTATTTAAACAAATTCTTCAACTCTTCTATATTAATTATATCCTTAATCATTATTACTATTATTAATACTATTAAGAACATAAAACTAATATTTATTATTGCATTCTCTATCTTAGGATTTAAATCTTTTTTAATTATTGACTCTATTAGAAGTATGAAGAATCTACCGCCATCAAGTGCAGGTATTGGAAGTAAATTTATTACAGCTAAGGAAATAGAGAGGTCTGCTAATATACCCAAAAACATTATTACTCCCAACGTCTTAAAGTAATCTATTATGAAATATATCCCTATTGGACCACTAACGGTATTAGAAAGCTCTGAGTAATCTCCAGTATCTTGAGCCTTAGAAAGCATAGAACCAAATACTTGGCCTGTTAGTTTGATAATGTTAATGGAATGGGATGCACCAGCAAAGAGCTTGTTGTTAGAGTAATCTATATATACATCGTAGTTTTCACCAGTATATACACCCATCTTACCCTCTTCGCTTACTAATACATCAAAGAAATCACACTCCTTATCCATATCACAAGCATATATATTAATCTCTTCTGATTTATTCTTTTTTAATACATCTATTAAATGTTGGTAATCATCTATATCCTCTCCATCGATAGAGAGAATATATCCCTTCTCATACATACTTGCATCTAGTGCTCCACCCTCTTCTGCTAGTTCATATGGTAAATCCATTACTCTCTCTCTTTCGATTGTTGCTCCTACTGGTTTGAAATCTTCATATGTACTCCCTATACTCATCTTCCACCCATTATTAGCCAAAAATATTGTGTAAAGGATTATAGCTAAGAGTATATTCATAGTTACTCCAGCTAACATTACAAACATCTGAGCCCATTTACTCTTGTTTTTTAAATTACCCTTAGATTTAATATCCTCTTTACTACTAGTAGGATCTCCATCTCCTAATATTTTTACATATCCACCAAAAGGTAAAACCCTAAGGTTGTAAGTAGTCCCTTTATATTTTTTAGAAAATATCTTAGGACCAAAACCAATTGAAAAATCAAATACCTTTGCTTTTACTGCCTTAGCGGCCAAAAAATGTCCTAATTCGTGTACAAAGGTAAGGATACTAATAACTAGGAATAGCAGAAGAATACTGATAACTGTGGACATATATCTATGTACTAAAGTTTAAAATATTTAAATGGTCAAAAGCTCTTGTTCTTTCTTCTCTTTCATCTCCTCTATTCTCTCATTGCTCTCTTTTACTAATTTCTCTCCCTCATCTCTTAATCTATCTGCTTGATCTTCAGAAAATCCACCCTTTTGTGCCTCATCTATCTCTTGCATATATTTCTGCCTTACTTGTCTAATAGCTATTCTAGCATCCTCTACCCTATCCTTCATAACTTTAACATATTCTTTTCTTCTCTCTTCTGTAAGCTCAGGTATAGTGACTCTTACATGGTCTCCTTCAGATACAGGATTAAAACCCATATTAGCAGATGATATACCCTTAGATATGCTATCTACTAAACTCTTATCCCAAGGTATTACTATTAAAGACTTAGTATCAGAGACATTTATAGTAGCGTAGTTTTTTAAAGGAGCTTGTGTCTCATACGCATTAATTAATATATCTTGAATTAACTCTGGAGTAGCTCTACCTGTTCTAATAGCAGAGAGATCTTCAGTAAGACTCTCAATACACTTCTCTAAATCTATCTTAAATGTATCTATATCCATATATTTAATCTTTCAAAATTATAGATATATGATATGCTAAATACCCAACTATCTCAATACTTACTTCCCAAATTCCCAGATTAAAAATCTTCTAATCTCTAAAGGCTCTCCTAACTTAGAAATAGATTCTTCTAAGAGATTTAATATTGTTTTAGATTCATCCTTAAACCATTTCTGCTCAAGTAAGCACTTCTCTTGTAGATAGCTCTTTAGCTTCCCATCTACAATCTTCTCTATAATATTCTCTGGCTTACCCTCACTTTGTGCCTCTTTGAGAAAAAGAGCTTTTAATTCCTCTAACTTCTCAGAAGGAATACTTTCCTTAGATACATACTCTGGTTTCATAGCTGCTATCTGCAATGCTACCTCATGTACAAAAGATCTAAAATCTTCGTTTCTAGCAACAAAATCAGTTTTACAGGATACCTCTACTAAAGCTACTAATCTCTGCTCTTTACCATGTACATATGATTCGATAATACCCTCACCTGCACTAGCACACTCATTTTCAATTGGCTCATCCCAACCTCTTTCTTTTATTAATTCTACTGCTTTCTCAAAATCTTTACCTGTTTCCTCAAATGCTAATTTACAATGCCCAATCTTAGCACCTGTAAGATTATGTAATCTGTTGATAGCGTCACTTCTACTGTTGATATACTCTACTGCCTTTTTCATATCTCCTTCTGATTTGGATAGGGCTTCTTTACAAAGTGCCATACCAGCAGATGTCTTAGCTCTAAGCATTTTAATATCTTCTATTGAGATTCCCATATGTATATACTTCTAAAGTTATTTAATAGCTTTAAGAATATCCTCTACTGCTTTCTCTCCTACTCCCTTAATAGCTAAAAGTTCCTCTTTCTCTTTCCCACTTATATCATCTACTGTATTTAGACCAGCCTCTTTTAGAGCTTTCTCTATTCTTGCAGAAAGACCTAAGTCCTCTACTTGCCTAGAATTACTCTCTGCTTTAACTGCCTCAGCAGCAGCATAGTCCTCTTCTAAGTTTTTCTCTTTCTTTAATACTCTTACTACTCCTGTTGTACTTGTAGATGAAGTTTTACCCTCCCTTAATGCTTTCATTCTTAATCTGTCTTCCTCTTCCATCTTTTCCTGTCTTTCTCTTTCTTCCATATACTTAGTTTTCATATTCTCTAAGTTAGCATTGTGATTTTTTCTTAATGCGCTAAGAGATATGGATTTCTTACCCTTACCTATTACATCTGCAAAAAGGCTTACAAAAAGATTAATACTTTTAATAGAGTCATCATTTGCTGGTATTGGATAGTCTACTAAGTCTGGATCACAGTTAGTATCTATTAAAGCAATTATTGGTACACCTGCTATTCTAGCTTCTCTAATAGCGTTTTTCTCTACTTTACTATCTATCACTATTAAAAACTTAGGAAGTGTATCCATAAATTTAATACCCTCATATACCTTGTTTAATCTTTCTACCTCTTTTTGCTTAACTAAGATTTCTTTTTTAACTAACCCTTGTCCACCTGATGCTAACTCTTCTTCTAGTTTAACTAAGGTTTGAATACTACCTTTGATTCCATCAAAGTTAGTAAAAAGACCTCCTGGCCATCTCTTAGTTATGTAGAATGCACCTACTTCATTTGCTACACTCTCAATAGTGCCTGCTGCTTGACCCTTAGTTCCTACAATTAATACATTGTCTCTATCTACAACCTTACTTAATTCTTCTAATGCAGTAGAAAGTAACTTTCTAGTTTTAACAATATCTATAATATGAATACCATTTCTAGTTTCATATATATATTTCTTCATCTTAGGATTCCATCCACTACTCTTATGCCCAAAGTGGGAACCTGCTTGAAGGAATGTTAAAAGATTTGGTAATTCTATTTTAAAGCCTTTGTTTTCTGTCTCTGCTTTAGGAGTAGCAACCTTTGTTGAGACCTTTTTTGTTTCTTCCATAATGTTTTTTTCCTTTTTTCACCTATCTCTATGGGTAGATATACTCTATCCAGGAAATATTTAGAGATATGCGAGATATATTAAATACGAACCTGATTATATATATTCTATGGACATTTATCAAGCAATTTTTCTTTAATACCAAACTCACACAAAAGATCTTGATACGAATTTATAACAAAGTCAGGAACAATGATACTTTGCATATCCTGACCTATTAAATTTGCGTCGAAAGGAGGATTAAATATACCTGATCTAATACCTAAAAGCTGTGCTCCTCTAATATCATTTTTAAAATTGTTACCCAACATTATAGCTTCATGAGCTTCAATACCCAACCTAGAGAGAGCTAGGGTGAATATTGCACTAAAAGGCTTTTCAAAGATAACTTCCTCAGAAGCAACTACTTCATCAACATATGGAATTAAGCCAATAGCTTCTACTTTGCGTATACGAGTAGAGAGATCTCCATCAGATACTACCGCTATTTTAACTCCTCTCTTTTTTAATATGGAGAACGTTTCTATTACACCATCATAGAGCTGCACATGGCTAAGAAAATAGTCCCAATACATATCTTCTAACTTAGGTAGTAATGAAAGCTCATATTTAATATTTAAAGAGGCCAACGCTAATCTATATACCAATATCCTACTATGTCTTGTATGTGTACTTGGAAATGTTCTTGATATTATCTTGTACTTTTCGTTAACTACATTAAAAAAGTCATCACTATCTATCCCATACTCTTTAGATACATACAGCGCTGTATGTTGGGTTGCTAAATCATACATTTTTTGAGATTTAATCAATGTATCATCTAAATCAACCATTAAACCTTTGTACTTTTTTCCCATATTTTTAAATTGTACACTCTTAGATATCATATTTCTACACTACTCCATGTGTCTCTACCTATTACAATATGGTCTAGTAGCTGTATTCCAGTAATCTCCAATATATTACTAATACTTTTGGTTAAGGATATATCCTCTTGGCTTGGTGTACTATCTCCAGAAGGGTGATTATGTGCAAGTATTACAAAGGCAGAGTTATTGGTAATAGAGGTATACAGAACCTCTCTTGGAGAAAGTTTCGCACAATTTAAAGAACCCATTGCTATACTCTCTCTACATATATATTCAAATCTAGAATTAAGACACACAATATCTACCCTTTCCCTTTTTAAAGAAGACATCTCTTTTAATATCTCATACGCCTGTTTAGAGTCCGTTATCCTTACAATCTCCTTATCAAACAACCCATAGATTCTTCTTCCCAACTCTATACCAGATATGATTCTCATAGCGAGTACACTACCTACCCCCTCTATCTTTAAAAGCTCTTGGATACTTAAAGGGGTATTCTGTTTAATGGAATCTTTAACTAAATTCATAACGGATCTTGATATCTGTTTAAAGTCTCTACCCTTAATACCACTACCTACCAGTATCTCTACTAGTTCAATATCTGAGAGTATATTAATACCCCCTTTAAGGAATTTCTCTCTTGGTAACATACATAGATATTAAGGGAAAGGTATTAAAAAATCTTTAACTCTCTTTTTTCTTCTTTACTTCCTTTTTAATATATTTACAATCTGGATATCCACTACATCCTTTAAATATTTTACCCCATTTACTCTTTCTTTCTACTAAGTTTTTACCACACTCTGGACATTTCTCATTTAGAAGTAAAGACACAGTACCCTTACACTCTGGGTATTTCTCACATGCCCAGAACTTACCATACCTACTGTTTTTTAAGATAACTTTAGATCCACACTCTGGACACTTCTCTACCTTAAGATATTTTTCATAGTCAAGACTCTCTTCTCCTCCACTTAAGTCTTTCATACCCTTACACTCAGGAAACTTAATACAGCTTAGAAACTTTCCATACCTACCTAATCTAATTACCATTTCACCGCCACACACAGAACATTTCTCATCTGATTTACCCAATATTACAACATCTTCTTTGTTTACATCCTTTAGAGTTTTCTTAATATCCTTCATCAAAGGTTTGTATACACTATCCATAAAGGGAATATACTCTATCTTACCCTGTGCAATTTTATCCAATTCATCCTCTACATCTGCTGTATATTTGTAATTTACTAAATCAGAGAAATTGTCTTTTAGGAAATGAGTAACTACCCTACCAATATCTGTAGGTAAGAGATATTTACCATCCCTTGTTACATACTCTCTAGCTTGTATGGTACTAATGATAGTGGCATATGTAGAAGGTCTTCCAACACCCAATGACTCTAATTTCTTTACTAAGGTTGCCTCAGTATATCTTGCAGGTGGTTGAGTAAATTTCTGATCTGTTTGGAATTTCTCTTTAGAGAATATGTCTCCTTTTTTAACATTAGATATCTCCTGTAAGAGCTCTTCTGAATCTTTACCATTACCATATACAACTCTAAATCCATCAAACAAAACTTTCTGTGCTCCTACTGAAAATGTATATATATTTTTGAGTTTCTTAACAGGTTCGAAATATATACTTAGGTTCTCAACCTCTTTAGGTTTCATCTGACAAGATACAGCTCTCTTCCATATTAAGTCATACAACCTTGCTTGAGCATCTCCCATCTTTGTTCTAATACTAGATGATGTAACAGAAAAATCAGATGGTCTAATGGCTTCATGAGCCTCTTGAGCATTTTTACTTCTGTTTTTGTAATACCTAGGAGCATCTGGTAGATACTCTTTACCATATTTATTTGGTATTAATGTTCTAATCTCTTTAATAGCTTTCTCGGATAGATATATTGAATCTGTTCTCATATATGTAATATATCCTGATTGGTATAGAGCTTGTGCAAGTGTCATTGTTTTTTTAGCACTAAACCCTAATACATTGTTAGCTGCTTGCTGAAGTGTAGAGGTTGTATATGGGGGGTAAGGATTTTTCTTCATTTCCTTTTTAACAATATCCACTACCTCATATTTGTTGTCTCCTAAGGTTTTCTTAATATCCTCTACTTCATCTTTACTACTTGGAATATATTTCTTTCCATCCTTTCTGAGCAACTTTATTGCTAGTCTCTCATCTACCTTTTTTACATGTACAAAAAACTCCCAGTATTCTTCTGCTTTGAATGCCTCTCTCTCCTCTTCTCTGTCTACTACTAATCGTAGTGCTACAGATTGTACTCTACCTGCCGAAAGACCATACCAAATCTTGTTCCAAAGTACCTCTGAGAGTTTGTATCCAAACAATCTATCTAATACTCTCCTAGCCTTTTGTGCCTCTACTAAATCTATATTAACCTTTGTGGGTGATTTCATTGATTCTAAGATTGCATCCTTAGTAATCTCATGGAAAGTAACTCTTTTAGCATTTTTAATCTTTAAAGCCTTCTCAATATGCCACGCTATTGCTTCTCCCTCCCTATCAGGGTCCATTGCTAAATATGTATGACCATCTTTAGGTAAAGCCTTCTTTAAATCCTTTAATATCTTTCCTTTACCATATATTGTTTCAAAAAGAGGCTCATACCCATTTTCGACATCTACACCTAATTTACTCTTAGGAAGATCAATTACATGACCAACAGTAGCCATGACTTTGAAGTCAGTACCTAGGTACTTGTTAATAGTCTTAGCTTTAGCTGGAGACTCTACTATTAATAGATTGTTTGCTTTTGATGTTTTCTTTGCCATATTCTGAAAGTAAAATACACAATGTCTAAATATATGTCAAACCTAAGCGTTTGTACATATTACATTTTTAGTATGAAAAAATCTTTAACTCTACTTAACATATCCCTTTTGGACTAACCATGTAATCATCTCTCTCATTACTGCTGTAGAGTTACTACTCATACCTCCATCTTCAAGTAACAAAGAGAAGGAGTATTTAGGATTTTCATATGGGAAAAAACCACCTACCCAAGCATGTGTATCCTCATAAATACCTTTTTCATTTACCTTACCAAACTCTGCAGTACCTGTCTTAGCTGCAACAGAAGTACCTGTATTAGAGAGTGCATGAACAATACCTCTTGAACCATTTACTGTTTCCCACATACCCTTTTTAACTAAATCTAGTGCACTCTTAGATATTATATTCTCCCTTACAACAGAATACTCAACTGGGTACTCAAAGCCATCCTCATCTACAAATTTCTTAGCAACATGAGGTACTAATACCTTACCACCGTTGGCGATTGTAGCCATCCAATTTGACATTTGTATGGGTGTAACTAATGTAATACCCTGGCCAATTACTGAGTTACATGAATCTCCCTCTGGATACCATACTGGCTCTAACCAGGGACTAGTTGTTTGTGCTAACTTAATCTTATTCTCAGGAGATGGTAACCTACCAGGGGCTTCTCCAGGTATATCTATGCCTGTATATTCACCAATACCAAAAGCTTGTAAGTAAGGTACTAACTCGCTCATTCTCCAATCTCTAATCATTTCACAAAAGAAGATATTGGAGGATACCGTAAGAGCTTGTACTACATTTAAGGAACCGTATGAACCATTCCTAAACTCCTGAAATGGTGCTCCATTACTAAATGTATATCCACTCTTACTAATATATCTTGTCGTGGATGTAATTGCACCAGAATCTAATCCTCCTGCAGCTACCACTGTTTTAAATGTAGAACCCGGAGGAATCTGTGCAGAAAGAGCCCTATCTAAGAGTGGATTACCCTTATCTTTAAGTAATGCATTATATTTACTCTGAGATATACCCCCTACAAACAGATTATTATCATATGAAGGGTAGCTAACTATTGCTAATATCTCACCAGTATTTACATCCTGTATTACACCTGCACCACCAGCAGCAGAATATTTCTTAACAGCAGACTTTAAAAGGTCATACAATTTCTTTTGTACATCCTTATCTATACTCAAATACAAATTCTGACCTGAAACAGCCTCTGTTAAGAGGTAAGGCTCCTTTGTAACGGATCTCCCAAACACATCTATCTCTTCTACTAATACACCGTTTGTACCTTGTAATTTCTCTTCGTAATATCTTTCTACACCTGATTTACCTACACTGTCTCCACTTGAAAGAGATTGATATTTTTCTAAATCTTTCTCAGAAGCCTCACCTGTATATCCTAATATATGGGTAAACATATCAGAATATATATATCTTCTCTTACTATCATTATCTATACTAATTCCCTCTAAATCATCTCCCTTAGCTTTAATTTTAATAGCTAACTCATTATCTATATCAGATGCTAACAGTATCTTATTTATATATGGACTACCATCATAGATTGTAAAGAACCTCTCAGAGAGATTAGAGTACTGTGTACCATCCTTTTCTTTACTTTCCCAACTCTCACCCAGTATACCCCCTAGGGTATCTAACTCTTTCTCTACTTTACCGTTATCCAAACTCCCATCCTTTTGTAAGAAAGGCTCTAAAGATATATATACATTCATAGAGGGAACATTTTCTACAAGCTTTTCACCTTTTGAATCAAAAATGACTCCCCTAAATGCCTTCACAGACGTTTTTCTAACCTTATTCTGCTCAGATCTCTCTAACATTTGCTCTCCTTCTACTATCTGTAACCTAGCTATACTAAATACCAAGGAGGAAAATACTAATCCAAACATTAAGAAAGCATATATGAAGTTCCAACCCGAAATCTTAATATCTGAGTTACCATTCTTTACTACCTTAGCTATTACTCTCTTTCTTACATTAGAAGGGCTAATGACCTTCCAATTTAGTAAAGGCTTATGCAATTTCTTTTTATCTAATTTTTTGTCAAAAAGAATTCTACTTGCCATATATATTTAGCTTAATCTAATACTTGTACCACCACTGCTATCTCTAAGAGAAACAAAAACTCTGTCTATTAATATACATAGAGCTACAGATATCAATCCTTTTACAAAAACCCAAAGTATTGTACTACCTAATATCTCAGGGAATATATTGTCTTGTATTAAAGATGTAGATATTGGGAGAAGAAGATAGTAGGAGATTACAAAAAAGTATATTGGAATATATCCTGAATTACTACCTCTTGGTATTAAAAGCCAAGAGATTTGTAATGTTATTAACAACCCTCCTAATATTAGCATATGTATACCTATTGGCATATGCAAAACAGTATCTAGAGCTATACCAACTAAGGCTACAAAAAGGTAAAACCATATATCTCCTACCCTTTTATACAAAGAGACGGTAAGTATTACAAATATGGAAAATGAGAATACCCTTAGAAAGAAGCTCTCTAAAAGCATTAGTAAAAATATCGATATTATTAATATCAAACCTTTTAGCATATATTTAATCCTTTTTAACAAATACTGTTAATATATTAGAGTAATCAAATATTGGAGATACAAAACCATTCTTATGAGTAGAAGCAGGATTTTTAGAAACCCCTACTAATGTACCCAATATTAATATGTCCCCTATTCTCTCATCTCTAATTAATACTGTATCACCATCAGAGACATTAGAGTTAATACCCATATTCTCTATTTCCATACTTTCTAAATTACCTAAAACTACACCACTAGACTTAACAAAAGAATCTATTCTAAATTCCTTATTTAAATCCATTGTACTTGGGACTACAACAACCTCATATGTACTAGACTTATTTGTAGGCAATCTAACAAGTGAGCTATTCCTATCTACCTGAGAGAGAGTACCTATGAATATTTTTCCGAAGGTAACTACATCTCCTTTTTTAAGACCATCATCACTACCTTTGTTAATGAGTATTTCTGCTGTATCTGTAAAATCTATTATTCTAGATTCTATATATGTATTTTCTGAAGGAATTAATGATATATGCTGCTTAAGAGATTGGTACTCTTCATAGTCGAGGATTCGCTCCGTACTATCACCCTTTAATCTAGCAATCTCCTCTTTCATACTGTTGTACTCCTCTATGTATGAGGATGCGTCCAGAAGAGCTTCACCCCAATTAGATACTGACTTACCTTTATCACTTGCAAATATATGAATTGGCTCAAATATATATGAGAAGGGATATTTAATTATATTTCCAAAAGATGTTAATCCTAAAAGAAGTATTAATACTGAAACAAGAACAAAGATGAATTGATTGTAGTTTTTTTTCTCTCCTCCCCTTTTCATATATCTTTATGCTATTAAATGATTTCTTCCCAAGATCTTTGAACTCTTTGTAGCAAATCTATATGGTCTAACATCTTTGCAGTACCCTTTGCTACAGCTGCCATAGGTTCTTCTACTATATTTATTGGTATGTTTAGTTCATCTCTCCAGTATGTATCTAAGCCCCTAATTAGAGCCCCTCCTCCTGCTACATACACTCCATCATTAAAAATATCCTTAAGTAATTCTGGAGGTGTATCCTCTATTGCATCTTTAACAGCTTCTGTAATTTGAGAGAGGGATACATTAATAGCTTCTCTTACCTCTGTACTAGAGAACTTTATTGCTTTAGGAAGACCTGTTAAAAGATCTCTACCCTGTATTATTACCTCTTTCTCTTCTTTAAGTGGTGAAGCAGAACCGATCTCTATCTTTACATCTTCAGCACTTCTCTCTCCAATTAACATATTGTATTTGTCTCTAACATAGTTAACGATATCTTGGTTCATCTCATCACCTGCAATTCTAATCGTATTATCTACAACAATATCACCCAAAGAAAGAATGGCAATGTCGGTAGTACCTCCCCCTATATCTACTATCATACTCCCTGAAGCGTCCTCTATTCGCAATCCTACACCAATTGCAGCAGCCATAGCTTCCTCTACAATGAATACCTCTCTAGCACCTGCAGTCTTAGCTGCATCTATTACGGCCTGTCTTTCTACCTCTGTTACAGAAGATGGAACACCTACTACTATTCTTGGTCTTGGTAATTTAAAACCTTTAATGTAATTATGATGAGCACTTTTGATAAAGTGATGAATCATTGCCTGTGTTGTATCAAAATCAGAAATTACACCATCCTTTAATGGCCTAACAGCAACAATATTAGCTGGAGTTCTACCTATCATTTCTCTTGCACTCTCTCCTACTGCCAATACCTGCTTACTCCTTTTATCTATTGCAACAACAGAGGGTTCAGATACAAGGAGTAAGCAGGGATTG
>Ga0208958_1002233_pt1 | contig 17134 bp, 21 predicted proteins | sample RifOxyB1_FD_184032 | JGI IMG/M metagenome (GOLD analysis project Ga0208958, IMG submission 184032) | Soil microbial communities from Rifle, Colorado - Rifle Oxygen_injection B1 (SPAdes) | ecosystem: Environmental > Terrestrial > Deep subsurface > Rock core/Sediment | place: Rifle, Colorado... | reverse complement strand
CCAAGATCATCTTAAATCCCTTGACTGTGTCAGTCAGTTTCACGTATTTTCCAGGAGTGCCAGTAAACTGTTCCGCCACAAAAAATGGCTGAGATAAGAATTTTTGAATCCGGCGAGCTCGAGACACTACCAATTTATCTTCATCAGATAGCTCATCAATACCTAAAATAGCAATAATATCTTGTAGTTCTTTGTAGCGTTGTAATTGTTCTTGGACTGCTCGAGCTACTCGGTAATGTTCTTCGCCTACTACATCAGGCTGTAAAATTTTCGAATTAGAAGACAAAGGATCTACTGCCGGAAAGAGCGCCTGCTCGGCTAATTTTCTATCCAGAGAAATCGTAGAGTCCAAATGCGCAAAAGTGGTGGCCGGAGCGGGGTCAGTATAATCATCAGCCGGCACATAAACCGCCTGAATTGAGGTAATAGAGCCATCCACCGTAGAAGTAATCCGCTCCTGTAGTGCCGCCATTTCGGTAGCCAAATTAGGCTGATAACCTACGGCGGAGGGGATCCGGCCTAGTAGGGCAGACACCTCAGAACCAGCTTGAGAAAAGCGGAAAATATTATCAATAAACAGTAGCACGTCTTCTTTTTTCTCATCCCGGAAATATTCAGCCATGGTGAGAGCCGTTAAAGCTACGCGCAAGCGGCTACCGGGAGGCTCATTCATCTGGCCAAAACACATTACGGTACTAGCCAAGACTCCTGAATCCTTCATTTCATGATACAAGTCATTACCTTCGCGGGTGCGCTCGCCCACACCAGCAAAGACCGAGTGACCCTCGTGCTCTTCAGCAATGTTTCTGATCAATTCCTGAATGACCACCGTTTTACCCACCCCAGCTCCACCGAAAGCACCTACCTTACCACCTTTCAAGAAAGGAGCGATCAAGTCAATTACTTTGATACCTGTTTCCAAGATTTCAGCTTTAGTTTCCAATTGAGTTAAAGCTGGCGCATGGCGATGAATGGGCATGAATTTTTTAGCTTTAATTTCCTTACCTTCATCTATTACTTCGCCCACTACGTTAAAAATACGACCTAAAGTTTCTTCGCCCACTGGCACACTGATAGCAGCTCCAGTAGCCTGCACCGCCATGCCGCGAGATAAACCTTCGGTGGGACCCAAGGCAATCGCCCGCACCTCTTGCTCTGACAATTGTTGTTCGGCCTCTAAAGTTAAAATCGAGCCATCGGCACGAGTGATTTTTAGAGCTTCATAAATTTGTGGTAAATAGTCAGTGAAAATTACATCCACCACTGGACCCACAATTCTGCTGATTTTACCTAAGTTATTGTTTTTTTGCATAATGACTTATAGAGTCAGACTGGCAGTCGCGATATCCAGTAGCTCAGCCGTAATGGCCGCCTGCCGACTCTTGTTAAATTGTAATTTTAATTCGCTAACTAATTCGTTGGCATTCTCACTGGCATTTTTCATGGTCACCATGCGAGCGGAATGCTCGCTAGCTCTCGACTCCAAAAAAGCTTGATAGATAGTGTTTTCTATATAAAATGGCAACAAGGTATTTAAGATAAACTTTGGGCTCGGCTCAAATAAATATTCGGCCGGTAAACCCAAATTTTCTACTAACACATCCTCACGCACCGTTTCTGGTAATTCTTTTTTTAGCGGTAACAACTGAATTTGTTTAGGGCGTTGCGAAAGAGTATTCACAAAGTCCATATACAGCACAGTCACGCTTTTATATTTATTTTCTAAAAAATTTTTAATCAATAAATCGCTAATCACCACTACGTCTTTACTAGAAATAGCCTCTGGTAAAGTGGTAAATTGAGCTTGCAAGGGCAAAGCGCTTAAGTTGCAAAAATGCACTCCCTTTTTACCTACGGCCATGGCTTCACCTTGAGGATGTGCTTTTTTCCAAGCCACAGTTTCTTTCCACAATTGCGCATTCAAACTGCCACATAAACCCTTATTGGTGGCAATGACTAATAAAATATCTAGACCCTCTGTAGGCGAAGAGAGGAGAGGGTGCAAGGAAGGATCAGCATTACTGCCCACTTTTTCCAACGAATGATGTAAAGCTAAAGCATAATCACGGGCTGCCATAGCTTGATCTTGGGCCCGCTTCATTTTGCTAGCGGACACCATTTCCATGGCTTTAGTAATTTTGGAAATATTGCCCGCGGCACTAATTCGTCGTTTAATCTGTCGCTTATTGCTCATTAAAATCTTCCACCGCTTTTATTAAAGCCTTCTCCGTGGCTTCTTCTATCTTGGCGTCTTTAGTAATGGCTGCTAAAATTTCTGCCTTTTGCTCGTGAATATAGTTTAAATATTTTTCTTCCCAAGCGGGGATAGCTGACACTTCAATCTTATCTAAATAACCTTTGACGGCGGCATAAATCACTACTACTTGCTCAGCCATGGAGAGAGGTTTATCCCAGCCTTGTTTTAAAATGGCATTCACTCTTTCACCACGATCTAGTTGAGCTTTAGTTTTTTCATCCAAATCAGAGGCAAATTGAGCAAAAGCTTCCAGCTCTCTAAATTGAGCTAGGTCTAACTTCATGGTACCAGCTACTTGTTTCATCGCCTTAAGCTGAGCACTAGAGCCCACCCGCGACACAGATAAACCGACGTTAATAGCTGGGCGCATGCCTTTATTAAATAAGTCAGCTTCCAGATAAATCTGGCCATCAGTAATAGAAATCACGTTAGTGGGGATGTAGGCGGACACATCGTTGGCTTGAGTTTCAATGATAGGCAGAGCGGTAATAGAGCCACCACCATGTTTTTCATTGAGACGGCAAGCTCTTTCTAGTAAGCGTGAGTGTAAATAAAACACATCACCTGGGTAAGCCTCACGGCCAGAAGGTCGACGCAGTAGCAGTGAAATCTCCCGGTAAGCCTGGGCGTGTTTGCTTAAATCATCATAAATTACCAGTACATCTTTGCCTTGAGCTAAAAAGTATTCAGCAATAGCTACACCGGTGTAAGGTGCTAAAAACTGTTGAGCCGCTGGCTCAGAGGCAGTAGCAGAAACAATAATGCTATAGTCCATCGCGCCTCGTTCTTTCAGCACCCCAGTCATTTGCGAGAGGGTAGAGGCTTTTTGACCAATACAAACATAAATACAAATCACGTTTTCTTTTTTTTGATTCAAAATAGTGCCTAGAGCGATAGCTGTTTTGCCTGTCTGCCGGTCACCAATGATCAGTTCGCGTTGCCCGCGGCCAATAGGAATCATGGCGTCAACAGCCTTAATGCCAGTTTGCAAAGGCACGGATACAGATTGGCGGCTCATCACGCCAGGCGCCACTTTTTCCAACATCATTCTTTTGTCTTCACGAATTTCCGGCCCACCATCGAGAGGATTGCCTAAAGCATCTACTGTTCTGCCTAAAATCTCATCTGAAACTGGCACCGATAAAATGGTGTGGGTTCTCTTTACTTTAAAACCAGCGCTTAAATTGTCAATTTTATCTAAAGCCACTACTCCTAAATAATTTTTTTCCAAATTCAAAGCCAAACCTCTTTTACCATCGCCTAAATCTACTAATTCTCCGGCCTGAATATCATCTAAACCAGAAATAATGGCAATACCATCGCCGAAACTACTCACGGTACCCACTGATTCCTTCTGTACTTTTTTCCCGGCTAGTTTATTTTTGAGCGTGGCGTCAATTAGCTCTGAGCCGATTTGGACCGATAAACCGCCCACCACCGATTCATCTAGCTTAGTCACCAGCTCCAACTCTCCGGGATATTTTTTAGCCAAAACTGACTTAATTTTTTTTAATTGCCCGGCGGATAAATCTTGAGCGGAAGTAATAGTAACTAACATATTAACTAAGTGTTTTTAATAATTCTTCCAACTGTTGATCAATAATCGCGGCGTGTCTTTTACCATCCAAAGACTTACCTAAGACTTTTTCGGCCGCTTGTAACACTGCTTTAGCAAACTCTTTTTTAACCCGCTCCAACTCCTTTTTCTTTTCTACCAACATGGCTTTTTTGGCATTTTCTACTTCTAGCTCAGCTTTGCTTTTAGCGGCTTTTAATATTTCTTGCTCTTTTTTAACGGCCAAAGCCCGAACTTCTTCTAAAATTTGTGCTGCTTTTTTGTCAGTCTCTTTTTTCACCTTTTTCTTATATTCTTCCAAGCCCTCTTTTTCTTTGAGAGTGGCTTCAGCGGCTTGCTGAGCTTCCTTAATTTTATTAGCTCTTTGTTCTAAAATTTTTAAAACCGGCTTGTACAACAAAAAGGTTAGTCCTGATAACACCACCAAAAAATTGATAGCTTGAAAGATAACCTGCGCTAGTTTGATTTCCATATTGATTTCTTTACCCGCCTAAATATGCGATTAGCATTTTTGGCGGGTGAACTAAATTTAATTAAACGAACTTCAAAATTAAGGCCACCACCAAAGCATAAATAGAAATGGCTTCAGCAAAAGCGATACCCAAAATCATGTTGGTCTGCACTTGAGAAGCGGCCTCAGGGTTGCGGCCAATGGCTTCTAGGCCTTTACCTACTAACAAACCAATACCTAGGGCTGGACCAATAGTACCAATACCCATGACGAAAGCGACGGCAAATTCTGTTGTCATAAAATTAATTTCTAATTTTTAATTTCTAATTTTTTAGTGCTCTTCGTGTTCACTGGTGGCCATATTATAAAAAACGAGACTCAACATAGAGAAAACCAGGGCTTGAATGAAGCCCACAAAAATTTCCAGGCCATAAAAAGGCATGGGTACAATCACTGGCACCAAAAAGGCGATCACTGCCAACAACACTTCGCCTGCGAAGATATTACCAAATAACCGGAAAGTAAAAGAAATGATTTTAGCAAATTCAGAAACAGTCTCCAAAATGCCTACAAAAAACATGATCGGACTAGAAAAATTGATGAATTTTTTGAAATAAGATAAATGTAAATATTTAATGCCAAAGAACTGGATCAGGAAAAAAGTAATGATAGCCAAAGCTAAAGTGGTATTTAAATCAGCCGTGCCAGCTCTGAAAATAGGAATGAATTTTTTATGCTCTACAGGTGTTAGATGTGTCTCTTCATTGCTAATTTCTGAAGCCTCTACTTGTTTAACAAAAGCTTGCCCGCCGAAGCCTTGGCGAAGGCGGGGTTCACTGGTAATACCAATACTACCCACCCCAGGCAATAATCCAAACCAGTTGTTGAAGATAATAAAGAAAAAGAAACTGGCAAAAAAAGGAAAGAAAGTCTTGGTTTTTTCATGAGAATGGGTAATGGAGTAAACAAAATTGTACAAAGCCTCAATAATTGCTTCTATAAAATTTTGTAGGCCATGCGGCCTACCCTTAATGTCTTTGCTGTTAAAGGTTTTCTTGACAAAAACTCCAAAAGCTAATAAGAGACAAGAAATCACCACCGAGGTAAACATGGAATTAGAAATAGGAATACCTAAGAAATAAAATATGGTCTCGGCAGAAATGGAAATATGAAGACTTCCCGACATATTGATGATGCTAAATTATAATCAATTATTTGGCCAAGACAACCACCAAATCATAGTTGCCATCCGGATCTTCGACTAATTTATCGTTACTACTAAAATCCAAATCTAAGTCGGTCAATTCTGTTAGCTTAGCCAGCAAGGCCTGGTTTTCCTCTTGAATCAAGACAAAAAGACCCTCTTCGTACTCTCCTTTAGCGTTAGCGGTATCGATACTTTTGAAATCTGCAGTGAGCAACTTTTCTATTTTGCCAGCATAGCCAGCCTTAGTAGTAGCATTGACTATTAACACCGACAAATCTTTAGTCGTTATCTCTGGTTCTGGTGAAGGTGAAGGGCTGACAGCAGGAGAGCTTTCCACTGCCGGTTGACTTTCTTGCGCTGACTGCTGGGGAGCCATCTTTTGTGAGAGCACAATAAAGGCCAGACCTAAAGCCACTCCAATCGCTACTGTTAACAAAAACACCGCCAACACGATAAAAAGCATCTTCAGCATGCCTGAGACGCCAGATTTATTTTTGATGACGACAGCCGCTTCTTCTTTCATATGTGGATTGCTACTTGGTGTGGGTGGTAATTCTATAGCTTTGTCTTCTTTGGCTTCAGCTACCGCCGCAAATTGTGATAAATCTGGGGTAGCTGGTTCTTCTTCAATTACCGGCTCAATCACTTTTTCTGGCTTAGGTAAGTCTTCAGTAACGATCTCAGGAACAATTTTGGCTACTGGTTGACTAACGGCTTCTAGGTCAAAGCCTGGTACTTGAAAATCTTTGATCGATAAAGTTTTGGCCCCGGCTTCTAAAATCGCTTTCACATAGGAAGGAATTTTGCTTTCTTCATCCTTAAAATTGGCTAGTTGTTGCACGGGAATAGTGCCTTTGAGCAAATCTTTCAGTTTTTCTTCCACTAATTCGTTACTAAGTAAATAAATGGTCTGGATGCTAGGTTCGGCACCTTTTAAGGTTTTAATAGTTTCGGCTATTTTTTCTACATCAGTTAGTTCAGCGTCATTGCTTTGATCTAAACCAATATAATGTTGGGCTAGATACAAACGCTCACCCATTTGCAATAAAGATAAGGATGGCTCTAGAGAAATTAAAGACTTAGCCAACCAACTGAGGGAATTAACTGTAACGATCTTAATTTTATTAGCCGTAGCGGCTTGAGCGATGGGGGAGAGTAAGTCTTTTTCTAAGGCAGTTAATTGAATTTTGGCTTTTTTATTAAATTCGGTCAGCACAAAATGCTCTAAGTAATGACTAGCTGTAGAAATATCTAAACTAGGCAATAATTTGCCCTCTAAATATTCTTTAATTTTATTTTTAGAATTTTCCGGGGCTTCTACAATAGTGTTAGTGAATAGGAAATCGGGCAAGATCAGCTGATATTCGTCAGCCTCAATTTTGGCAAACAGTTTTTGGATATTTTCTTTGATAAATTCGTTGTCGTCTAAAAATTCACCGTTAATCTGGCGAAAGCTAGCAATGTTGAAGTCGCCCTTTTTCTTAGCGGGCAGCATTTCGGCGATATAAACTACGTCAGGTAAGATAAACAATAGCTTCTTGGTGTTGAGCATGATTGTAGTATGACTAATTTTTAGGAAAAATACAAGCCTGACGATCTTGATATTTTTAATATTATAAGATATAATAAAATTGTGATTTGGACTATGGCCTCGGTGTTACACTGGGGAGGAAAGTCCGGACAGCAGAAGACAGGGTGCCTATTGAAAAATAGGGTCTCCGGCGTCACGCCGGAGAACAGTCAGAGCTACAGAGACGAGTCCTTTGGTTTTAAACTGAAGGGGTGAAACGAGCAATCCTCCCCGCTGCAACTGACGAATTTCAGCTTAATGGATGTCTTCCCTTGCCCAGCGAATGCTGGGCTGCTGATAAAGTCGCAGGCATTAGATAGATCATAGTCTAAAACAGAATCCGGCTTACTAAATTACATCAAAAAACTAACCCCAAAGGTTAGTTTTTTGTTTTCAGATCTAAATAGAGGCGATAACTGCAACGAAAAGTAATATAAATCGGCACCGCCAACAAAGCTCCCACCACGCCGCCTAGCTTTAAACCAATCAAAATCACCACAATTGCAATCAGGGGATTAACATCGGCATTTTTTTGCATGATCTTGGGCACAATCAGATTATTTTCCAATTGCTGTACCAAAATATAGAAAAAAGTAGTCGCCAACGCCATCCACGGACCCAAAGCCATAAAGGCAATCACGATGGCTGGTACAGCCGCCACTGTCGGACCAAGATTGGGTAAAATTTCCAATAAGCCAGCCAAAATAGCCAGCGGCAAGGCGTAAGGAATGCGCAGCAGCGTCAAGCCAGTATAGCTAATCACCCCAATAATCAACATTAAAATTACTTGACCTCGGATCCAGCCGCCCAGTTGCATCTCTAGTGAGTTTAAAAAATACTCCGTTCCAGAAACATATTTTTCTTTTTTAGTTACCCAGAGCACTTTTTTATGTAAATATGGCCGATCAAGCATTAAATAGAAAGATAGTACTATCAGGGTAAAAGCAGTAAAGACGCCATTGAAAGTAGAAGTAATCAAAGACAAAACGAAGCTGGCACTATTGCCCATTTGGCCAATTAAACCGGTAATTTCTGACAAATTAAATTTTAAACTCAAGATTTTTTCTTGCCAAATTGGCAAATTTAGATTTTTGACTACGTTATAAATTTCACTCACTAGGGGAGGAATGATGAGAGAAACTAGTAGTAATAAGCCAGAAATAGTCAATAAATAAACAATGACGATGCTTAAAGGGCGGGGGATTCTTAGGCGATGATGCAGACGGTCTACATTAGGCCGCAGCGCCACCATGATGATGAAGGCTAAGAATAATAAAATTAAAATGTCTTTGATCCAAAAGATAAAGAGAGCTAATAGGAGAAAGAAAAAGGTAAAAACGACAATTTTAGGGGAGACTTCTACTTCGTGTTTGTTGGGGTTGATGGGCCACATGAGGCTAGTTTATCAGTAAACTGGTTGATTGGTAAACCGGTGCTTTCCTCTCCATTTATGGAGAGGACATCTGAAAAGATCTTTGCGGAGCAAAATTTTTCAGATAGGTGAGGCGAAAAAGGAATAAATACAAATCGTCCCCCGGTACGACACCGGGGGAGCGACTTTTCTTCGTGCTAACGCGGATCTGACCAGGCCACAATGGACCAGTCAAACGAGTTGCCGCCAATGTTTTCGGCGACTAATTTGCTCAACCCCACTTCAATCACTTCTATCATTTGGCCTCGATCAATTTTGATGATCAGGACCCATGGGGAAGTGGTGTTCTCAGTGGGAAGAACACCCTGTACCACTATGTGGCGCGAGGTATAAGTTCCCGCTTCGTCATCGGCTTGGTTAAATGCCACCCAGCCCCCCTGGCCGTCGGGGGTCCACCAGATTCCACTCTCTAAAGAGGGAAAAACCACCATCTCTGGCTGCTCAGGGGCAGCGATAGGCGCAGGATTCTCCTGCATCTCCACATTCTCCAGGGGAGTACTGGCGACCAGCTTGAAAATACTGGGAGCCAAATAAATCATCCCCGCAGCCAAACCTAAAAAAAACAATCCTAATACGATAGATTGCAGTTTGTCGTTCATCAGTGTCCTCCTCGGACTTTTTTGGATGTTAAATTACAAGCGCAATTCTACAACATTATAGGCCGGATGTCAAGATTCAACCTGACCCGTATCGCTTCGCCCACGTCAACTGCCTCTTGGCATACTGAAACTCGCGTAAAGCCCAGCGGCGCAAACACTCCTCTTGGCTGATTTTGCCTTCTACAAAATCCCAAATTTCTCCCACCCCGGTGGCCGACAATAACTGGGGACTAATCGGCTTACGACTTTGCGACTTTATAACTTTTAGACTCTTTATTTCCTCAATCGCTCCATGGGCAAATCTATCCTGCACGCGTAAGCTTATCTTTTGCTTAATGTTGTCTAGAGTGTCGGTGAGGAAGATCTCCCTCGCCACCAAGTGGAGAGGGACCTCCGGTGGAGACACCGGAGAGGGTGAGGCAATTTCTATCGCCCGCACCAGCCGCCTCGGATTATTTCCATCCGAATTATTCATCCGTTCCCATTTTTGGGGATTAATTTCTTCTAATTTGTCTTGCAATTTTTCTAAACTCAATTTATTTAAACTAGCTCTCAGTTTTGCGTTGGGTTTAATCTGCAAAGTAGGTGCCGGAGCAAATAATTGTTGATGATAAAGGCCAGTACCACCGACTATGATGGGAAGGCGATTATTTTTTAAAGAATCAGCAATAATTTCTCGAGCAAATTTCACAAAATGAGCCACTGACCAATCTTCATTGGCTTGCAAAATCCCTATACCATGAATTTTGGTATTAGCTGGTAAATGGGTGGGAATATCAGCGCCGGAAATAATTTTAATATCTTGATAAATCTGCCGCGAATCGGCGGAGATAATGTCGAAACCGGTATAGTGTAAAGACGCGATTGATCGCGTCTCTGGCAAAGCCAGAGCATAGGCTGTTTTACCAACCGCCGTGGGACCAAAAACTGAGATGACTTGTTTTTCGGCCTCTCCCTTCATACAATCTTCGGCCTCTCCGGCAAATTATCTTTATTAATAATTTTATCTAAAATTTCCCAACGCTTTTTTTTAATCGGGAAAGGCACATCATCGGGATAAAGCCGCCAGGCCGCCGTACCAGGGCGCGGTGAATAAATAGCCACAAAAGCCACCTGCCACTTTATTTTACGAGCTAAATCTAACGTTTCTTGAAACTCTTCCTTATTTTCACCAGGAAAACCCACAATAATGTCGGTACCAATAGTAATTTGTGGATCTATTTTTCTCAATTTAGCTACAATTTTTTCATAATCTTCACGCGTATAACCCCGATTCATTCTTTGCAAGACAGCGTTACTGCCAGACTGAATGGGCAAATGCACATAACGATCAATTTTTTTATTGCGGCCAATTTCCTCAATTAACTCGTCATGAAAATCCCATGGGTTAGAGGACATAAAACGAATCACTTTAATTTCTAGAAACACTGATATTTCTTGCAATAGTTTCACGAATGGGGGAGTGGTTTTAGGTTTTAAATATTGAGATTGGTTACTGGGCAGACCTGCCTGCGCAGGCAGGTCTTCTCTGGTAAATTTTTTGTCACTTAATAATTTTTTTCGTAAAGAAATACCTACTTTTTCCAAACCCCAAGAATTAACATTCATACCTAGTAAGGTAATTTCCTGGTAGCCATTCTTAACCAGACTTTTAACTTCGTTAATAATGTCGGCATGAGGCCGAGATTGCTCTCGGCCGCGAGAATAAGGAACAATACAATAACTGCAAAAGGAATTACAGCCAATAGAAATAGGCACGAAGGCATTGATCTGGCCTTTTCTAATAGCAGCAATGTTAAAACCAACTTCATTGATGGGCAAAATTTCGTCGACCATGGGCAAGAGCTTTTTCAGCTTGTCGGCGCCATGATGAGTCATACAGCCAGTCAAAATAATTTTTGGCTGGGCTTCTTTAATGGCATTCAGCAAAAATCCTTTCACCCGATCTTCGGCCCGCTGGCGAATAGCACAGGTATTGACCACTAATTCATCACAATCACGCCAGCTTTTAGCTTCTGTGTAGCCTCTGGCTTCATAGTCACCCGCGATTCGCTCTGAGTCAGATTTGTTTGATTGGCAACCAAAGGTTTTGATGAAATAAGTTTTGTTCATGAATGCGGATATTTTAACAGAAATCAGTGGAAAGATTGCGCAGAATAATCTGGAGAATCCAATATTTCTTGAACAGCTTGAACTAGTAAAGTTCTTTCTTTTAAAAAGTTATTAATGCCTCCAAATAACTTCTCCATATCAACGTAGTAAGCAACAACATTTTGACATTCAGAACCTTCAATTATTAAGGCTAAAGACCTATTATCCAATTTACTTAAACCACCAATTTCTTGAAGCAAATTTTTCAATTTTTGTGCAGCCTGCTCCTGACCCATTAAAATTCTTATCTTTTTGTTTAACTCCGTATCTCCCTTTTTATCCAACAACGTTCCTCTCTTTTTAAATTCATCATAAGCTACTTGTTCCCAATCGGTCACTGGCATATTGACAATTATTATATCTTTTTAATCTCCAGCTCCGTCCCGCCTGGCGGATAATCAAAACGCACGGCGGCGGTTTTTTCACTCATGTGATGAACGCGTAAAAAGAGTTCGATAAAAGGATCTTCATAGCCAGAAGAGCCAATATTTACCGCTAAAACACCACGCTCCACAGTAAAGCCGCCAATGGCCACTACGCCTAGCATGGAAACACCATTCAAAATTACTTGCACTTTGTCACCTGGTTTAAAGCCTTTCTTTTTCAAATCCGAGAGACGCATGCTAGTCTTGATGTTGCCAAAACCGTCAGTCCAAGTGACTAAATTATTAGGAATATTAGGAATGTCTTTAATATTTAGTTTTTTGCCTAAGAAAGAGTGGTCGCCATTAATCAGCTTAGCTACTCGCTCGGGGAAAAAATCTCGAGAACGGAATTGGGAGCCAGAGTTGGGGCAATCGATCTCTCGAAATTCGACAATTTCTGGTTTCACAAAACCAAAAGCCGATTCTGAATAAACGTTAATTATTTCTACGCCATTTTTAAGCCGCGCATATTTAATGCCATTATCAATATTGTTCTTCATAGCCTTGTGCTTATCTTTCCGGGGAGCCGCATTACCATAAATGACCATTTTTTTGCTGTGGGTGGCTAGAGCATATTGAGCAGTCACAAAACCAACAGCGATGGTATCGAGTGGGGGAGAGGAAGTAAACTGCGTCTGCACCAACTCCGGATGATCAAGAAAATGATGTAATTTTTGGTAAATCTCACCATGTTCCATGCCTGAGGGCGCATAGTCAACGATGACGTGAAGTAGAGTGCTTTGAGCCATAGAGCCACGGGCGGGATTCGGACCCGCGAACGGAGGTTTTGCAGACCTCGCCATTAGGCCACTCTGGTACCGTGGCAAACAAGCATGTCATGGCGACATGCCACGGCAAGATTATATCGTAGTCACTCCATCTTGGCTACCAGCCTATCTGGGCTGTGATAGAATACAGGAATTAAAATTAGAGAACATAAATATATGAGAGAAAAATTAATAAGTCACCAATTTACTCTTAAAGATGAACAAGATGGCAGAGGAATATTAGAAACTTTATTTAAGCTGGCAGAGGATAACCCGGATTTTACTTTCACTTGTAGTTTGGTACAAAACGGTCTTCGAATATCCGCTTCTCACTGGGAAGACGTAGGAGGTCCAAGTCCTTTTGCTCAATTAAATGAGAAAAAATAGTATGGCAAAAACTCAAGCTAAAAAAGTTGAAAATAAAAAAGAGCTGATCGCTCCCAATACAGCTATCAAACTAACTCTTACTTGGGCCGAAGTAGCTCCAGTTTACCAAAAAGTTTTGACTAAAATGGCGCGAAGAGTCAAACAGCCTGGTTTTAGAGTGGGTAAAGTCCCTCCTCATATCGCTGAAGGTTTGCTGGGCTACTACGCTATCGTAGACCAAGTCTTACAAGAAATTTTGCCCGCCAAATATGCCGCCGCCATCAAAAAATCCGGCAAAAAACCTCTTACCAACCCAGATATTAAGCCCGTTAGCATCGATAAAGGCAAAGACTGGGAATTGACTGCTGAAATAGCTGAAGAACCAGAGGTCAAACTAACTGGCTACCAAAAAGTGGTCAAAGAAGCGGTAAAACACGATAGAGACGCGATTAATCGCGTCTCAACTGAAAAAGCGAAAGACAAAGAAGATCACCTACTGAGCCACATTTTCAAAGCCTTGGTGGCCAAATTTGGCCCCGCCATCCCCGAATTACTACTCAAAGACCAAGTTCAAAGAGAAATTTATCGCCTGGAGCAAGATTTGAAACAGATGCAGTTGACTCTAGAAGACTATTTGAAAAAGCAAAATAAAACCTTCGAACAATTCAGCCAAAGCTTGGCGGTAGAAAAATTGGGCCAACTACAACTCGAGTTTATCTTGCAAAATTTGATTAAATTAGAAGAACTAGAGGCCACTCCAGAGGAAATAGACAGCAAAACCTCCGAAATTAAAGATAAGCCTGATAGCTACCGAGCTTATTTCAAAACAGTCATCGAAAGAGATAAAGCGATCAAGCATTTGTTGACTTTTTCCTCGAAATAACCTATAATAGGGCAATTTTATGGATCCTTTGGCGCAAGCCCTCAAAACCAGTCATCGTAGTTCTGGACCCAAAATTCAATCTGCTCAAAGCGATAATAAATTTGAGACCGAACAGAACTTGAGTAAAAACTTTCCTCAAAAAAGCGAAGGCATTAATCCTTTGGCTCAAGCTTTATCCAAAGCTGGGGGTCGCAGTGCTGACATGCCTCAAGGCGTAGACATAGAAAAACAAGCTCAAGAAAAAGCTAAAAAAGACGCGGAAAAACAGGCTTTTAGACTTAAATTACATAAAGAGATCAACCCCGGCTTTGACGACTTAAGAGACGTTTACTCCGCTAGAGAAGAACAGACTAAGAAAGAGCTAGAAAAAACTCGTCAAGAGCTACAGGCTTTAACTGTAGAAGTGAGGAAATTTTACAAAGAAGTAGATATTGCAAGTTTTAATCAGGTGGTTAACCCAGGGCAAGAGGGAACCGGCACTAAAAACTTCTTCAGTCAATTGAGAAGATGGATTAAGTTTTTGACCGGGCAAGCCAGAAGCGCCAACCACTGTCTCCAGGTTTTACAAGGTAAGAACAAAAAGAAATCTGCCCGTAAGATTCGTGGTGGTATGGAAATTTCTGGCAGTAAATACGAACAAACTGCGACTATTTTTGACCAAATGGATAATAGCGAGCGCTCTAATGCCTACTCAGGGAATTAATTTCTAATTTTAAAACAACAAAGCGGTTTTGGCTAAATTCATCTTTTTTTATTTCTACCTGGAATTTGTCTTTAGCAAAAGCAAAGTCTGGTAAATCGTGAGTGTGGTCTATTTCCAATAAAATTGTGCCGTGTTTTTTAAGAAACGCCGGGGCTTGTTTAACTAGCTCTTTGATCAAAGATAGTCCGTCAGGCCCACCATCTAAAGCCACTCGCGGCTCAAAATCTTTGACACTACTATCTAAGTGATCTACACGCTCAGAAGGAATATAGGGCAGGTTGGCAATGATGAGATCAAATTTTTGGGTTTTGGGATAATTGGTTAATAAATTACTATAAAGAAAAGTTAATCGGTGCATCTGTAAATCAGCAAACTGTGACTTAGCATTTTTTTGGGCTACCAATAAGGCTTTTTCCGAAATATCAGACAAATATAATTTGTATTTTATGTTTTTTTGGCTCAATTGAGCGGCTAAACTCAAGCCGATGGCTCCTGAGCCGGTGCCCACTTCGGCGATGGCTAATGGTGGACCTGCTTGCCGGCGAGGAAGGTGATAAATGGTTAATGGCAAATTTTCAAGAGCCAAATCAACTAAAGCTTCGCTTTCTACTCGGGTAATTAAAACGTCTTGATTGACAGTAAAAACCTGGCCCGCAAATTCGCATTTACCAGTCGCATATTCTACCGGCATCTCGCCCAAAGTGGACAAATCTAAAATCCCAGACCCAAAACGAGCTAGGTGAGTTTTTTCGTAGGGGCTTAATTTTCTAGTTGGCACAAAACTTGCATGTCCTGATATAATACTTCCTATTCAAGCATGATCAGAAGAAAATACAATCACAGAAGTAATTTTAATAGAAGGGAATACGTTAAAGCCAATCAGCAAATCCGCTTTCCTGAAGTCAGAGTCTTAAATGACCAAGGGGAAATGTTGGGTTTGATGAGTAGCTTGGAAGCTTTACAAAAGGCTCAAGCCGCGGGCAAAGACTTAGTTCTCGTGACTGAGCAAAGTAAACCGCCAGTGGTGAAAATCATCGACTTGGCCAAGTTTAGATATCAGTTACAACAAAAAGCGGCCAAAAGCAGGAAAAGTGCTAAGACTCAAGATTTGAAGGAATTGCGTTTTTCACCCTTTATGGGAGAAAGCGATTTCCAGTCTCGGCTAAAGAAAGCAATTGTTTTCTTGGAAAGAGGCGACAAAGTCAGACTGAGTCTGCAGTTTAAAGGCCGGGTGATTACGAAAAAAGAATTTGGTTTCGGTTTGTTCGACCGGATTATTACCGAAACAGCTAACCTTGCTAAGGTGGAGATCACACCCAAAATGATGGGAAATAAATTGATTGCTCAATTAATTCCTAGCAAGAAATAAGTATATGAAAAAATACAAACAGAAAACTAGAAAAGGCGCCGCCAAGCGGTTTAAAATCACTGCCAGCGGCAAGGTATTGCGTCGCCATCAAAACATGCGTCACTTACGCAGCAACAAAAGTAAGAAAGCTAAAAGAGCCTATCGTATTCCTGTAGAAGTCACAGGCAAATGGGCTACTAAAATTAAAAAAATGATCGGCTTAGCTTAGCCTCACCCTGAAACTTATATGCCAAGAACAAAATCTGGAATTACTCGTCACAAAAGACACAAGAAAATTTTATCTCTGACCAAGGGGTTTAGGGGTGCCAATCGTCGCCTCTACAAAAGAGCCAAAGAGGCTTCTTTGCACTCTGGCCAGTATGCCTTCATTGGTCGCAAGTTGCGCAAGCGTGATTTCCGCAGGCTGTGGACGGTGCGCATTGGTGCTGCTTTAAAACAAATTGATCCTAAATTCGCTTATTCTCGCTTTATTAAAGCTTTGAAAGATAAAAATATCGCTCTCGATAGAAAATCTTTATCCGAGTTGGCTATTTTTGACTTTAAAGTGTTTAAGAAGGTAGTGGAAAAAACTGGACTTTAAAATTTGACTTTTGGTCAATTTCTGATAAACTGACAAGTAGATAAAAGACCTCTGCCAGGAGTTTATACACTCCACTTCTCGGTGAGGTTTTTTTATTTACATTTTTCTATTGAGAATTTGCCGATATTAATTTCAAGTGAAACGCTACACCAACCAACAAAGAAATTACTTTCTTGTATATTACCCACCATTTTTTAGCATTTCCTTCGTAAAGCCTTTTGGCATCTGCTAACACAGTAATATTTTTTTCGTAATTTACTGCGAGCTCCTTAATTTCATTTAGCCATTTTTCCGTTAGAGCAACTATTTCTTTAGTCTCTTTTTTCATCTTAAAAACATCTGTGGATATCGACCCCTAGCTCTACTAAAAGTATTCTCAAGAATGCTTATACTATCTTGAAAAAACCGACTTAAAACACTTTCTGGTGTTAAATTTTTCTCTGTGCTTAAACTAAAAAACTCTCTTTTGTTCTCATGTGTTGTCTCCATGGCAGGAGAAATTCTAACAGTTATGGGATAAATAAATTCTGGATTGACAAAACTATAACTCATAACTTTTTCTCCTTTCCAGTTTTTACTTTTTCAATGAGTTTAGATAACACTTCAACTATTCTTTGAGCATGTCCGAAATCCACCACAATTTTATCAAGAAGAACGTGGGGCTGATCAGGAGAATCAATGAATCTCCGAGGGTTAAAACCCTCGGTTTCTTTTACTAATATTAACTACCCTGGTTTTTAATGTATTGCGATATCACTTGATCTGTAATCTGACCCACTGATTTCACCATATATCCAT
>Ga0208958_1002230_pt1 | contig 17139 bp, 17 predicted proteins | sample RifOxyB1_FD_184032 | JGI IMG/M metagenome (GOLD analysis project Ga0208958, IMG submission 184032) | Soil microbial communities from Rifle, Colorado - Rifle Oxygen_injection B1 (SPAdes) | ecosystem: Environmental > Terrestrial > Deep subsurface > Rock core/Sediment | place: Rifle, Colorado... | reverse complement strand
ATTAGGGTATAGCCTGTCCCTTGCTGTAATGGCAAGGGGTTACCTTTCTCAATATAATAATTTCTGTCTCCTTTAAGATATACAGCCTGTCTTTCGTTTATCTCGGGTAACTGCGTGTCTATTTGACTCACGATCGCTCGTCGTATTTCACCATCTTTCCTCAAGCGGCCGATCTCTAATCTCAATGCCCGAAAGTGCAGCCCAATTAATAACAGTGTTAAACCTACAATTACCCAAGAAAGTCTCGGCCAGGATCTTCGCACCGAGATCACGGCTCCCACAAGCACCGTCGTTGCTATCGCCCCCAAATAATAATATCTTCCCTCAAGATAGCTGTAAGACTTACTTATCACCACATACGACCAATAACTCGTAAAACCCAGAGCCAAAATCGCGGCTACTAAGTTCCTTGCATCTCTTCTCATCACTTTCAAAACCCAATAAGCCAAAAACGCCAATATCACTGTCAGCGCCAGCGCCAGCATGTCCAAAACAACAGTCTGGCTCACCAGATCAAAGCTTGGTCCTACCAAAAAAGGGTAATACCATCTGGCCAATTGCTTTGCCCACCACAATGCCAATGACGAGGGCACTAAGACCAGCGATACTGAAGTCAAAGGATAGAGCACCGCTCGCACCCCCGCCGTTAACATGAAATTGTTTGTGTACCCTGTCAAAAACAGGTCCTGCTGCACCGGAATTGACTTTAATTCCCACCACCAGCTTCCGAAGTAAAGTAGTCCAAAGACATAATACATCCAATAATTTTTTATATGCTTCACCATTCCACCCCTTTCCATCAATAAAATTGAGACAGGTAAGACAAAAAACAAATAATTACCAATCTCTTTAAAATAAAGTGATAAATATAAAAGCCCGAATGCCAGCCAACGACCATCCTTCCCACCATTATAAAAAAATGTACACGCGCCAATTATCAAAAGCGTCGCAATCAGTATTCCCACCGACGCCGCTGGCCAGGTGACAGCCCCTGCCGAAACACTGTTCAAAGCAAAAAAGACTGCCGCCAAAACTGCCGCCCAATAATCTCGGAACAACCACTTCACTAGAAAAAACACAAAAACTACAACAACCGTGTGCAAACCTACTGCCATAAACACAAAAGGGGCAATTTTTAAAGGCCAAACTCTAAGAACAAAATAAACCAAAGTTCCCGACAATACTCTCCCCTGTCCCAACAAAACAGAAATCAAATTCTCATTCCTCGATAAGAAATAATCTTTCTTCAAAGCTATTGCGTTTCCCAAAGCCATCCATTCATCTTGCTGATAAAAGCTCTTTTCAAGCCCTGAAAAAGCAACCAATACTACTACTAACAATAAACCCACCGCCCAACCGCTACCCTTCACTTTCATCATAATTTTATTTTGTTTTTAAATGCACCGATATATTACTAGCCCCATAACTCCGCCCGACTGCTCCTACATCTATTCTCTCAATTAGCCTGTCGAAAGCACGCGTTCCAAGTACCTTTGAAACCAAAAATAAAAACATCTTCCAAAAATGACCCGTATAATACGCTTTTACAATTCTAAACTTCGTAAATTTAAGTTTCCGCTCATACTCAGCCTTATCATACCTTCTGGCATGTCCAATATACTTATCGTAAGCATAATTAAGTGGTATAAAAAAAGGCCAGTTATAACGATATTTTATTGGCGTCGTAAAAAACACTTCTGACTTCTTTTTTGTTATACGATCAATCTCTTCAAGTGCCTCCTCATCATGCGGTAAATGCTCCAAAACCGCGATGGCACACAAATAAGAAAAAACCCCGTCCTTAAACGGTAATTCTTCGGCGTTGCATACTACCCAAAAAGTTTTGTTTTCCACTCCTACACCCCTGGCATAAGCTTTCGCTTTTATCATCACCTGGAGCGACAGATCACAACCCACCCCCAACCCACCTCTCCTGGCATACTCAATCACCATATATCCCGAGGCCCCCGCCCCCACATCCAAAAATATCCCCGCCTTTCTTTTCCCTTTTACAATCCCCATCACCCCAAAAATCCTCTTAACATATACCTTTTTCCACTCCGCCAGCGTTGACTGCTGATGCTTTGACCAAACCCGCTTCGAAAAATCAATCTGGTATTGATACTTCTTTCTTTCTTGCTCGTCCAAGCTCACCAACACTGGAATATCGTCAATAACAGCGTACTCTTCTCCGCATTGCCGACAGGTAAGCTTAGTCACCCCATAACTAAGATCTCCTTTACATATAGGACAACAAAGAATCTCAAGCCAGCGCTTACTTATCATCTCTCAATTATACTATGCTAAACTCTCTCTAATGAAGCTGAAAAAAACTCATAATGCCGTTATTCTTTCTCATTTCCTTTTCAAAGATGCCGAAAAAGGCGCCGGTATCCCCCACAACATCCGCAACTTCCTCCTTAGTAAGATTGACCACGTCGTCTACATCGATCACCCCTTTCCCGGCTCAAACTTTCCCTATTCTCAAATGACCATCTACCATCGTGGTAAAAAAGAATCCCAAGTCACAAGCTTCAAAACCGATTTCTCCCCCATCATCTTGTTTTCTCTCCAAATTTTCATCACCATCTATTTTCTTCTCCTCTCCAAACTCAAATATGATCTCTGCTTCGCCTGCGACAATCTCTCAACTCTCACCTGCTTCCCCTTTCGAAAAGTTGGTCTCATTAAAAAACTCATCTATTATTCTATCGATTTCACCCCCACACGCTACGAAAATAAGCTTTTAAACTCCACTTATCACTTTGCCGACCGCATGGCTTGCCGTGTTAGCGACGTTAACTGGGTCGTCACCAAACGCATCACCCAAATCAAAATGAAACATAAAAGCGCTCGCCATTATTCGCCCTTCCAAGTCGTCCTCAATGGCTTTAGAAAAAACGAGATAAAAATCACTCCTCCAAACAGAATTAATAAATACGAGCTCGTCTGGCTCGGTGTGCTTTATGAAAAACAAGGCGCTCAACTTGCCATCAAGTGCCTCTCCTCGCTCGCTAGAACTTTTCCCAAAATTCACCTCACAGTTATCGGTTCAGGTCCTTACGAAACCAAACTCAAGTCCCTTACCCAAAGACTCCAACTCCAAAAAAGAGTCACCTTCACCGATTATATCGCCGACCACCATGAGGTTATCCGCTACTTAACCCAAAGCACCATCGGCCTCGCTCCCTACACCCAAACAGAAGGCAATTTTTCTTTTTATGGAGCCCCAAGTAAAATCCGGCTTTACCTTCTCTGCGGCCTTCCTGTCATCACCACCCCCGTCCCCACCATTGCCCGCACCATCAAACACCAAAAGGCCGGACTTGTCATCAACTACAACGAAAAAGAATTTATTGAGGCCACCACCAAACTTTTCAAAAATCATGCCTTCTATCTCGCCGCCAGACGATCTGCCCTCACTATCTCTAGCCGCTACGATATCGACAAAATCCTCACACAAGCCATCCGTCTTCTCTAGCCTAGCGCGGCAAGCCACTTATCTCTTCCTCACTCAATCCGTCCTCCAGCGCCCCCCTCAAATAAACCGACAAATCCTCCACCTCCTTTGTCTGGTCATCAAACGAAAAGTAATACAGCTCCTCTCCCGGTTTCATCTCTACGACCTTTTTTACCAAATCCTCAGGTGAATCGGTAATCAAAACCGCACCCCGACTCCTGGAATAATAAAGGCTAACGTAATTTTTCAAAACCTCAAAAAGCGGCCGTTGTGTCGGATCCGAAAATACATAAACAATCTTTACCCTGTCATCAACCGGCAAAATTCGAGAAAAAACTTCGTTAAAACGTCTTTGGCCACCCACCACATCCTTAATAAAATAGTAGTCCCCCCGCCAATAACCAACCACGTTGAATAAGATTAGTATCAACATAAACCTCGTAAACAGCTTCTTCTTCAAATAGAAACTCAAGCCGAAGAGTAGAAAGCAAACCCCAAAGACCGGAAAAAAGCCATAATCCGTTTGAATCTGAGGAATTCTCATTGCCAAATTATAATTCAAATACTTTAGGCCGTAACTGATACCCGTACCTTTGTACGACAAAACCAAATCCGCCGAAACAAAAATGACCAAACCCAAAACCGTCATCTTCGCCGCGTGCATTTTTCTCTTCCTCAAAAGCCCCACAATCAAACCTGCCAAAACCACCAAAGCCAGTATTCCCAACCACGCCGAATAATAAAGTCCTCCCTCCCAAAACCACTGAAGTGAAAAAACCAAAGGAATGCCAACCAAATACGGCACCAATAGCGAGTAAAGCACATCGCTATAAATCAGAGCGTGGCTCCAGAAGCTCTGGATGGGGTGCGGGTTCGCCATGGCAAAGCCCAAATCCTTTAAAAAATAAAGTGACAATAGTGGAAACAAAAGCATATAGACCAACAGGCTAAACTTATTCCTGAATTTTTCTCCAACAAAAAATACCGTAGCTATCATCATTGGAAGCGCCGTGAAATGTGCCCGTGCCAAGCCAAAAACTAGTCCTGCAAAAAAGAATAAAACTGCCCCCTCCTTATAATCATCAATAAGCGAATATAGTGCCAAAATAAAAAGTAACAGCGTGAAACCTGTCCCACTAAACATACTCATCCACACCGACTCAAAGAAATAACCGTTGGCCGTCACAAAGAAAAGCGCGACCAAAACCGCTTTCCGTCGATGGAGACGCAACCGACCAGCCAGAAAGTAAATCATCACGCCATTCAAAAAAACAAGTAGTATCCCTAAGGCATTGTACAGTTCGTAAGTAAATTGGAAAAAAGGGACCACAAAGAGAAAGAGCGCGATCTGATACCCCCCAAAAACCATGCTCGTGACTTTCGAATCTCCCGAAAGGATAGAATAATTAGTTCGCGCAATCATTGGATAATCATCCTGATAGAACCACCTTCCCCAGCTAAAAAACCGAGTCACCAAAAGCACCGCCAATAGTAGAGCAATTTGTCTCCTGTTTTCTCGCCACAAACGAGTCATCGCGCCCTGCTTCCAATACCTTCGAATAAAAAGCACTATGCCGAAAACTGGCAAAAACATCCTTTGCGAGATATATCCTCCAAAAGGAAATCTATTGAGCAGTTCCACCCCCTCCAACCAGCGCGACATAACCAACACGATCGCCAAAAAAATCAAAATCTAGGCCATTAGACTTCCACGATTTTTATTTAAACGCATACTTACTCCCCATTGGAAATTCCACTCTTTCAAAAGCTACCCCTTTTTGCTCCATTTCCTTTCTCACACGGTCAGCCACCGGAAACTTACTCTCACCCTTTTGAAAAGCTACCAAAAAATGACTCGCCCCAAACCAATTTCTCCTCATCACCAAATCCACAGTTTTTTTATTTGCTTCACTCAACCCCCATGTTGAAACAAACAAATCACACTCAAGACTAAGCTCGTCAGCCAGCTGTACCGGGACAATATTCACGATTCCTTGCTTGATCCTCGACTCTTTCTTCGTCACCAAATTGACCTTCGTCTCACCAATCACCACTGACAAGTAAAGCCATTGCACTGTCGAAAAAAGCGGCGTATCCACCAAAACATACGTCATTCCTGGCTTCCCCACCTTCAAAAAAAGTCTACAAAAGTTACCATAACCCCCACCCCACTCAACCACTGTCTGTACTTTCGTCAAATCTACTTCAGTCCTCTCGATAAATCTTGCGATGTGGTACAAATGATGAATACTGTTTCTCGAAGTCAAGTACTTTCCTTCTTGAATTATTGGGCATCCCACCCACTCCTCCTCAAGTAATCGCTGCAACCGTTTTTTCCCAAAACACTTCTCTAATTCAACTCGCTCTTTCTTTACCCATGCACCTCCACGCGTCACGAACATCATCCTCGCCACCACCCAATTCCTCAAAAAACAAAACGGCAAATAAGGTAAAAATACTCTCTTTAATTCCTCATTGTTTCTTCTCCAAAGTTCACTCTCAAACAAATCTGAGTAATCCTTCGCCAGCCGCCCATAAACTCCACCAAACTCACTCTTTAACTTCTGGTGACTCTCCTTTTGTTTTCTTTTTTTAACTTTGATCTTGTTTAGATTACCTTTATACCACCAAGAAAGAAACCAGAGTCTAAGCATCAACAAATACCTCATCTCTTCTTAAATATACCCACATAAATCGCGTTTGAACTAGCAAACAAACTGTCATACGGTGCCGCTCCAAGCGCTTTCTTTCGACCAACCTGCTTCCACTCATTCAGAAAACTCACCCGCTCCATAAAATACTCGCTCCCAAAAGACATCTTTTCTTCCACAATCAATTTACTCACATAAGGGTTTAAATAAATCGGCAGTGTCACAAACATTACCCCACCCCTATTCAAGCATTTTTTTAAATTACTAATCGCCAAACTAAATTTTTCTGGGCGCCATTTCTCACCATATGAGTATCCTACATGCTCAAGCGTCGAAATACTCAATATTAAATCATATTTCTTATCACTTCTAAAATTAGTGACATCCACATTCATTATTCCCTTTGCCTTCTCATACTTATCCAGCACATCATGACGCCCGTAAAAATAATGCTTCATCACATTCCCAACTTCGAGCACTTCACGATTTTTATATTTATCCAAAATCTCTTTTGCAAGTGGTATTTCCACTACTCGTTCACTTGCAACCGTCCGGTTGTACAAATGATAAAAATATTTATAGCTCTTTTTCCGAAAGACAAATGTCTTTCCTCTCCTAAAAATTTTGTAGTAATACAGTGCCAACACATCTATCAACCATCGAAAAAACTTGTTACTTCTCGAAACCCCGATAACAAGCCAATACAACCCCCGCTTAATCCCCTGTTTGTAATCGATCTCCTCCTTTTTAAATTTCGATTCCATTATAAAAATCTTCTCCTTTCACAAATCTTTTATTCACAAAAAAAGAATTCTCTCTAGGTTTGGGTCCAAATCTTGGATAAAAATCAGAATCGTTTACCCCCCCAGCATACCAAAAACCCAAACGATCAAGCATTTCTTTTATATCCTCAAATATCAATTGCCCTTTATACAGTGGCTCAAACGAAGTTTCAAGGTGCACAAAAGCTACTTTTTTCAAAAATTTCCTCCCGCCTTTTATCACTCTTCCTTCGCCACCCTGCGCATCCACCTTCAACAAAATCATTCCCGGCAATTTTTTCCGCTCAAAATAACGGTCCAAAGTAACACTCATTACCTTCCTGGATTTAGTGTTCGCCAAAAAAGGACGCTCACTTTTTGCTTTCTCAGTCAGACTTAATAAAGAGGAGGCTTGCGCATATTCATTCTCAAAAAATGAGACCTCGCCGTTTATATCAGAAACCAGCAATGCTTCTGCCACCAAATTTTCTTTTGAAATTTTGCTTTTCAATATTTTCAAGTGTTTCCCCAAAGGTTCAAAGGCATAAATCTTCACCTTAGGTAACAAATAATGTAGGCTACAAGAAACATCGCCGCGAAACGCCCCCACATCCACCACCGTCCCCAATTTGTACTTGTTCAGCCATTCATACTGAATATATGTTGGCAAGTACACTTTACCGACCAACTTCAAAAGTCTCGGGTTCAAAGCTAAATAACTTATTCCAAATATATAATTTTTATATTTATCCCTCATTCTGTAGTATTCTTTCTAGTTTTCCTCCAAACCATTTCTCCTTCGTGTCTTTACTCTCCCAAAACAACCTCGCCTTTTCTAAGTATTTCGCATGCCTCCTCTCACTTATACTTTGTAAATACTCCAAAAGCTCCTCATCTCCAGAATAATCTCTGGTATCAATAAAGCACTCACGATCAATATACTTGGTAACGTCTGGCGCTCCCCAATACACCGGCACACACCCTGCCTTAAAACAATCAAAAATCTTTTCGGTAATATACCCTGGCGCACTCACGTTTTCAAAACACAAACAAAACCGATATTTTGATAGGTACTTCAGTTTATTATTTCCTTTTATCTCGCCTTTAAAAACCCTATATTGCGAAACCGGAGTACCCTCCCAACCTCTACCATATAAATCCAACAAACCAGATTCATTTTTCTCAAAATATTCAATTATCTCCCTTCTTTTAGCATAACCGTTACTCCTATAGGGACTTAGCATTCTAAAAGGTAAGGGCGAATTCCTGTTTGAAACAACCATCACCATAAAACCCCTCTTTTCAAACGGTGTTCCCGTTTTTCTAAAACCGTCTCCAAGCTGTGGGATACAAAACTTAAAGTATTTCTTATCATCTACTAATTCATCATTCCACGTATACACTTTTTCAAAAAAAGTTCCCAACCACTTCATTTGACTAAAGGGGTTAACAAGCGGTGATTCAAAATTCAAAAGTAAGTTTTTATTACGATGTGTAATCAAATCCTTCCACAATCTTCCTTCCCAAGGGTAAGGAATGTCACAATACACAAATGTATCAGCCTCTCCTTTTTTCAGAAAAAAACGATCAATCGTTTCCACCTTCACTCCGTTTCTTAATAATCGCCAATCAATTCGATAAAAAATATTATGACCATTGTTAATCTCAAAGATTTTATTCCCCTCAAAAACCTTCCCGTAAAACGGCTTCAAATATACTTTTTTCATATCAATTTTCTACTCCGTAGAAAATCATACAAAACAACTCTCATCTCCGCAGGCATCATCCACATCGTACTAAACTGACCCAAATTATAAACCACATCATACCAGCTCGGTTTATAGCCATACCTCCTTATTGCCCTTAGCTTAACTTTAAAGCCCAGAAGTTCAAGCGCCTTCAAGCTTTTATGACTGCTTGACCCACTCAAAACCCTATATTTAATTAGATATTTTGGTACAGTCGCAAATTTATATTTACTTCCCAACTTAAACCAAAGATCAATATCTTCGCACGGCACCATCTTCGGATCATAGCCACCAAATTGCAAAAAAGGCTTCTTCCTAAACATCACCACTGGATGCCCAAACGGACTGTATCTAAACATAAGCTTCTTCATCTCCTGGTCTCTTTGAGGGTACTCTCTCCGAGAAACTTTTTGCCCTTTTTTATCGATAATCCACATGTTTGCACCCACTATCGCCACCCCCGGATTCATTGCCAAGCATTTATACTGAAACTCCAACCTATTTGGCAAAGAAATATCATCCGCATCCATCCTCGCGACTATCTGTGCTCGCGCCAATTTCACCGCCTTATTTAATGAAAGCGCGATCTTCATATTCTTCTTATTATTCACCACTCTGACCCTTTTATCGCTAAAACTCTTGACTATCCTTAAAGTTGAATCCGTCGAAGCATCATTAATCACTAAAAGTTCAAAATCACGAAAAGTTTGCTTAAGAATACTTTCAATCGCCTCTGCTACATACTGCTCAGCGTTATAAACCGGCATCACTACCGAAACCAAAGGTCTATTGGCCATTCAGTCCTATTTTACCCCCCATCCGTGCTGAAAAACCAATTTTTTACTTAACTTGTATCTGTACTTCATATAGACAAAAAAGAGAAGTTGCTTTAGTCCCTGTTGCTTTTTCAACCACCATCGCAAATATTCTAAGTTCGATAAGAATCTCGGAAACGGCTGCTCAAAACCTGAGTCCACTAGCTTATCATACAAAAAAGCCACCTCTCTTCTTACTTTCGTACTTGAAACACAGCTCATCAAACTTTCCAAATCTACCTCCGACAGTACTAGCCACGCATATAATTTAAAGTAATTCGGTCCATACAAAACATTTAAAAGAAAATACAGGCTGTCAATCTCTCTTACAACTTTTCTTACTTTCATTTCCTTATAAGTAATCCACTCCGTTCTCTCCCAAATTACTTTTTCACCAACAACCTCCTCGCCGTAAAACGAGATCGCCACTCTTGGCTCAATCGGACAAAAACCTTTTCTTAGACATAGCCCTTTCCTTGGTTCAGTCTCTCGACAATCAAACCCCACTTTCGTGAGCACCGTCATCAACCGATCAAAGTCCTTCCGCCTCACAATCATGTCAATATCTCCATCAACCACCTCGGGGACATATTTGTAGGTCTTAAACAGCAAAAAGTCAATTTTCTCCTCGCGACAACTGCTCTCAATTAGTCTTAAAGTTTTCAGATATTTCTTGTTATATTCCTGGCCCACACGGGCAATTTCTTTCTCCCAACTATTTCCCTTCTTTGAAATTTGTGTCGCGAAATAATAGGCTACACTGTTTCTCAACAAGTACATGTAAAAATCCTTATCCTTTACAGCAACATCTTTTCTATTAACCACAGCTCTGTTTATTTCTGAATCCCCTACCTTCACCAATTTATTTATCACTTCATAGAGCACACTTTTTCGAGATTTTCCACTAACATCAATTATCTCCAAACCATATTCCTTCGCAACTTCCAAATATTTTTTTTCACCCTCTTCAAAAAAAACTAATAAATTTTCTGGCTTCCGAGCAAATGCTTTTTCTCCATGTATCGCTAATAAATACCCTCTATCAACTTTAGGGATTAACCTTCCAAACCATTTCACACCGCCAATTCCCAAATATGGAAAACTCACCAGATAGTCATAAAAGTACCTATCAAAAATTATCAGTCCCCGCCTTCTCGTAATTATCATCACTAAATACTGCACGTATGAATCCAAAAACGTCACTATCGCCCACATCAGAGATTTCCCCTTTTCTCTATTAATCTTTGCCGCCGCTATACTTTTTACTCTTGTCGCTTCGTTCCACTGTATTTTAACAATACCAACTTTTTTAAGAAGCTTAAAAAGCAAATTGTCGTGATAAAAATGTACCACACGACACGAAACATTTAACTTCTTACAATACTCCGCCAAACTCTCGACCAAAGTTGACTTCCCCGAACCATCAAGACCACAAACCGCAACCGTCTTCATTTTCATTATCTTTGCTCGAACCAGAATATGCTTTGCCACTTGTTCTACAGCACCACCAACTTTCGCTCCACCATCAATCACCAGAAACTTTTCTTTATGGAAAAAATCATCGTAAGACAACACTACTCTTTGGTGAAACTCGTCGCTCTGTGTAATCATCCCTTTTATCTTGTTTTTATTTCTCATTATCGCTGTTTTCACTCCCACACGAACGTAAAAATGCAAGCTTGGTCTCGGAAACATCCTGTAAAGCCAATGATATAACCAGGAGTTCATTCCAATCACTTCCTTCATTGTCACCAAATAATCATAAATATACCTATCTTTCAAAAGTATCTTTTTGGGGTACACTACCTCGTAGTACAAATAATCTCCACAATAATCTAAATAAACAACCAACGGATAAATTAAACCCGCTGCAAACCGAAACACGGCCGCTCCCAAATTCCCTTCCGTTTGCTTTTCTCCATAAAATTTTTCTCGTTTGTATGTCGTAAACATTCTCTCTCCCAATATTTTTTTAGCCAAACCTACCAAAAAAAATTGGTCCTCCCCTTTTACCTTCAGATCTCGTCCCGCAAAGACTTCTGCTCTTATAATCCCATTAATAATCGACGTCTTTCCCGCCCCCGACACCCCTGAAAAAGCAATAATCATTTCTTTCGCTTACCTTTGTTTTGATAAATACGATTCAGACCATTGTCCAAAACAAGTTCATACCCTGCATTTTTTAGGATTCTACCCACATTCTCTGATTCGACACAAATAATTCTCGGTCTATATTTCTTCCAATCATTACTCGCCAAAACCTCCTCATCAAATCCTTCTGTGTCTATCGACATAAAGTCAATCTGTCTCTTCCCAACATGTTTCGCAAATATCGTCGCCATACCTTCAACCCTTACTTTCCTCTTCTCTCGCAGAATATAACCCTCCCTCTGATATTCCTTAGCTTCTTTCTCAGAAAAAGTTGACAACGTATCCGGCATAAATCGATAAAGCGTCATCAACCCTGCTTTTCCTCCTACTCCTATATTTAAATTCGTATCTCTTAATCTTGCTTTCTTAATCTCTTCAAATCGCCCTAAATCAGGCTCCAGATTTATCCCCCGCCAGCCTCGCTTGTAAAATCTATACGTATTGTTAAACCTCACTGGGTCATTCGCCCCCACATCAACATAAAACCCACGCTCTTTCCACCCCACAAGCTTGTCAATTACCAAGTCCTCACCCATTTGACTGTAAGATCCCCTCACCCACCGAAAAACAAAAAGCCGCAGTTCACTCAATACATAGCTGGCAAATCGCCCCACACCATAAATTCTCAATTTCTGCCACAAGTCTTTCATATGGTTTTTGCTAGCGCTTCAGAAAAAACCTTGTTCCAGTCAAACCGTTCAGCATATTGTCTTGCGTTCTGGCAATAACTCGATAGCTTCCTTTCATTTCCCAACAAACTAATTAGTCCCGCCGCTACTGCTTCTTCATCATATTCAACCACCAACCCACATCTCCTTTTTGCCAATTCGCTCGCGATCGGCGGCACAGCGGTCACTAAAACCGTGCACCCACACGCCAGATAATTCTTGATCTTTCCTGGGTCAGCATAATACGTAAAACTCTCCGGGTCTGGCTTATAAGTTGCCAGAGCCACGACCGCCTTTGACAATTCTTTCTCCACCTCTTTATGGTCTTCAATATAACCCAAAAACCTAACCCGTCTCTCTTGGCCCAGCTTAATCACCATCTTTTTCAGCTCTCGAGCATATTCCCCCGACCCAATCACAACAAGTTCCACCTTTGGTATTTTTTTAACCACCACTGGCAAAGCCTTTATCACTATTTGAAGACCTTGCTTCTCTAATAAATGACCCATAAACACCAGCCGATAAGGCCGCTTCTTTTCAAAACTTAAGAATCGTATCCGCTCGTACCACACTCCCAGCGGCACCACAATTTGCTTTGCCCAACCCCTTCCTCCAATTCCTCTCTCCTCTTTTCTTGCCTCCCCAATTTTTTTCGACACATTCCAAACAGCCACACACTCTCGCATACACCTTCTATCAAAAAAATGATATAGATAATTAAGAATCGGATTACTAAACCGCCTTGGCACATAATCTATCGTGTACAAAACCACTCTCTTTACCTTCCCCACTCGCTTAAGAAGTAATCCCACGAAAGCCAGGAAATTATCTGAACCAATAAAAATATCCACTTTTTCTTCTGCTCGCAACACCCACCAAAACGTTAAAAAAGCATCTCGGAAATAAAACATAACTGGCAGCAAATTATTCCCCCAAGACTCATTTTCCGCTATCAACTTTCCTCTTCTATACCGTCTAAAAAAAGAATTCCTATTTTTCCTGTAAGCGAACGGGTGTCCAATAAAAAGTAATCCCTTCGTTTTGTTTATCAAGTATTCTTCTAACTCCAAGGCCGGTCCCGTCGCATAAATATGCGAAGCCACCACCACACTTCCCCCCAACAACTTATTTTCAAACATTCTCCTGACCATTATTATTTCAACATAATTTCTTCTGCAAAAGCCATAGATACCACTTCAAGTATTTCGGCAGCCATTTTCGAAACTGAAAGCGAGATGTTTTAGAAAGATAAGACCAAGTGGTTGGTACTTCAGCCAGTTTGTATCCACCGATATAAGCTTTTGCGGTCAATTCTAAAGCTAGTTCAAATCCACCATCCGACTCTATTTTTATGTTTTTTAGAAATCCTGCTGAATACAACCTAAACGAATTCGTTACATCGTGAACAGGTATCCCTGCTAGTAAGTGCAAGCTCAAACCAGCCAAGCGTGAAAATGTTTTTTTTAGTAATGGGCCGCCCATCTGTCTTCCGTCACTCATGTACCGCGAAGCCGCCACTAAATCGTACCCATCATCAAACTTGGACACCATTCTATCAATCGACCTGGGATCATCTGTCATGTCGGCCATCATCACACAAATTGCTCTTCCCTTGGCCTTACCAAACCCAGTCTTTATTGCATTTAGCGCCCCCCTTCCCTTTATATTCTTAACAAGCCTAATATTTTTATACTTCTGTTTCTTTATTTGAGCCGGAATAATCGTAGAGTCTTCATCAAAATCATATACTATCAAGAGCTCGTGAGGAGTCCTAACTGATCTTTCCAAACCTTCAATCGTCTTTCCAATTACTTCTCCCTCATTATACACAGGCATCACAATCGACAATTTCATGATTGATGATTTTCCAAAGAGTTCAAAGAAAAAATAATTTTGTTGGTTCGAAAAACATTCCACACATCACAAACAATGCACCGTTTGGAAACCAACCGTCGCACTCTCTTAATATCCAAGTCCTTATAAAACTTATGATTGGCAGCGATAAAGATAAGATCTGCCCCTTTAAGTTTTTTATCCAAATCATCCCCATATCCCAGGACAAAAGGATCATGAAGCACCACTTTTGCCCGCTCTCTCTCCAATGCTTTTTTCACCTTAAAAGCCAAAGACTCCCTGGTATCATCGCTCTCTGCCTTAAAGGCCAGCCCCATGATAAGAGCCTTCTTTCCCTCCAGTTTAGTCCGTTCACGTATCTTCTTTACTAAAAAAAGTGGGACCGATTCATTTATTTTCCAACTCGTCACAATGATCTCCGGAAAAGGGACATCGCCCACCAAGAAAAAGCCGTCTTTAAAAAGGCACGGGCCCGCTGTCAGCCCAGGCAACGCCAACCCACCCCTTTTATAGTTGCGGTTCACTAAATCAACAATTTTGTAAATATCACGGTGGTAATTCCCCGCCAAAATCATGAACTCGTTGGCGATGGCAAAGTTGATGTAGCGGTACATATTGGTAAATAACTTAGCCAATTCTGCCGACACAGAATCAGCTACATTCACCTCGATCCCCAAGCCCTCGAAAAAACTGGATGCTTTTCGGGTACTTTTGGCATCCACCCCCCCGACGATTTGCGGAATCTCTGCCAACTCCTTTAAGGATTTTCCTTCCGCGATTCTCTCAGGACAAAAAGCAAGAAAAAAATCTGTCCCTACCGTGAAGCCAAACTCCCTCAGGCGCGAACTGACGTAGTCCGTAGTTCCCGGCGAGACCGTTGACCTTAGAATCAAAAGCTGGTTTTTTTGCAACTGACCAGCCACCGTATCCAAGACACTATCGATCTGCTTCAATACCGGGTTCATGTTCTCATCAATTGGGGTCCCCAAAGTCAGAATTATAATCTTCACCTTTGCCACGAGTGAGAAATCGGTTGTCGCAATAAAAGTCCTATTTGCGTATTTTTTGACCAGGACATCAGCTCCCTCTTCCCGAAACGGCATCCGCCGCTTCTTCATTAAAAAATCAACCTTTTCTTGGTCAATATCGAACCCATACACCCTATACCCTTTGTTTGCGAGAAACAAAGCCAAAGGCAAACCAACCCGACCCACCCCAATCACTCCCACAGCGGCCTTCATATGCGGCCCCTCTTCTTCTCCTCCCGAAGCCAAGTAATTACTTCTTTCAAGCCATCATCAAACTTGACTTTTTGCTTCCACCCAATTCGCCGGTGGATTTTATTTACATTCGGAATCCTCTTCCTCACGTCATACCGAAACGCCGGCACGTATTTCACCTTAAATGGGCTCTCCTTACCCATCAGCTCCCATACTCTTTTGGCGAGATCAATCATCTTAATTCCCTCGTCAGAACCAACATTAAAGTCCTCATTCTTTCCACCAGGGTGCAAGGCTACCGCGACGATACCGCCCGCGACGTCCCTCACATGTGTAAAACAACGAATCTGCTTTCCATCCCCTAAAATCTCCAAAGGATACTTGCCTTCAAGTATTTTCCTAACTAAGTCTGGAATCACGTGTGCATAACCAACTTCTCTTTCAGGATACTCGTTCACTCCATACGCATTAAACGGCCGGCAAATGGAATATGGCAACCTGTATTGATCCCAAAACGACCGGCAGTACCATTCTCCAATGAGTTTCGAAAAACCATACGCGGAAGCCGGCGGGGGAATTTTCATGATGTCACTCTCCCGCGATGGAAACTTACTCGTCGATTCAAAAACCATCGACGACGAAATACAGACCATTCTCTTGATTTTTGCCTTCACCGCCGCCTCATATGTCGAGCTATAAATCTTGTTATTCTCGGACAGAATATATGCTGGGTACTTGTGGAAATACCCAATCCCCCCGATCTTGGCCGCCGAGTTAATGCAAATATCAATCCCTGCAAAAACCTTCTCCGTCGCCCGGAAATTTGTCATATCGACTTTCATAAACTCCGCCCTTTTATCTACCCGAAAATCCTTCTTCGACAAATTATCGGCGACCCGGACAAAATGCCCCGCATCTAAAAGCTGCCTCACAATCTCTGAGCCTATAAACCCAGCCCCCCCTGTAATCAAAAACTTCTTTGCCTTTTTTGTCATATTTTAGCTTCTTTAATATACCACTCAATCATCTCTTTCAAACCTTTATTAAATCCTGTTTCTGACCTAAACCCAAACTCGCGCTTGGCCCTCGAAACTTCGAGCTTTCGCTTCGGCTGACCATCAGGCTTAGTTTTATCAAACACCAATCTCCCCTCGTAACCCACCGTCTTTTTAATCACCTTCGCCAAGTCCTTAATCGAAATTTCTTCCGCACTTCCCAAGTTTACCGGCTCACTCTTGTCGTATTTCTCCGCCGCCATGACGATCCCTCTTGCCGCGTCATCAACATACAAAAACTCTCTAGTCGCTTTACCCGTTCCCCAAACTATCACTTCTTTCATCCCATGTTTTTTTGCCTCGACAAACTTTCGGATCAACGCCGGAATCACGTGCGATGAGTTTGGATCAAAGTTATCACCAGGGCCATACAAATTCACCGGCAATAAGTAAATTGCGTTAAACCCGTATTGCTGCCGATAAGCCTGTGCCTGTACCAAAAGCATCTTTTTTGCCAAGCCGTAAGGCGCGTTCGTTTCTTCTGGATATCCGTTCCATAAATCACGCTCACGAAACGGCACGGGTGTCATTTTTGGATACGCACAAATCGTCCCAACCGCCACAAATTTCTTCACATGAGCCTTTCTCGCCTCTTCCATCATATGAATCCCCATCACCGCGTTATCATAAAAAAGAACTCCTGCATTCTCTTGGTTATAACCAATCCCTCCAACCCTCGCCGCCAAATGAATCACCACGTCCATTCCTCGTACTACCTTTGCACAATTTTCTTTCTCTCTTAAGTCAAACTCTCTC
>Ga0208958_1002214_pt1 | contig 17191 bp, 17 predicted proteins | sample RifOxyB1_FD_184032 | JGI IMG/M metagenome (GOLD analysis project Ga0208958, IMG submission 184032) | Soil microbial communities from Rifle, Colorado - Rifle Oxygen_injection B1 (SPAdes) | ecosystem: Environmental > Terrestrial > Deep subsurface > Rock core/Sediment | place: Rifle, Colorado... | reverse complement strand
CGTGCCGATCAGCGACACCCCGAGCGGGCCCGGAAAGGCTTCGGGGAACATGGTCAGGACGGTGGCCAGAAAAGGGGGGGCGGTGAAGGACATGGCGGCCCTTTAGCCTCGAACGACGGCGAAAATCCATTGTTTGCGACAGAGAAGCGCAACCAAGGCCAAGCTTGGGCGTTCGTGCGGAGCTTGACCATAAACGAGGTTCGCCATGCGCAAGATCATCACCCTGTCGCTCGTCGCCGCCGCCCTGGCCGTCTCGGCCTGCAACACCGTCGCCGGCGTCGGCCGCGACGTCTCGGCCGCCGGTTCGGCCGTCAGCGCGGGCGCGGAACGGGCGAAACACTGAGCGGCTAGAGCGCCTTCGAGCTCTTAGCTTGGAGGCGTTCAACCTTTCGGCGTTCCAGGGTCAGACGCACCCATTCAATAAGACAGAACACTACCGCGACCAGGCCGATGAGGGCGGCGAACTGGAACATCGGGGCGAAGCCTTCGCGGTCCACCAGCTCGCCCAGAGGCGCCCGGCCCAGAGTGCCGATCAACAAGGCTAGAGAGGCGAAAACCGCAAACTGGACGGCGCCGAACAGTCGATTCGACAGAGCCGACAGATAGGCGACGAAGGCCGCGCCGGCGAAGCCGCCCGCGATGTTCTCGCCCGCGATCGCCGCCATAAGACGGGCCAAGGGTTCGCCGACGCCGAAGACGCTGAACAGGCCGTAGAGGCCTGTCGCCCTCATGAACGGGTCGATGACGGGCGCGCCCATAGCCAGATCCATCATCAGCAGATTGGTGGCGGCGCTGAGGACCGCGCCGATCAGGAGGCAGGGCATGCGGCCGACGACCACAAGCGCCCAACCTCCCAGGCCGATGCCCAGGATGGTCATGACGACGCCGAAGGTCTTGGACGCCAAGGCCACCTCGGTCATCGTGCGGCCCAGCCCCCCGCCTTCCGTTCCAAGATAAAAGGGATAGGCGAACGGACCCCAGACGCCGTCCGTAATACGATAGCTGAGCACCAACCCCAGGACGATTAAAGCGCCCCAACCCAAGCGGCCCATCAGCTCCACCAGGGGCGCCAGGATCGCGTCATAAAACCGCTCCGTGACGGTGTTCGCCGGCTGGCTCTCCGGGGCGGTTGAGCGACCGCGCCAGACCAGGACGCCGGCAAGGGCGGCTGGCAGCAAAACCGCCGCGGCCACAATCCAGGGCCCCCAGGACTGGATGAATTGCCCCGCGCTCGGCGCCGGCACAGTCGTCAGCGCCATAATCATGAAACGAATCAGCATGAAGCCGGCCCAGGCCCAGGCTGCGAGGGTCACAAAAAGGGCGGTCCTGCGCAGAGCAGGCGAGCCGATACGCTCGCGCTCTACGGCCTTTTCCGCCGCGACGAGCGGTTCAGGCGCGATGAAGGTTCCAAGCAGGCCCAGCCCCATTAGCACAGCCGCCGCGAAAAAGGTGGCGGGCCAGCCCGCCGTGTCGGCCAAGACGAGGGCGCCGGCGCCGCCGACTAGAGCGGCGGTGCGAAATCCGAGCTGATACACGGAAGACAACAGATCGACCGGCAGATGGTCATCCGCCGCCTCGATCCGCCAGGTGTCGATGACGATGTCCTGAGTGGCGGAGGCAAAGGCGCCGATAGCGGCGGCCGAGGCCAGAAGGCCGATGGCGCCCCCCGTCGGATGGGATGCGGCGATGACGATGAAGACCAGGGCGAGAACGGACTGGCATATGACCAGCCAGGACCGCCGTCGCCCCAGGCGGGACAGCAACGGCAGATGCAGACCGACCGCTGGCGACCACAGAAACTTGAAGGCGCCGAAAAGACCCACCCAAGACAGTATGCCTATGGTCGCGACGGAGACATCCACCTCGGAAAGCCAGGCGTTCAGAGTGCCGAACAGCATGGCGAAAGGCAGGCCGGCCGAGAAGCCGAGCAGAAGCATGGCCAGGGTTCGACGTTCGCGGAATGCGGCCCTGATGACGCCGAATCCCTTTGGCTGCGGACGCAAGGCGGCGACTTCTGCGGCGGGGGTGGTCTGGTCGGTCATGCACGGCTCCGGCGGCGGCCGGAGACGGACGCCGTTAACTCAGCCGACCTTGGCGCGGATGTCGCGCTTCGTCCAGCGGGTCAGGGCGGCGCGCAGGGCGTCGGCGTCAAGCGGCTTGACCAGGTGGTCGTTCATCCCCGCTTCCAGGCACAGGCGGCGGTCTTCGGCGAAGGCGTTGGCGGTCAGGGCCAGGATAGGGGTGTTGTCGCCCGAGGCGCGGATGGCGCGGGCGGCGGCGGGGCCGTCCATGCCCGGCATCCGCATGTCCATGAAGACCAGGTCGTAGCGGGCGCGGGCCAGGGCTGCGACGGCCTCGGCGCCGGTGGCGGCGGTCTCGACGGTGCAGCCCTCGCGTCGCAGCAGGGTGCGGGCCAGGAGCGCTCCGACAGGATTGTCCTCGGCCAGAAGCACGCGAACCCCGGCGAAACGGGCGGCGGCGACCCGGTCGTCCTCGGGCGGAAGCAGGTTGCAAGACGCGGCCGCTTCCCCGGCGCCGGCGGCGGCCAGCACCCGTTCGGCCAAGGAGGCGCGACGCAGGGGCTTGATCAGATAGGCGTGGAAGCCGGCGGCGCGGTAGCGGGGAATCAGGTCGCGTTCCGACGGCTTCAGCAGAACGACTCCGCGGCCCTGGTCCGGCGCCGGGGCCAGTTCGCCGGCCGGCGCCCCGGCATGGTCGATCAGCCAGACGGGGGCGGCGGCCGCGACCTTGCCGCCGGACGCCTCGATCTGGGCGGCGGCGGCGACGCGGACAAAGGCGTCGGGGGACCGGACGGCGACCTTGCAGCCCCGCAAGGGCTTGGCGCGGCGCGCGGCCACGGTCTCGAAGTCGGCCTCGAAGCGGAATCGGGCGCCGCCGCCGGGACGATCCTCGACCTCCACGGTTCCGCCCATGGCCGTGGCCAGTTTCCGCACGACCGCCAGGCCCAGGCCTGCGCCGTCGTGGCGCGCCGCGTCGGAGGAATCGGCGTGGCCGAACTCCTCGAAGATGCGGGTCCGCGCCTCGGGCGCCACGCCGGGGCCGGTGTCGTCGACGATGAAGGCCAGGCGGACGCGTCCCTCTCCAGCCGGTTCCGGCGCGCGCTCGACGGCCAGGCGGACGCCGCCGGCTTCGGTGAACTTGACCGCATTGCCCGCCAGGTTGAACAGGACCTGTCTCAGCCGACCTTCGTCGGCCCGGATGTCCGGGGCGTCGGCGGCGACCGACCAGACGATCTCCAGCCCCTTGTCGTGGGCGCGCGGGCTGAGCAGTTCGGCGACGCCGCGCGCCAGACCTTCCAGATCGACCGGGGCCAGGTCGAACTCGAGCGAACCGGCCTCCAGACGGGCGTAGTCCAGCAGGTCGTTGACCAGGCCCAGCAGATGTTCGGCCGACTGGCGCGCATTCTCGGCATAGGCGCGCTGGGCGCCGTCCAAGCGGGTGCGCTGCAGCAGGTTGATCATGCCCAGCACCCCGTTCAGGGGGGTGCGCATCTCGTGGCTCATCAGGCGCAGGAATTGCTGCGCCGCCTCGACGGGGGGCGTCGGCTGGGTCTCGATCCGTTTCGTGGCCGTCCGTCGCGCCATCAGGGTCTCCGCAAGCGGGGGAGCATAGGCGCGCCGGGTTAAGGATTGTTCTTTCCTCCTGACGGGCCGGACGGCGCGGATGACGCCCTCACGAATAGAGGAAGGGCGCTTGGTCCGGAGCCGCCTCGCGGATCTCTGAAGGCTCGCCCCGGTGGGCCTGACGCCGATTGAAGTCGGCCTCGGCGCCGACGGTGTTGCGGCGATAGATCAGGGCCTCGGCGATATGGCGGCGCAGCACCCCGTCGCAACCGTCCAGATCGGCGATGGTGCGGGCCAGACGCAGGGTGCGGGTCCAGCCGCGCGCCGTCAGACCCCCGGCCTCGCCCGCCCGCATCAGCAGCATCCGCCCCGCCTCGTCGGGGACGGCGAACCGGTCCAGGGTCTCGCCGGAGGCGCGGGCGTTCAGGCCCTGGGACGGATCCAGCCCGGCCGCGCGCGCCCGCTCCTCTTGCTGGACGCGGGCGGCGGCGACGCGGGCCCTGGCTTCGGCCGTGCCTTCGGGCGGGGGCGGCAGGGTCATGTCGGCGGCGGTGACCGGCGGGGTCTCGACCGTCAGGTCGATCCGGTCGAACATCGGGCCGGACACCCGGTTCTGATAGTCCCGCTGGCAGCGCGGAGCCTTGCCGCAGGCCCCCCGACCGGCTCCGCCCATCCCGCAGCGACAGGGATTCATCGCCGCCACCAGCTGGAACCGGGCCGGATAGCGGATATGGGCGTTGGCCCGGGCCACCACGATCTCGCCCGTCTCCAGGGGCGCGCGCAGCGAATCCAGGGCCTGGGCGCTGTATTCGGGCAGTTCGTCGAGGAAGAGGACGCCGTTGTGCGCCAGCGACGCTTCGCCCGGCTTGGCCCGCAGACCCCCGCCGGTCAGGGCGGCCATCGAGGCGGAATGATGCGGGCTGCGGAAAGGGCGGTCCCGGGTCAGCGCCCCGCGCTCGATCAGGCCGGCGACCGACCAGACCATCGAGGTCTCCAGCAGCTCCTGCGAGGTCAGGGGCGGCAGGAGGCCGGGCAGGCGCTGGGCCATCATCGACTTGCCCGACCCCGGCGGGCCGATGAACAGCAGGTTGTGGCCGCCGGCCGCCGCGATCTCCAGCGCCCGTTTGGCGCCTTCCTGGCCCTTGACCTCGCGCAGGTCGGGCACGGCCTTGCCGCCGGCCAGGGGCCCCGGTTCCGGCGCACGCAGGACCTGGCTTCCCTTGAAATGATTGACCAGGGCGATCAGGGACCGGGGCGCCAGGATGCGGGCCCCGCCGGCCCAGGCGGCCTCTGGCCCCGTGGCCTCGGGACAGATCAGGCCCAGGCCCATGGCGTCGGCGGCCACGGCGGCCGGCAGGGCGCCGCCGACCCGGGCGATCTGACCGTCCAGCCCCAGTTCGCCGATGGCGGCCCAGCCGTCCAGGGCGTCGGGGGCGATCACTCCCATGGCCGCCATCAGGGCCAGGGCGATGGGCAGGTCGAAATGACTGCCCTCCTTGGGCAGGTCTGCGGGGGCCAGATTGGCGATGATCCGCCGCGCCGGCAGGGCCAGGCCGATGCCGGCGAAGGCCCCGCGAACCCGTTCGCGGCTCTCGGCCACCGCCTTGTCCGGCAGGCCGACGATGTTGAATACCGTCTGCTGATCCTGGCCGACCAACTGGACCTCGACATCCACACGCCGGGCCTCGACCCCGTCAAAGGCGACCGTGACAACCCGCGCGACCATGGTCTTCTCCCGCTTCCAAAGAGAACAGACCATGAACTGAAATCTAATTCAAGTAGCGGTCACGCAACCTGCGCGGATCGCTTCTTCTCGATCACGTCCCACATCAGGGCCGTGGCGTCGACGCCGGTGAAGGTCTTCAACTGCTGGGCGCCGGTGGGAGAGGTGACGTTGATCTCGGTCAGATAGTCGCCGATCACGTCGATGCCGACGAAGATCAGGCCGCGCGCCTTCAGGGTCGGGCCGATGGCGGCGCAGATCTCGTGGTCACGGGCCGTCAGCTCGACCGGCATGGCCGTGCCGCCGACGTGCAGGTTGGAGCGGACGGCGCCCGCCGCCGGGACGCGGTTGATGGCCCCGACGGGCTCGCCGTCGATCAGGATGATCCGCTTGTCGCCCTTGGACACGGCGGGGATGAATTTCTGGATCACCAGGGGATCGCGGCTGGCGGCGGCGTGGATCTCGATCAGGGCGTCCAGATTGGGGTCGTCGGCGCGCAGTTTGACCACGCCCGAACCGCCGTTGCCATGCAGGGGCTTCAGCACCACGTCGCCGTGCTTCCGGTGGAAGGCGGTCAGGGCGACGGGGTCGGCCGAGATCAGGGTCGGGGGCTGGAGGCCGGGGAAGGCGGTGACCAGCAGTTTCTCGGGCGCAGAGCGCACCTGGGCCGGGTCGTTGACCACCAGGGTCCTGGGATGGACCGTCTCCAGCAGATAGGTGGCGGTGACATAGGCCATGTCGAAGGGCGGATCCTGGCGCATCAGGATCACGTCCACGTCCTCGGCCAAGTCCAGTCGCACCCAGTCGCCGAAGTCGACGTGGTTGCCGACCTCGCGCCGCACGGTGATCGGCCGGGCGCGGCAGTAGAGGCGGCCCTCCTCAAGGGCCAGGGTGCGGAAATCATAGACCCACAGCCGGTGCCCGCGCGCCTGGGCCGTCTCGGCCATCAGGAAGCTGGTGTCCCCGGCGATGTCGACGGCCTCGATCGGGTCCATCTGGAGGGCGACTTTGAGGGTCATGCTTGGGCCTATCGCGCTTCGCGCTGCTTGAGGCCCGCTGGGTGCGCCGGGCCGGTGAGATGTTCAGGGCGGGCGGAGCGGCGCCTAGTCTAGCGGACGGGCTTCCTCGGCCAGCATGATCGGCACGCCTTCGCGGATCGGATAGGCCAGTTTGGCGCCGGCCGAGATCAGCTCATTGGCGTCGCGGTCATAGGTCAGCTTGCCGCGCGTGACGGGGCAGACCAGCACCTCGAGCAGGCGGGGATCGACCGAGACGGGGGTGTTGAAGGCGTCGCTCATTTTTGGTGGCCTATCGCGCTTCGCGCTACTTGAGGCTTCTTTAGTGGCCTATCGCGCTTCGCGCTACTTGAGGCCGTTGAAGGGGGGCCTGTCGCATTGCGCTACTGAATCGAAGGCGCGGCGTCGTCGCCGCCGTCGGCGGCGTCGATGCGGAGGAGGGCGGTCAGGGCCTCGGCGCGGTCCATCAGGCCCATGGCCTCCAGCAGGGCCTGTTTCTCGGCCGGTTCGAAGGGCAGGGCCATGGCCAGGCTGTTGACCAGGGCCTCCATCGGCGCGGTCTCGGCCGTGTCCCAGTCGATGTCCAGCAGGCGACGGGTCATATAGGCGCGCAGGGCGTCGAGAAAGCCGTGGCGATCGAAGTCGGGCTCCTCCGGCGGGGGCGCCAGGTCGGCCTCATAGGCGTCGAAGGCGGCCCGCACCTGACGATAGGGGGTCTTGGACGGCAGTTCGGCGGCGATGCGGAACCGCGACACCCCCGACAGGGTGATCAGGTACCGCCCGTCCGAGGTTTCGGCGAAACTGGTGATCCGCCCGGCGCAGCCGACCGGAGACAGGCCCGGCAGGGCCGGGTCGCCGCCCCGGGGCTGGATCAGGCCGATGATCCGATCCCCGGCCATGGCGTCGTCGATCATGTTCAGATAGCGCGGCTCGAAGATGTTCAGCGGCAGTTGCCCGCGCGGCAGCAGGATGGCGCCGCCCAGGGGAAAGACCGGGATCACCTGCGGCAGATCGAGCGCGCGAACATAGCTCTGGGGCATTGTTTCTCCTTGGGCCTACCGCGCTTCGCGCTACTTGAGGCCCTGTCTGAGCCTACCGCGCTTCGCGCGACTTGAGGCCCGTCGATCTCCTTAGGAGAACAGAATGGACGACAGGCGGCGCCGGCCGTCCTTGGACACGTCGGAGCTCAGGCCGGCCGCCTCGAAGATGGTCAGGAGCTGTTTGCGGGCGGCCTGGTCGTTCCATTCGCGGTCGGCCTGGACGATGGCCAGCAGATGATCGACCGCCCCCTTGAAGTCGCCGGCCGCGCTCTGGGCCTCGGCCAGGTCGAACCGGGCCTGGTGGTCGTTCGGATCGGCGGCCACCCGGGCCTCCAGTTCGGTGAAAGCGCCGGTCGGGGTCTTGGCGGCCAGGGCCAGCTGGGCGCGGACGCTCTGGACCGCCGGCTCCTTGGAGTCCTGGGGGGCCATGGCGATGGTCTGCAACGCCTGCTCAGGGTCGCCGTTGGCCAGATAGACCCGCGCCATGCCGGCGATGGCCTTCTCGTTCTCGGGCTCGATCGACAGGACATGGGCGAAGGCCTGGGCCGCGCCGCCGATGTCGTTGAGGCCCAGGGATTCCTCGCCCAGCTCCAGCAGTTGCGCCGTCTCGGTCGAGCCGCCGGCGCCGCCGGTCAGCTTGTCGATGAAGGCCTTGATCTGGCTGTCGGGAATGGCGCCCTGGAAGCCGTCCACCGGCTGGCCGTTGATGAAGGCGTAGACGGTGGGGATCGACTGCACCCGCAGCTGGCCCGCATAGGCCGGATTGGCGTCCACATCGATCTTGACCATCTTCACCGCCCCCTTGGCGGCGCGCACGGCCTTCTCCAGCGCCGGGCCCAGGGTCCGGCACGGGCCGCACCAGGTGGCCCAGAAGTCGACGATGACCGGCTGGACCTTCGAGGCCTCGACCACGTCGGTCATGAAGGAGGCGTCCGTGCCTTCCTTGATCAGGTCGTCGCCGGAGCGGTTCGGGGACAGGGTCGGGTCGATCAGGGTCATGGCGGGGGTCCGTGCAGGCTCGAAGGTCGTAACGGACCAGATGGCGTCGGGATGCCTCGGCATCAAGCGGCGAATTGGTCGCGCGGCGCCCGGAGTAACGACAGACAGGTCGCTCGTTCTGGCGCAAATGGCGCGAAAACACCGTGCCAAGGCGCCAAACGTGCCAAACAAGGCGCGGCGGCGGGGATTCAGTTTTCAAAGACCATGCTGGGAGTGTCGCACGGTTTTGGAGGGTGATGGGTTGAAGGGCGAATCTAAGCGTTAAGGCTTTGAAAAGGCGACGCTTCGACGAGAAAATTAGGATGGGATGGCCAGACGGAAGGCGGCCGCCACACGTCTCCTCCCCACGCAGTGGGGAGGAGACAGGGTGGTTAGAATCGCGCTCACCCCAGCGCCCCGAAGTCCACCACCACCGGCTCGCGCCCCAGCAGCGCCAGCACCCGCCGGAACGCGGCCTGGTCCAGGGCCGTGGTCGCCGTATTGGTCAGGGGGTGGAAGTTGACGATGTCGGCGTCCCACAGGCGGCGGTCCAGGACGAAGGTCACGCGGCGGTCCGTGTCGTTGATCAGGCCCAGGGCGGTGACCGAGCCGGGGCGGACGCCCAGGGTTTCGAACATCAGGGTCTCATTTCCGAACGACAGGCGGCCCGAGCCCATCGCGGCGGCGGCGCGTTTCAGGTCGATGATCGTGTCCTGGCGGGCCGAAATCAGCCACAGCCGGCCCTTGTGGTCCTTCAGGAACAGGTTCTTGGTGTGGGCGCCGGGCAGGTCGGCCTTGAGGTCCAGGCCTTCCTCGACACGGAAGACGGCCGGGTGGTCGTGGGTGGTGTGGGCCACGCCGTGTTCGGCCAGCCAGGCGGTCAGGGTCTCGCGGTCGAAGGCGGGATTCGGCGTCATGGTTGAGTGGTCAGGTTTCGGGCGCTAGGAACAGGTCCATGGTCGATACCGTGCACACGCGCCCGCTGGAACTGGAATGCTATCCGATGGCGGCCCGGCCGCCCGATCTGGTGCCCGGCCGCCAGTCGCGGAACTGGATGGACGCCTTCATCAGCCGTCACCCTTATCGCTGCCTGCCGCTGAACATGGCCAACACCACGGGTTGGGAAATCCTGTGCCCGTTCGGCTTTTCGGCCGAATGGAACGGCGGCCCGCGTCAGGAAGACATCGTCATCACGCCGGACCGGCCCCAGCCCGACCTGGCCCATTTCGTCACCTCGCACTTTTCGCGCGGGGTCCTGACCATGCACCCGCAGTATCTGTTCCGCACCCCGCCGGGCTGGGGGATGATGTGTTCGGGGTCGCCCAATCACCTGAAGGACGGGATCCAGCCCCTGGTCGGCCTGATCGAGACCGACTGGCTGCCCTTCCCCTTCACGATGAACTGGATCTTCACCCGGCCGGGCCGCGTCACCTTCGAGAAGGGCGAGCCCTTCTGCTTCATCAATCTGATCGAGCACAAGAAGGTCGAACAGTTCCAGCCGGTGATCCGGACCCTGGAATCCAATCCGACGATGAAGGGCCAGTTCGAGGCCTGGAACCGCGCCCGCACCGACTTCAACCAGCGGCTGGCCGGGGGCGACCCGGACGCGGCCAAGGAGGCGTGGCAGCGCTATTACTTCAAGGGCGAGGTGCCCGAGGACCTGGGGACGGCGCCGGCCACCCATTCGAACAAGCGCCGCCTGAAGTCGCCTCGCGTCGGCTGATCAGACCGGGCCTGTCGCGGCCCTCGGTCTCAGGGCCGGCATTCCGCCGGGGGATCGCCGTCGCGCGCCCACAGCTTGCAGGACCGGTCGATTTCGTCCTGGATCAGACGACAGGGGTTGGCTGCGTTGCAGGGCGGACGGGTGGCGGGACTGACCTGGATGCAGCGCTGGACCAGCCGGGCCGACGCGGCCTCCCCGATGGCCTCGCGGCAGCTGGCCGAGTCCGAGGGCGGATCGCCGGCTGAGGGGGCCGGGGCGCCGGTCTCCTCTGCGTCGGGGGCTGGGGCCGTCGGGTCCGACGGTTCGGCCGGTCCGGGGACCGGCGCCCGGGTCTGGGCGGCGGGCGGCGGCGTCTCGGCCTCCAGCGGGACGGCGTCGATCACGTCGAGGCTCGCCGCCTCGTCGGACTCCGGCGGGTCCGCCGGCCCGGACGGCCGGCATCCGGCGGCCAGCACGGCGCAGACGGCGAGGGAAAGCCACAGGGAACGGCGCATCGGACAGTCTCCAGCCCAGATCAACCGCGCGACGATGCCCGTCCAAAGCCGGCGGCGAAACCCCCTATCGCTTCACCGCCTCCAGGGCCGCCTTCTGCAGGGCGAACAGTTCGGCGCAGCCGGTTTCGGCAAGGGCGAACAGGCGGTCGAACTCGGCGCGCGAGAAGCCGCGCTTCTCGCCGGTGGCCTGAATCTCGACGATCTGGCCCGCGCCGGTCAGGACGAAGTTGGAATCGGCCTCGGCCTCGGAATCCTCTTCGTAGTCCAGGTCCAGCACCGGAACCCCGTCGCAGACGCCACAGGAGACGGCCGCCACCTGGTCCAGGATCGGGTCGGACTTCAGCACGCCTTCGTCGCGCAGATAGTTGAGGGCCGAGGCCATGGCGACCCAGGCGCCGGTAATGGCGGCGGTGCGGGTGCCGCCGTCGGCCTGGATCACGTCGCAGTCCAGCACCACCTGACGCTCGCCGAGCGCCTTCAGATCGACGACGGCGCGCAAGCTGCGGCCGATCAGGCGCTGGATCTCCTGCGTCCGACCCGTCTGTTTGCCGGCGGCGGCCTCGCGCCGGCCGCGGGTGTGGGTGGCGCGGGGCAGCATGCCGTATTCGGCGGTGACCCAGCCCTGGCCCTTGCCGCGCATCCAGCCGGGAATGCTTTCCTCGACCGAGGCGGTCACCAGAACCTTGGTGTGGCCGAAGCTGATCAGGCACGAGCCCTCGGCGTAGCGGTTGACGCCGGTCTCGATGGTCACGGGACGCAGCTGGGCGTCGGTGCGTTGCGAATGGCGCATGAGATGAGTCCTTGGAAGCTGGGGCGGCGGTGATTATCCTGAAAACGTGAGCCTGTATGCCCCCAAAACCCCGCCGTTCGACGGCGGTCCGGCGACGGGCCAGTCCCTGGCGGGGCTGGCGGGGCTGGACGCGCGGGCGCGGGACATCTTCCGGCGCATCGTCGAATCCTATCTGGAGACCGGCGAGCCGGTGGGGTCGCGCACCCTGTCGCTGGGCGGCATCGCCCTGTCGCCGGCCTCGATCCGCAATACGATGCAGGATCTGACCCTGGCCGGGCTTTTGGCCTCGCCCCACGCCTCGGCGGGGCGGATTCCCACCCATGCGGGTCTGCGCCTGTTCGTCGACGGCCTCCTGGAGATCGGCGACCTGACCAAGGAGGAGCGGCGCGAGATCGACGCCCGCCTGGCCGGCCGGGGCCGCAATTTCGAGGCCGCCCTGGACGAGGCGTCCAATCTGCTGTCGGGTCTGGCGGGGGGCGCAGGCGTGGTCTCCAGCCCGGTGCGCGACGCCGGGGTCAAGCATGTGGAGTTCGTGGCGCTTGGCGGCGATCAGGCCCTGGCGGTCATCGTCGCCGACGACGGCACGGTGGAGAACCGGATCATGAGCCTGGCGGCGGGGGTCACGCCCTCGACCCTGACGGAGGCCTCCAACTTCCTGAACGCCCGACTGCGCGGCCGGCCCTTCGCCGAGGCCAAGCGCGAAATGACCCAGGAGCTGGAGATCGCCCGGCGCGAGCTGGACCAGGCCGCCGCGCGACTGGTCGAGGACGGTCTGGCCGCCTGGTCCGGCGGGCCGGACCGCGAGCGGGCCCTGATCGTGCGGGGTCGGGCCAATCTGCTGCAGGACGGCGAAGGCCTGGCCGATCTGGAGCGGGTGCGGGTCCTGTTCGACGACCTGGAGCAGAAGGAACAGCTGATCGGCCTGCTGGACGGTGTGGATGCGGCGCAGGGGGTGCGGATTTTCATCGGCGCCGAAACCCGTCTGTTTTCACTTTCGGGTTCCGCCGTGATCGCGGCGCCCTATATGAGCGGCCGACAGCGGGTTCTGGGCGCCATAGGCGTCATAGGACCGGCGCGACTGAACTACGCCCGTGTCATTCCGTTGGTGGACTATACCGCCCGGGTGCTGGGCCGGATGCTGGACGGGAAAGAAACGTGAGCGACAAACCCCAGAACGACGATTTCAACGAACTGGACGCCGACATGGCGCAGGCCAACGCCGAACACGGCCTGGACGCCGATCCCTCGGACAATCTTGCACCGCTGGACGCCGTGATCGCCGAGCGGGACGAGTGGAAGGACCGCGCCCTGCGCGTCGCCGCCGAGATGGAGAATCTGAAGCGCCGTTCCGAGGCCCAGCAGAACGACGCCCGCGCCTACGCCATCCAGCGCTTCGCCAAGGATCTGCTGGGCGTGGCCGACAATCTGGAGCGCGCCCTGATGGCCGCGCCCAAGGAGGCCGAGGGCGCCACGGCCGGTCTGGTGACCGGTCTGGAAATGACCCAGAAGGCCCTGCTGCAGGCGTTCGAGACCAACGGTCTGAAGCGGGTCGCCCCCGAGGCCGGCGAGGCCTTCAATCCCCATCTGCACCAGGCCATGGTCGAACAGCCGTCGGACACGGTGCCGGGCGGGGCCGTGATCCAGACCATGCAGTCCGGCTTCGAACTGTTCGGCCGCACCATCCGTCCGGCCATGGTGGTGGTGGCCGCCAAGGGATCGGGCGCCCAGGCGTCGAACCCCTATGGCGCGGCCGCCGCGCCCGAGACCCACGCCTTCGACGGCAAGGCCTGAGCCGAAACAGAGACGCCGGCGCTGATCCCGGCGCCGGCGTTTTTTCTTGTCTTCAGAACCGGCGCCGCCAGCCGCCGATCAGGGCGAACTCCGGTTCCGCGTCGGCGACGTGGCGGGGTTCGCGGCTGGCCACGGCCTGGAGCGACAGGCTGGAGCCGTCCCACAGTCGTCGCTCGCCGCCCAGGATGAAGTCGATCTGACGACCGCTGGGCGCCGCCGAGAAGCTGCGGCGCGAATAGGTCAGGGGGTCGAAATAGTCGAGCGGCACGTCCGCCAGCCAGGCCTGGAAGGTCCCGCGCTCCATCCGCAGGGGCTGGGACACGGTGAAGCTGATCCGGTCGCACAGGACCGTGCACCCCGTCAGCAGGGCCAGACGCCAGTTGGAGCTGATCGCCGCCCCGTCCGTCGTCAGGAACCGGCCCTCCGTCTCGGTCGAACCCAGGCCGGCCTCGCCGATCAGGGCCAGGCCCGGCCGCAGGCGCCAGTCGCCGCCGACCGCATAGAAGCGGGTTCGCGACGGCAGGGCGAAATCCGATCCGCCGGGCAGGAAGGCGCCGAGCGGTCCCAGACGTTCGTCCAGGGCGCCCAGACTGAGCGACAGGCCGCCGTCGGCGCCGCGCCAGGCCAGGGTGGCGCGGCTGTAGGTCGAGGCCTCTTCCTCGACCCGGCGCAGCGGCATGCGGCGGTCGCCGCCGCCGCTCTCGGCCGCCAGGGTGAAGGCCCCCAGGCGGATCTGGCCGCGCGCCGCATGGTCGGCCTGGGCCAGGGCGGCGAAGCCGTCGCCGGCCGCGCCGTCGAACGGCGAGGACGCCCCGCCCCGACCCTGCCAGGTCGCTAGGCTCAGCCGACCCATCTCGACGTCCAGCATGGCCTCCTGCCGCGGCTCGTCGCCCAGCCAGGGGGCGTCGGTCAGATCGCGGCGGGGTACGACGGCCTCCGCCGCCTCGTCGGGCTGGGCGGCGGTCAGGTTCAACCGGCCGCCGTTGGGCAGGCTGAGGCTCGTGGTGGCGGTGCGGCTGGGTTCGAACGGCGCCGCCTGGTAGGAGCGGCTCGGCGCGGTCGGATAGGCGGCGCCCAGCTGGACCGCGAACATCCGGTCATAGCCGTCGAACAGCACGGTCTCGAGCGCCGTCTGGCGGGCGAAGGCGTCGCCGAAGGCGGGGCCGACGAAACTGCCCGGCTCGGTCTCGGCGACGATGGAGGCCCCGTCGGCCATGGGAACCGAGGTCGCGCCGGTGGGACGGAAGGCGTTGGCCAGGTCCAGCAGGCCGCGGCCGTAGACGATGTCCGTGCCCGCGTCGCCGGCGTCGCGGGCCGTGTCGATCAGGATGGCCAGGGCCTGGCGCGCCGTCAGATTGGGGAAGGCGTCCATCAAGAGGGCCAGGGCCCCCGACACATGGGGCGCCGAGAAGGAGGTGCCGTTGATCCGCCAGCAGCTGGTCCCGTCGCAGCCGGTCAGGATGTCCTCGCCCGGCGCCGAGATATAGGCGGCGGCCGTCACCCCGGCGCGGTTCGAGAAGTCGGACATGAGATTGGTCGATCCGTGCGAACCGACGGCGATCACCGATCCCGCGAACCGGGGATCGACCGCATACTGGGCGGGCCAGCCGGGATTGGCCTCGCCGTCATTGCCCGAGGAGGCCACGATCACCGCGCCGGCGTTCACCGCGCGCAGCAGGGCCGCCTCGAAGGCCGAGCCCAGACGGCCGTCGCCGCCCAGGGACATGTTGATGATCTTGACCCCGTTGGCCACGGCGTAGTCCAGGGCGCGCACCAGGTCCGAACTGGTGAAACAGACGTCGGTGTCCTCGTCGTCGCACTCGGAAACGTCCGTGCGGATCGACAGTATGGTCGATTCATAGGCGACGCCGATCGTGCCCAGGCCGTTGAAGTTGGAGGCGATCACGCCCGAGACCAGGGTGCCGTGGCTGTCGTCGGCGACATAGGGGGTGTTGCGCCCCACGACCACGTCGGTCGAGGCGGCCGAGATGCGGCCGACCAGGTCCGCCTGGGTGCTCGAGACCCCGGAATCGACCACGGCGACGGTGACGCCGCTGCCGGTGGCGCCGGCCTGCCAGCCGACCTGGGCCTTCATATTGGCCAGGCCGTAATTGCGCAGATATTCGCTCGAGGTGACCGAGGGGGGCGGCGGCGGTGGAGGGGGCGGCGGAGGCGGGGGAGGCGGCGGGGGAGGGGGCGGCACGACCGGCGTCGTGGTTCCGCCGCCTCCGCCTCCACCGCCGCCGCCACAGGCTGCAAGAGAAAGAAACAGCAAACCCGCGCCCAGCAGGATCGCCCTACGCCACTGTGATCTCGCCACCCTCGTCCCCTCCGTGACACACGGCCCGGCCCAGTGTGTCACATCAGGAACAATTCAACCTCTTAAAGATTCGTCGAAGACCTGGAGCAGTTTCGACCAGCCGTCGTTCGCGTCGGCCTCGACATAGCTGGCGCGATAGTCGGCGTGGAAGCCGTGGGGCGCGTCCGGATAGACGTCGATGCGACTGTCGGTCCGGCCGGCGCGGGCCAGGGCCTCGCGCATCCGCTCGACGCTGGCCAGGGGAATGCCCTGGTCGCGACCGCCGTACAGACCCAGGACCGGCGCCTTCAGATCGTCGGCCAGATCGACCGGCCAAGGCTGGCCGGACGAGACCTGGGCGGGCGTGGCGTCGGCGGCGGGGGCCAGACGGCCGTACCAGGCCACCCCGGCGCCGATGGCCGCGAAACGCGCCGCCGCCTGCCACACCACCTTGCCGCCCCAGCAGAAGCCGGTGATCCCGACCTTGCCGTCGCGCGCCCACAGCTGCTGGCTGGTCCACTCCAGGGTGGCCGACAGGTCGCCCATCACCTGTTCATAGCTCGCCGCTCCGACGATCTGCATGATCCGGCCCATGTCGGACAGGGGCGCCGGATCCTCGACCCGGACGAAGAAGGCCGGGGCGACGGCGGCATAGCCCTGTTTGGCCAGGCGGCGGCAGACGTCCTTGATATAGTCGTGAACCCCGAAGATCTCGGACACGACGATCACGACGGGGAAGGGACCGTCTCCGGCCGGACGCGCCACATAGGCCGGGAGCTGGAACCCGTCGGGCGCCGGATAGGCGACCTCCGCCGTCTCCAGTCCGACGGCGTCGGTGACGATCGGCTTGGCCTCCTTGGCCAGGGCCGCCACCGCATAGCCGGAAAAGAACAGGCCGCCCAGGGCGCCCACGGCGCGGCGGCTGAGCTTCAGATCTTCGGCGGTCTGGCCTTCGGGACGGATCAGGGTGGTCATGGCGCGGCTCCAGAAGCGGGGGATCGGCAGGCCAGCACGGGGCGGTCCCGGCGTCCAGTCAACTTAGACGGAGGCGAATACGACCGGTTTGGCGAAGCAGATCGCTTCCGGGCGGCCGATGTAGCGGCCATAGGGCGGGCATTCGCGATAACCGGCGCGCTCATAGAAGCCGACGGCCGTGGTGTTGACGCGGCGCGTCTCCAGCCGGATTTCCTCATAGCCGAGGCTTTTCGCCCGCGCTTCCAGCGCCGCGAGCACGGCCGAACCTATCCCCTGGCCCGAGACGGCGGCGTACATCCGCTTGATTTCGGCGACCCCCGGCTGGAGCGGACGAAGGGCGCCGCAGCCAATGGCCCGACCCTCCTCGTCGCGCGCCAGCAGGAAGGCGGCGCCCGGACCGCGCACATCGTCCGCGTCGAACGAGGCCTGGCCGCTGGAGCCCGTGATCGCCGCCAGTCGCTGGGACAGGGCGGCGATCAGGACTTTGGCGTCGGCATGGTCGGGGTCGGCGTCCTCGATATGGATCATGCCTGGTCGAGCCTCAGTGCCGGAAGACCCGAACCCCGGTGAAGGCCATGGCGATCCCCTTCTCGTCGGCGGCGGCGATGACCTCGTCGTCGCGGATCGAGCCGCCGGGCTGGATTACCGCCGTGGCCCCGGCCGCGACCGCTTCCAAGAGGCCGTCGGCGAAGGGGAAGAAGGCTTCCGAGGCGCAGGCCGACCCCTCGGCCAGGGACTGGGTCAGGCCTTTCGCCTCGCCGGCCTCCTTGGCGCGGAT
>Ga0208958_1002210_pt1 | contig 17204 bp, 19 predicted proteins | sample RifOxyB1_FD_184032 | JGI IMG/M metagenome (GOLD analysis project Ga0208958, IMG submission 184032) | Soil microbial communities from Rifle, Colorado - Rifle Oxygen_injection B1 (SPAdes) | ecosystem: Environmental > Terrestrial > Deep subsurface > Rock core/Sediment | place: Rifle, Colorado... | reverse complement strand
AGGCAGCAATCATTCCTTGTTTAATAAGATTTATTGTTTTTGGTGAAATATTAAGATTTTGACAACTCACTTTTTGTTCTTTATTTAAAAAAGGAGTACAGAGCTTTCCATTTGTTGCGATAACTGAAGCAATAAGATGAGTTTCAATCGGAGTGATAGAAATGTCCCCCTGTCCAATGGCAAAATGGTAAGTGTTACCAAGATACCAGTTTTCACCTTTTGTGGCTCTTTTCCAGTCAGGGGATGGAATTAGACCACCCACCTCACCAGGGAGATCAATGCCAGTGGGTTGGGAAAGACCGAACTTTTTAGCCCAAGCAACCAGGTTATCAATACCAGCATGTTCACCCACTTTATAAAAAAAAGTGTCGGTTGAACGGGATAGGGCCTTGGGTAAATCAATTAAACCCTCAACCTGGCCGTACTGGGTAAAATACCAGTTGTTGTAGGTAAACTCATTGATTTTTATTGAACCTGTATCTTCGTAGCGAAAATCATCTTTAATTGCATGTTCTTCAAGAGCAGCTGTTGCTGTTACTAGTTTGAAAATAGATCCTGGGTGAAAAGTTCCTGAAATGACGCGGTTAAACATGGGTAAAGTGGGATCAGAAAAGATGTTTGTAATTTCTTTATTAGTACTGGAATCATGACTACTTGTAAAAAGGCCTGGATCATAGGAAGGAGAAGAGTGAAGCGCAAGTATTTCAGAATCGACTGTGGTGATTATTGCTGCAGCAGAGTGCCCTGCAAGGTGGGTTGCAAGAATTTTTTGAAGTCCTAAATCAATGGTTGTGGTCAGATCGCTGCCTGGAATTGGGTTTCTGCGGCCAAAGGTACGGATTTTATTGCCAAAGGTGTCAACTTCGACAAGTTCTTCACCGTCAATACCCTTAAGTTGGCAGTCGTACTGTTTTTCTAGACCCAATCTTCCCACTAAAGTGCCGAGTGTGTTTACTCCTTTTTGGGGGCAGTGTGGATCGACTTTATTAACTTCATCAGGATTGACTTCCCCTAAAAAACCGCTGACGTGAGCAAATGTTTCGGCAAAGGAATACTTGCGTTTCCAGCTAGTTGTGAGATCTGCTTCAGCAATATCACTTTCGTTATCAATTGGTTTTTTGAGAAACCCTTGGGCCGGACTAAAATCCATTATAAATTTTTCCTTAAGGTTATCAACTAAGATTTGGCCGTTTCGATCAAGAATTTTCCCTCGTGGAGCTGTAATTGGAATATGACGAAGACGATTATTTTCAGCTAAGGTCTGGTAATACTTCCCTTTGATAATTTGAACTTCAATTAAGCGCCCAACAAGGATGAAAATGCCAAGCAAAAGAATTCCTTTGTAAAACCAGACTAGCCAACTTTGTTGATGAGAGGAATTAAGAGACTGCATACAAAGATTCTAGTTAAAACTCGAATCAATAGCAAAATAATGCTCTTAAGGGAAAAGAGCATTATTTTTTTAAGTTTGTCATTTTCGAAACTCAGAACTACTAATTTGAACTACTTGACTGTTAATCAGACAACTGAGTTGATACACCCCTTGAATTTGAGAGAATTGGCAATGTGCTTTTATCCAAGCCCTATCGACAAGAGTCGGATAGATATCAGGATAGCCATTTCTAATAAGACCAGCATGAAAAGAAAGAAACAACAGCGACGGCGGCTCAATAGACAAATTGGCATTAAGATACTGCTGATACTCTTCAAGAGTATTAAACTGTAAAGGAGTATCAAACTCTTTGTTAACATAGACAACTAGAAAGAAAGCGAATAGTGCAAGAAACAAGAGCGTGAGACGAAAAGTGACCATGCCGTGGTATGGTGATACCAGCCTTTTTTGCATTTTTACTCCTTCCTTTTTAATTAATGCCTTTTGTTGACTGAATTCTTCCCAAGAGGGAAGGGTTTAAAAGAACTTTGCCGCAACCGCGGACAACACAAGTTAATGGATCATCAGCAATTTGCACTTTTGTTTTTGTTATTTCAGAAATCATTTTATCAATTCCTGGAATTAGTGAGCCACCACCTGCAAGATAAATTCCATTTTTCATGATGTCACTGATAAGCTCTGGTGGAGCCTCTTCAAGAGTATCTTTGATGCTTCCAACGATTTCTTGAATAATTGGGGAGAGGGCTTCACGAACTTCGTCACTGGTTAATTTTTTTGATTTGGGTAGACCAGTTTCAAGATCGCGTCCTCGAACAATGATTGATTTGTCGTGTACTGGAATGGCAGAGCCGATTGTAAGCTTTATTTCTTCGGCAGTTGGTTGCCCTAAAAGCAGTGAATATTTGAGACGAAAGAAATTGATAATCGCCTCATCCATTTCATCACCTGCAATTCGGATGGAGCGCCCTAAGACAACTCCACCAAGACTGATAATAGCAATTTCGGTTGTTCCACCTCCAATATCAACAATAAAGATGCCGGTTGGGTCTTCAACTGGTAAATTTGCCCCAATTGCGGCTGCCATTGGCTCTTCGATTAAATGTGCACGTCTTGCGCCGGCACTTAGGGCAGCATCAACTACGGCACGACGCTCGACTTCTGTAACACCTGAGGGAATACCAATAACTACTTTAGGGCGGGGTATTTTGGGGATTATACTATGGGACTCATGAACCTGTTCTATGTAAGTTGCGAGCATTGCGGCGGTTGCGTCAAAATCAGCAATAACGCCATCTTTAAGTGGTCTGATTGCTTCAATTGTTGCAGGTGTTTTTCCAACCATTTTTTTGGCGGCAGTACCAATTGCCAGGATTTGTTTGCCTTTTTTATGACGCGCAACAACAGACGGCTCACGAATGACAATACCTTTACCAGAGACGAAAACTAAGGTATTTGCAGTGCCGAGATCTATGCCAATATCATGACTAAACAGGCCAAATAATCGATTTAGTAACATAGGCGTTAATAAGGCAAGTATATCTTATATAGTAAAATGTTATTGATGAAAAGAATTATTTTTTTTGTTTACAATTGTTTGCTACTTACTAGCGTGTTTCTTTTTTTCCATAAAACTAATGAGGTTTTTGAATTTAACAAAATTGTTTCAATTTATTTAGGAAGCTTGATAATTGTTGGTTTGTGGGGGATGCGAATGGTTAAAGAAAGAAAAATCCTCTTTCGTCGCACAATATTAGATTTACCTCTTTTGTTTTTTATTACTACCCAATTTATTTCAACCATATTTTCGATTAATGTCCTAACTTCAATATTTGGCTATTATTCGAGGTTTAATGGGGGTTTGCTTTCAACACTCGCCTACTCTGTTTTGTATTGGGGGTGGGTAGGAAATTTTGGGAAAGAAGAAACTTTAATATTTTTAAGGAATCTGGCAGTTGTTGCCTCTCTTGTATCAATATGGGCAACTTTCGAACATTTTGGTCATAGTTTTAGCTGTCTACTCATAAATCAGAGGTTTGATACCTCGTGCTGGATTCAAGATACCAAGGAGCGTGTGTTTGCTACTTTTGGCCAACCAAATTGGTTGGCAGCTTGGTTGGTTTTTGTGTTTCCGGTAATTTTATCTCATTTTGACAGTGTGAAGAAAAGAAGGATTTGGATTTGGATTGTGTGCTTTCTTGTTTTTCTTGCACTTTTTTATACCAAATCCCGCTCAGGAATGATTGGACTTTGGGGAGGAATGATTGTGTATCTAGGGCTTTTGGTTTATGCAGGAAAGAAGAAATATTTGGTAAATGTCATAAAACTTTGCGTTTTTTTAGTGGTTCTTTGGATCTTGTTAACTGGATTACAAACACAACAATCAACTAAACGAACTGCATCGGCTGAGAATGGAGCAATTATAAATATTACAGAGTCCGGCAATATTCGAAAAATTGTTTGGAGAGGAGCGATAAAAGTCTGGCAACACTACCCTATTTTTGGAAGTGGGGTTGAGACTTTTGCATATTCTTACTGGCAATTTCGGCAAACTGAACATAACACAACTAGTGAGTGGGACTTTATATACAATAAAGCACACAATGAATACCTAAATTTTGCTGCCAACTCTGGTATGGTTGGTCTTGTTTCTTATTTAGGACTTATTTTCTTTTCCTTGTATCAAATTGCAAAAGGGTTTAAAAAGACAAATGATTCATATAGGCATATTAATTTTGGTTTGGCCGGGGGATATATAGGGTTTTTAGTTACAAATTTTTTTGGTTTTTCAACTTCGGCAACGTCGTTTTTATTTTTTCTTTATCCGGCTTTGGCTTTTTCGATTCAGGCCAAAAATATACCTAAATTAAAAGATAATTATAAATTTTCTTGGCAGAAAAAAATGATGATTGGATTAATATTTGTTCTTATGGCTATTGTGACCAAATTTATTTTTAATTATTGGGCGGCGGATTATTATTACGCTCAAGGAAATATAAAGCTGGCTACTCTTCTTAATCCACTGGAGCCAATATACCGGGCTGAGCTTGCAAATCAGTATGCATTGGATGGCCGAGCAAATGAAGCAATTAAAACAATGAATAAGGCAATTGCAATGAGTCCAAGAAATAGCAAAATTCTTGAAATGGCAAGCAATATGTATATTGATTTGGGCGAGAAGGATGAAAAATATTACCTTCAAGCCCTTCAGATATTAGATCAGCTTGAGACTAATGCACCAACAAATGCCAAGGTTGTGTATATTAAAGCGCTGACAAAAATGAAGCTTGGGCTAACTCAGGAAGCAATTGAACTTTTGGAAAAGACGGTTGTGATGAAAGCTGATTATAAAAAGGCGCGTGTGGCGCTGGGCTGGATATATCAGGCAAATGGGGATTTGGCGAAAGCAAAAGAGCAATATTTATATGTTTTAGAACATATTGATCCAAATGATCAATTTGTAAAAGACTCTTTAGAAAAAATGGGTGCTTCCTTGTGAGATAAAGGTTTTTTAAGAAAGCACCCGGTATTTAGACTAAATCCATGCTTTTAAATCAAGATCCTGAAGGTTGACGATGTGAACTTCATACTCAGTTGCCAGAATGCGGATTAATCTGTTCATACCACCTCTCGCCTCAAATAAAACAAAAATATGTCCATTGAGAGCGGTTTCGTATGTTTCTGCATCTGGCAATAGTTCTTTAAGCTCTGCTACAAAACCGTTTGCAGAGGGAAGAACATAAATATCTTCAGTGTCAAAACAGATGACAATGTCTGCTTCCTCTTGTTCAATTAAGGGAGCCAGACCATCCGTAAGGTCATCGATACAATCGACCACTATTGCTTTGTGTGTCATTTTTCACCTTTTTGGATTACTCAATGTACATTCGGTAGCTGAAGTTTACAACATTTTTATCAAGAATGCTATATCGTGCATATATCAATGTTAAAAGCATAACAGGACATTTTGCTTTGAACTTGTTATATAGTCATATTAAATCAAAATGCCAGAAAGACATTTTGATTGACAAGCATAGAATTTCTATATATCGAGCTTTGAAAATGACATTTTGTATTATGTTCGCTATAATTTGCCTAAATGAAATTAAAAGTCGTTGATATTAAAAGCCCAATTTTACGAAGGAAAGCAAAGGTTGTGCAAAGGGTTGATAAGAAAATCTTGCAATTTATTTCTGATATGAAAGAAACTCTGACGGAACAAAAAGACCCAGAGGGGGTTGGTTTGGCTGCACCTCAGGTCGGAAAATCTTTGCGGATTTTTATTATGGATTATGGGCAATATAAAATGATGGCGGTAATTAATCCGGTTGTGCTTGACAGAAGCGAGAAAAAATCAGTCAAAAAAACGAAGGATGAGAAAATTTTAGAGGGGTGTCTTTCAATGCCCCATTACTATGGACCGGTAAAAAGACATGATGGAATCAAAATTCAGTTTTTAAATGAAGAAGGATCTATTCAGGTAAAAAGTTTCCGGGGCTTTCCTGCACAAATAGTTGGTCATGAAATTGATCATCTTGAGGGTATCTTGTTTATTGATCATATACTTACTCAAAAATCAAAATTGTATGAAATACACGACAGCGAAGTTGAGGAGATAGAAATTTAAAAATATGAAAATAGTTTTTTTTGGAACACCAGATTTTGTCCTACCAATCCTTGAGTCTATTTACAAAACATATGGGTTGGATCGGGAAAATAATACTTTGATAGTTGTTACTCAACCTCCCAAACCACAAGGAAGAGAGAAAACAAAGGAGTTTTCTCCTGTTGACCACTGGGCTTTTAAAAAGCATTTAACAGTTTTGACCAATATTAATGAAACTCCAGAGGCTGATCTTGGGGTTGTGGCTGCGTATGGTGCTTTTATACCACAAAGTGTAATCGAGCGGTTTAAATATGGAATATTGAATATTCATCCATCTTTACTTCCTAAGTATCGTGGAGCATCCCCTATTCAGGCGGCAATTGCCTTAGGAGAGCGTGAGGTTGGGGTAAGCGTGATTATGCTTGACCGGGAAATGGATCATGGTCCAATTGTTTCCCAATTTAGGGAAACAATTCAAGAAAACGATACTAATATTTCTTTACGAACGAAATTATTTGAACGATCAGCTGAATTTTTGATTGAACTTATTCCTAGTTATCTTGAAGGCAAAATCCGTCTAAAAGAACAAGATCATGCAAAAGCAAGCTTTTGTCGGATAATTGAAAAACAGGATGGGTTTATCTCATTTTCAGCTTTAAAATTAGTAAGGGAAGGAAAAGCATCAGAAGAAAAAATAATAGTTAGTTTTTGTGATAATTGTGAACTTTTGTTAAATGGGAAAAATGTTCATAACTTTATTCGTGCATTAACTCCATGGCCAGGAGTATGGACAAAAATTGAAATTAAAAACGAAGAAAAAAGATTAAAAATATTGGAAGCACATTTGGAAGGTGAAAAATTAGTTTTGGATATGGTACAGCTTGAAGGGAAGGATCCTGTAAACTGGAAACAATTTGAGGAAGGGTATAAATTGTAAATCCCCAACTTTATTCTAATTTGTTGGGGATTTTTTATGCTTAAACTCCGGTCCGGTTATCTAGTCGAGTAAGAGCATTTTTTTTGTAAACTTATCTACCTCGACATGCAGTCGTGGATACACTGCTTTAGGGAAAACCGTTTTCAGACTTGCCTTCCAACGAAGCGATTCAGTCAGCATCGTCAAAAACGCCGGTTGGTGCCATTCAACCTGATTCAGCAACAGAAAAAACCTGAGAATCTGGTTGGCAGCATCTTCTATATCCAGATAGATCATTGGTTGGCTGTTATCCAACTGAACGTGCAGCATTTTTGCATACCAAAAGGCAGCCGAATAGTCGGTTACACTCCCACCTCTGGTGAACATTTTTTGGTTTTTTGCTTCTTTTTGGACAACTGCAAACCAGCGTTTGTCCAAGCTTAATAGGCACACATATGGAACTTCTTTTTTCGCAAAAAGCACAAACATATGTGCCCAGCGCATACCGTCCCACCAGGGCATTTGTGTATAGTCATAGATGGGGTAAAACCATGTTAAAAGAACGCGCAATTGCAATGGAATTGTTTTCTTGTTCATTAACTTGACAAGAAACTTCTTGAACCATTCATCGGTATAATACCGAAAAATCCATAGTGTCATTTTGTCTTTTCCTTAGTGTGCAAAAATTTAAAAACCAGTAAATGTAGAATAACATAAATATGCCGCAATAGCAATATTATGGGTTGTTTGAAGTTAGATTGTTATTTGAGAAGCAGTTAATTTCCTTCGTTTTATACAGCGTGTGCAAAGCTTGACTTGTTTTGCTTTTCCTTTGACAAAGATTGTGTAAGCCTGAATATTAGCCTTAAAAAGTCGTGCGGTTGGGGTTACTCTTTTTTTCCACCTTTTACCAGCAACACCTCGGCGGTGATGCTTAGACTTTCCTATTGATGTTGTTTTTCCACAATCAAAGCAAATATTTGACATAAGTTTATGTAATTAGATTTTGTATTATAGCAAATAAATTTGATATATTACATATAGCAAACTCAAAAGAAAAAGTCATACATGTAAGTTTGATATATAGTTCCAATTTAAAGATGACTATATAGCAAGTTAAATGTAAAATGTTAAATACATCTTATGTTAAACACAATTTTGACAAATCCTCTGGCTTTTATTATTTGGCTTGCAGCTTTGGTGGTTGCAATTACAGTGCATGAATTTGCCCACGCCTGGACTGCTGTGAGGCTGGGTGACCCTACTCCCAAAATCCAAGGCAGACTTACCCTGAACCCAATGGCCCATCTTGATCCTCTGGGAACATTAATGCTGGTACTAGTTAGGTTTGGTTGGGGAAAACCAGTCCAGTTTGATCCATACAACCTAGAAAACCCAAGGCGTGATGCGGCAATTATTTCACTGGCAGGTCCGTTTTCTAACTTGGTTTTGGCGAGTTTTCTTTCTTTGATTTATCGTATTTCATTGATGCCTTTTTCTGGGATAGGATTTTTAGGGGCAATTATTCCATCATTTATTTTTTTGAATGTGGTTCTGGCAGTATTTAATCTTCTCCCGATTCATCCACTTGATGGAGGAAAGATCATTGTTGGACTTCTTCCACCAAGAGCAGCTGCACAGGTTGATTTATTTTTAAAGCAATATGGAGTATTTCTTCTAATTATTCTGATTTTCCCAATCTTTGGAGGATCCTCGTTTGTTTTGACTTTTCTTTCACCAATTATTAATTTTCTTCTCAAAATCTACCTTCCAGGAAGCTTGTTTGTGTAATATACAAATCTAAATTTGCCCTTGCCAAGAATGGTATAATATATATGAACCCTGCTAAGGGCTAGGATAAATTTCCTGATCAAAAAACATTCAGGGAGTCCTGTTCAGGACAGGATTAACTTAACCAATAAGTTGGTAGGTTAGAACGGGTATCAGCCACTCGTGAGTGTCTGATTAGTTCAGCCCACCTGGTTTCAAACCAGGGAATACTCCTAGATCCAAGGCAGGGTTCTTTGTGGAAAAAAATGTGGTTGATTTGTGCTGGGGGTAAGATTCGAACCTACGTAGGCCTTTCGGCCGCGAGTTTTACAGACTCGTGCGATTGTCCACTCCGCCACCCCAGCTTGTTTTAGATTATTTTGTCATTATACAACTACTTTTGAGCCGAAGGTGGGGCTCGAACCCACGACTTGCTGTTTACAAAACAGCTACTCTACCACTGAGTTACTTCGGCCGGTTGTGGTGATATTATACGTGAATTTCTGAAAAAACAGAAGAAATTTGGTATGATATCCTAACTTTGTCTGATCTTTAGAGATTTGAGGTAAAAATGAAAGATCAAAAAAAGACACGTAAGAATCGTATTGCGTTATTTGTTTCTTACATGATATGCGTTGGGATTGCTTTGCTTTTGGGTGATAAAAATACAAAGGAAATGATTTCCTTTGTCGTCTTAATGACCGTATATTTTATTGTACTTTCACGGCATCAAGATAATCTAACCCTGTTGATAATTTTGTTTATCTTACTGCTGGTTTTAACACTTGCAGGACAAACTTGGTTTACTACTAAAGTAGTATTAACTGTTGCGTTAGTCCTGTATGAGCTATTTTCCTTTGCAAAAAACACGCTAGATGCTTTTAAAAAAGCTTAAACAATCGCAATACCTGTTTGGCCAGAAGAACTTTTTCCTCTGGCCATTTTTTCTTTATTTAAAATCACAAAATCAAGTATAATTGTTTACCGCCTAATTAGTTCAACGGCAGAACAGATTCTTGACTGGCCTAGATAGCTCAGTTGGCAGAGCGCATTCTTGGTAAGAATGAGGTCTCGGGTTCGAATCCCGATCTGGGCTCAAATGACCAGCGCCTTTGGCTAAAGAATCAGACGAGAGTTCGACTCTCTCATTGGGCTCATAGTTGAAGAAAGATGTACTTAAGTGTAGAATAGTTATTCTATGGCAGGAAAAGCAAAAAACGAGGTTGTGGCAATGTCTTGTACAGCCTGTAAATCACAAAACTATATCACTACCCGCAATAAAAACAATCTTGAGGGTAAACTTATATTAAAGAAATTTTGTTCTGTGTGTAAGAAAATAACAGAACACAAGGAAAGAGAAAAACTGAAATAACTCCATCTAACCCTATAGATTTGACTTTTGGGGTATCTTTTGGTATAATAGAGCTACTTATAATTCAAGGATGGCGGATTGATAGCTATCCTCATGTACCTTCGGAGGATTTTAAAATGTCTCAACAGAAGTTGCAAGAACAATCTCAATACGTATCGTACGGTCTGACGGCTCCCAAGAGCTACGGCCCCGGTCGTTCGTACGAAGTTGAATCCGATGGAACTGTGAACCTTCTGCCGAAACAGGGCCGTCCCGAAAACGACCAGCGCTCTAAGTAAGTACACCTCCGCGAGATTCATCAAGTTAGACTGCCTGGGATTTTTAAACAAAACCTTTGGATTTATCTTTTTATCCCATATCCAGGTTTTATCATCCCAGGCAGTCCAGTTTTCCCCGTTATTCTTCATCTTATATTCCCCTGTCCGTTACTTAAGCTACTTCCTGTGTTATAATTTTGATACTTATTTTCCTGTGTTTTACACAACTAAAAAGGAGTTTTCGTGCCATCTAAAGTAATTCGAACGGAAAAGGGCTGGAGGGTGGTTAAAATTGTTGATTTACCAGCCGAAGTAGAACATGTTTCGCCAAAGCATCACATTTTACATAGTCTTGAAGGCAACGAGGCATTAATTGTCCCGATTGAAATGAAAAAGGTAGTTCATCGCGGGATAACATATGTCATGCCTGAGGAGGCCAGAAAAGGAAAGTAGTTTTTAAGCTGTGCCAGTTAAAGCAAGTTTGTTTTTTGCTTGACTGGCATTTTTTTGTGGTATTATCAGTTATTCATATGTGTGAGCGTGACAATTGTTATGAGGGTGATTTAGATGATTTAGAGCGAGGAAGCCGCTGTTCTGGAATTGAAATTCTTACTGGAAAATCAAATCCAAAATTGGCTGAAGATGTTGCGGATATTTTAAAACACAATATAGATCAACCAGTGTCTAAATTTGAAGATGGCGAAAGACGGGTGGTTATTTCTTCTCCACTTCGAAGAAAGTCTGTTTTTATTATTCAACCTACTGGTCGACCAAAAGTGAACGCTCGTATAATGGAGCTTTATGCTATGCTTGACGCGGCTAGACGCGAATCGCCTGATGAAATCACCGCCATCATCCCCTATTTTGGCTATGCAAGACAGGACAGACGTGAACAACCTGGCGCGCCGATTATGGCCGCGGTTGTGGCGCGACAGATTTTTGATACAGGAGCTGATCGGGTTGTGACAATTGATCTTCATAGTGAGCAAAGCATGGCGGCAGTTGATCGACCTTGGGATAATTTGTATGCCAGTAAAGTCTTGGTGCCTGCATTGATCAGGTTTGGAATTAATCCCAGAAAGACTGCTGTGGCCACACCAGATAAAGGCGGGTTTTTAAGAGCCATAAAATATGCTGAGATGTTAGGTACCGATAAAATCGCAATTGCCTATAAACAGCGTGATATTGACCTTTCAGTCGCTTCTAAAGCTTTATTTATGCTTGGGGATGTTTCTGGTATGACTGTAATCATCACAGATGATATTCTGGCGAGTGGTAGCACTTTATTTGATGCGGCGGCAATGATGAAGGCAAATGGCGCTAAACACGTATTTGGCGCAATTACACACGGGCTTTTTCTAGATGATAAGAAAACCGGAAGAACGGCGCTTGGGAGATTGGATGAATCACCCATTGAAAAGCTGTTTATTACTGATACCTTGCGTCAAAAAGGCAGAATTAGGCATCACCCTAAAATTGAAATTGTCTCGGTGGCTCCGCTTTTGGCGGATGTGATTTATCAAATTCACACAGGAGAGCATATGGACGGACGGTTTCGTTAAGTAGTCTTCTTTGTTATACAATTTAAACATGGATGAAAAGGAATTAACTTTTAGTGGTCTTAATACAACTTGGATGCGAATCTTTTTATTCACCTTTCCCCTTTTCTTGTTTGCTTTTTCAGATTCATTGATTTCTTTTTATGCACCGGTTGTCATTCAGGAAACTGTTGGTAGCTCTTTTTGGATGGGTGTAATTATGAGTTTCTCTTCGTTTGTAGGCCTAACAACTGATTTTATTTTTCCACAAATTCTAAAAGATATTACAACAAAGCGGCTTTTGGTTTTGGCCGGGATAATAAGTTCGGTGTTTTATTTTTTGCTTTTGATTGCAACGATAAGGCCTTTTATTATTTTATTTCTTTTGGGGATGGGGCTTTGGGGAATTTATTATGAATTTTTAGCTTTTTCAAAACAAAGGTTTATTTCTACACAAGTACCCCGCCCTCTTCATTCTGGGGCGACTGCCTTTGTTTTTGTTTTTAAAGGGCTTTCATATACAGTTGGACCAATTTTGGCATCTTTTCTTTTGGACAATGGACATCAGCTTTTATTGCTTGTAGCAATTGCAATTTCTTTAACAGGACTTTTCTTTTCTTTGTTAATGTCAAAAAAACAACAAATGCTGAGCAGACCTGAAGCAATGCATTTACATTTGGGTGTTGAGTTGAGTCATTGGGCAAAACTATTTAAAGCTGTTTGGCCAATGATGATTATTTTTCTGTTAATTGGACTTGTGGATGCAGTTTTTTGGACGTCGGGAATTGTGCTTAGTAATAATTTGGGCAAAGAGGATGTGCTGGGAAAGTTTATTGTTCCTTTGTATGTTATGCCATCAATGTTAGCCGGGACAATGATTGCCAGATGGCACCCATCAGATAAAAAGAAAAAATATGGAACAATATTTTTTATTGTTTCAGCAGTTTTTCTTTCATTAATTGGCTTTACATATAATATTAAATTGGTTTTACTGTTGGTTGGAATATCAAGTGTTTTTTCATCACTCGCCTATCCCTTAATTGATGCTGTGTTTTCTGATTTTACTCAAAGGATGGGGAAGGAGAGATTTCATTTAATTGGGCTTACGAATTCCGCAGGAAGCATTGCTTATATTGTGGGACCGATTTTATCAGGACTGATTGCTAGTTTTGTTGGTGAGCAAATGACATTTTCAGTGATTGGAATTTTTGTTTTGTTGGTGTCGCTTTTTATTCTTTTTATTACTCCAAGAAAGATTTTACTACCTCAAGGAGATATTAAAAATTGGGATTAAGAAACCCCTCTTTCAGAAAAATATTGTTTCAGAGGGGTTTTTAAACTAACAGCCGTAGGATGAAAGATGAAAATCTAAATGAGCTGTACTAAGTTTTACAAAACAGTTTCCTTCGGACTGGTCATAAATTAACTGAATTGGCATTTCGGGATCAATCAGATACGGTTCATAGATTGGATATCCGTTGACGTCAACCTGATTGGTTAGATTGGCAAAAACAATAAGATGGCGTTCATAAAACAAGCCATATGGACTGATTGAAATATCAAAACCTTTAACGGGAATTTGCTGATCCCACTTAATTTCTAACATTTCTACGCCAACTGTTGGATAATGATCCGCTTTCTGAGCGTTTTTAATCGCACCTACACAAAGATACGAAACCGCTCCCAAAACAAAGACCAGACCAATTACAACAATGATTGTTGTTCGAACTTGACTGCTCATTCTGTTCTCCTTGAATAAATAAATAACGTGCTTGTCTATTATATTATGGGGTTTGATGCAATGCAAGTTATAAATATGGTTAATTTCTAAAAAATAGGTTAAAATTGTATTTACCTATTACTTAGGCTCGTAGTTAAACGGCATAACAGCGGTCTCCAAAACCGCGGTTGGGGGTTCGATTCCTCCCGGGCCTGCCAAAAAGGATTTTCGCTCAGTTCGGGCGCCCCACGACTCGGGCGATCAGCTGAAACGACCAAGTTGAAGGGTAGATTTAACTCTGGTTTTAGTTGCCGATTATCCAAAATGAAGTTGGATCCGGCGTTTTTGGTCTCGACTATACTTTCTTTAAAATTTGAAGATATTGATCTACGGAAATTCCTAAAGTTCTTAAATTGTTTCTAATAATAAATACTGGAAGACTTTTATAGGTTGGTAAGATTACCGGTCTACTGAGGCCTGATCTCCAATAAACTCTGTGGTCACCTTTCTGTCTTTGAAATTTGCAACCGGAAAAAAGCAAGAACTTTTCAAATTCTTTCCAGCTAACAGGGACCAGTTTCGGCATTATTGAAAAGCAGGAACCGAGAAGCTCTCATTTTGCTGGCCAACAATCATAGGAGGAACATATTCTTTATTTACTTTCTGCCAACCTAATTCTTCGAGAGCTTCATTAACCGTTCCTTTATCGACAATTTCCTCAAAAAAGATACTGACAGCTTCTTCGAAGGCTGCTTTTGCCTTATCGAATGTTTCTGCCGCAGTAGACAAATCTAAGGCTGGGCTATAAGCAACAAAGCTATTAGCCTCTTTCATTACTATAACCGGTAGGGAAAATTGAATTTTGTTCATTTGGTTTATTATATTACAAAAATCAAGGGAGTACAAAATACATACAGATAAAATTGTTTGCGTTGGGTTGGGTGGGACAAGAACAATATCCAAGCGTTAGCTTGGATTAAATTGCGCGCGCAAAAAAGCGGAGGCGAGAACTGAAAGGAGGAGCCGGAGCTAAGTCATTAGAGCGGTACGAGTTTTTCGGTACAAGTCTGCAAAGTAGGCTCAACTTATTTAATATTTATTCCTACTGGGCAATGGTCGGAACCAGCAACTTTGGGAAGTATGAAAGCTTTTGTTAGTTTTCCTGAAAGATTCTTTGAAATAAAACAATAATCAATCCTCCACCCTAAATTTCTCTGTCTTGCATTTCTCATATATGGCCACCAAGTATAATTACCTCCCTTTTTGTTAAATTTCCTAAATGTATCTACAAATCCCATATCAATAATTTTTAATATTTGTTTCCTTTCCTCACTAGTAAACATAATATTGTTGTTATTCTGTTTTGGTCTTTCTAAATCAATTTCTTGGTGAGCAATATTAAAATCACCAATAATAATTAATTTTCTCCTGTTATTTCTTTTTAATTTCTTTAAAAGTTCTGTATATACATCTAATTTGTATTTAAGGTTTTCTTTTTTTCTTCCTCCGTGAGGCAAGTAGAAATTTATTAAGGTAAAAGTTTTATATTTAAGCTCCAACATTCTTCCCTCATTATCAAATCTACTTATACCAAGTTTATTTTTAACAGAAATTGGTTTTTCTTTTGAATAAACTAAAGCACCGCTATATCCTTTTTTCTGGGCTGAATTTATGAATGAGTAATAGCCTTTAGGGTTTAATAATTCAGGAACCAATTGTTCTTTTTGTGCTTTTATTTCCTGCAAACATACAATATCTGCTTTTTCTTTTTTGAACCACTCAATAAAACCCTTCTTTGAAACAGACCTTAATCCGTTTACATTCCAAGAAATAATCTTCATTTGCTAAATTTTATCTACCTTCATTACACTTCGCAACTAACTATCGGTTGGAGTTTGTAAAACTGATAAATTTTATCTACATCAGATAAGTTTATTTTATGCCAATTAGTTCTAAGTCTGGATACTAAGGCCTGCAAATTTTGACTCACAAATTAGGACTATCCGCCTCAAAAGTGTATAATGAATTCTTACGTTAATGAATAAACCAATAGTTGTGTTCATCGCAACTTATCCCCCTCGCGAGTGTGGCATAGCAACCTTCACCCAAGATCTGCTTTTTGCATTCAAAAAAATGTTTAAGGGATCTGCCAACTGTGTTGTTGCTGCAATTAATTTATCTGCTTTGGATACTTATGAGTACCCTCCTGAGGTAGAGTGGCAAATTAACGAAAACAACAAGGTTGAATACCGTAAGCTAGCGATTGAGCTCAACAAAAACCCAAACATTCTAACCACCATTATTCAGCATGAATATGGAATTTTTGGGGGTGAGGAAGGAGAAAACATTCTTACCTTTATTAACACTTACAAAAAATCCCTAATCGTAACCCTACACACTATAATCCCCGTTCCAAGCCCAAAGATGAACTTTGTCACGAAAACTATCGTTAAACGTGCTAACAAAATCATAGTACTAACAGACAGCTCAAGAAAAACAATAGAGTCACTATATCCTGACTCTGTGGGTAAAATTAAAGTTATTCCCCACGGTATTCACGACACTCCGTTTGTCACGTCCACCAAATCTAAGCAAAAACTCAAGCTTAATAATAAAACAATCTTAACTACATTTGGGCTCTTGAGTCGTGGGAAAGGCATTGAGTACATACTAAATGCACTTCCTAATGTGGTCAAAAAATTTCCAGATCTACAATATCTGATCCTCGGCGAGACTCATCCAATAGTTAGGCGTGAAGAAGGCGAATCATATAGACTTGAACTCTTGTCTCTAGTAAGCAAACTTAATCTCAAAAACCACGTCAAGTTTTTTGATCAATATTTAAATTTACCAGATCTGTTAACTTTTCTAAAAGCCACAGATGTTTATATCTCTACCTCAATCAACCCCCACCAAGCCGTAAGTGGAACTCTCTCTTATGCACTTGGAACCGGACGTGCGGTGATAAGCACAGATTTTATTCAAGCTCGGGAGATGATTTCAGAAAACATAGGAAGGGTTGTTCCCTCAAAAAACTCAAAAGCCATGGAGGCTGAAATTATAAACCTGCTTTCAAACCCGGCAGCACTTAAAAAGATGAACCAATATGCGTATGAAATAACGAGGCCTATGCTTTGGAGTAATGTTGCTTTGGAATTTAGCAAAACTATTTTGGAGTTAAGTCCACAGCTATACCCAAAAAATTCACTTCCTGAAATTAATTTAACTCATCTACATTACATGAGCGACAGCTTTGGTCTTTTCCAGTTTGCAAATTTCAACAAACCGAACAAAAAATTTGGATACACGCTTGATGATAACGCAAGAGCCTTAGTAGTTGCCTGTGCACTTCGAGACAAAAAACTAGTTGAAAAATATTTGAAGTTTATACATTTTTGCCAACAAACTGATGGAACTTTTACAAACTATATTAACCACAAGAAGAAAGAATCTACCGCGCAAAATGAAAAAGAAGATATCGAGGAATGCTATTCTCGTGCGCTCTGGGGTATAACTAGTGTTATGAGCACTCCCGAACTATCAGCAGAAATAAAAAATACAGCAAGTAAGATCTTCGAGGGGGCTCTTCCTCATGCTAAAAATTTAAGCCACATGCGAGCCAAGGCCCTCGTCAT
>Ga0208958_1002206_pt1 | contig 17221 bp, 15 predicted proteins | sample RifOxyB1_FD_184032 | JGI IMG/M metagenome (GOLD analysis project Ga0208958, IMG submission 184032) | Soil microbial communities from Rifle, Colorado - Rifle Oxygen_injection B1 (SPAdes) | ecosystem: Environmental > Terrestrial > Deep subsurface > Rock core/Sediment | place: Rifle, Colorado... | reverse complement strand
ACGATGGCAAAGGACAAGCTCACACTCGGCTTCGCGGGTAGTCGGAAATCCAAGGGTGGTTTTATGATCCGCAACCAACGGATCGCTGATCTGTTGGCCGGTGCGAACCCGGAATTCGGCGAGGAAGCGCGGGCGCGCTACAAGTCCGGCGAGGCCCGGCGCGAGTCTCACGGCGAGCTGGGCAACGCGTTCATGGCGGCGGACGCGAGCGACAGGGAGTTTATGATGCGGGCCTTCGACCGGCTCTGCGTGCAGCGGGCGATAGCCATGCTGCCCGACGACTCGCACATAGTGCGCTTTTAAGGAGGGGAGAGATATGGTAGTAGACGCGACGATCACGGCAGCCGGGACTGAGATCCCCGGCAACACGCAGGCCAGCGATACGGCCACGGCAGCGGGACAGGAAACGGCAGGGCTGGCCGCCGACAAGGCCACACGGGAGGCCGCCGACAAGGCCGCAGCGGGCAAGAAGACATACACGGAGGATGAGGTGCTCGGCAGGCTGCGCGGGCAGGGTTCCGAGCTCAAGCGCATAGGCGAGGAGCTTGCAGCGGCGAAGGCGCGGGTGGTGGCTTTCGAGGCGGCCGAAGCGGAGCGGGCACGGGCGCTGATGACGGCGGAGGAAAAAGCCAAGGCCGACGCGGCGACGGCCACGCAGGCAGCGGAGGCGGAGCGGGCACGGTCGGCGGCGGCACAGGTCGCTATTGGTCGGATGCACGCGGCCAACGCGATCAGCGCACTCAAGCCGATAGACGCGGCCGTGGTTCTCGGCGCGCTGCCCCCGGAGGCGTTGGATGTGGGGCCGGATCTCATGCCCACCCCCGCGGCGAAGGCGGCGCTCACCGCCTGGATCGCGGCGCACCCGGTGCTGTTCGCTCCGGCCGACAGCGCAAGCGCACCCGGCGCTGGACTCGGCAGCGGACGCACTTCCTCGGTCGTGATGCCGGGGCCGTCGCGCATTGACACGCCGTTCGCGGACTACGCCAAGCGCAGGCTTGGGTGAGATACGGACAGAGACATGACCCACAGGAGCGAGAAATGAAAGAACTGAAAGAAACCAACAAGCCGGAAGTGAAAGCGGAAGCCGACACCGGCAGCGCAGCGCCCGCGGCGGTCAAGCCGTCGCTGCCTCCCGGTGCGAGCATCGGAAAGGATGGGGTGCTCGAACTGGACATCCAGCAGCGGCCCAAGGATGGCGAGCTGTCGGATGCTGGGCTCGGGTGCTACTTCCGCGAGGACACCGGAGAGTGCGTGCAGGGGCCGGGCATCCACGGCGAGCACGAGTACAGGTCTGTACCGCCCGACCTGAAGCCGGAGCAGATCGCCGCACAGGTGGCAGAGAGGCGTCGGCTGGGCTTTGTCCGCGTGGCGGGCATCTACCAGCGCGGCCTTGCCGGGGCGATCGTGATGCGCATTCCGCGGGCCGACTTCGAGCGGATCTCGCAGGCCAAGGCAAAGGCGGCGGAGCGGGCGGCCGTAGTGATGCGGCGCGAGGGAGACGGCGATCTCCGGCAGTCTTTCGGGGGCGGCGCACCGGGCGCCGGAAGGTCGGGACTGGCCTCGACGATGACGGGCAAATAAGGGGGGGGGACGATGAAGACGATCCGGCTGCTCGCAGCCATCTGCATGCTTTTCGCTGCGGTGCCCGCATGGGCCGCGAACACGGACAAACCCAACAGCTTCCGTCCGCTGGACATGGGCGGACCGCCCAAGCGCGGAACCTACCAGGCGGCCGCGGCCCAGACCTGGAAGGGCGGCGCGATGAAGTGCGACATGGTCGCCATGGACGCGGCCGGACAGGTCGTGCTCGCCACGGCTACGAGCGGCGCACTGCTCGGCTGCGCGGCCAACGACATCGCTGCTCCGGCAGCGGGAACCGCTGTCTACGTGTACGACGACCCGGACCAGATCTACGAGGCGCAGACGTCGGGCGTATACGCGATCACCATGCGCTCACTCCTCGTTGACTTCGAGGGGGCAGCGGGCAACCAAGAAATCAACGAAAACGCAAGCCTCAAGGGGGTGCTCCAGATCGTGGCGGAGCAGCCCGGCACGGAGGTCGCGGCCAACGCCCGGCTCTACGTGCGCATCGCCAGGCACCAGCTCGGCGGGCTCTACGCGGGCACTTCCGGGACGGCCGACTTCGGCGCACTCGGGATCGAGGCCGACGTGATCGCAGAGAGCACGAGCGCTACCGGCGTTACCGTGGACGGCCTGCTCCTCAAGGATGGCGACGTCTACTGCATCGACAGCAACTCGCTCAACCTCGGGACGGGCAACGATCTCTCTTGCGCTCACGACGGCACGCTGACCACGTGCACGAGCGCCACCGGGGATTTCCTGGTTGACTCGACCGACGCCGACGACGAGATCATCTTCCGCGTGGGCACGGACACCAGCGCCACCGGGGTGGAGATCCGCAACAACAGCGACGCCGCGCTCTGGACTTTCCAGGCCGATGCCGTCCTGACCTGCGAGGCAGACCTGCTGATCGACTCGGACAGCAAGAGCCTCAAGCTCGGCGAGGACGCGGACACGACGGCCACACACAACGGTACCAACTTCGTCCTCACGACCGGGACCGGCAACGCGATCTATGACAACACCGTAGCGACCGGGCACCAGTACATGGACCTGGGCACCGACACCAACGCCACGAGTTTCGCCGTGCGCAACAACACCGGCGCTGCAAAATTCGAGGTGGACGGATCGGGGCAGGCGGATATCCTGGGCAATCTCGACGTGACCGGGGGCGTGGACGTGGACGCTGATAGTGTCGCCTCGACGTGGGGCGCGTCCGGCGATCTGTCCGTGCAGCACAACGGCACCGACAACCTCATTGACTCGGTGCTGGCGACGGCCAAGTTGATCCTGCAACTCGGGACCGACACCAGCGCGACGCGGCTGGAGGTCGAGAACGACACGGGCGCGGATATCTTCTCGGTGCTTGGTGACTCGACCGCGTTCTTCGCGGACAACGTCACGGCGGGCTGGGGAGACGGCAACGACTACGCCTGCGTACACGATGGCAGCGCCACGACCTGCACGAACACCACCGGCGATCTGATCGTTGACTCCGTTGATATTGACGATGAGATCATCTTCCGGCTCGGAACGGACACTTCCGCGACCGCCGTCGAATTTCGCAATAACAGCGATTCTGCTTTTGCTCAGTTTGCTGGCGATAGCAGGCTTCTGTTTGCGGACAACGCGATCCTCGCACTTGGCGCAGCGTCGGATCTGGCGTGCGCTCACGACGGCACCGACACGCTCTGTACCAGCACGACCGGGGATTTCGTCCTCGACAACGTGGACGTCAACGACACCACGATCCTGCGTCTCGGCACGGACACCAGCGCCACGGCACTGGAGGTCCGCAACAACTCCGACGCTGCGAAATTCGCGGTGACGGGGGCCGGGCTGGTGACGGTGACGGGGGATCTCATTGTGACCGGCCACGTGGACGGGACTGTGCTGCACCCCAGCACGATCACGCTGCACGCCCCGGCGACGGAGTGGGGAGCGAACCCCTCCAACACCGCCTATTCGCTGGCATACCTGCCCGCGGGGCAGGCGGCGAAAACGGCACTGATCCGCTTCGACCTCAAAACCGGCGACGAGATCGTGGGGATGAACCTCGCCGGATTTTGCACCGAGGCGGCGGCGCTCACGCTGGACGCTGCGCTCGTCAAGATCGGCAAAACGGATAGCGCGGCCAGCACTGCCGGGCTGGAATCGGTCGGCGACAGCTTCACCCAGGTTACGGCCTGCGGTGTGGTTTTCGAGGACGACCAGGTACTCGACGTCGCGTACGTCGTGACCAGCACTGAGACGTATGGGATCATGATCACGGGCACCACGGGCGGCGGCGATTCGATCGATGTTGCCGGCGCGTGGCTGACTGTCAACCGTAAACCGTAGGGAGGCGACCATGTACATCAGGAGCAATTACCCCCTCGTTCTCGCGCCGGGAGAAAAGGCGTTCAACGATCGGTTTTTCGAGGTTCTTGGCTCGGTCGCGCAGGCGCTCGTGCCGCAGTTGTTCCACACGAAAACCAGCGCCAAGCCGACCGACTCGGTGGTGACGGTCTCCGACATCGGAGAGCCCGAGCTGCGGCCGGAGGGTACGGACCCGATCGCCACTCGGGAGTTTTCCGAGATCCGCAAGACGACGTTCACGCACCTGACCTACGCCGCGAAGGCGACCAGCACGCTCGAGGACTGGGCCGACAAGCCCGCCGACATGAAGTCGGCGATCCCGTTCCTGGCGGCGCGCTCGTGCGCCACGAAGGCCGAGGATCTCGGCATGGCCGTTCTGCGGACGGGGTTCACCCTCGCCGGCACGGACACCAAGACGCTGTTCGCCGACGATCACCCGATGGCCGACGGGGGCGTGCTCGACAATAAGGGCACGACCGCTCTCAGTGCCGCCGCCATCGGAGTGGCACGCGCTCAGATCAAGAGCTGGCCGTCCGAGATGGGGCGGCTCGAAGGCGCGTGGGACGCCAAGTACCTGGTCGTTCCCCCGGCGCTGACGCAGGCCGCACTGGCCGCAGCGCAGGGCGGGTCCAACCTCGCGGTGCTGTCGGTCTCCGACGGCAACACGATCGCACAGATGGGCCTCCAGGTGCGCGAGTCGGTCAATCTGACGGACGTCACCGACTGGTTCCTGTTCCCCGATCCGGGCGAGACGGCGCAGGGCCTGGAGTTCTACTGGCGGCAGTTCCCCGACTTCGCGTCCGCCGAGAAGCGCGAGGATCTGTACTACTGGTTCAACTGGGTGATGCGCTGCTCCGCGGGCTGGGTCTCTCCTCGCTGCGGCTTCGGCGCATCCGTGGCCGGGTAGAGGCGGAGGCAGGCGAAAATGCGGAAGCTCCGGCTGGTAGTGGACAGAGCGGGCACGGTGTATCTCGACTGCCCGCAGGGCCGACCATCGGCGGCTGTCGGCGTCGCGCCGACCGTCACGATCAAGACCCCGGCGAACGCCGATCTGCCTACTGCCGTGTCCGGAGCTTCCGCGACACTCGGCGTGGTGGACACGACCCTATCGGCGTGGTCTGCGTCGGCCCCGCGCGATCTGGTGCTGACCAGCGATACCGGGGTCGTGGTGGGGGAGGTCTACCTCGTGACCGACGCCGCGGGGCGCAGGACGCGGGTGCACGTCGTCGGCCTCAACGCGGCGACGAACACCGCATACTTGGCCGACCGGCCGGAGTTCGACCTCGCAGCGGGGGCCACATTTCAGAGCACGCGGATCAGCTACTCTCTGCCTGCGGCACAGGTCGCCACCCGTGCGCTCAATTATCGCGTGGAGTGGACCTACACGGTCGGCGGCATTGCCTACCTCGTGTACACGCTGTATGACGTCGTGCGGCACGACATCATCAACCCTGCATCGGTGCAGGGCATACGCGACTATCGGCCCGAGCTTGCGTCTGCGTGGGAGGATCTGCTGGGCCAGGACCGCGGCTATACCCGCCGCATCGACGATGCGTTTTGGCGGCTCGTAGACGAGATCGAGTCGCGATCGGAAAAGCCGTGGTGTCATGCCGTGATCGACTGGCTCCAGTGCGAGTACGCTGTGTATGAGCGCGTGCTGCTGGATCTGGCAGAGGGCGGCTTTATTCCGGCAGCGTTCGACGCCACATCCTGGCTCGACATGCGGCGCCGGGAATACGTGGCCGCACGCGACCGCTGGATCGGGGCGATCCGCTGGCTCGACGAAGACGACGATCTGGTGGTCGATGCGACGGAGGCGCACAAGGACAAATCCTCTCTGCGCATGAGGCTCTGATATGGGCATCGGCGCTACAATAATGGATTGGGCAGTCACTACGATACAGGCGCTGGTGCCCGCGGACGATCCCGATCTGCGCTTCCACGCCGTCAAAACGAGCAAGAAAGAAAACCTCCCCAGCGTGCCAGGCGCACACAGGGCGCTGATCATTGGGCTGGGAGACGACCACGTCACCGATCCGAGCGGCGGGCTCGGGGCGGGCGACAAGCTGTACGTCAACACGACACTGCTGCTCTTCGTCCGCTACCGCATCCAGGGCCGGTCTCCGCACGAGGCATACGGCATAGCGTGCGACGACGGCGATCAGATTCTCCGCGCACTGCGCGACCCCGCGGCTTACCCGTCCGACACGACGGGCGCGTGCATCCTCGTGGACAGCGGGGGCGAGGCGATCAAGGATGTCAGCGAGGACGAGAGTACCCTCGACCTCCTGATACCGCTGAGGCTCAAATACCGGAGGGATTGAAATGGCGACCAGATACGAGCAGGGAATACTTAAGCTGGAGTTGGAGGCCGCGTTTTCCGACGGGGCCGCAGCGCATGTGTACTGGCCTCAGCGCGGCGGGCGCATCAACACCGGCGACCTGATCCAGACGCACCACGATCGCGACTCGATGCGGGCGCAGAACGCCCCGTACAAGGGGATCGTCGGCACCAAGAGCGACAGCAAGCTGAGCCTCGCCGGGTGGCTGCACGGCTGGTCGAACGCGGCCGTGACTGCCCTCCCGCTCGCTGCGCAGTACGCCGCATGCATCGACGCGCGCATACTGGCATCGGCGCTCGGCGGTGTCTGGTATCACACCGTCGCCGTCGAGGGATCAGTGGAGGCGGCGCCTGCGCCGAGCAAGACAGCGTTCACCATCACGGCCGGGACGGGGGCGAACTACACGCCGGGGCAGTGCGTCACGATCGACGTTTCCGCCACGGCGACGCCCAAGTACGAGTGCGGCTGGATCAAGACGATCGCCGTCGACGCGATCACGCTCCGCACCCCGCTCTCCGCTGCTCCCGCTGCCGGTAAGAGTCTGTGGGGATCGATCACGTGCTTCCAGCCGCTGAACGACTTCCAGACACAGGCACTCGGTGGGACGTTCCAGGGACAGCGCGCGGCCGAATACTACGCGATCAAGGGGATCGAGGCCACGTCGCTGAAGATGAATTACACGCCCAAGGACTTCCTGACGATCGACATCGAGGCCATCGTAAATGACTGGGTCCGCAGCGCCGGGGCTGCGCCTCTGCCTGCCGCCCTCCAGGGGCCGGACCGGGAGCCGATGATCAATTCCGTCTGCCGCTTCTGGGCCGCGGGCGATCCTGACTCGACCAACCTCGACGTCTCGACATTCGCGATCGACTGGGGCCTGAACACGATCCCGATACTCGACCCCGCGGGAACGCAGGGCCGCAAACGCAGCGCGATCGGCATGTGCGCTCCCACGATCAAGATCAACCCCCTGGCGGCCGACGAGTCATGGATCACCAAGTACGAGGCGGGCACGCTCGTAAACGTGGACGTGCAGGATCGGGACGGTGCCGGGCAGGATGATCGCCTTTACCGCGCCGAACTGCGAGGTCCGCAAGACGCCGAGGGAGGCGGACCGCAACGGCCTGGACGCCTGGGATCTGGAGCTGGTGCCGACGCCTTATGTGGGAGACAGCGCGGGCACCAACGAGCGGTCGGACTCGCTGCCCATCGATGCCATCATGGCCGCTGCGCTGGCATAGGGGGCCGCCATGTGGTTTCTGCCGCGCTCTCACGATACGATGCAATACGTCTGTCTCTGCGATCCCGCCATCGACTGGCAGGCCATGGGCCTGACCGACGAGCCCGATAAGGCTCAGGCGGCGACCGGAGCGGCGGCGGTGGACGGCGGGGTGGACGGCGGGCCGGAAAACCAAACGAGCTCCGGCGTACCGAAAGCCCCCCGCACCCGCGCCGCATTCTGCGCGGACTACGCACACGACCCGCACGCAGAGGCGCTGACGCTGCGGCCCGGGGCGGTGCCCCTCGTGTTCGACCTGCACCCGCCGCACCCCTACGTCTTCGCCCGGACTGCGGCACAGTACACGGATGCCATGATCTCGCTGCGGCGCGGCGTGCCTGCGGGCCAACTGCTCGCATGTGTGGAGCAGAGCACGGATCGCCTGTACGTGATTGCGCGGCTAGGACTCTGCGGGATCAGCATCGGCGACGAGCAGCAGACGATAGACACGGAGATGATCGAGGGGCAGCCGTGCGCCACGCTGGCGCAGGCCCGCGCCATTCCCCTGGATCTGGTGCGGGAGCTTGCCGAGCAGGTCGAGCGGCTCGCTTCGCTCGACGCGGCACTAAGAAAAAACTCGTGATCGCCCTCCGGCGGCACGAGACGGAGGGCATCATGCACTGCTCATCGTGCGTACCGGAGAGACAGGGCCGCATGGGTTGCGCGACGGGCACCGTCTCCGAGATGCCATTTCGGGCCGGGCGATACCGGCTGGACAGGTGCCCGCATGCCGTGCTCCGTGACGCACCGGCCGGCGATCACGCGTGGATCATGTGGGGGCAGCGATGGGCGCTGGCGAAGCGTGACGGGTCGCTTAGCGTCATGCTGCCCGATCCGTCGGCGACAGCCCTGGAGGTAGTCGATGCAGTAGAGGAGGAGTGGGCGGCGCAGCGCCAGGAGGACGCTGCGGAACAAAAGAAGCGGCTCGACGCTCTGGGCAGTGGGGGCGGACATGGCTAGTGCCGTCTCGGTTTTCCAACTCCTCGTCAAGGTGGCAGCGGACGGCACGCAGCAGCTTGACATCATCGAGCGGAAATTTAAGAACATCGATCGGGCCGCTGCGGGCAGTCAGCATGTGGGTCCGACCTTCCGCAAAATCGGCACCGCTCTCGGCCAGGCGTCTCTTGGTGTTGGTGCCGTCGTCGGCGCTTTCGAGGCCGTGCGCGCAGCGGTGGACAAGGCAGCGGAGGCGGAGCGGGAAGCGAACCTTGACGGGGCATTCGCTCGCCTTGGGGCGTCGGCTGTTGCGGCCAAGCGGGAGCTTGAGCGCGGCTTCCGCGGCATTGTCAACGCGGACGATCTGCGTCTGATCCAGTCGCAGATGCAGGCGGCCGAGGTCGGGCTGGCAGACATGGGGCGCGCCGCAGACGCTGCGATGCGGATCTCGCTTATCACGGCCAAGCCCGCAGCGGAGGCGATGGGGCTGCTCAATCAGGCTGTCGCCACTGGCCGCGCCGGGGCGCTCAAACAGGCCGGGGTCGTGCTCGACACGAAAGCGGCGCTCGATGCCTATGCGCGTTCGTTGGGCGTCGCAGCGACCGATCTGGATGCTGCGACGATCCGCAGCATCAACCTGGAGGAGGCAATCCGTGCCGTGGGTGCGGCCACGCCGGGGACGGGACTGGATGACATGGCGACCGAGGCGCAGCGGGCCGAGGCGGCGCTGGACGATCTGTCAGATGCATTGTGGGAGTTGCCCGGCAAGGCTGCCGTCGGGTTCGCCGCCAACATCGAGTTTCTCACCGACGAGGTGCTCGGCCTGATCCGCACAGAGGACGATCTTGCAGCCATGCGGGCAGGCAACCTTGCCGTCCAGGAGCAGGCGCGCAAAGCGACGGAAAGGGAATCTGTGGCCGTGGACGACGCGACAGCGTTTACTGCGGCATGGACCAAGGCGATGAGCGAGGCCGCGGGCGAGGCTGCATCGCAGGGCGTGGCGCTCAAGGATCTTGCGCGGGCAATCCGGGAAGGGGGCAGCGCCACGGACCTGACCGCGGCGCAGGCGGCCAAGTACCTCAAGGTGCTCCGCGACAGTCAGCCCGCACTGGCGCTGCACGTCGAGGCGCTCGGCCGCGGAAGCCAGGCGGCGAAGCAACTCGCTGGCTCGTACTACGACGCCAGGGATGCATTGATCGAGGTCGGCAAAGAGCAGGCCAGGATCGATGCCATGGCCGCCGCTCAGCGCGAGTGGAACAGCGTGCTGTCCGGTTTTGGCGCGGGAACCAAGACGCAGGCCGAACAGATCGCCGAGATGGGGCAACGGTTGGTTGACGGCCGCGGCGACGTGGAGCAGTTCCGGCGCGCCCTGCGGATGATGGGCGAAGATGCCGGGATGACGGCCGATCAGATCGAGCAGGCGTATGGGTCGATCCTGGCAGACGTCGGAGGCAAGCGGGCGCGGGCGGTGGTGGACGCGGCCGAGGCTGCGGCGAAAGCGAGTGGCGGCCGGGGCGGCGGTCCGTCCGTGTCGGCGGTCGAGGACATCTCCAACGAGGAGGCGGAGATCCGCCTGGCGCTCGCAGAGTCGGCCGACGAGATCGTCCGCATCGAAGCCGAGAAAAACCTGGCGCTGCTGCGCCTCGGCGAAGGGCGTCTTGGGGATCTCGATGCGTTTGTGACCGAGGAAGAAATCCTGGCGCGGGCTCGGACCGAAACGGCGCGGGAAGAGGCGCGACGGGACGCCGAAACGATGGCGCTGGTTGAGGCCGAAGAAAAGCGGTTTGCCGCCGAGCGGGAACGGCAGCGCAGAATCGAGGAGCAGGCGGAACAAGATGCGCACCGCGCCCGCATGGATCGGCTCGCCGAGTACCGCGATGAGATCAGCTATACGACGCAATACCTCGGCGCCAACTTCGACGCCATGGGCCGCATGGGATGGGCCTTCGCCGAGCAGATGTCGGAGTCGATGCGCCACGCAGAGACGGCAGCGAGCGCCTTTGCTGAGGCCGCCGTCGTCGGACAGGACGCCTACGGCAGATCGATTCCGGCCGGCATCGCAGCGTCGGGCCGATTCGCGTCCGCGTTTATCAGCAACGCCAGAGCGCAGGCCGCGGTGCAGGGGGCATTCGAGCAGGCCGCCGCGTGGTCGGCGCTGGCTTGGGGCAACGTGCCGGGCTTCGCGATGCACCAGCTATCGTCCGCTCTCTTTTTCGCCGTCGCGGCCAAGGGGGCAGGAAGCCAGAAGTCGGCGGGAGCGGGAGCGGGAGCGGGCGAGTCGGGCGGCGCATCCGCACGCGGCGCTGCTGCCTCGCAGTCGTCCACGGCCGGGCCGTCCGTGGTAAACGTGACACTCACGGGGCTCGTGATCGGCAGCGAGGCGACGATCGGCCACACCGTGGCAAGGGGGCTCAATGCCGTCGCAGGCCGCACGTGGCTCAATGGCGACCTGATCGGTCCTCGGGCGATGGGGTTCTGAGCCATGGGCACCCCTCGCATGCAGGCCAGCTTCGCAGGCGCAACGACGGCGACGCAATTTCGCGTGCAGCAGCCTACGGGCGTGGGTGGCTGGAACGTGATCGGCGTGGGCGAAAACATGATCTACGCGGACACAGACACGCTACTCGGGCTGATCGCGGCGGCGCTGGACAGCATCTATGGGGCGGGCGTCTGGACGCTGAGCGCGGCCACCACCGGACTCATCACGATAGCGACCACGGGCGGTAACTTCGACTGGCAGTGGCAGACGGCGACGGATTTGCGCGACAAGACGGGGTTCGCCGGGGACGCCGCGAACCAAGTATCTCCGTGGACCGCTCCGGCCGCACACTACGGGGGCTTCTACCCGGCCGAGGGATTGCATTCGGGGGTCGAGTTGTACGGCGGTTCGGCTTCCGCTCACGCAGCGGCGGCGCAGTCAATCAGCGGCTCGCACAGCGCATCCGCACACCCGCGGGCCGTGCGGCCGCAACGCCGGCTGGCACTTCTCCTCCAGCGCACGGCCGCGGGTGCTTTTACTGAGATTGCCGCATATCGCACTTTTCTCGATATTGTCAGAGATGCGCGCCAGTTTTCGCTTTGGCCGGATTCGGACTCGGTGGAAAAGCTCTTGCTCCACCTGGTCGGCCCGGTGCGCATCCCCTACGGGCAGCGATTCGGCGATCGGGAGTGGAGATACTTCCGCGTCGAGTGGGACGTGGAGGACGTGACCGCATGAGCCGGAGCCGGATAGAGACGTGGTTGGTAGTGGAGCGCGGCGCCCGAAGCGCGGCCGAGGGGCATCTGCAAGTCAACGTCCCACCGGCCGGCGCATGGCCGGGCGCCCCCGGTGAATTACTCCAGGGTACGGTGACTAGCTTCGCCGACGCGTGCGCATCGCTGGACGCTGCGCTGACTGCGGCAGAGCCCGCGCTGGCATGGACCGTCACGCCGGGGCTCGACTACTGTACGATCTCGACAGTGGGCGGGGTAGACGCATTCGATCTGCGTTTCATGGACTCGGAGATCTCCGACTATTTCGGCTTCGCCGCGGCCGAATACCTCAACGTCACATCGATCACGAGCACCCGCCCAGCCGGCCGGATCACTATGCAGCACCCCGTCGTGCCCGAGTGGTGGGATGAGATCTCTCGGGACGTGGCGACCGGCCATCGGGGATCTTCCGCGGGCGTGGCCTTCGCTCGCCGCGAAGGGCAGCGGATCGCCGTGCCTGTGGCGAGTACCGAGATGGAGCATTTCGTCGGCGTGCTCATGCGACTGCGACACGGCATTCCCGGCCGCGTATGGATCGATTACACCGCCGCCGCCGCATGGGCGTGGACCGCTGCGGGGTGGACCGGGGGGCGCCCGCTGGCGCTGTACGATCCGTCGGCCACCGTCGATCTGTCGCGCTGGCTCACCGCTCCCTGGATCGGGCTGCGGTCCGTCGAGCTTGACCTGGTGGAGGTCGCCGTCTGATGGCCTGGCGCGACCGACTAGCAGACCCCAGCATCACGACGTACTACTGGATCAAGGTCTCCGGCATCCCGCAGCGGCTCACGACTTTCGCCCTTCCCGCTGCCTGGTACACCGGAGGCACGAGCGAGATCGTGGCGCTGGACCTGGACCGCGGTTTCCGTCCGCCTGCACAGATCCTGGATCGAAAAACCGGGGGCGTCTCTCCGTCGTCGCTCACGCTGAGGATCGGTCCGGACGATCTCTCGGGCACGCTGCGGCGACTCTTCGCCACGCGCCTGTCGTCGGGCTGGACCGCGGTACTTACGTCAACTCTGGGCTGGACGGAAGGCGCGGCCGGTGCCGGGACGATCGCAATCAATGACGCCACCGGGGCGCCGGGCGCACCCTTCGATCTTTACTGCGGGCCGGAGACGATCGGCGTGACTGCCGTTGTTGCCGGGCCGCCTGCGTCGCTCACGATCGACACGAGTCGAGGCAAGTACGGATCGCTGGCGTGGAAGTACGCCGTCGATCCCGATCTCCCGCAGGGGCAGCGCGTGCTCCGCACCTACCCAGGGCAGTGGGAGGGCCGCATTGTGAGCCTGTGGGAAGGCTTCGCGAATGCGGCGGGGCAACCGCTGGACGCGGGATTCGAGGGCCCGGATCAGCACGAAATATGGAGCGGTCGGATCGTTGCGCTAAACCCCGCGTCGCCCTGGGGCTGGTGGGAGATGCAGACGCAGAGTCTCGACAGCCTGCTGGACATGGAGGTCGGGGGCGGGCTCGCCAAGGGGCGTCTCGCGTGGTCGTCTGCCAAAGGGGCGGAGGCGGTCCCGTGGCCGCAGGTCGGCACGCAGGGCTATGTTGTTGACGGGTCTAACACGGGCCGGATAATCTGCACGCCCCCCGTGGGCGTGGCGACCCCGGTCGATTTTTCGCTCACGCCCGGCTGGTACGGCGATCTCCTGTCGGACATTTCTAAGGCCGCCGTCGCTGCGCTCAATGCAGCGTCTATCGCCGGGGGGTGGGGCGTCACCTTTAACCCGGCCTTTGCGGCGGGGTGGCAAGCGATCGGCGACCCGTGGGGGGACGACTACCCGGACGATTACCGCAGACTTCGACTGTGGGTCGAATGCGACGATCCGGCCACCGATCTGGCGCTGGAGGTTACGTCCGGGTCGGTGTGCAGGCAGGCGGGGTTTACCGTCGGCACTCATGGTTTCGACTTTCAGGCCGCAGCGGGACTCTTTTACGTTTGGCAGAACGTTCCGCCGCCCATGGTTTTCCTGTCCCCGTCCGCACACGAGATCCGCATCCAGGAGGAGCTTGATTCCGGGGCCTTGCCCTGGCCCGCGAACGGCTTCGTGCGGCTGCATGATCCGACATCGGACCAATACGAGATCGCGTATCACACCGGACTGACCGAGCAGACAACCGGAGCCAACCGCATCATCGTGCTGACCGGGGTGCAGCGCGGCGGGCTCCACACCAAGCCGATCGAGATCTGGATACCGCCGAGCGCGTCGGACGAAAGCAACACCGGGGCGGCGGCCGGGGCGGCGGTGCAGATCCAACAGGTCGTCGCGTTCGAAAATGACACCGTCCCGGAAATAGCGCTCCGGCTTGCCCTCGGTACGGGGGGCAACGTGCCGCGCCACGCGACCTACGACACATCGCCCATGCCCGAGGGCGTCGGCGCAGGCCTGTCTGCGGCGTATTTCGACATTGATCGCTTCTCCTGGGTCGGGACATCGGAGATCCCGGCCATGCTCGCACGGCGGGATCTGGTCTGGTCGAAGCCATTTAAGTTGCGCGAGTGGCTGATGAAAGAGCTGCTCGTGCTCGGCTACGTGCTGATCTCCCGAGAGACTCCGCAGGGCTATAAGATCACACTGGACCGCATCCGGCAGCCGTTGGCCGTAGGGGGCCAGACGCTGACGCCCGCAGAGATCAACACGGCAGAAATGCCGCACATCGAATCCTCGCTCCACGGGCTGATCACGATCGTGCGGTGCAAGCTACGATGGGACGTGGTAGCCGAAAAGTTCACAGAGGAAACCGTCACCGTGTGGGCGGCGGACGCTGTCCTGGACACCGGAGTCAGGCGGGCACTGGAAATCGAAGCGCGGGGGCTGCGTTGGTGGCTGGCTACCTATGCGGGATCTCAGTGGGCGGCCCTCCAGATCGCCGCGTCGGTATTCGCACATTTCGCACGCCGCTACGAGATCGTCACTCTTACCGCAAATCGCCCGGCCTGGCGATACGAGACGGGGCACATGGTTCGCGTCACGCTTCCGGGGGCGCCCACGTGGTACGGAGATGCGGGGTGGACCGACGAGGCCATGGTCGTGCTGGCGAGCGAAAAAGCGCACGGAGTCTCCGGCCGCGGACCGGCATGTAGGCTCACTCTGCTGCACCTGCCCGACCGAAAGCTGAGCTACTATGTTCCGTGCGGGCGCGTCGCCGCGCACAACGATCCGGCAGTGGAGATCACCCTCGACCCCAACGTGTACACGGGGGCCGCGGAACAAAACCCCGTGACACTGGAGTATCCCGCAGTTGACGTGCAGTGGTTCGCGCCGGGGGACCGGGTCAAGCTGGTGCGCCCCGGCGACGAGGCGACCTACACGACCAACCATGTGGTGCTGACGAAAGTAGGCAACGTGCTGGGGCTGAGCGGTGCCCTGCCTGCATGGCTTGCGGACGGGGACGTGGTGACTTACGCCGCATACGACACGTGCCTTGTGAGCCAGCGCGGCTATGTCTTTATCGCCGACAACAATGCACTGCTCGGCGCCGCCAACGACGCCCCCTTCCAGTGGAGTTGATCGATGGCAAAAACCGCATCACTGACCTTCGTGCCGGTGCCGGATGGATCGCTCTATCCCCTAGCGCCGGTGCTGGAGGGGGGCACTGCCGGACCGCCCGCGCGCAGGGGCATGGCCGACATGGTGTACAATCTAAATCACGTTCTGCGCGCAAAGACGCCGACCGTGATTTTCCAGCCGATGCAGTTTTACGCGTCGGGCGCCGGAGAGCGTTACCTTGCCGTGTCCGCGCAGAGCAACCCGGCGGCGCTACAGCTCCGCTGCGCGTGGCGCATTCCCACCGTGGCAGGCATTGCGGCGACGCCCCGCCTCGTGATCCGGCTGCTCGGGACCGTGGCGGATGCTGCGACCACGTGCGACGTGGTACTCCGGTCCGTGTCCGGGGGCGGCTCCGTTACTGTCCCCCTGGCCTGGACCGGCTCGGCGGCCTATGCCCGGTACACCGCATTCCTGCCCTACTCCACGGCTGCCGCGTTTGAGACGATCACGCTGTCGATGGAGCGCACCGGGGGCGCAGGGGAGGCAGCGGTAAAGGTGCTCACATGCTGGATCGAGCCCGGCGATACTCCGGTCCCCCTCGGCTGCGACGTGGAGCCGTGGGTCGCTGACGGGCCGCTACCCACATACTGGCCGCGGCTGATCGCAACCAAGCTGGCGTCGGCCCTGTCCCGTCCGTCCGTGGCGTGCTCTTATAGCGAGGACGCCGAAAACCTCGGGCGCTGCTACTATTCGTCGGCCGCGCCGATCGTGCCGATCCAGCGCATCCCGGTGCGGTATGGCCCGCTCCGCACGGCGCTGCGCGTCTACGCCAACGGCCGCGGCGACAACGGAGCGACCAGCGCGTTGCGCGTCTGGACCAGCGCCCAAAAATATCTGGACGGGACCGACTACACAAGCCTTGCCCTGTCCACGGTGGCGGCCTTTGACTTTACCGCGGGCTGGACTACGGGCACGGTCCCGGTGCAGCAGTCCCCGATCGGCGGAGCGACGGAGATCTTTGCCCAGGTCGTGACGGACGGGGCCGCACCTGCGATCCTGACCGGCCTGGACGTGTGGGAGGAGCCGACGTGAGCAGCTACGCGCCGCACTGGCTATCGTGGGGGCTGCCCACGCCGCGGAACACCAGCGAGGTCCGCTCACTCGACTGGCAGACGATCGATGCGCACATAGCGTATCTGGCGACAGTACGCCACTTTCAGCAGCCGGTAGCGATCGGCCGGCCGCTCGGTGACGTGTGGTGTGCCGACGCGCTCGGCGGACAGGTCCGGTTTTCGCTTCGCGCTCCGGCCGCGACTCGCCATCTGCGCACAGCGATGCTGGCCGCGTTTACCGGGCCGACTGCCTACGCAGGCCTGGCCGCTCCTAGCGCCGGGGTGCAGTTCCGGTGCCGCCTGATCGGCGGGGCGTGGAGCGCGCTGAATCACCTTGCCCCGGTCGGGGGGCCGGGCCTCGACGCCGCAGCGGACATCCAGCACGCCGACTGGGTAGAGAGTAGCGACATGGCGATGGCGGACGCCCCGGTGGTGTACGGCAATCAGCCGATCTCGCTTGGCCCGCTGCTTGGCCCGCTGTGGACAATGGCGGAGCAAGAGATCGAGGTGGAAATCCAGACGCCTACGCCGATCGCAGGCGGGATCGACATCTGGGCCTTTTGGGTCCAGGACGAGTGCGGCGACGGATCGCAGTTAACCGCATAGGGGGGGGGCATCGTGGGCGGACACTCGCCATACCGGGTCGGCAGCAAGACGCTCAAGGTCACTGGCCCGACGGACAATCAGATCCAGCGCTACGACGCAGCGACCGGGCGCATCGGCTGGGAGGATCTGCCCGCAGGCGGCTCCGGCGATATGGCCGAGGCGGAGTACAACACCCTTGCCGTGCCGGGGCAGGTGGACACCGCCGCCGTGGCCGGAGATGCGGACACCGTGGACGGCCTGCACGCAAGCGCCTTTGCGCTGGCC
>Ga0208958_1002205_pt1 | contig 17221 bp, 16 predicted proteins | sample RifOxyB1_FD_184032 | JGI IMG/M metagenome (GOLD analysis project Ga0208958, IMG submission 184032) | Soil microbial communities from Rifle, Colorado - Rifle Oxygen_injection B1 (SPAdes) | ecosystem: Environmental > Terrestrial > Deep subsurface > Rock core/Sediment | place: Rifle, Colorado... | reverse complement strand
TTTCTTAACAACGCCCCAGCATACGTTTCCAAAACCAGAAACTGCTACGGTTTTACCATCAATACTATCTTTTTTAGTATCCATCATTTCTTTTAGAAAATAAGTAGCACCGTAACCGGTAGCTTCTGGTCTTAGGATACTTCCACCCCAACCAGCGCCTTTACCAGTGAGTACACCGTCAAATGAACCTTTCAGTCTTCTATAAGCACCAAATAAATATCCAATTTCTCTTCCACCAACACCAACGTCACCAGCTGGCACGTCTTTATTTGGACCTAAATGTCTGAACATTTCCATCATAAAACTTTGGCAGAAATTCTCAATCTCACCATCCGTTCTATTTCTTGGATTAAAATCTGATCCGCCTTTTCCTCCACCAAGGAGTAAGCCAGTCAAAGAATTTTTAAAGATTTGTTCAAAACCTAAAAATTTTAAAGTACTGAGAGTTACAGAAGCATGAAAACGCAATCCACCCTTATATGGGCCTAGTACGTTGTTAAATTCAACTCTGTAACCATTGTTAACCTGAACGTTACCTTGATTATCTTTCCAAGGAACTTTAAAAGAAATAGTTCGATCTGGTTCCACCAATCTTTCTAATATCGCATTCTTTTTATAATTTGGATTTTGATCCAATACTTCCGAGAGCGATCCTACGACTTCAGTTACTGATTGAATAAATTCTTCTTCCCAAGGATATTTTCTCTTGAGAGATTCTAAAACTTCGGTTGCATACCTGTTCATTTTGACTCCTTCCATTTAAACGTATTGTTTATAAAAAAATAACTGTTTATTAAATCACGGCTGATTTTGGAAACATAATCCTTGATTTAAGCTCGCTCGTCAACCCGAAACCCTAACAAAATGCTGTACATTTTTTGACAAATATAAAACAAAAAAACATGCCCCAAAGCCGCAGTGCGTCCCTGCCATTTTCTGCGTTCTTGATGAAAATAATCTAGCATTTTTATGGATTCATTTATTTATTTGCTTTCCTATCACCTAATAAACTACGATTAAAAGATTGGTATGAAGAATAAATTACAAAAAATTAGCTTGTTAAGTTTAACAGCAGGGTATTTCCTGAATATTGTGGTAGTCTGGGCCAACGAAATTTTTGACTTACCAAGCCTGCTATTCAACGTGGAAGCCACCCCTGTTAATTGGAAAGAATGTTTCATTGAAACCGCTTGCATCTTTTTTCTTTTTATTTCCAACGCTTGGTTTATAAAATATCTTTTTTCTCGTATTAAATTACTAGAGGGGTTAGTACCAGTATGTTGTGTTTGTAAAAAAGTCTGCACTCCTTCCAAGCAATGGATCCCCTTTGAAAGTTACCTCCAAAAAAACTCAGAAGCCAAATGCACCCACCATATATGTCCCGAATGTCAGATCACTTCTCCCTAGACTCACTAACGTAAGCGAGAAACACTATGTTTGGTTATAGTAAAAATAAAATATTCAAGATAATCATTCTAGATTACAATTTTACTCTAGAGGATCTAACCTTTTTTAATCAGGAAAAAATATGAGAGAGCGACTATTGTCAATTTTCTCGTTTGGGTTAATGGTAGGATGCGTACTCATTGTGGCAATGATTTGGATTAATGAGATTTGGGATTTACCCCATCTTTTATTAAATGCCCAGAAAACTCCCATAAACTGGAAAGAATGCCTTATAGAAACTTTTTTTATTTCTTTAATCTATGGCTTCAACGCACTTTTTACTAACTATCTTTTTGAAAAAATTCGATTGCTTGATGGTCTTTTACCTATTTGCTCAGTATGCAAAAAAATCCGAGTTTCCTCTAGTAAATGGGTACCTATTGAAGAATATATGCACAAAAATTCAGAAATCAGTTTTTCGCAAAACATATGCCCCGAATGTAAACCTTCGCATAATAGTATCAATCTTTAAATTAGGTGAGCAGATCAATGAAAACAAATAAGATGAAAAACAAATTACACACCATTCATATATTAAACTCAATTTTTGGATATGTTTCAGTAATGATCATAGTTTGGTCCAATGAAATTTTTGATTTACCTCGTTTGTTGTTAAATGCGGAAGCAACTCCGATTAACTGGGAAGAGTGTATTATTGAAACTTTTTGTATATCAACGCTTTTTATTATTTATATTTTATACGTTAATCTTCTGCTATCTAAAATAAAAATATTGGAAGGTTGTTTATCCATGTGCCCGTTGTGTCGAAAAATTCACACCCCTCAAAATGAGTGGATTCCTCTTGAAACTTATATCCGACATCACTCAGAAGCTAATTTCACCCACGGTATTTGTCCCGACTGTAAAAAATCATCTGACTGGTTTTAAAATCAGTACTGAGCGACTGGGGAGATATAATTTTATTTTACCATCAATGACATGATAGATAAGTCCATTGGTCAGCCTATCAAAACCTCCAAATTCTAAGGTATCTGAATGCATGATGAGCTTATAACCCGTAACTTGATCGACGCTTATACTGTAATCCACGTAAGATTTATCTCCATGAAAATTAAATATAAAGAGATAGTCCCCTCGCTTATATCCCAAGGTTTTGTCATCACAATGGCTCCATATTTTTTGAGGATCAAAAAGGGAGAGCAAATTGGTTTCTTTAACAAACTTGATCATGAATTTATCAAAGTTAAGTAGAAACTCATAACATAATAAACCATTATCTTTTAAATCCCATTGCCTTCTAGCATAATGATATGACCAGTTATTACCTATCCTGGGAAAGTCGATCCATTCAGGATGACCAAATTCATTACCCATAAAATTCAAATAACCACCACGCCCGGTAGTCAAGGTGATCAAACGAATCAACTTATGTAGCGCAATTCCTCGATCAACGATATGATTCCTTCTATCCTTGCTGAAGTTCCAATACATTTGGGCGTCCACCAACCAAAAAATAACGGTTTTATCTCCCACTAATGCCTGGTCATGAGATTCAACATAGGTAATGGTTTTTTGATCATGTCTACGATTGGTCAGCTCATGAAAAAGATTATCCATATTCCAATCTTCATCTTTCATAGTTTTGAGAGTTCTAACCCAAAAATCCGGAATTCCCATGGCAAGCACATAATCAAATCCCACTCCACCATCATCAACTGGATAAGCAAGCCCAGGCAGACCACTAACGTCTTCGGCAATACTAATTGCACAGGGGTTTATTTCGTGAATAAGCGTATTAGCGAGCATCAGATAAATAATTGCATCATTATCCACATCCTCATTAAAATAATCGCCATAACCAGAAAACCCTTTTCCAAGACCATGATGTAAATACATCATGCTAGTCACCCCATCAAATCTAAAACCATCAAATTTAAATTCTTCCATCCAATATTTAACGTTGGATAAAAGGAAATGAATAACTTGATGTTTTCCATAATTAAAACATTTGGTATCCCAAGCAGAGTGATTTCCTCTTCCACCATCATGAAAAAATTGATAGCTGGTACCATCAAATAAACCAAGTCCCTCGTTTTCATTTTTAACGGCATGAGAATGAACGATATCCATGATCACCCGGAGCCCTAGCTCGTGGGCCCGATCAATCAATTGTTTTAATTCATCTGGTGTGCCAAAGCGACTAGAGGGTGCAAAAAAATTGGAAACTTGATAACCGAAAGATCCGTAATATGGGTGCTCTTGTACGGCCATAATTTGAACAGTATTATATCCACACTCTTTTATGTAGGGTAATACATTTTCTCGAAACTCATTGTAAGTGGCCACCTTACCTTCTTTGGAGGCCATCCCCACATGAGATTCATAAATAATTGGTTCGTCTACTCGGTTTGGCAAAGTATGAGTAAATTTAAAAGAGACCGGTGGATCCCACACCTGCGCAGAAAAGACTTTCGTATGAGCATCCTGGGTAACATAATTAGCATGAGTTGGGATTCGCTCCCCGCTTCCTCCCTGCCAATAAATTTTTAATTTATAAAAATCCAGATGCTTTAAAACGTTATGGTTAAAATGAATTTCCCATGTGCCATTGGAATCAGTTCTTTTTAGTTCAAATTCTACTTTTTCTTGCCAATTAGAAAACCCACCCACCATAAATATACGAGTTGCACTAGGGGCCCATTCTCTAAAAATCCACTCCTGTGATGTTTTATGTAATCCATAGTATTTATGTCCATTAGAAAAATCACTAAGGGTTGATCCCGCCGTTAGCATATTCTTAAGAATAGTCATTTGGTCGTATCTCTTACCAATGGCACCATCAAAGGGAGCCAGATAAGAATCATTTTTGGTGATTTTAAAGCGCAATGGTAATGACTTAGATTCCGGCTTTTTCTTTTTAAGAAAGTTTATTATTCCCATACCATACCTTATGAATTCGACCTACACGACTTTTGAACCAAAAATTGTATTAACCTTGATGTATTGTCATTTGCGCAAATGGAATCGTCAAGTTTTCTTCATTGGCAATTCTTATAAAATTACGTTGGATATCTCTTTTAATTTTATGGTAATACCGACATAGTTCACCGCTGCATTCCAAAATGACTACCAGATTGAGAGAGCTTTCTCCCGCGGAGTGAAATTCACAAGTAAAATACCGAGCAAAATCTTTGATATAGCTTTCTTGATATAAATACTCTTTCATTTTTTGGGAAAAAGTTGGCACCACTTTGCTGAGCATGTCCGCTTGAATACTATAGTCTAGGCCAAGCACTTCGGAGATACAAAACCCAGAAGTTAAGTTTTCAAGTCCCATCTCAAAAAAATCTTTGGTACGATAAGTTTTGATTCCTCCCCCCATTTTCAAAACACTCACCACTTCTGGCGTTTGTTCTTTTACTTGCCCAATTGAACCATCTTCCAGCTTAACCCAATCTTCTTTTTTCGTAGGAAACAAGACTTCGCTTCGGGAAATTTTTCTTGATTGCTTATTGAAAAACTCTTGAACTGGAATACGAAGCAACCCTCCACTTAAAAGCGGATTTTCCAAAGTCGCAGAAAAGCCCAGCGATTTAACAAGGTAAGGCACGCCCTCCCAGGTAATCAGTTCATCTTCCTTAACCGGGCCAATATTTAAAATCAACCTTGCCTCACCAATGTAGCGAGGTAAATATTGCTTAAGTGACCATAAAATTCCAAGTAATACAATAACAATCAAGGTTAGTAACAACCAGTCATTCAGAAAATATAACACCATGATGGCCCCGAGAAAAGCAATGGTCATGGAGATAGAGCTATATAAAGTCATCAAGGTTTTTCGAATAAACTCAAGTTTACCAGTGAAAATTTGAAATTTAAAAACCTGGTTTCTAAAGACCAACAGAACCCAGTACAAAAATATTAGCGTGGTAATGGATAAAAAAAGATTTTTCCCCTTAGTTTTTACAAAATCAGATAGAAACTCTTTAAGCCTCATAATAAAGGAGGCTTTGCCATTCTCCTCTTTCTTAACCAACCTGGTTTTACCATCCAGTTCAATTTCTAATTTAATAATTTCACTTTCCAATTCATTGATACCCTGGTTGATGAGAGGTAAACTGCTTATATATTGTTCGTCATTTTGAATAAGCAGCAAAGATTCCTTGGCTTTTTTTCGATTGTTAATTAATTCATGTAATTTACTTATTTCATTTTTAATTTTTTCCAATTGCCTTGGCTTGGCACTTAGGCGTTTAACACTTTCCACCAGCGGTAACAAAATATCCTGAACTTCATCTAAAAGTTTTTCTTTTTTATCTGAGCGACCCTCATCTAGCACCACTATATCCACGCCCGAGGACTCCTCCAGAAACTGGATAAAAACTTTTTTTCTTCTTCCTTTTAATTCTTCCAATTGTTTTTCCAACGCCCTTCGGGTGGAAAAACTGTGCTTTTCTTGTAAATTAATATTTATTTTTTCTATTTCTTTATCCAACCATTCAACGTTGCGGTTGGTTTTAAGCATGGCATTCACGTCGGCAGCGGCTAAACATTGCTCGGTAACCATTATGATAAAAATGAAAAGTAAAAGTTTCATCCCCTCTCCTTCTATTTATTTCAAATATTAATTTTCTTCTTCTTCTTGCTTTTTTAGATCAATTTGTCCAAGGACTTGCTGGTTTAACTCTTGGAACTTAGTCTTTTCCTCAGCACGTTGTTTTTTTAATTCTTTAAAAAATAATTCATTTACATATTTTCTAAGATTGGATGTTTCAATTTCGCCAAGACCGCTAATTAAAGCATAATAATCAATCATGTCCTTACTTTTGATTGGTTTATTTTTTTTCTTCTTTTCGTCATCCTCTTCTGGTACCACAGTCAGAGTCATTTTGACCGGATCTTTTATATACAAAGTGGCATAAGGCGGAATTTTTTGAAAGGATTGAAAATGAATTTCTCCTTCCGAAATATCTATAACATTTATAGGGAAAGTATATTCTCCTACACTTTTATCACTAAACTTACTTATATAAAACCGTTGCTCATTTTTATTTGAATCATCCTGAGAAAAATGAGTCAACTTTTTAGACCTAGTTTCTTCATACTTTTTTACAATCTCAACAATTACATCCAAATCGATTTCTCCCCGGGTTCCCAAGATTCGATCATAGCCAATTTTTTCTTTAATCAAGTCGGTTTTTTCGTAACAATTAAAAAGTATAATAAAGGGTTTATAGCCCTCACTAGATTTTATTTTAGTGATTAATTTGGAAAGGGCCTCAATGCTGTTATATTCCCTTTCCACCACCTTTTTGACTTCTTTTTTATTTAAATTCTCAATTTCTTCATTGTGGTCATTTAAGGGATCTTCCAATACATACGCAATAATGCCGGGATACATTTGTTCAATTACTTTGGAGTCCTTATCAATACATGTTCTAATCCTTACGGAAAAAGAATAATCCTCTAACTTGCCCGGAATTTTATCTAACAGGGTCAGCTCCCTATCTACAATTAAGATTCTTGATCGTTTTGGCCTGGACATAAGCACATTTTTAAAGATCCATTCTCCTAATTTTTTGTCCATTACTTTGGTATTATGCTCTTCTTCCTTTAAGATTTGCGCTTTTTCACTATTGGCCATATTAAGATCCAACTTAGTTTCAGGACTTTTATCGTTTTGCTTGAGAAGACTTTCATATTTTTCAATCTTCTGCAAAATGACTCTAAGTTTTTTTTCATTTCGGTGGATGTATTTGAGATCATACGCAATCCGATACTGGGTATAAAGATTGGTTTTATGAATTTTTACAACTTTGAAAAAGCCACTAATGGGTATGTCATCATAAATATTTGTATTTAGTAATAATCCTTCTCCCTCGGAAAAAATAAAATTAGTCTCAATATGGATATAATCTTTGGTTATATAACCTATATTGAACAAATTAAGAGCCAACGCTTCAAATTGGACTTTAGCAACAGCTAGTTCCATTTTTTTCAGTTCGCTTGGAAAGGCCAATTTAAATGAATGATGAATAATACTCAGAATATCAATTCCTTTAATAAAATTCATTTTTATCCCAAGGGACAAGCTTCTTCTTATAACTTCTTTGGAGTTTAAATTGGGTAAAAGGGATATTAGTATTATTTGTTTGGTGGTTGGATCCTTTTGCAAATCAGTCGTAAGACGTAATATTTCTTCCTGGAAAAGGGTGTTGTCTAAAAAAAGGATATGGGGTTTCGCCTGGCCAATATTTTTTCTTAAGGTTTTTATTTCTCTTTCATTTTCAAAGACAAGCGTTTCAAAAATAAACTCTTTCTCTGGATAAATTTCTTTGAAGTTTTTTTGCAAAATTTTCCAGTAATTATCGTCCTTCCCTAAATAAATCAGTTTTTTTTCTTTTCCAGTTGCCTTATTTTCTTCCTTCTGTTGCATATATCTTTATATTACATTTTTTTCAAAAAAAAGACAAAAGATTAAAAGATTGAAATATCCCCAGCACCCTTTCTTAAAATAACCGGCTCCTCCAATTCGTTGGTGAAATCAATAATAGTACTCCCTGCTTGAGGTAGGTGATACTCCCCTGGATCAATAATCATGGCCACTTTGTTACCCAAAAACTCCTCCAACTGATAACTTAAAATATCCTCCGTCAAAACTTCAGATGAATTATCTGGCGGCATCATATCCCTAGTAATTGAGGTAGTGATTATAGGATGATGGCAATTCTTAATGATTCTATGACAAATAATGGAGTCTGGTATTCTAATACCTATCTCGCTTTGTTTTTTATAGTCTTTGATTGATCTTGGAATATCTTTAGTAGGTTTAAAAATAAAAGTATATGGCCCGGGAATTGCCTTATTGATCATTCGGTAAACTCGATCCGTTATAATTGCATATCGACTGGCCTGAGAAATGTTTTCACAAATCAAACTCAAATGTTTTTTACGATCAAGACCTTTTATTTCGTACAAACATTCCACGGCTTTTTTATTCATTAGATCTGCTGCACACACCCAGTTGGTATCAGTCGGAAGCACAATAATCTTCCCTTGCTCTAAAAAATAAAGTGCTCTATTTATAACTCTTTGATCAGGATTTGTAGCTACCACGTAATCAATCAACCAAAGTCTCCTTCGAAAATCATCTCATTATACTTTTTTTCCAATTGATCAACTAGATATTTATTGTTAAAAATTAATGATGAAATATTTAGAAAAACTTCACAATAGCCTGACTAAAAAGATAATTGCCTGTCCAGTTTGTCATAAAAAAATCCGAATTCCTATAAAAGTGGGAAGAACTCTAGAAATAAACTGCCCGTTTTGTAAGTCGGTTTTTCAAATCAGCTTCCGTTCCTCAATGCATGAACTCCTCAAATGGGATAAAAATGCAACTTTCATCACCAATCTGATTTCCATTCTAAGACGTTTTAAAAATATTCCTAGCTTCATACAAATCATTCTCTACCTGGGAATGATTATAATACTGCTTTATTTTCTAAATAATTTAGTTTGAACAAGACTCACTAGCGGATTGAGGGCCAAAGAAACAAGCATACCGATGGTTCCTGCTTCCGGCGAAGATAGTCCCCACATATAAAGAAAAACACAAGTTAAAAGTCCACCAAGACCTGAAGCCACCGCTCCATAAATATTGGCAAACTTGCTATATAGTCCCCATACAAATGGGCCGATAAAAAATGAGCCTACTCCGCCCCAGGAAACTCCAAGAATGCTTACGATGGAATCTGGACGAAACCATGCCAAAACCACCGATAGAAACACAAAAATAGCACTCATGATTCTCATATAACACGTCAGTTTGGCATCACTGGCCGATTTATTAATAAAGCCATTATAAAAATCTTTAACCACGGAAGAGCTGGAAATAAGAACTAGCGCTGCCAGCGTTGACATCGAGGCTGACAAAATAACCAAAAGTAAAATAATAGATAACGAATCTGGCAAGATCCGAAGAAGAAGTTCAGGCATCAAAACATCAAAAAGTGGTTTGCCATCCACTGTAAATGCTTTGGGAGCATTCTCTGGAGTTAAGAAAATTCGGGTGGTTGATCCAATAAAATAAACCGTAACCCCAATAATAAGCGCAAAAAGTGTCGACACAAACATTCCAATATGAATCGCTTTATTATCCTTTATGGCATAAAATTTTTGCACTAACTGTGGCATGGCAAAGGGAGCCGCACTAGTTAAAAATAAAAGTGCAAACAACTGCCAAAATCCTGGGGGACCTACGGTTTTCACCAACCTTGGGTCTATTTTATCCAACGAGAAAACCACCTCATGCAATCCCCCTGCGCCTTTTAGGGTAAACCATATCAAAACAAACACTCCAAAAAGCATAATCATACCAAAGAAAATATCCACCATAGTCATCGCTTTATATCCGCCAAGTGTCATATAAAGCGCAGTGAAAAAACCCATAAAGATCAAAGCGACGATATAAGATGTTTCAAAATTAGTTTCAAACAAGTAGCACAGTCCCATAAAAACGGCAGCGGTGTAAGGTATAAAGAATACAAAAATAACCAGCGAAGAAAATAATCTTAAAAATCTGCTACCATACCTAAGTTCTAGATATTCTGCCATCGTAGACACATTCATCTCTACTGACATCTTTTTGATTTTTGCCCCCAGCAAATACCAAACTAAAAATACACCAACAATTGCATTACCAAGACCTATAAACATTCCTGAAAGTCCAAAGCTCCAGCCAATTTTTCCGGCAAATCCAATAAAAAGTACTGCTGAAAAATAGGCCGTACCGTAGGTAAAAGCACTGGCCCAGGCACCAACATTACCTCCACCGAGAAAAAAGTCCGAAAAACTTTTGGTTTTTTTCATACTAAGTAATCCAAAAACTATAATGGTCAATGCATAAATAACCAAAGCAATGATTTTTAAAGACATAAATTATTTCCTTATAAGATCTGAAAACATTTTTTTAATACTTTCTTCGTTAGCTTTGCAAACTCCTCGCTCGGTAATAAGTCCAGTGATAAGTCTGCTTGGGGTAACATCAAATCCAAAGTTAGCAGCATTGCTATCTTTCGGAGTAATTAAAACTTTTTCAACTTTGTTGCCAAGTTTTCCATAAACGTATTTAACTTCCTCTGCATCTCGCTCCTCGATAGGAATCTGGGCTACACCATCAGTTAAATTCATATCAAAGGTAGATGATGGAAGAGCTACATAAAAAGGAACATTATTATCAAAAGCAGCCAGGGCCTTTAGATATGTTCCAATTTTATTGGCCACGTCTCCAGTGCGCGTAGTTCGATCAGTACCAACAATACACATATCCACCATCTGATGCTGCATAAGGTGACCACCAACATTGTCTGGAATAACCGTATGAGGCACGCCTTCCTGACTTAATTCCCATGCGGTTAAGTTAGCTCCTTGATTTCGTGGTCTAGTTTCATCCACCCAAACGTGAACCTTAATACCTTTTGCATGAGCAAAATAGATAGGTGCTGTGGCCGTTCCCCAGTCTATAAAGGCAAGCCATCCAGCATTACAATGAGTTAAAATATTAACGGTATCTCCATTTTTTCTTTTACTAATTTCTTCAATTATCTTTAGTCCATGTTCACCAATTTTTTTGGAAAATTCCACATCGCCTTCGGCTAACCACTGCGCTCCATCCAATAAGGCTTGGATTTTTTCATCTACGTTTGTCTTCCCTTTTAAAAACTCCAATTGCTTATCTACGGCCCAGGCTAAATTAACCGCGGTAGGCCTTTGGTCCTTGATTTTTTTACTTACTTCTAAAATATAATTATCAAAGTTAGGAGTTTTTTGGGCCTCAATTCCACCGAGATACATCCCGTAACCAGCAGCTACACCAATCAAACCAGCCCCTCTTATCCACATATCCTTGATAGATTTAGCCACATCATCGGAGGTTTTTAATTCAGCCACTACAAATTCGTGAGGTAAATATCTTTGATCAATAACGCAAACAGTTTGTGGATCATTTTCTTTTAGCCAGATAGTTCGATAGTGGTGTCCATTTACCTTCATATAGAGTTCCCTTAATTTATTTTGCTACTCTTTAAAAATAAATCCTTGTACAATATTTTTTACAAAATGAGAAAGGATAATAGATTCATAGTGATATATAAAAAACTGCTTAGTCTCCATGGACCTCAGGGATGGTGGCCTATTGGTGCGACCTATCACAAAAAGAATTATGATATTCCTAAAACGTCTGAAGAATTGTTTGAAATTTGCGTGGGGGCAATCTTAACCCAAAACACCAGTTTTAGAAGCGTTGATTTAGCTTTGAACAATCTGCGAGAGCACAATTTATTAAATCCTAAAAATTTAATGAAGGCATCCGAAAATTTAGTCAAAACTTGCATTAAACCTTCGGGTTATTTCAATCAAAAAACCAAAAAACTACTCATTTTCACCAATTTTTTTTTGCAGCTTAAAAATCGTAAGCCGCTAAGAAGCGAATTGCTTTCTCTTTGGGGAATAGGGCCAGAAACCGCCGACTCCATGCTCTTATATGGTTGGCATGAACCAATATTTGTCATAGATGCCTATACTAAGAGAATATTCACTCATTTGAAACTCATTGATACTGCTTTTAAGTATGAAGAGATCAGAAAAATTTTTGAAAAAAATCTTCCTCTGGATTACATCTTGTTTAACGAATATCACGCCTTAATTGTGGCGCATGCTAAGCAATTTTACTCTAAAAAACCCTACGGAATTGGTTGTCCTGTTGAACTTTACTTCTCTAAAACATCTTGAGTTCCGCCCGAAAGGGCCATTTCACAGATGGAATACAATTCTTGCGGAATAATAGGTTTAACATGCACATAAACATGTTTTAAAGCTATCTGATATTGTTTAACCTTGTCGTAGTGACCGGTAATAATCAGAATGGGAGTCTTTTGATTATGCCCTACCCGTCCTCTCAAAAAGACTACAAATTTACCACCATTCACAATTGGCATCCGATGATCAGTACAAATTAAATCATATTTTTTAGCAGCAGTTTTCTGCAATGCTTCTTCACCGTTTAATGCCCTATCAATGGAACATTCATACTTTACTTCCAAAAGGTCGCAAATAACGTCAAGAATATCTGGATCATCGTCAATAACTAATATATTATACATATAAGTATTGTATTTAAAGATTTAGAACATTTCAACTTAGATTATTTAAGTAATGGAAAAAAAAGAAGTCAAAACTACTTGCGAAGTCTGCAAAGCCTTAGGGGTTGATAGCTATCTTTTAAATGGACCTGAACGCAATAAAATTATGGTCTGTACGTTTTATCGGGTTTTAAAAAACAAGCCCCTTAAAGTTAAATTATGCACATTTCATGATATTGAACTATTCCAACTGGGTGAAAGCAATTTTCTTAAACAAAATATAGAATATGCGCTTGAGCTTCGAGCAAGATTTGGTAAGGAACTATAGAAGTATGGTGCTTTCCAAATTAATTACATCTGACGAATCATTCGAATGGATAAAACAAAATAACGTTCTACTAGATCATTCTGTCAATCTTATCGGTTTTCCATTTGACGGAACAGCTTCCTACAAAAAAGGCACGAGATTTGGTCCTGACTCCATAAGAAATGTGGCCTGTGCACTAGAGAGCTACTCACCTTTTTTTGATAAAGATATTTTGGATGTTAACTGCTTTGATCTAGGCAATTTAGTGGTTGGCAAAAAACAAACCCAATCTGATTATCTAGAAGCCTCGCAAACGCTCAAATCCATTATTGATCAATCTGCCCAGATGACAGATGTAAAATTTGTTATTATGGGTGGTGAGCATTCTATTTCCTATGCGCCTATTTCGGCCATGCTCAAAAGATATTCTAATTTGGTTTTACTGCATCTAGATGCTCATGCCGATTTGCGAGAACACTATGAGGGGAATATTTATTCCCATGCATCTGTGATTAGACGGGTATCAGAAGAATTTGGAAGCAAACACAAACTTATCCAATTTGGTATCAGAAGTGGCACCAAAGAGGAATTTCAACTTATCAAAGAAAAAAAATGGCTCATCAAAAAAACCAACTTGCTTTGTGATACCCTGAAAAAATTACCGGCTAAAACTCCCGTATATCTGACCTTTGATCTGGATTTTTTTGATCCCGGTTTTTTTCCAGGAACTGGAACGCCAGAACCTGGAGGTTATGACTATCAGGTGTTTGAAAAGATCTTATCTATTTTAAAATCAAAAAATTTTGTTGGTGCAGACGTAGTAGAACTTTCACCACCGGCAGATCCAAGCAACATCAGCAGTGTTTTTGCTGCGAAAATTATTCGCGAAATAATACTTTGTCTTGCCTGAAAAGATGAACTGAGTTAAAAGGCCCTATGGATAATATTTTAGATACTCCCAAAGACAAATGGACCACCCAAGACTCAGACGAACTCTATTCAATCAATAGATGGGGACAAGGATATTTTGCGATTAATGACAAAGGCAATTTAACGATCCTTCCTGAAAAATCAACAGAGGGACCAGTTATTGATATTCAGGAAGTCTTGGATGAAATCAAAAGAAAAAAAATTGCCCTGCCTTGTGTGGTTCGATTTCATGATATTTTACGCAGTCAAGTAGTTACCATCAATCGACTTTTCCGCCAGATCATCGAAAGTGCCGGGTACCGAGGTAGATATTTTGGCGTTTACCCCATCAAAGTTAATCAGCTTAGGGAAGTCGTAGAAGAAATCATTGATGCTGGTGGACCATATGACTACGGTCTGGAATCTGGTTCCAAACCTGAACTCATGGCCGCATTGGCCTACAACACCAATCCCAATTCGCTGACGATTGTAAATGGATACAAAGATGCCACTTACCTGCGGCTGGCGCTACTGGGTAACAAAATGGGTAAGAAGGTCATCATTGTTATTGAAAAATTGTCAGAACTACCCACCCTATTATCACTGGCCAATGAAATGCAAATTGAACCAATCATTGGAATTCGCGCCAAGCTTTCTACCAAAGCTACTGGAAAATGGAGTGACTCAAGCGGTGAAAATGCCAAATTTGGTCTAACTGCACCAGAAATATTAAATGCCGTAAAAATACTTAAAGATGCCAAGAAAGAGCATTGTTTAAAACTTTTTCATTTTCACATTGGCAGCCAAATTCCCGATATTCGCTGTATTAAAGATGCCATCAACGAAGGTGCGCGAATCTATACTCAGCTTAACAAATTAAATCTAAAGCTAGAATATTTTGACGTTGGTGGGGGACTTGGAGTTGATTATGATGGAACCAAATCCACTTCAGATTCTTCAGTCAACTACACCACTAGCGATTATATTGAAGATATTGTTTATATTTTAAAACAAATCTGTGATCTGGAAGAGGTTGATCACCCACATATTGTAAGTGAGTCTGGTAGGGCCGCTACTGCTCACCACTCCTGCATTATTGCACCGGTCTTTGATCAAATCAATCCCGGTTATACCAACTATCCTACCGATAAATCAGTCAGTGAGCATATTCTAGTTATGAATATGAGAGATATCCTAGCGGAACTTAGCAACGAAAATGTTCAAGAAACATACAACGACGCTATTCAATTAAAAGATGAGGCAGCCAATGCTTTTAAACTAGGAGTATTGTCCTTAGACGAAAAAGCCAAAGTTGAAACCTTTTATTGGCAGATCATGAACAAAATCGTTCAATTGAAAACCTCTCTGGAATTTATTCCCGAAGAGCTAGGGGATTTGGAAAAAGAAATGGCCTCTCAGTATTTATGCAATTTTAGTGTGTTTCAATCAGTCCCTGATCTGTGGGCCATAAACCAGTTGCTTCCGATCCTTCCCATCCAGCGTTTAAATGAAAAGCCAGAAGTACTTTGTACCATCGCAGATATCACCTGTGATTCAGATGGAAAAATCAAACGATTTATAGGACCAGAGGATGACAACTGCACACTGTCCGTTCATCACTTAAGAGAGAATGAAGAATATTATTTGGGTTTTTTTCTAACCGGTGCCTACCAAGATGTAATGGGAGATATGCATAATCTTTTTGGAGCACTAAACGAAGTGCATATTTTTTGTGACGACGAAGACCCTACCGATTTCTATATTGAAGATCATATTCCAGGAGGAACGGCTTCGGAAGCACTCACCTACATGCAATATAATCCTCAATATTTAAATTTAACTATTAAAAGAAATATCGAAAAACAGGTTCAGCGCGGCAAGATCAGTCCTAAAGAGGGAGTGAATCTGGCTACGTTCTTTTCTGAATGTTTAAACGATTATACCTATCTCAAATAGCTGAGGGATTCTTTTTATCAAGAAAATAAAAATAGATTCCAATCACCACCAGACCACTGGCCTGAATCATACAAATTTTATTAATTTGAATGTAGTCAATCAAATGGCCAAAAAGAAAATATGCAATTGGAAATGTAAAAGTTATCACGGCTTGTAAAATTGCAAAGAAGCGTCCCCGATAAGACTCCAAAACATTCTGCTGAAAATAATCTATGATCTTTACGTTAATGATCCCCAAAAGCAGTCCCATAATCAAAAGCACCGAAGTGAAATAGATTGTATGAATAATAATTCCCGAAGAAAAAAGTAAAAGCCCTTGGACACTTAAGGCATACATTACAATTTTCATAGGATTATTGCTTGAAATATTAATGTACTTTGATAAAAAGCCGCCAATCAACAGGCCCACCCATAATGCTCCCTCTAACACTCCTAGAATGGAGGCGTTTTCGCCAAGTGCATTTTTAGTATAGACCGGCAAAGTGATCAATATCGGATTTAAGAAAAAATTTGCCAACCCAAATCCAATTAATATTTTTTTAATAAGCGGCATTCGACTCAACAGCTCAAAAGTTTTTAAATTTTCGTATGGGCCCTGTGATTCGTTTGCTTTGAGTGATGAAGTGAATTTCACGCCCAATATAAAAAGCACACACAATAAATAGCTAAGGCCATTAAGTGCTGTAACATTAATTACCCCCAATGTTTCAATTAAGACTGCGCCGAGAATGGCCCCTGCAAAATTAGCGAGGGATTGAGTAGAGGTAATAAAGGCTACCGCCATGGTTGAGTCGTCCGGGTGACAAAGTTCCGGGACACTTTTAAATAAAGTCGGATCTATAAAAGCCTGATAAAGAGACAGCAAAAATCCTGCAGTCAGTGCCATAGGAATAGAAAACATCCCCAGATGAATAAGATAAACCACACCTAAAATAGTTATAAAGCCGGATAATTCTGCGTACAAAAATATTTTTTTGGAATTCACTTTCTCAATTATATTGCCGATTTTTTTTACAAACAGCAAAGATGGAAGAGAAGAAATAATTAAAAAGTAAGCCAGTTCACTTCCCTTGCCATTCATGGTAGTTAGCATCCACCACATAATAGCAATTTGATACATTCGTGTTCCGGCTTGGCTTAGTACTTGTCCTAACCAGACCAAGAGAAAATTTTTATTTCTAAATATCAAAGGCATGAGTCAATCTATAATATTTTAAAGGCATGAACAAGATTAGTTTCAGTTTTTTCCTCAAACGGGTATCCCGCAGTTATCACCACATAATCCCCGGCCTTAACCAGATTTTCTTCTTTCGCCCGTTTCACACATTCAGTAATGACTTCATCCAGTTGTTCAAATAATTGGATTTCTACGGAGTACACTCCAAAAAATACAGACATTTTTTTAAGAGTTTTGTTTTGAGCCGAAAAAGCGATTATAGGAATTCCCAGTCTTTGGCAGGATAACAAACTCGCTGATCTACCTGACATGGTAAGGGCAAAC
>Ga0208958_1002202_pt1 | contig 17231 bp, 11 predicted proteins | sample RifOxyB1_FD_184032 | JGI IMG/M metagenome (GOLD analysis project Ga0208958, IMG submission 184032) | Soil microbial communities from Rifle, Colorado - Rifle Oxygen_injection B1 (SPAdes) | ecosystem: Environmental > Terrestrial > Deep subsurface > Rock core/Sediment | place: Rifle, Colorado... | reverse complement strand
CACTACTTGTTTGTCACTTTCTTTTTCAATAGCTTTGGTGACGATTTGTTTAATTCGTTTGGCCTCTACTGCTTCATTAATATAATCTTGCCAAGTGGGCAAGATGTCATTGAACATCATTCTGCCAACTGAGGTAGAAATAATGGCGGTTTGGCCGTTGAGCTCCAGCCTGACTTTAACTTTTTGACGGACATCAATTTTGTCTGATTGATAAGCATGATAAGCCTCATCCGCATTGGCGAAAATACTGTCTAGTTCTGGCAATTTTTCGTCCAGGCTAGTCTGATAGTAAACGCCTAAAGCCATGTCTTTGTTGGGTACGGTGACTGGTTCGCCACTGGCTGGCTTGAGTAAATTATTGGTGGCCATCAACAAATCTTTGGCCTCTTGCTGGGCGGCTTTGGTCAAAGGCACATGAACGGCCATTTGATCGCCGTCGAAGTCAGCGTTATAACCAGAACAAACGCAAGGATGCAATTGAATGGCGCTACCTTCAGTTAAGATGGGATAGAAAGCCTGAATACCTAATTTATGCAAAGTAGGAGCACGGTTTAGGATAACGGGGTGATTTTTGGTCACTTTTTCCAAAATGTCATAAACCACTGGCTCACGGCTTTCCAATAAATGTTTAGCCGTCTTGACGTTAGGGCTAATTCCTTGAGAAATTAACTCACGTAACACGTAAGGCTTAAACATTTCCAAAGCGATGTCTTTAGGTAGACCGCACTCATTAAGTTTTAAATGAGGCCCAACTACGATCACGCTTCTACCGGAGTAGTCAACTCTTTTACCTAAAAGATTTTGTCTAAAACGACCTTGTTTGCCTTTGAGCATTTCCGACAAAGATTTGAGTTGTTTACGAGTTTGTCTTCTGGTTTGTCTGGCTTGAGAACCGTCAATCAAACTATCCACGGCTTCTTGGAGCATTCTTTTTTCATTACGCAAAATGATTTCGGGAGCTCCCAAGTCAATTAAGTGTTTGAGACGATTGTTACGATTGATGACTCGACGATAAAGATCATTTAAGTCGGAAGTAGCAAATCTACCACCGGATAATTGCACCATTGGTCTTAAATCTGGAGGGATGACGGGCAAGACAGAAATGAAAGTCCAGCTAGGATCGATACCAGCTTTTCTGAAACCTTCAATAGCGCGTAAGCGCTTAATCGCTTTGAGGCGTTTCAAGCCTTTGCTTTCAGCCATTTCTTTACGCAATTTGACCACTAATTTTTCCAAATCTAGATCTTTCACCAATTCCATGGCACTTTCCGCACCCATGCCGACTCGGACATGATCGACGGCACTGTATTCATCAAGCTTCAGATATTCATCTTCAGATAAAATACTGCCTTTTTTAATTTTCTTCACCATGGTTTTAATGGTTTTATAAATTTCAGCAGTTTGCTCTAGACTTTCTAGCAAAGTTTCTTTGGTGGTAGTGATTTGTTGTTTGGCTTTAAGTTCGAGTTCGGCCAATTTTAACTCCAAAGTTTCTTTGCTTTTAACTTTTTCCTTGAGGCTTTTTTGATCAATTACTAATTGCTTTTTGAGTTCTTCGATGGCGGTTTTACTTTCAGCCTTTAATTCATCTTGAGCGATGACGGAGCTTTGTTCTAATTGATCTAAGACGGTGGCTTTTTCTTCATTATTTACTTCCAAAACTACATATTTAGAGTAATAAATGATGGCGTTCAAATTACGAGGCGAAATATCTAAAAGTAAAGATAGTTTAGAAGGAGCGCCTTTAAAATACCAGATGTGAGCGGCGGGGGCGGCCAGGGAAATATGACCCATTCGCTCTCTTCTCACTTGAGCTTGAGTCACTTCTACTCCGCATTTATCACAGATAATACCTTTATATCTAATGCGCTTATATTTACCACAGTAACATTCATAGTCTTTAGTAGGCCCAAAAATTTTCTCATCAAAGAGACCATCTTTTTCGGCTTTCAAAGAACGATAGTTAATAGTTTCTGGTTTTTTTACTTCACCATGAGACCAAGATTTGATGATTTCAGGAGAAGCAATCTTAACTTGTAGGGCGGTAAAATCTATAATATGTTTCATAAGGCCTCCGGAGTTTCTACTTTCACTTCTTCTTTTTTAATTTCGTCATCTTCTACTTCTAGGGCTTCATGAGGAATGACATCAATACCCAGAGAATTGAGCTCGCGCATCAAAACGCGGAAAGACTCGGGTACAGTCGGCTCAGGAATCTCTTCGTCCTTCACCATGGCCTCGAAAGCTTTAGCTCTACCCTTAACATCGTCTGACTTGATAGTCAGCATTTCTTGCAGGGTATGAGCGGCACGATGAGCCTCTAGAGCCCAGACCTCCATTTCTCCCAAGCGCTGTCCGCCCATTTGGGCTTTACCGCCGAGAGGCTGTTGAGTGACCAAAGAGTAAGGGCCAGTGGAGCGAGCATGAACTTTGTCTTCCACCATATGCACCAATTTCAAAATGTAAGCTACTCCTACCACTGAGGCTTCTTTAAGTTTTTCTCCGGTACGACCATCAACTAAAGTAACTTTGCCGGAGCTAGGAATACCAGCTTTTTCTAATTCACCCCAAATCTTTTCTTCATCAATTTTTTCAAAAGCGGGAATAGCTACTTGGTAGCCCAGCTTTTTAGCCGCCCAACCCAAATGAGCTTCTAGCAATTGGCCCATGTTCATCCGAGCTAAAACTGACAATGGTGAAATCACAATATCAACAGCCGTACCATCCTCTAAATGAGGCATGTCGGCTTGAGGCACGATCTTGGAAATAACGCCTTTATTGCCGTGTCTACCAGCCAACTTATCACCAACGGTGATTTTTCTGGTTTGGGCCACTTTAATAATGACTTCTTTCAAAGTACCGGGATCTAATTCATCACCCAATTCTCGGTCTAAAATCTGCACGTCGATGACAGTACCGCCTTCACCATGAGGCATACGCAGTGAGGTATCGCGCACTTCTTTAGATTTTTCACCAAAAATAGCGCGAAGTAATCTTTCTTCAGGAGTTAATTCGGTTTCGCCTTTAGGAGCGACTTTGCCTACTAAAATATCGCCGCCTTTAACTTGGCTACCAATGCGAACAATACCATCTACACCTAAATTAGACAAAAAGATTTCCGCGACATTAGGAATGTCATTGGTTAACTCTTCAGAGCCCAATTTAGTATCCATCACTTGAGCGCGATGTTCGCTAATATGAACCGAAGTTAGTAGATCTTCATGGACTAATTTATCAGAAATGACAATGGCATCTTCGTAACCTAAGCCATCATAGGCGGTGTAGGCAATAAGTAAATTGGTACCTAGAGCCAAATCGCCTTGGTCTGAGGAAGGCCCATCAATTAGCACGTCGCCAGCTTTAATTTTTTGTCCAACTTTAACAATGGCTTTTTGATTGTAAGAAGTGCTTTGCGCAGTCCTGACAAACTTTTTCACCAAGTAAGTTTCATTTTCGCCCTCAATTTCAATATTTATTTCTGAAGCTTTATCTAAAGCGGCTTGCTTTTGGGCTTTTTTCAATTCTCCCTTATCTAGTTTAATTACCACTTTTTGGCTATCCACATAGCTAACTTCGCCTGAATGTCTAGCGCAAACTGTATGTTTGACGGAAGCGGCCACGTCACCTTCCATACCGGTACCCACAATAGGTGCTTGAGCTTTGATCAAAGGCACAGCCTGACATTGCATATGAGTACCCATCAGAGCCCGGTTGGCTTCATCGTGAGCGATAAAAGGAATTAAAGAAGCGGAAGTACCAATCACTTGTCTAGGTACCACGTCAATATATTCTACTTCTGCCACATCACCTTCAATAAATTCATTCATGTAACGCAAAGGTACCCAAGAATCAGTAATTTTATTACCTTTGATGTTGACGCCAGCGTGAGTGATCTTATGATCTTCTTCTTCATCGGCGGCTAAATAAACAATTTCGTCACTAATAATGGCTTGGCCATCTTTATGGTTGACTCGGAAATAAGGAGCTTCTAAAAAGCCGAACTTGTTCACTTTAGTGTACAAAGATAGATAAGTGACTAAACCAATGTTAGGACCTTCAGGCGAACGCACCGCATCGATTCTGCTGTACTGAGAAGCGTTAATATCGCGCATAGAGAAGCTAGCTCTCTCTCTGGTGACACCACCTGAGCCCATCACTGACAACCTTCTTAAATTGTCAATTTCAGCCAAAGGATTAGTTTGATCCAAAATAGTAGACAATCTATTTCTTCTGAAAAATTCATTGATAGTAGCAATTAAAGGTCTGGCGTTAACCAAAGCGGCTGGAGTTAAGACCTCGTCAGTTTTGGTCAAAGACATTTTTTCGCGGATTGATCTCTCTAAACGAATTAAACCGACGCGGAAAGCGTTAATTTGAATCAATTCCCCTACTCGGCGCACGCGACGATTGGACAAATGATCAATATCATCTACTTTGCCATTACCATTTTGTAAATTAATTAAATATTTAACGGCGGCAATAATATCTTGAGGAGTTAAAACAGTTTTATCTTCTGGAGCTTTAATCCCCAAACGGCGATTGAGCTTGTATCTACCTACAGGAGTGAGATCGTATCTTCTTTCATCAAAAAACAATTGGCGAGTATATTCGCGAGCATTATCTAGCAAAGCTGGCTCGCCTGGTCTCATTTTTTCATAAATTTCAATGTAAGCATCATTTTGGCTAGCGGTAGGATCTTTTTCCAAAGTGTTTTTAAGTAATTCCAACTTATCTTCTTTGGCAATATCAGCAAATTCTTTTAAGATGGCTTCGTTGTCATCTAAACCAATAGCCCTGAGTAACACGGTGACTGGCATTTTGCGGCGACGGTCGATCTTGGCTGTCAGCACATCTTTACGAGATACAGACACTTCTAGCCAAGAGCCACGTTGAGGTCTTAATTCTGCTTGATAAAGAGTGCGGCCACTAATTTCATCATTGGTACCAGAAAAGAAGACGCCTGGGCTTCTCACTAATTGAGTGACCACAGCTCTTTCAATACCGTTAATAATAAAAGTACCGGTAGGAGTCATCTTGGGAATATCGCCCAAAAACACTTCTTGCGTACTTTCTTCACCGGTTTTTTTGTTATGAAGAGTGGCTTCTACGTAGAGGGGCATCTCGTAGTTAGTCATTTTGCTTTTGGCTTGAGCAATGCTGTACTTAGGTTCGCCAAAGCGATAAGCGCCAAATTTAATAGACCAATTTTTACCAGTAAAGTCTTCGATGCCTTTTTGCCCGCAAACTTCGTCTAAAGATTGGCGAATACCGTTTTCTAGGAAATCCTGATAAGCATCAATTTGTAAACCGACTAAATTTAGCTGGGGGAGTTTCTTGTAATCTTTACCCCAATTTTGGCGCTGATTTTTTATCATGAGAACTCCTTTTTTCTTTGACAAAACAACAAGTCCCCGCTTCATCAGCCGGGGTTGGTTTTTCATTAAGAATTAATTAGATTGCTTTTTTAATAATGCCACCATAAAAAGCCTTACAGAGAATGCCGATCATCATAGCAAATGTTTGCTCTTATTGCAAGTATTTGTTTATATTGCTTAAATGAGTCTCATAATCTCTGGCGTAGTAAATTTTTCCACTCGAGTCATGTAAGTAATAAAGGTAACTGTGAGTGGCGGGGTTGAGGGCGGCTTTGAGGGCATCTAGGCCAGGATTGCAAATAGGGCTGGGCGGCAAACCCGGATTTAAATAACTATTGTAGGGAGATTTAAGCTCTTTATCGGTGGCCAAAGGTGGAGACCACCAGCTTTTCTCATTTTTGTTAAAACCTTTGAGATATTGCAGAGTCGCATCTGCCTGGAGAGGCATGCCGATTTTGAGTCTGTTATTTAAAACTCCGGCAATTTGTCTCATTTCTTCGTAGCCCTTGCCCTCTCTTTCGATAATAGAAGCTAAAATTAAATCTGCTTCTTCCCAAGATAGATCTTTAGTTTTTTGGGTAAAAGTATTAGTCAATAAATTAAAAAAAGCTTCAGCCGTGATTTCCTTGGGCAATAAATAAGTATCGGGGAAAAGTTGACCTTCGTAATCTTTACTCAAACTTAAAAACTCCAATTGGTCAAAAGCGGTGAATTCTTGGCGGCTTAAACTTTCCGCAATTTCCTCTCTTCTCCAGCCTTCGGGGATAGTGACCCAAGAATCTTCACTACCTTTACCTAGTTCTTCAATGATTTGTCCTAAATTCATCTGGGGTGAGAGTAAAAAGGAGCCAGCTTGGATCTTGTTTTCGGCGGCGCTGATTTTGATGAAAATTTTGAAAAATAAACTGCTTTTAATCAATTTTTGCTCCTGGAGGCGATCGCCGATCTGGCTAATGCTTTGACCCTTGGGGATGGCGAAGCGGCTTTCTTCAGCTTCTTTTTGATTTACTGGAGAAAATAAGTAAGCGAGATATAGGCAAAGAATGGTGAATAAGATGAAAAATATGAGGAAAAAACTTGATCCAAAGCGATAAAAGTTAATTTTTGAGGGCATAAAGAAAATATTTTACGCTGTAAAAATTAAGTGTAGCACAAAAAGTGGTCAGGAGGCAAATTAGCTGATGTTTTCATCTAGCCACTCCTGCAAGAAGTGGGCGGCGGCGAAGTGATCTATAGGGAGCTGCCGCCGTGATTGTTTCATAGAACTATTTAATAATTTTTCGTGCGTAATTTGTGAGCTGTAGCTTTCGTCGTAAAAAATTACCGGCAAATCAATTTGTTTTTTCAATTCTAGAGCAAAATTTTTAGTCTCCTCCGCCATCTCTCTATCTGAAATCCCCAGCAAAATCCGCTCAATCTCGTATTCATTAATTACTTTTTTTAAGTTGGCAAAAAGCTGAGCATTATTTTCTAAAATTTTGAGTGGCTCGGCCAGATACAAAACTGAATAGGCTAAACCAATTCTTTTACGGCCGTAGTCGATAGCTAAAATGTTGGTCATATTCTTAAAATTACCCCCTTCCGTGCAATGTTCTTGCAATCTTTCTCCTTCATCATATCTGGTAATGGGCCGGGTGCCGGTTGCCATCTCGGGCTTGCGATCCTGAAGATGCGGGTTCGACTCACGTCCGGTCCACATTTGACAGATAGGCTGTTTTTGCGATATAATCTGCTTATCGCAAGTCCGAGAAAGTGCTTAGCACATCTTAGGTGAAAAAATCTCCTTTAGGGAGATTTTTTTGTAGTTTATTTAACTAGCCTAAAATACTTTCTTTTTCCCACTTTAATAATCTTCCCAGCCAGATTTTCTATGGTTTGCTGAGAATCAGTAATTTTTTCATCATTTAGGCTCACCGCTCCTTGTTCGATTAAGCGTCGTAAATTAGTTTTACTTTCTTGAGGCAAACAAGCACTGGCTAAAGATAAAAGAGTAGCTGTAGATTCGGCAAACTTAACTTCTGGAATATCAGCTGGGATTTCTTGATCCTGAATAGTTTTTTGAAAATGCTCCGCTGCTTGCTGGGCTTGATTTTCATCATGCAACCAGCTAGTAATCTCTAAAGCTAAGTGCTTTTTAAACTGCATCGGATTTTCCCCCGCCGCGATGGCTTGCTTCATGCGATTAATTTCCTCGTCACTCAAATCAGTTAAAATTTCAAAATAAGTGATAATTTCTTCGTCAGCCACCCGCATCAATTTGCCATACATATTGATCGGATCTTCGGTTAAAGCAATAAAATTCCCATAAGACTTACTCATCTTACGGCCATCAGTGCCATTGATAATGGGTGTGGTTAAAACAAATTTATCTTTGTTTTTGTAAATTTTAAGCAAAGTGCGCCCCATCATCATGTTAAATAATTGATCTGAACCACCAATCTCTAAATCTACCTCCAAATGCACACTATCGTAGCCTTGTAATAAAGGATAAATAATCTCGTGGCCATGGATGGGTAAATTATTCTTTAGCCGATCTTGGAACATATCGCGTTCCAAGAGTTGTTGAATAGTGGTCTTAGCTAGTAATTTAACTAAATCTACATAAGATAATTTATCTAACCAATCGCCATTGCGGACAATTTTAATTTTAGAAAAATCTAAAACTTTACTGGCTTGCTCCTGCCAACTTTTGAAATTAGCCTCGATTACGGCGTCAGTTAGCTCTGGCCGAGTGCTATCTTTGCTTGTCGGGTCACCGATGCGCACGGTACCGTTACCAATCAGGAGCATCACTTCATGACCTAAGTCAGCGAATTGTTGCAGTTTGCGTAAGACCACTGCATGGCCAAGAGTTAATAAATTACCAGTCGGGTCGATGCCCAAATAAACTCTAATTTTTCTTTTGGCCATTAAATCTGCCAGACCTTTTTTGTCTGGTAAGACTTGTTCCACGCCACGAGATAATAAAAAATCAAGGTTAGACATGATCTTATTGTACAACGAAAATTGAAAATTATTTTTGAGGACTTGTGGGAGTTGTTTTTAACTTTTTATTTAACTCAATTTCCTTATCTAACAGTTTCCAACCTTTTCTATTGAAGGTATACGTCAGAGGAACACTCACTGCCCATAAAAACACTACCATGGGATTTTGTTCTGCAAATTGTTCTGCGTAGTTGAGTATATCGTAGATTACTGGCATTTCGTCTGCATTTTAGCAAAATTTCACCTACTCGTCAAGCTTTTAATTTCCGCAAATAATTTAGTTCTGCCAAAAATTAACCAGGCCAAAAGGTAAATCGATCCCGTCGCTATCATACCTAGGAGCAAATAAAAAATATCTCGCGACCAAAGGTTAATTCCCATCACTCCCCCTGCCACCATCAGCAAAGTGAACAGTAACTGTCGCCAAATTTGTTCCCAGACTCTGAGCCTAATAATTTTTTTCACTAAATAGACGGGAAAAACCGAAGTCAAGGCAATCAGCAATGAAGCGATAGCCACACCATTAAAACCCCAGTATTTGATTGCTAGCGGAGTAATGACCCAAGTCAAAACCGTCCACATACTCATCAATTTTAAAGTTTTATTGATTTGCCCTAGAGCATTTAAAGTATTTACCAATGGTGAAGATAAGGCCGCCAAAGCAATACTCACACTCAAACAAATGAAAGTGAACACCGCCGGCTCCCATTTACCATATTTACCAATCACTTGGGTTAAGGGGTAAATAAAAATACTCATCCCCGCCACCAAAGGAAAAATAGCCAAAGTGATAAAAAATAAAGATTTTTCAATGGCTTTGGCTAAGGCTTCTTTATGTTGTTGAAGCCGAGAAAAAGTGGGAAAGGTAATAGCCATCACATTATTAACTGTTAAATTATAAGGATACATCGACCAAGTTTTAGCCCAAGAAATATAGCCATATTGGGCGGGAGTTACCCAGCGAATTAAAATAATAAAAAACAAATTATCTTTGATCCGAGCTAGTAAATCGTTAATTTGAAATTTGGCGCCAAAGTGAAATAAATTTTTGAAAGCTTGGTAGTCAAAACTAAGACCGATGGGCCAGGGTTTAATCAGCCACATAGTAGCCGTGCCCACTAGACTGCGAAAAAGAATGGCGTAAGCGTAAGCCATCACCCCCACCCCTTTAATAGCCAAGAAGATGAGAATGACATTAAAAACAATTTGCTCCAAAATTTGCGGGATGACCAGTTTAGAAAAATCTAAATTACGTTCCAGTTTGATCGAAGAAATGGTTTTAAGTGATGCTAACGGGAAAGAAATACCTAGAGCCAATAAGATCCAATTGCCGGCTGGACCCACTGTATTTTCTACCAGGCCGGTATAGGCAATCACTATCGTGCTGGCAAAAATCAGCCAAGCTAAAATTTGTTGAATGGTAAAGGCTGTCCGGTAGTCCGTGAGCGAGGGTCGCTCTTTTTTTTGGATCAAGCTGGCGGCTAGACCGATATCGGAAAAGAAAATAAGTAGGCCAATAAATTGCAAAACGTAGCCGTAAACAGCAAAATCTTCAGGAGAAAAATACCAACTTAAAACTAAGCTAGCGGCTAAGCCAATGATATTTAAAAAAATGGTGCGCAAAAAATAACTGGCGGCGCCGGAAACAGATTTCTTTTTTAAGGCTGACAAATCTAACTCATTTTGGGAGAGTTCTTCTAATTCGTCGATGGTATCTACAGAGGTGTCGGTGAGCATAGGGTCATTCTAATTTATTTAGTCGCACGATATATCGTGCGACTAGAATTATCAGAGCAATTGTGCTGATCATATCAGCTACTTGTCTAATTGGCGTCCTAGCAAAATAAATTCCCACTGTGTGTTCCCCCGCTGGAATTGAGGCTGACAGTAAACCAGTTTTCTCACTCGCCTGGCTACCAATTCTTTTCCCATCGATTTCTACCTGCCAACCCGGAAAGTAAGCCACCGGAAATTCTATTATTTGCTCTTCGTTTAAATTAAATTTATACAATTTCTGTTGGGTTTTATTGATTAAAATTTCCGTATGTTCGGGAAAAACAAAATCACGGTGTAAAGTTTTCAATTTCTCTCCATCCAGATCCATTTGGATTGGTACATAGTCACGCAAGACATCACTCATGCCATAGCGAATTTTTTCAACATCAGCATAATACAAGCTGGCCATGTCCCGAGAAAATTTTTCCGGACGAAAATAGGCAAAATTACCCAAAATTAAAACTAAGAAAATGGCCCAAATATAAACAAGTTTAAACATTTTTTTCTTGATTAAAATTAAAGGGTAAGCTACTAGCAATCCCAAGAAAATTAAGCCTACGCTAATAAAGCGCCACGGGAATTGGATAAAATTTAATAGGGGCAAACTGTCCCAGAGCCACTTGGATTTCATGATGGAGAAAAATAGACTGGAAACAAATAAAAACAGTATTAACAAAAATTTACCAACCTGCTTAGCCTCACTTATCTGGAATTTTTGCCTTCGCAAAACACTCCAGATGTTCTCTCCAATAATTGGAGAGAATGCCATTAGAGTAATTAACAACCCTAGTAACTGTCCCCAACCTAGGAAAAAAGAAATTTCATCATTGGGTCCCCAGGCACTACCACCATAGCCCCAATGGGGTAAGAAGAATTGCCGAATGTATAAAAAGTGATGCGAATAATAAAAATATCCAGATAAGATAGTATCGATTTGGGTGAAATTTTTTTCTAAAAAAGCCGGTAACAGATAAAAACTGCTCAAACCGATGGCGAGCACATAAGCGGTGATCGCTTTTTTTAGCCGCACGACATGTCGTGCGGCTAAAAATATAACTACCAATAAACTAAATGGTAAAAACATCAAAGTACTCAAATTATGTGACAACAGCAAAACTACCAAACTCAAAGTCAAAGCCAAATAATTTTTTTTGAGCAAAAAATATAAAATCCAGGGCATGGCCATGATGCCCCAAGCTTCCCCCAAAGCACCCCTGATAAATAAATTGACTGCCCGATAAGGCGCGAGGGTGATGGCGGCACTGGTAATGAGGCCAGCTAGCTTATTATTTTTAAAAAATTCTTTGCCTAGTAAATAAGCTCCGATGAGAGTACCTAAGTTAGCGATCAAAAATAAAAATTTAGTTGACCAAATTAGATTAAAACCTAAAAAATAAAACAGGCTACCCACGTAATAAGGTAAGGGACCATAAAATTCAAACAGTGGCATGCCTAGACCAAAGCCCAGATCTTTGCTCCAGCGCACGGGAAAATGACCATCAGCCAAGGCTTGTTGCATTTCCACGATCCGCACTCCATGTACATAATCGTGAGTTCTGAAAAAAGAAAAATTAAGTAAAGACCAAGAAGAAGCTAAAAAAATTAAACACAACAAGTTAAAAACTAAATATTTTTGTCCTAATAATTTTATTTTTTTCCCAAACATAGAATCATTGTATTATTTCCAAGCTTTAAGAGCAAAGTAAATTTGCTTGGCCCAATTACTACTCACCATGAGCCCAGTCCAATTGGGGTAAAACAAGATAAAATTCAAGGCGATCACTAGTAAGACAGGCCAGATTAATTTAGGAAACTTATTAAGCCAATAGGCCAAGATGATACAAAGCAAAGGCACGGCTGGAGTGTAGTGATAGAAAAACATGATGCGGGGGGAGAATTGCCACAAAATCCAAACTGAGAAATAACTTACCAATAAGAATGCCTCACCTTTCAAGTTTCGTGACCACTTCACTTGAATTCCTCTCCACTTAGTGGAGAGGACGCCTAGTGATTGCCAAAGCAATCCGAGGCAGGTGAGGCCGACTGTTAAATCTCCGGCCCAAAACAAAGTTGTATTGCCTTGAGCATAAATATTGGCGATTTGTTCTGGTGCGTATTTAACATAAAACCAAACTGGTCGTAAATTTAAAAACCATTGGCCAGGGCGAGATTGATAGGAGTGAGTGGCCTCTAGATGAGTTTGATACCACCAAATCTGCCGATGAAGCATGGCAAAATGGGAAATATAGCCTTCCCACTGCCATGGCCCCAGCTTAACTTTTTCGAAATAACAAGTATTAGTGATGTTTGCTTTTTGCAAGCAGATGAGGGATTTACCTTGGGCAAACATTTGCGCATAACTAGAGATATAAACAATGGGTGGCACGAGCAAAAAAATAAGTATATTAAAAATATTTTTTTTAGAAAAACTCAAAATTTCGGTTAATAAGATGGGAATTAGTACAAACACTCCTGACCACTTGCTAGACATGGCTAAACCAGCCGCGAAGGCAGTCATGAGCAGTAGTTTGCCCGACGTTTTTTTTCTAAATTTTAAATAAAAAACTAAAGTTAACAAAATAAAAAAAGTCACATGAATATCATTCATGGCAATGCGTGATTGGGTGAGTAGTAAACCATCTAAAGATGCTAATAAAGCCGCCAGTAAGCTTAAATTTTTATTTTTAAATAATAAATGGGCTAATTTGTAAACCAAAATAATTACTCCCACTCCAAACAAAACACTAGAAATTCTCCACGCGAAAGAATTGACACCAAAAACTCTGATCGCAATAGCCTGACTGTATTTAGCTAGAGGTGGATGCAACCAATCGATGGCGGTATTTGGCTCGGTGGGAGGATGCCACCATTCAAAAGCGCGCGGATCGTTGAGAGCCATCAATTTAGCAGTAGGGACGTGGTAGACTTCATCGAAAATATAGTTTTCGGGTACATTAAGCTGATAAAGGCGACTAAAAAAAGCGAAAGCCAAAATGCCAACTAGTAGAAGAAAATGATATTTAGCCCAAAATTTCTTCATAAACTTTGATAGTTTCCGCACTAGTTTTGGCCCAAGAGAATTTTTGGCTCCAAGCGAAGGCTTGCTTGATCCAGTCGGCTCTTTTAGTTTTAGACCAAGCTAATACTTCGTTGATTTTTTCCCCGAAAGCCTCAGCTTTTTCTTCATGGGCGTACAGCACGGCCTCTCCCCCCACTTCGATTAAAGACGAATTATGGGCAGAAATTACTGGTGTTTTACACTGCATAGCTTCCAAAAGCGGTAAGCCAAAACCCTCATAAAAACTAGGCTGTACATAACAGAGAGCTCCCGAATAAATAGCGGCTAAATCATTGACACTATTTACTTCAGTTAAAAATTTGACGCGCTTCTCTACTCCGGTCAAAGCAATTTGAGTGACGATCCACTGCCATTCCGGTATTTCTTGAGGGCGAAAATTTTTCCCGACGCAGAGCAATTTGATATTTTCTGGTAAAAAACGCAAAGTCTTAATGAGCTGGGGAATGTTTTTATTATAATTAATATCGCCCACGTACAAAATATAATTGACTGGTAATTTAAATTGGCGGCGGGCGCGACTAATCTCTTTTTCACTTGCTGCTGGCAACTCTTGATTGGCGGCTAAATAAATGACGTGGATTTTTTTCTCATCAATACTTAAATAATTGATAATATCTTTTTTACTGGATAGTGAATCGGTAATGACGGCATCAATTTTTGACAGGGCAAATTTTTGTTTAAAAAACTTTAAGCCGCCTTTTAAGCCTGGAGGATATTTATCTGGATAGATCAAGGGAATGACGTCGTGAATAGTGACTACAGTTTTGGGAGCTGGGTGTTTGAGAGGCAAAGTAGAAAAAAATAAATCAAAATAAGGATAATGGACTAGATCGGGTTTAAAATCAGCGGGAATTTCTTGGGTAGATTTTTGTAAATTAATCTTTTTATTTTTAGCTAATTCTTGGGAAAGTAAATTGGTGTAAGTACCAATCCCGCGGTGGGCGTGGCCAGTACCTAAAGGGCTAGTATCAATTAATAAGTTAATTGTTTTTGACATAAAGTTCCCATAATTTGAGGTAAGAAATAGTCCAATATAGCCCACTCATTAAAGCAAAAACAAAACCGGGCAGACCATCATAAAAACCTTTGTGACGGAAATATAAAGAGCCGAAAGTTAATAAGGGTTTAGCGAATAAATAGTAAATAGAGTTACTTAAATTAATTTTGATCCGTTGTTCTTTGAGCTGAGTAGCTTTGAGTGAAGTGTAGGCATTAAATTTACGCAAATAATCACTAAATTCGGGGTTGGAATAATGCAATAAATGCCCTTCGGCCGTGCCCACTTCTCCATCGACTTGCATTTGCTCATGCACATCTTTTTGCGGTAAGCGCGCGTAACCGTTGATATACAATCTGATAACCGGGTCTGGGTATTGGCCACCTTTAGTTAAAAATTTGCCTAAAAATAAATTTTTGCGTTTGAGGTACCAGGCTTTAGTAGCAGCGCGATTAATCGCGCTGCTACTGATTTGTTTGATAAATTTTTTCAATTTTTCATCCACCACCTCATCCGCGTCCAGCTGCAACACCAAGTCGCCTTTAGCCGCATCCATAGCCAATTGTTTATTAATGTGAAAATTAGCTTTATTAGTAGTTTTGATAATTTTAGCGCCAAATTTTTTAGCGATTTCTACTGTCTCGTCAGTTGATTCGCCATCGGCAATAATAATTTCATCAGCTAAATCCTTAATTGCTTTGAGGCAAGTAGCTAAATTTTTGGCCTCATTGTGAGTGGCTAAAACTACTGAAATCATAATTCTTGTCTTTCCCAATGATTACCCATCCATTGTAACAAAATTTTCTCGTCTTGCGACCGGTCTTCGGGGTGAAAAATAAAATGATAATGAGTAAAAGCTTCGCCGTATTTAAAGCCAATTTTGTCAGGTAATTGTTTTTTGATGCTGGGTAAGAATTTGTCGGCGGGAGTTTGTAAATACCAAGCCGCCAAAATATATTGATAGCTAGAAGGGTCAATCACAGCAATTTTAGTGTCGGGGAACTTTTGGTCAGTATCTTGAATAATTTCAGCAAAGCCGGGATAAAATACTTCGGGTAGTTGTTGAGGATAGTCGAGAAAATATTTTTTTAGATAAAAAATAGATTCGAGAGTAAGGATGAAAATAAAAATTAAATACAACCTCACCCCTAAATCCCCTCTCCTGTTAATAGGAGAGGGGAAAATTAAAGGGGAGAGGTTTTTCAGTCCCACTACTGCCGAATAACTTAAACAATAAAAAAACAGCAAGCTCCTAGTGGCATGAGGCGCATCGACGGTAATGACTGCTGGCAGTAAAGAAATAAATAGTAAATAAAGCCAAAATAAATTTTTTCTCCTATAAATACTAACGATAATTCCCAGTAGAGCTAAAAAGTAAATTACAAAATAAAGATGGCCGCTGTTGGGCAAATTGTGCCACGGGTGAGTGCCGCCTTTAAGCAACAAAAATTGGGGTGAAAAAGAACACAGATAATTTTTAGTAATTATTTGTGCGTAAAACAGATATTTATTACCTAAAACTTTTTGCCAAATTTTATTATCAAAACTCTCGTAATAATCAACTTGTTGTTTCCACACTGTTTCATCAGAAAAAATAGTGATGCCAGCTTTTTGTTTGCTAACACTGGCCAATTGCCACCAACTAAGAATAAAAACTATGAATAAAACCAAGATGCTGGGTAGGTGTCGCTGTTTTTTATTAAAAAATAATCCTCCCATAATAAAAGGTAGTAATAGGAGAGCGGTATTGTAAAAAAGAATCGATAAAATAATGCTTAATAGCGACCACAAATATTTTTTATGTTCCCAGCAGTACAAAAATAAAACTAAAAAAAATAAAGCTATGTTAGCTTCAAAGGCCATGCGTGAGTAAAAAAGAAAAACTGGGGTGATGGCGATTAAAAAAGCCAACAGCGGCCCGGCTAAAAAATAAGATAAAGCGACTAAAGCTACACCAGCGATGGCGGAAGGTAGACGAACTACTAAGTCATTGTTAGGCAAAAATTTAAACAGCAAAGCTAAAGTGTAAGGATAGCCGGGTAATTTATAGTCGCCAAAAGATTCTAAAGTGAGGGGCCAACTTTTGCCGAATTCATCTTTACCAGATTGGCTGAGGAGCAGGCCATTGTAAGCTAAAGCCGCTTCGTCGCGATTGAGAATGCTGGGCAATTTATCTAAACGATAAACTCTTAAAACCAGAGCTAAAGCGATAATAAAAACTAAAACTATTTTATTTTTCATAATAGACTACCCACCACCGTTCCACTCCATCGCCAGTGCTGATTTTTTTTATTTCTTTTGGCTGTAGAGCAAATTGAGCGATTTTTTCTTTAGCTTTTGGCGCTTCACTAATTACTAGAATATCATGGTCTAAAGAGGCAATTTTTTCCCAATCAAAATGCTCGAAAACTATATTGCCTAAAGACTGCATTTTGAAATCTCGTTTGGGGGTAGCTTGAATTTCCTGGGGAGTAAAATCGCCAAAAGCCAGTAGCCATAAATACCAACGATCTTCCGGTGCCTCCGCCCACACAGTAGTTACCCGGTGACGATAAGCACTGACTAATTGAGCCATTTCTTTGTAGCCATCTTGCCAATCGTAAGCAGACTGTTTTGGATAATGAATGAAGTAGTGGTTGAGGAAAGAAATTAGATTGATAGAAAGTAGAATATAGAATATAAGCATCACTAATTTTAAATTCTTAATTTTCAATTTTAAAAAACCAAACAGACCAAAAGCAATAATAATAGCTAGTGGCAAAAGAGCATTGATAGAACGCAGGGCGTGAGGCGTAGTTTCTGGTACTGAGGCAGGGAGTAAAGCTATCATCCACCAAACGAAGAGAAACAATAAAACTTTTTTATTTTCTTTAAATAATTGATAAAGCCCGCAGAAAAATATTGGTAAAAAGAAAAGCAAAAATAGGCCATGCTGGCCAGTGCCGTGCCGTAAATTGGGGTCGCCAGTGACAAATAAAAATCTTAAATCTAGATGATCGGCATAATTTTTAGCCAGAGA
>Ga0208958_1002201_pt1 | contig 17231 bp, 11 predicted proteins | sample RifOxyB1_FD_184032 | JGI IMG/M metagenome (GOLD analysis project Ga0208958, IMG submission 184032) | Soil microbial communities from Rifle, Colorado - Rifle Oxygen_injection B1 (SPAdes) | ecosystem: Environmental > Terrestrial > Deep subsurface > Rock core/Sediment | place: Rifle, Colorado... | reverse complement strand
TCGCTCTGGACCCCGAACATTTCCGACAGGGCCTCCCACGGCGACTTCTGCTTGGGGAAATGTTTGAAGCGGACCGACTCGCCGGCCGGAATCTTGGCCAGGGCCTTGGCCTTGGCCACCGCCTCGGTCAGGCCGCCCAGCTGATCGACCAAGCCCAGAGGCAGGGCCTGGGCCCCGGTCCAGACCCTGCCCTTGGCGATCTCGCGCACCCGCGCCGGCTCCAGCTTGCGGCCCGTGGCCACCCGGGTGATGAAGTCGTCGTAGATCCGGTCCATCGAGGCGGCGAAGGCGGCGCGCTGCTGCGGGGTGAAGCTCTGGGTCGGGGAGAAGGCGTCGGCGTAGGGGCCGCCCACCGTCAGTTCGCGCATGTCCACGCCGAACCGGCCCAGGGCGTCAGCGACCACGAACTTGCCGCCGAACACGCCGATGGATCCGGTCAGGGTCGAGGGCTGGGCCACGATCCAGTCGGCTTCGGAGCTGATCCAGTAGCCGCCCGAGGCGGCGTAGGCGCCCATGGACACCACCACCGGCTTCCCGGCGGCCTTGGCGGCCCTGACGGCGGCCAGAATCTGTTCCGAGGCTTCGGGCGATCCGCCCGGCGAGGAGACGCGGAAGACAATGGCCTTCACGCTCTTGTCCTCGATGGCGTCGTAGATGGCCTCGGCCGTGTCGTCCGAATGGATCGAGGATCCGCCGCCGAAGCTCCCGCCGTCGCTGCGGCCGGTCACGATGGCGCCTTCGCCGCCGACGATGGCGATGGCGTTCCGCCCCGAACCGGAGCGCTCGCCCTTGTCGGAGACATATTTGGAGAATTCCACGATCTCGGCGCCCTTGCCGGCGCGACGCTTGATCTCGGCCTCGGCCTCCTCGGCCTGACCGATCTTGTCGACCAGCCTGTTGGACAGGGCCTGTTCCGCCGAATAGGGGCCGGCCTCGATCACCGTCTTCAACGCCGCCGGGGTCGTCTTGCGGTCCTGGGCCGCATTGGCCAGGGCGCTGTCGTACAGCGACGTCATCCAGGCGGTCATGGCCTCCCGGTGGGCGGGGGTGTAGTCGCTCTGGGTGTATTCGTTGACGGCGTTCTTGTACTCGTAGCGCTGCTCGAAATCGGCGCGCACCCCGTACTTGTCGAAGGCGCGACCCAGGAAGACGCTGTCGGCCGAGAAGCCTGTGGCCTGGAAGCCGGCGGTGTTCTGCATCCACAGTTCCGAGGCCGAGGCGCCCACCATATAGGTCGACATCACGGCGCCCGAAGGCGCGAAGCCCTGGCTGTGGGCGATCACCGGCTTGCCCGAGGCGCGGAAGCGGCGGATCGCCTGGCGCAGCTCGTCGGCCGTGGCCGGGGTCATGCCGCCTTCCGGCAGGCGGATCAGCACGGCCTTGACGCTGGAATCCTTCTCGGCCTGGGCCAGGCCGTCCACGACCTGCAGCGCCGAAAGGCCCGAACCGCCGAAGGCGGCGAACGGATTGGTCGAGGGCTGGTCGCTGAGCCCCTCGCGCAGGTCCAGCTCCAGCACCATGGTCGCCGGGGTCGTCGGCTTGGACGCGCCGGCGATGGCCACGGTCAGCAGCACCATCGGCACGACGACGACAAACAGGATCAGTCCGGTGAAGACACCCAGAACCGTCAGGAAGAATTGCTTCATGGGAGAAGGCGCGCTCGCAAGGGCCGAAATGGCTCGGCTTCACCATAGTGCGGGAACGGTCACCGTCAAATGAACGTCCCGCAACGTGCAGGCGTCGTCGGCCTGTGCGCGGCCGTGTTGCGGCGCAGCGCCGCGATTGATGCGGTCGGCGGAAATCCCTATATGAGCCGCCTGCGAGCGGGGGCCTATCGCCCCGTGTCCTATTTCGGAGACCGCACGTGCTGGTCACCCTGATGAAATCCAAGCTGCACCGGGCCACGGTGACCCAGGCCGACCTCGACTACGAGGGGTCGATCGCCATCGACATGGACTTGCTGGATGCTGCCGGAATCTATCCGAACGAACAGGTCGATGTGCTGAACATCACCAATGGCGCCCGCTTCACCACCTACGCCATCGAGGCCCCGCGCGGCTCCAGGGTCATCGGCGTCAACGGCGCCGCCGCGCGCCTGGTCCAGAAGAACGACAAGGTGATCGTCGTCACCTACGGACAACTCCCCCAGGAAGAAGCCCGCCAGTGGACGCCCAATGTCGTGCTGCTGGACGACGATAACGAGATCAAGCGCGCGGCCTGAGCGGCTCCTCGGTCTTGATGACAAAAAGGCCCGCCAGCGACGGCGGGCCTTTCTGCTTCTAGGGTGGAGTGATCAGCGGGCGATGTCGTAGACGCCGGTGATGTCGATCCGCACCGTCAGCTCGCCGGCGGCCACCGGGGTGCTGTCGCGGCTCTCCAGGGCCATGGCGCGCACGGCGTAGATCGGCTGCGGCGGCGGGGGCGAATAACCGCCGCCTTCGCTCAGGTTGCGGATGCCCGACAGCTGGACGTTCAGCGCCTGGGCATACAGCTGGGCCTTGGCCTGCAGGGCGCGCACCGCCAGCTGGCGCGCCTGGTTCTCAGCCGCGGTCGGATCCTTCAGGCCGAAGCTGATGCCGTCGATCTGGTTGACCCCGGCCGCCACCACGGCGTCGGCGGTGGTCCCGACCTTGGTCAGGTCGTTGATGATCACCGTCACCCGGTTCACGGCCTGATAGCCGCGCAGCTTCGGCGGCTCGTTCTGCACATAGTCATATTGGGCCGACAGGTTCAGGCCCGAGGTCTGGACGTCGCGCTCGGCGATCCCGGCGCGGCGCAGGGCGGCCATGACCTGGGTCATCCGGGTCGCATTGTCGCGCATGGCCTGCTGGGCCGTGGGGGCCTCGGTCTGGACGCCGAAGCTGATGGTGGCCATGTCCGGCGCGGCCTTGACCTCGCCATAGGCCGACAGGTTCAGCGACGGGGCGGGCTGCATCATCTGGATCGCGCCCGGCTCCGTGGTCTGGGCCATCGTCGGGGCCGCAGCGCCCAGGGCGGCCGTCAGGGCGCCGCCCAGCATCAGGGATTTGAACGCGCGTTTCATGCAGAAGTCTCCGTAGAACGATCCCGACCGACAGGGTTGTCGATCCATGGCCGCAACCTTGGCCTTTTATGCCTGAACCAACGCCGCCGCTTCCATGTCGGTTTCCGTTCATCTTCGTGAATTCGCGGAAACATCGCCAGGGGCGCCGGGCCTCTTGGCAAGCCGCGCCCCGGCCTGCTAGGCGGTTCCTCCCGCCGCGCCTTGGTCGCACGTCTGGGGGCCTGTAGCTCAATGGTTAGAGCCGACCGCTCATAACGGTCTGGTTGGGGGTTCGAGTCCCTCCGGGCCTACCACTTTGTCTGTCGAGACCACTTAAAACTGGCTCAAAACCACTTAAGAGTGGCTCAGCATCTCAATTCGTCGGGCGATCGGCCACCAACTTTGTCTGCCCCTGACTCAAGGCGGCGGTTCTGAAGGTCCGCTGTTGGGAAGCTGGCCGGATGATCGCCCAAGGACTGGGCCCGACTCAAACTGGACCTCGGGAAAGGCTACACCTGAGCCAGATAAGGGGGAGTGGGCACAGCCGCGTCTCTATGGCGTCCATCCCGTACGCCACGGAATCTCGCCAAGTCGGTCCAACATTGCCACCCGGGCGTCATCGTAAAATGTTGCCGTCAGCTGGGTCATCGGTTGTGGGGATTTCACAACCACCAATCCGCAAACTCTCAGGGTTTTCGAGCACCAGAGGCGGCGGACGCTGAGGTCGTGAGCATTCTCTCGCAGGAACCCTGCCAAGTTGATTTCCTATTGTTGCAAAGTCGCGGATTTTTGGGTTTGAAAGAACAGTGTCGCGCAACGCGGCGTAGTTCGCGGGGGCGGCTTTGGTTGGGTTGGCGTCGGATCGTCTGTCCCGTGATGTGATCTACGAGGCCGCGAGCGACGACGAGGCCTTCCAGGCCCTTCCGCAGTTGATCCGCGAGGCCTGTGACGCCCGCTCGGTCGTGATCCACTACGTCGGCGCCGAGGGTGGCCACGCCAGCCTCGCGCACACCGGTCACTGGAGCCTGGACGAGATCGCCCTCTATGGCGCTTACAGCAATCATGACGTTGTTTTGCAGGCGTCCGCGCGTCCGGATCGGCTGAACCAGTTCTGGAACCTGACCACGGATTTCGTGACGCCGGAGCAGATGCGGCGGTCCGCGATCCACGAGGGCTTCTACAGGGCGATCGGCGACGACACGCGACATGTCCTTGGCGCAGCGTTCGCGGCATCGTCCGGGTTCGGCGCCATCGGCATTCACCGCGGGGAGGGGGCGTCGACGTTCGGCGACGGTCCGCTGGGGATAATGCGCGAGGTGCAGGACGATCTGCGCCGAATGCTTCGAATCCGCTCACGCCTGCTGGCGGCCGAAGAAGGTGGAGCGCTTTCACGGGCCGTTCTGGGCCGGCTGTCGACGGCATCGCTCCAGACCGATCGGAACGGCCGGGTGCTGGCTCTCAACGCCGCGGCTGACGCGCTGGCCAGGGAGGGTCGGATTTTCGGGCTTCGCGGCGGCGTACTGGCTTTCATGGGAAGCCGATCGGGGGAGATGGAGCGCGCTATCCGCCTGGCCGCCGACCCTGTCGCGCCCATGGCCACGACCGTGTCGCTGCCAAGGGAAGGCGGCTCCGCGATTGTAATCGCCGTCTCGCCGCTCACCGTCGCGGGCGGGACGCGCGCCCTTCTGATCTTCGGCGCGACAGGACCTTCATCAATCGCCGAAGGGGCCCTGCAACGACATTACGGACTGAGCCCGAGCGAGGCGCGTATCGCGATCGATCTGGCGCGGGGCGGATCCGTCGCGGGGATCGCCGCCCGCCGCAGCGTGAGCGAGGCCACGGTGCGCACACAGGTCAAGGCGATCCTGGGCAAGACAGGGTGTGAGCGGCAGGGAGAACTGATCGCCCTGATCCTGAATCTTCCGCCCGTTCAAGGGCTCTGACCGCCGACGGACGAGGTCTCTACCCCAAATGGGGGATGCGCGACGCGGTTAACTTTTCCAGTCTGGCGCGCGCCGGTCCGCAGGAGCGGTGCCTCCCCACGGAAACGGTTTCACGAGATCCCATGCGGCACGCGCTCAGAACGAAGCTTGGCTTCGGGCTATGTCTTTCGGCGCTGTGGCCGGGCTTGCAGGCCCATGCCCAGACTGGACAGACCGTGATCCCGGGGCGGGATCAGATTCAGGCTCCGGCGCAGGTCACGTCCGTCGAAACCGGGGCGGTCCGGATCAACGCCGCGCCTGAGGCCAGCGAGGCGTCGTGCCCGCTCGAAACCTCGGACCTGCGCCTGAACCTCGCCTCGGTGATCTTTGTCGACCCGCGTGGGCAGGCTTTGGATTCACGCTTGGCGGGCTTGTTGGCCGACCTGGGCCCGGCCGTCGCCGGCGACCAGCCTGTCTCGGTGCTTTGCCGCCTGCGCGATCAGGTCAATGCCCGGCTGAATGCGGCCGGCTATCTGGCCCTAGCCAGAATCCCGGCCCAGGAAATCGCCACGGGCGAGGTGCGGATCGAGGTGGTCACGGCGCGCATCGTCGAAATCCGCACCAGCGGAGATCTCGGCGCCTTCGGCGATGTGCTTGACCGTCGACTGCGGGCGATGCGCGACGTGGCGCCGCTGAACCGTCGCGATCTGGAAAGCGTGCTGCTTCAGACCGGCGACATTCCCGGCGTCGACGTCAACCTGACCCTACGTTCGGCCGGCGGCCAGCCGGGCGACATGATCGGCCTGCTGCAGGTCCAGACCCGTCGCGCCCAGGTCCTGGTCAACGCCCAGAACTACGGTTCGTCCCAGCTCGGTCCCGTGGTGGCGACCGTTCGCGGCGAATTCTACGGTCTGACCGGTCACGCGGACCGCACCTATCTGTCCTACAGCGGGTCGGCGGACGGCGAGGAGATCAAGGTCTGGCAGGCCGGGCATGATTTCGCGCTGAACGAAGCCGGCCTGCGGATGACGTTGGACGCCAGCTTCGCGCAATCCCGCCCTGATCTGGACGGACTCGACCTGCGCTCGCAGTCCGAAATCTTCGGCGTCGGCTTCAGCCAGCCTCTGGTCAGAAGTCTGGTTCGCACCGTGACCGGAGCGGCGGGTCTGGAGATTCTGAACCAGCGCACGCGGCTGGAGCCCGGCGCGACGCCGTTTACGCGGGACAGGCTGCGCGTCGCCTACGCCCGTCTGGATGGATCGACGACCTGGCGGCCCGGCGCGGGCTGGAGCGATGTGGCCCTGAACGGCTATGTCGAGGCCCGCAAGGGGCTTGATGTCTTCGACGCGTCGGAGATCGGCCAGATCGAGGACGGCTACTATCCCAGCCGACTGGACGGCTACCCCGAAGCGGCCGTGCTGCGCGGCGAGTTGATCGCCGACGTCCATCCTCGCCCCGGGATTTCGATCGGCGCCCAGGTCTTCGGCCAGTGGAGCGACGAGCCCTTGCTGAACCTCGAGGAGTTCTCGGCGGGCAACTACAGCTACGGCCGGGGCTACGATCCCGGTTCGACGGGCGGCGACAGGGCTGCGGCTCTGCGGCTTGAACCGCGCGCGATCCTGCCGATCCATGGGCCGTTCGTCGTGCAGTTGACCGCCTTCTACGACCTGGTGCGGATCTGGAACCTGGGCGAGTTCGCCGAGGGGCGTCGGACGCTGGAGTCCGTCGGCGGCGGGGTGCGCATCACGTCGCCGGGCCGCTTCTCGCTGGACGCCGTCTATGCGCGGCCGCTGGATCGCGCCGCCCCCGGCGACACCGGGCGCGCGGACGACCGCGTGCTCGTTTCCCTGAACACCCGCTTCTGACCTGCGGAGATCGTCGATGATCACTCGAAATTCCCGGACCTTCCGTCGCGCCCTTCTCGGAGCCTCCGCCCTGGTCGGCCTGGCCTTCACGGCGGGTCAGAGCCAGGCCCAAACCCTGCCTTCGGTGGACAGCGCGGGCGGGGCGTCGATCATCACGCCCAACGGCAACACGATGAACGTCTATCTGAACGGCGCCAGCCGTATAATCGACTACACCAGCTTCAGTGTGAGCGCGGACGCCACCGTCAACTTTTTGGCTGGTGCGGCGGGCAACTCGAGGCTGACGGCCGTCAATCGCGTGATCGGCGGGACCTATTCCAACATCCAAGGCGCCATTAACGCCGACTCCAACATCAATGTGTGGCTGATCAATCCCAACGGGGTGCTGTTCGGCCAGACCGGTTCGTTCAACGGCGGCGGACTGCTGGTCAGCACACTTGACTTCAACCAGACGGTCAACAACAGCTTCCGCACCGCCTTCGCGGCGGTCGGCGCCTCGGAAAGCACCGCCTTCAGGTTCGCGGGGACCAGCTCGGCGGCCATCCAATTCCTCGGCGGATCGGGTCAGATCAACGCCCAGGGCGGCATCGTCGCCATCGGCCAGTACATTGACGCAAGCAAAACCATGACGGCGACCGGCGCGATCACCTTGATCGCCGGCACCGACGTGACCTTGAATGCCTTCGCCAATCCGCTGTCCTTCACCATCAACGCGGGCACGACCATCGGCACGGCCCAGGTTTCGGTCGGCGGAACCCTGATCGGTCAATCCATCCGTCTGGCTGGCGATGCGCAGAATGCCGTGACCGCCGACCTGCTGAACATCACGACCACCGGGCAGCTGACCGCCACCGCCAGTAACGGCATGATCTACATTTCGACGTCCAGTTTGCTGCCGGCCGCAAACGCGCCGGGCATTCGGTCTCAGGGGACGCTGACCGCCAGCGGCGTCAACGCCGACGTGGGGATCGCAGCCGCCGGCGATCTCACGGCCGCCGGCACGATCACTGCGGGTCGCGACGTTTTGCTGACGTCCTTAGACGATCTGGCGCTCGCCGGCACGGCCACTGCGGGTCGGCATGTCACGCTATCGTCCTCTGGCGACATGACGTCCGCCGGAAACGTGACGGCAGGCGATGCCTATGTTCTCGTGGCTGGCGGCCAGATCACCATGGGCGCGGCAGGCCAGACCTTGAACCAGCAGGCCGCCGGAGTTGTGTCGGCACAGAGCGCCGCAGGCGATGTGACGGGCCTGGGCGCTCTGACGCTGCGGTCCAATACTGACGGCGCAGGCAGCGAGAGCGTGGAGCTGAAATCTTCGACAGGGGTGGTCAGTTTCGGGTCGCAAACCTCGCTGATCGGCGGCACAGGAGCCAATCGCTCCGAGATCGTCGTCGAGAGCGCGTCGGGGCTCCATCTCGGGGACGTCACAGGAAGCAGCCTGCGGACGGTCGGAGACACCCGGCTCGTCACCTCAGGCAGTATGGTCCTGGGCGACGTGGAACTCGAAAACAGTCTGACCATCTTCAACCCGGGCGGGCCAGTGACGACCGGCTCCATTGCGACAGGCGGGGCCGTCAGCATTTCGGCGCGCAACTCCGTCAATCTCGGCGACGTCGCCTCGAATGGCGACAGTCTGACGGTCTATTCCGCCACCGGGGATATTGTCCTGGGCGAGGCGACAGCGGCGAACGCCATCACCCTGACCGCCGCCCAGAACATTCGTCTGGCTTCGGCGGAGGCCCTCGGAGGCGACCTGACCCTGACGGCAACCAACGGCGCTGTCAGCGGGGTCGCCCTGGGCACGCCGGCGACGGATGGGCGTCCGCTGACGGGCTATGGCCGGGCCAGCCTGACCGCCTCCGGCGACAACCGCAAGGTGACCCTGACGGCGGGCGGCGTGGCCCAGCTGAACGTCGTCTCCGCAGGCGGTGGCTCCATGACGCTGGCCAGCCCTCAGATCGACCTGACGGCCGCCGCGTTCCACACCGGCGTCTTGACGGCGGTCAACGGCGACGTCTCGGTGGTGGCGACCAGTGGCGACGCCGAAATCGGCTCCATCTACGCCTATGCCCACGGCGGCGATGTGAGTGTGACCTCGGCCGGAACCACCACCCTGGGCCGGGTTTCGGCGCAGACGGGGAGTGTGGACCTGTCGGGCGACGCCCTGGTGCTGGGCGGCGACGTGCGTGGCGAAACGGTGCATCTGGTCGCCGCCGACGGATACATCACCCAGACGGGCGGCGTGATCACGACCCCGGAGCTGACGGGCTCGGCGACCCGGGGCGCCGTCCTGACCTCCCAGAACGCCATCGACGTTCTGGGAGACTTCACCGCAGCCAGCCTGTCGTTGAGGGACGTCGGCGGATTGACCGTGGATGGGGACGTTCAGGTCGGTCTGGCGTCAGGGACGCTGGATATCCGCACGACGGGCGGGGATCTGACCCTGGCCTCCGGCGCAAGCCTGGGGGGCCAGTCGATCCTGCTGTCGACGGACGAGGACTTCATCAACCAGGGCGGCAGCGGCGTTCTGACCCTGGGGACGGGCGGCCGTTGGCTGGTCTATTCCGCGGCGCCGACCGGCAATCAGTTCGGCGGGCTGAACAGCGGCAATACGGCGGTGTGGCACGGCACGGCGGATACGGTCACCCCCGCTGCGGGCGCCGGAAACCGCTATGTCTTCGCCTACCAGCCGACCGTCAGCTTCACCACCCAGGGCGGAACCAAGACCTATGGCGACGATCTGACGGGCGCGACGGCCAACTTCTACACCGTCTCGGGACTTCAGGCAGGGGTGACGAACGCCTTCCTGGGCGACACGGCGGCGACGGCGTTCAGCGGAACGCCCGCCGTCACCTCGTCCGGGCTGGCGGCGCGCGCAGGCGTGGCGGGCGGTCCCTATGCCGTGAACATCGCGGCGGGTTCCGCCGCCGGCCTCAACGGCTATGCGGTCGCGGTCGTGAACAGCGGCGCCACCATCACCGTCACGCCCAAATCGGTCACGGGCGTGGGCGGCACGGCGAACGACAAGACCTATGACGGCACGACCGCGGGAAGCGGCGCCCTGTCCTTGAACGGGGTCCTTTCGGGCGACGATGTCCAGGCGACCGCGACCTTCACCTTCGCCGACAGGAACGCCGGCGTGGGCAAGACAGTGTCGCTGAGCAACGGCGCGCTCGCGGGCGCTGACGCCGGCAACTATGTGCTGATGTCGATCCCGGCGACCCTGATGGCGGACATCCTGCGTCGGGCGATCAGCGCCACGGCCAGCGCCAACGACAAGACCTACGACGGCACGACGGCGGCGACCGGTTCGCTGACGCTTAACGGGGTGCTGGGCAACGACGACGTCACCGGCTCCGCAACCTTCACCTTCGCCGACAAGAACGCGGGCGCGGACCGGACAGTGTCGCTGAGCAACGGCGTCCTCGCGGGCAATGACGCGGGCAACTACACCCTGACCCTGCCGACGACGACCCTGGCCGACATCCTGCGCCGGGCGATCAGCGCCACGGCCAGTGCGAACGACAAGACCTACGACGGCACGACGGCGGCGACCGGCTCACTGACGCTGAACGGAGTGCTGGGCAACGACGACGTCACGGGGTCCGCGACCTTCACCTTCGCCGACAAGAACGCCGGAACGGACAGAACGGTGTCGCTGAGCAACGGCGTCCTAGCGGGCAATGACGCGGGCAACTATGTGCTGACCCTGCCCACGACGACCCTCGCGGATATCCTGCGTCGGGCGGTCAGCGTCACGGCCAACGCCAACGACAAGACCTATGACGGCACGACGGCGGCGACCGGTTCGCTGACGCTGAACGGGGTTCTGGGCAACGACGAGGTCACGGGGTCCGCGACCTTCGCCTTCGCCGACCGGAATGCCGGTCTGGACAAGACGGTGTCGGTCACCAACGGAGTTCTCGCGGGCAATGATGCGGGCAACTACACCCTGACCCTGTCGGCGACGACCCTGGCCGACATCTTCCGGCGTGCAATCACGATCACCGCGCAGGATGCGGCCAAGACCGAGGGACAGCAGGATCCGGTGCTGCACTATGCGGTGACCAATGGGGCTTTGGTCCAGGGCGATGTCTTCACCGGCGCGCTGTCGCGCGCGCCGGGAGAGGCGCCGGGCGTCTACACGATCGGGCAGGGCGATCTGGCGGCGTCCAGCAACTATCAACTGACTTTCAACGGCGCCCAACTGACGATCGAGCCTGCCGACGCGCAGGCGCCGGCCAATCCCATCTTCGACAGCTTCCTGATCTCGATCGGAAATCCCGTCGTGCCGGTGGAGAAGGCCATCGCTTTGGTGGTCGAGAACCTCGACTGTGAAGACAGCGACTGCCCGGTATCGGAGCAATGAGCCAGACAGCGCTAGCAGCCAGCATCGACTGTTCCGCAAAATTATGAGCGGCGAGACGGAGCCTAACGCTTTGCGGGTGTAAGTTGCGGATCTGTGCCTGTACTGAAGACTGCTTGCGGCGGCCAAATCCAGCTACTGCTTGGGGCGGAAGCGGTCGGCGCGTGATGTCTAGTTTGCGGACCTGAGCCAGTGCCCGCTTCTGGCGCATCGCCGACATCAAGAGCTACCGCGCCTGACTCATTGCGGCTGTTGGTGACGTCTGCTTTGAGTCAAAGGGCCGATCAGCCCCGGGATGCACCGGCCTAACGCCAGGCGGCGGTTTGAAACGTCCGGGAGGCGAAGCGCCTGAGTCTCGTCTATGACGAAAGGCGCTCCGGGCCAGCGAGCTGGCCGTCACCTTCCGGGATACGATGAACGCTCTGGAACTCTCGCCGTTCGACGCCGCCGCGATCCTGATCGTGATCAGCGCCGCGCTCGGCTGGATCAACCACCGGGTCTTCAAGCTCCCGGGGACGGTGGCGATGACCCTGATGGGCGCCATCGCCTCGATCATCGTCATCGGAATTGAAGCCCTCCTGCCCGGAAGCCGCGTGTCCGAGGCCGTAAGCGGATTTCTCGGGGACATCGATTTCCATGAGACGCTGATGAACGGCATGTTGTCGTTCCTGCTGTTCGCCGGGGCGCTGCATGTCGACATCGAATATCTGAGAAAGGGTCGCTGGCAGATCGCCTTCCTGAGCACGTTCGGCGTGGTCGCCTCGACCCTGATCGTGGGGGCGGGGCTGTGGGTCCTGGCGCGTGTCGTCGGCGTCGAAGTCCCCCTGATCTGGTGTTTCGTCTCGGGGCCATCGTCAGCCCGACCGATCCCGTCGCCGTCATGGGCGTGCTAAGACGGCGAAGGTGCCGCCGAGACTGCAGGCGACCATCGCCGGCGAAAGTCTCTTCAACGACGGCGTCGGGGTCGTGGTGTTCTCGATCCTGCTGGCCAGCGCCGCAAGCGGTGAAGCCTTCTCCTTCGTCCACGCCAGCGAACTCTTCCTGATCGAGGCCCTGGGCGGGGCTGTCCTCGGCGGCGTTCTCGGCTGGATCGCCTTCAGGGCGATGAAGGCCATTGATGACTATTCCGTCGAGGTGATGGTGACCCTGGCCACGGTCATGGGCGGCTATGCCCTGGCCACCGCCCTTCACATCCCCCGTCTCGCCGATGTTCCCCAAGGGTCGCTAGGCGGCGGTCGACCCGCGCGTTTCCGCTCAGGCGGACGGCTTTCCCCCGTCTTTTCAAGAACAGCGCAAGGTCGTCCCGGCTGACGCCGGTTAACCCCCTGTGAAGACGAACCGAACCAAGCTTTTGCACAGGCTGTGAACAGATGTGTTGTTCTGTGTATGTTCCTGTTCGCTGTCTGTGCTGAGGCGGCCACACGTCAAGACATGGTTAAGTATCGTTACCCATCCCATTGAGACCCATTTCATCCCATGCTATCCCACTTTCATGAGTTGGGCTGAGAGGCGGGCGCGGCGGGCGTTCGTCAGGGCATCTAGGGGCGGGCCGAAGGGCTCGATGGGCAGGGCGTGTTTCTCTCGACCTACGAGAAACAGTTGGACGGCAAGCGCCGTCTCCTGATCCCCAACGATTTCCGCACGGCCGAAAACGGCGCCGCCGGCGGCGTCTTCATCTTTCCCTCCATCGAGGCCGACTGTCTGGAGGCGGGCGGCGACCGCCTGTTCGCCGTCTATGCCGAGATGATCGAATCCCTGCCGTTCGGCTCCGAAGAACGGTCCGCCCTGGAGTGGCAGGTGATGGGCGAACAGGTGCGCCTGGCCTATGATTCCGGCGGCCGCATCACCCTGCCGGAAGGTCTGTGCGCCGAGGCGGGGCTGGAGGACACGGTCGTCATCGTCGGCCTGAACGACCGGTTCCAGATCTGGTCGCGTGAGAAGTGGGCGGCCCGCCGCGCCGAACAGCGCGCCCTGGCCAAGGCCGGCATGGCCCAGATCGGCGCGCTGAAGCTGGCGGCGCAAATGAAGTTGGCGGGAGGCGGTTCGTGACCGAAGTCGCTCCCAACTCGCCTCACGCCCCCGTCCTGCTGGCCGAGGTGATCGAGGCGCTGAAGCCCGGTCCCGGCGATGTCGTGATCGACGCCACCTTCGGCGCCGGCGGCTATACGCGCGCTATCCTGGCGACCGGCGCCGAGGTGATCGCCCTGGACCGCGATCCGACGGTCCAGCCCCACGCCGACGCCGTCGCCGCCGACCATCCGGGACGGTTCCAGCTGGTTCGCACCCCCTTCTCGGGTCTGGCCCAGGCCTTCGCCGACAGCGGCGCAGCGAAGCTGGACGGCGCTGTCTTCGATATCGGCGTCTCCTCGATGCAACTGGATCAGGCCGAGCGCGGCTTTTCCTTCATGCGCGACGGGCCGCTGGACATGCGGATGTCGGATGAGGGCGAGACCGCCGCCGACATCGTCAACGGCTGGGATCACGGCCCCCTGGCCCACATCTTTAAACTGTACGGCGAGGAGCGTCAGTCCGGCCGCGTCGCGACCGCCATCCTGCGTCGCCGGGTCGAACAGCCCTTCACCCGCACCCTGGATTTGGCCGAGGTGGTCGAAAAGGCCCTGGGCGGCCGTCGCGGCGCGCCCATCCATCCGGCGACTCGGGTGTTTCAGGCCCTGCGCATCGCCGTCAACGATGAGCTGGGCGAGCTGGAGCGCGGTCTGGAGGCGGCCGAGGCGACCTTGGCGCCGGGCGGCCGTCTGGCGGTCGTCACCTTCCATTCGCTGGAAGACCGGATCGTGAAGGCCTTCCTGACCGAGCGGACGGGCAACGCCCCGGCCGGGTCGCGTCACGCCCCGATGGCGGTTGATCCGCGCAAGCCCAGCTTCACCCTTCAGTTCAAGGGCGCGCGCGAGGCCGGCGACGAAGAGCGGTCGGCCAATCCCCGCGCCCGTTCGGCCAAGCTGCGCGCGGCGATCCGCACCGAGGCGCCGGCCTGGGGGAGGTTGGCGGCATGACCACGGCGCCCTTCTTCAGCGTCTCGCGAAATGCGCTCCAGCGCCTGTTCGACTGGAAGGTCCGCGGGGTGCGCTGGATCGAGATCATCGGCGTGGGCCTGGTCGCGGTGATGATCGTCTCGGTCTATGCGGCCAAGGCGGCGGCGGCGCGCGAAAGCAGCCGCATCGCCCAGCTGGAACAGGACATCCGCGAAAACGGCCAGCGGGTCCGCCTGCTGCGCGCCGAGGTCGCCCGGCTGGAGCAGCCGGCGCGTCTGGAGACCCTGTCCCGCCAGATGGGTCTGGGGCCCGTCGACGTGCGTCGCCAGGCCGAGGAGGGCCAGCTTCCCCAGCTGAAGAGCGCGCCTGTCGCCGCTCCGGCCAAGCCGCAGGCGACGCCCGAGGCCGCGCCCGCCGCCGAGGCTGCGCCGGCCGAAACCGCCGCGGTCGGTCCGGGAGCCCAGCGATGAGCGTCCAGGACCACCGCTATCATCGGCCCGCGCCTGGCGTGGATCTGCAGGGGCGGCTGTCGCCCTTCTGGCGGATGCTGTCGGAACTGATCTGGCGGCTGGAGCACGGCTTCGAGCGGGCCCGCGCCGACGCCCGGCCGGAGGAGGACACGCGCGTCCGCATCTTCCTGATCCTGATCGTCTTTTCCTGCGTCTTCGCCGGTCTGGCCCTGGGCGCCTCCTACAAGGCCCTGTTCGGGCAGGCGGGCGGCCGCTGGGCCGGCGCCAATCCCGACGCCCTGGTGCGCGGCGATCTGACCGACCGCAACGGCGAACTGTTGGCGACCAACATCGTCCACTACGGCCTCTATATCGATCCGGCGGAGGTCTGGGACCGCGACCTGGCCTTCCGCCAACTGCGCCGCGCCCTGCCGCGCCTGCCGGCCGCTCGCCTGCGTAAGGTGCTGGACGGCGACCGCCGTCTGATCGTCCTGACCGGCCTGACGCCCCAGGAAAAGGCGGCGGTGCACGACCTGGCCCTGGGCGGGGTCAGCTTCGAGCCGGAAGACCGGCGCGCCTATCCGCTGGGAACCTCCGCCGTACATCTGATCGGCGACGCCGACACGGGCGGGCAGGGGATCTCGGGCGCGGAACTGGCCTTCAACGACGAGATCCGGGCGGCGGGCCAGCGCGGCGAAAGCTTCCCCCTGTCGATCGACCTGCGGGTCCAGGGGGTGGTCGAGAACGAATTGGCTGCGGCGGCGATCAAGAACCAGGCCAAGGGCGCGGTGGCTATCGTCACCGACGTCCAGACCGGCGAGGTCCTGGCCATGGCCAGCTGGCCCAACTTCAGCCAGGCCGACCGTCGTGGCGCGCCGGACGGCGCCACTCTGAACCGGGCGGTGTCGGGCCACTATGAAATGGGCTCGGTCTTCAAGACCTTCACCGTGGCCGCCGGTCTCGACACCGGCCGGGCGGACATGAGCACCCTGTTCGACGCCTCCGAGGCCTTCCAGATCGGCGACCGCAAGATCAAGGACTTCCACGCCCAGAACCGGGTCATGACCCTGGAAGAGGTCTATCTGCACTCGTCCAACATCGGCACCTCCCAGCTGGCGGTGCAGATGGGGCCGGACACGATGCGCGACTATTTCCGTCGCCTGGGTCTGCTGGACGCGGCCGCTATCGAGCTGAAGGAATCGGCTCGGCCGGTCCTGCCGCGCCGCTGGGACAACTCGACCCTGGCCTCCCTGTCCTTCGGCTACGGCATCATGATCACCCCGGCCCAGATGGTTCAGGCCATGGGCGCCCTGACCAACGGCGGGCGGATGGTGCCCCTGTCCCTGCGGCGCGGCGGCGCGCGGGGCGCCAAACCCCAGCAGATCGTCACCGAGGAGACCTCGCGCGCCATCCTGGAGCTGATGCGCGCCAATGTTGTCCGGGGCTCGGGCGGTTTCGCCGATGCGCCGGGTCTGCGGGTGGGCGGCAAGACCGGCTCGGCCAACAAGCTGGTCAACGGGCGTTACGACCCCAGCCACGCCCTGGGCTCCTTCGCCGCCGTCTTCCCGGTGGACGGGCCGCTGAACGGCAAACGCTACGCCGTCTTCGTTCTGATGGACGAGCCGGGGACCTATCCCAAGACCGGCGCCTATGTGGCCGCGCCGGCCGTGCGCAACATCGCCGACCGGATCGCCGGCTTCCTGGGCGTCGAGCGCCGCGCCGACCGCTGGCGCACGGCGACCGGCGAGAAGACGCCCGAGTATAAGGACGTGCAGGGGGACGGGCTGTGAGCGCGCTTCACCTGTCCGATCTGCTGCGCCGCGACCTGGCGTCCGATCCGATCATCACCGGCGTCACCGCCGACAGCCGCAAGGTCGCGCCCGGCGCCCTGTTTGTCGCCCTGCCGGGCACGACGGCCGACGGCCGCGCCTTCATTCCCCAGGCCCTGGCCCAGGGCGCGGCGGCGGTGCTGGCGCCGACCGACACGCCGGACAGCGCGGCGCCGGTCCTGGTCACCTCGGGCGATGTGCGCCGGACCTACGCCATCGCGGCGCGCAGCTTCTACGGCGCTCAGCCCAAGACCTGCGTGGCGGTGACGGGCACCAACGGCAAGACCTCGGTCGCCGCCTTCTGCCGCCAGATCTGGGCCGGCCTTGGCCACAAGTCGGCCAGCATGGGTACCCTGGGCGTCGTCGGCCAGAAGGGCGACAAGACCTACGCCCTGACCGGCCCCGGCCTGACCAGCCCCGACGCCGCCGAGGCCGCCCGCCTGATGGCCGAGCTGGCCGCCAAGGACGTGACCCATGTGGCGGTCGAGGCCTCGTCCCACGGCATCGACCAGCGGCGTCTGGACGGGGTGGCGCTGAAGGCGGCCGCCTTCACCAACCTGACCCAGGATCATCTCGATTATCACGGCACGATGGAGGACTATCGCGCCGCCAAGCTGCGCCTGTTCGAAGCCCTGCTGCCGCGCGGACGGACGGCGGTGCTGAACGCCGATTCCGACGCCTATTCCGCCTTCGCCTCCGCCTCGATCATGGCCGGACTGGGCGTGATGGGTGTGGGCGAGCGGGGGCGCGACCTGACCCTGATCGGCCGTCAGCCGACGCCG
>Ga0208958_1002200_pt1 | contig 17240 bp, 18 predicted proteins | sample RifOxyB1_FD_184032 | JGI IMG/M metagenome (GOLD analysis project Ga0208958, IMG submission 184032) | Soil microbial communities from Rifle, Colorado - Rifle Oxygen_injection B1 (SPAdes) | ecosystem: Environmental > Terrestrial > Deep subsurface > Rock core/Sediment | place: Rifle, Colorado... | reverse complement strand
ATTCCCATTGTCCATCTGGACGATGATAGTCTCAATCAACTCTTGGGGTTGAAGAGGCTTCCGTCTTACATAAAAAACTTGATTTGTGCTACATAAAATTGCGGATCGTAAAAAATAGAACGAGTACCAACTCGTGGACGACAAGCCACAGAGCCAACGAATAGGAACCTGTCACTATAGTAATTCACACGAAACTGATAAGTCCTCAAGCGAAACAATTTGTAAGCTGACAAGAGGCAAAAAAATGGGATTATGCTTTTTTATTAAAAAGAAAGCTAAAATGGCAACCAAGGAAGTTATTGTTAAATTAGATAAAAGCCTTGATACATTAACAAAATATTCTTTAACACTAATGTTAGTAAAATAACAGGTATAGATTTTAATATTGATTTAAAATCTACGTCTCTAGTGATTATTTAGTTCTTTCTTAAAAATATTAAACCCCAGACGAAGTGCTTTAACAACCTCATCGATGGTTCCTTTATCGATTGTCATAGCTGGTTGTATACGAAATTGAGAAGTGTAGGCCATGGTTAGAAGTCCTGAATGCAGGAATATCTTAAACAGATTTTCAGTTTGTTTGCGCTCAAGTGGGATTTTATTTGTTTTATCTTTAACTAGTTCTATGGCGAGCATGAGTCCACGCCCGCGAATCTCTCCGATAAAAGAAAACTCCTCTTTAAATGAAGCTAATTTTTCTAGAAAATATCTTCCTATTTGCTTTGAATTTTCCACTAAGTTTTCATCTTCAATAATGCCGAGAGTAGTGTTGGCAGCAGCAGCTGCAAGGGGATTACCGCCGTAACTGGAAGATGAACCTGAAGGAAGACCCCATGGTTTGGTTTCATTAATTTTATCGTTAGTTAAAATGCCACTGATTGGAAATCCACCACCAAATTGTTTTCCAATCAGAATAATATCAGGTTTAATATTTGAATGTTGAGCGCACCAATACTTTCCAGTTCTTCCAAAACCTGTAATCATTTCATCGCAAATTAAAAGGGCCTGAAATTCACGAGCAAGCTCTTCAACTGCTTTCATAAAATCATCTGGAGGAATAACATTTCCAGCGGTACCTTGGATTGGCTCAATAATGATTGCAGCAAGACCTGAAGTGAGATTGTTTTTGAGTTGAACTCTGGCGTAATCTATACATTGTAATCCACACTTGGGGTGAGTGGTATTAAATGGACAACGATAGCAATTGGCGTAGGGGAGAATATGGTTGCCTGAAGAAAATGGGGCATAAGTATTTTTAAAAGTCGAACCCATCAGTCCTAGAGCACCCTGGGTTTTTCCATGAAATCCACCAGAAAAAGATGCGAGCTCATATTTTCCAGTATAATTTTTACAAAGTCTAAGAGCCGATTCAACTGCTTCAGCTCCGCTTGAATAAAGTTGTAGTCGATGTAATCCATTATGGGCAACTTTGCTGATTTTTTGTAAAAGTTCAACTCTTGGTTTCGATGTAAAACTGCCAACACTTACTTCTTCCAGTTGAGCTTGCATGGCCTTAACCCATACAGGATGAGAGTGTCCAAGACCATTTACTCCAATGCCACCAATGATATCTAAGAAGACGTTGCCATCTACATCAATAACCTGACTTCCTTTAGCAGATTTAACTGCAATATCTGACATAAGAGCAAAACCTTGCAAACCGTTTGCTAGATATTTGTCTTCCATCTGTCTAAGTAAGGTGCTTTGTTTCCCTGGGATTTCTTCTTGAATATCAATTTTTTGATTTTTAGGTTGTTGGTTACTCATAATCTTCCATTTGTTTAAGGTCTGTGATATTACCAAACTAAATTAGGAAAGACTATGAATTACACTGCAATACTGGCTGGTGGCGAAGGTAGTAGATTATCAGCGAATGGATTTAAACCACTCGCACAAATTGGTGATAAAAGTCTTCTACAAATAAGTCTCAGTCGACTTCTTCCCATCACTGATAAATCATTGATTATACTTTTTAACGAAAGAGGAAAGGATTACAATCTGCACAATCTTCCTGAATTAAATAATCCTCAAATAAATTATTTTTATGCTAAGCCTCCTACTTCGCTACATTCAATGTTTAATATTTTTCAAAAAATTCCAAGCGATTCTGGGAGTAATCATCTAATGGTTTCAATGATTGATACGATTATGCTTAAGGATGATTTTAAAAAATTTACCCAGTTTTGCCAAACACTTAAACCCTATGAATCAGCTATCGTCACTACAACATTTATCGATGATGAAAAACCACTTACCTTAAAAATTGATCATAAAAATTTAATAACCAAGTTTCAAGTCCCACTTGAAACTTTGAATGTTCAAGTTACCTCTGGTATTTATTGCTTTTCATATCAGGCGTTAAAAGAAATCGGCTCTGCGCTTGATAGAGGTGTTCAAAAGATGCGAAATTATCTTACCTGGCTGGTCGATAATGACTATCCAATCTACGCTTTTAGTGTCAATAAAACCGTTGATGTTGATAGGCCAGAAGACATACTTGAAGCACAAAAGTTTATTAAAGATGAAGAAATTTGAAAATATTGAATGGTTGTTTTTTGATTTTGGAGGAACCTTGGATAGTCCAGGCATCCATTCAAGAAAATTATTTTTTAATTGTTTTAATGAAATACTTTGTGATCTTGATAATAAAATATTTCAAGATGCCTATACCTTCGCAGATGAATTAATGGTATCGAAGTCGTTAATTGTTAAAGCTGATTTATTCAAGATGAATGAAGTTATGTGTTCACTCATAACGAACAAGCTCGATATTAACGAAAATATTTCAAAAAATGCCGCCAACTTAATTACCCAAATTCAAACCAAACAACTATTAAAGAATCAAGAATTATTAAAGGTCCTCTCCAAGCATTTTAAACTAGGAATTGTTTCAAATTTTAGTGGTAATTTGGAAATCATTCTTCGTGAATTTGATATCCACCATTTTTTTACTTTCATCATAGATTCATACTATACGGGGTTTAAAAAACCTCAATCTGAAATTTATGTACATGCGCTTAAATTAGCAGGAATACCAGCTAGTCAAGCCATCTTTGTTGGAGATAATCTTGAGCGTGATATTGTGGCTCCCAAATGTCTTGGATTTTCTACGATTTGGATTGATCGTGATTTGAAGAAAAATGTTCATGCAGATGAAACAGTTGATGATTTAGAAGAACTACTCCACTTAATCCAATAAATATAACCAACCACGATCCAAATAATTTCAACAAAACGATAACTCATCGAAGGCCATAAGAAACTGACATCATTTAAATGATAAATATCTATCATCGCAAGTTTTATTCCAGCTTCGCGACCGCCCAGTTGGTATGGTATAAAAAATAATAAGGTATCAACGAAAGTTCTAAAAACATCCAGTAAAGCACAAACTATTATTGAAACATGTTGATTAATAATTTTAAAAGCAAAATAAAAAGTCAGGCCCTCAATGAATCTTGCCATAGTGTCGGTAATTAGTGACAAAATAAAAATATGAGGCCTTTGTCTACAAAATGTTTTAGTCCTTTTAATTGACCACCAAAAATAAACCCAAATTCTTCTGAATGTTTTATTATGAATATGTACTGTGGGAAATTTCCAAATTGAATGATTGGTAAGCTTCCAGATGAATAGCATTAATACGGTCAAAGAAATAAACGTTATTATCATGAGAGATTTTGCGAAATTAACTTCGTAGAAAATGAGCGTTACACACGCAGCAATGATGAAGGCAAGCAAGGTCGCAAGAATATGAACCAGATTATAACTTACCGTAGATTGTAGTGCCGTTTTTCTACTTAAAAAACGCGATAAGAGCATATACTTAACCGGTTCGCCGCCAATTTTTAAAAAAGGTGTTAGGTTATTCCAAGAAATACTGATCATCGAAAATAAAAAAAAACGCCAAGACCACTTGATATAATCACTGCGGGTTTTATAATCGATGGAAGTCATCAGTAACCACGAAATTCCATATAAAAACAGAGTCGGGATAAAGGTTAAGCTTAACCATAGGATTTGAAAACCTGATGTTTTGAATTCTTTTATTAAAACATCAAAACCGTAGCTATCAATTATAAAAAGTAATGATAATAGTCCAAGGATTATCAGAAATAACTGGATGACACTAAATCCACGATTTTTCATCAAAGAACTCCTGCATTAGAAGGCGATCTTTCTGATATTGAATCTTTCTCATAATGAAAATGATGAAATTAAAAAGGAGAAAATCGAATAATACAATATAAACTCCAAAAAGGTGAAAATAGAAGGCTCCGATAATAATGATAGTGTGCATGTTAACACCAATTAAACGCCAGTAAGGAAGCATTGGTTTGTTTAATTCTCGATATCTTTGCATGAATTTTTCTTTCTTCACACTGTCTGCTGAATGGATTAACTTTCTCATGAGTAGACGCCAAGATTTTGGGCGTGAAGAAGTCATTCTTTGTTGCTTGATCCAGGTAACTCGAAGCGAATTTAAAATTCTTTCTTTCTTATTTTCTGAATTATTTACGTTCTTATGAGCTTCATCAACTTCAGGATTCCAATAAGTGTCATTTTCAGTTTTACCGTAACCAAAATACAAATATTCTCGGTGATAAAAATCAAGCACAGCACATTGGTTGGAGTGAAGGATGGCACCTAAATATCCAATAGGCCATACCCACCATCCGGTCGTTTGAAACCATGGATAAATACCCGCGGCATAGATTGCAATGGTTACCAGAGAATCACAGATACCATCTAAAATTATTCCAAGTTTAGTTGATTGTTTTGAAATTCTCGCCAATTGTCCATCTGAACTATCAAATATGCCCGAAAGTAGGAATAAAAATGTAGCAAAAATAAAGTTGTCATTTAGATATAAAGCAGCGGATGCCACGCCACTAAATAAACCCAGGAGCGTTAATTGAGTGGGAGTCATTTTCAAAATATGGGCAAATTTGGCAATCAAAAAACCAAAAAAACGATAAAATACCAAATCAATCTTTTCTTCTGTATCTGGAGATTTAATTGAAAGTTTAAATTCATTTAATAATTTAGATGTAATCATGGTGCTAAAGTTTCCATGGCTAACTTGGCAATATTTTTTGAAGCGATTTCTCTACACGTTCGAAATGAAGGCCAATCATTTATATCAATAAATTTAAAATCATTTTTTTCTGAAAGCACCAAATCTCCGCCGTAAACACTCAGGTTTAATACTGTTAATATGGGGGCGAGCTTTTTTTCAACGGTGTGAATATCAATTTTATAATGATCAGAATTTTTTCGAAGGTTATAGCGGTCAAAACCAGAAATTCCCATATCCCGTAAATCTAAAATGGAATTCTTTACTCCATAAAATTTAATAATTTTTCCGGTAAGATGCGGTTGCTTAACCACATAAGAAATATTTCGCTTTAAAAAATCTTTCTTCACCTGTTCCAGTTGATCTGAACTTTTAATAAACAAAACATCCGTATTTTCGGTAGCATGAAAGTCACCTCTTTTAATCCAGCATTGAATGTCTTTAGAGCATAGCTCGCTTGTTTTAATGATTTCGCTGGACACATAGGAAGAATGTTCGAGTGTTTGAATTTTCTGTATTAAATTCTCGCGAAAGCAGTTTATTATTGATGCCGAATTGTTAATAACTCGCACACCGTCTTTTTCTAATATTTGCATCCTCGCAAGAACTTCCGGTGCTTGTGCCATAGTTAGAACAAGATCCGGCAAAGTGGAAAAATCAAAATTCAGAAAATCTTCTTCATCAATCGTCGTAATATCTAATGATTGATCAGATATATTAGAAAGTTCTTTAAGTGTTTCCACTAAAATAGCCCGATCTGCTTCAATCGCGTGATGTGAAAAAATTTTAGCTCTAAAAACCGCCCATACCCTTATACTCACAGATTTATTCTTCTCCTTCATCTATACCGTAGTGAACAAGTCCTAGGTGATTGATAATTTCTTCTTTTGCAATAAATCTCAAGGTGTTTTCCAACTTTAGAAGCTGGAGAGATAAATCATTAATAGGTCTGATACCTGCTTTGGTGAGTGGCGATTTTAAGTAGAAGCCTAGCCATTCTTGAATTCCTCGCATTTGAGACCTGCTGGCAAGGTCAATAAATAAGGCCAAATCTAGCGCAACTGGAGCAGCCAGAATGGAATCTTTACATAAAAAGTTGACTTTAATTTGCATTTTTTCCCCTAGCCAACCAAAAATATCTATATTATCCCAGCTCTCCTTATTATCGCCGCGAGGAGGATAATAATTGATACGAATCTTATGATAAAGATTGCTATAGAGGTCGGGATAATCACCTTTATTCAAAATATCTTCGAGTACTCCACACTTGGTAATTTCTTTTGATCTAAAAGATCCTGGATCATCTAAGACTTCACCGTCACGATTTCCAAGAATATTTGTACTAAACCATCCGTCAACACCCAAAAGTCTGTTTTTTAAGCCGGGCGCTATAATGGTTTTCATCAAAGTTTGACCAGTTTTAAAATCAGAACCGGCGATTGGGGAGCCAATTTCCATAGCCAATTGTTGCAGAGCTGGAATTTCAACCGACACATTCGGGGAACCATTAACGTAAGGAACTCTTTCCATGATAGCGGCATAGGTATAAATTTGTGAGGGAGAAATATGGGGATCATTATCTCGAAGCCCTTTTTCAAAAGCCTTGATATCTTGATGAACATCTGCAATTGGATTATAAACTTCAGTGGAAGCACACCAAACCATGACAGCGCGTGAGCAATTATTCTTTTTCAAAAAGTTTCTAATGTCTTCTCGAAGTAGTTCTGCTGCTTGTAATTTTGTTGTATATGTCTTTTTATTTTCGCCATTGATTCTTTTTATATAATTTTCATCAAAAACGGCAGCCATTGGCGTAATGTTTGATAACTCATCTTTAACTTGTTCAAGCGTATCACGATCTACAACCTTAGCATGTATTGCAGCCTCATAGGCGTTAACAGGATAAATATCCCATCCACCAAAAACGATATCATTTAAATCCGCCAGCGGTACTAAATCTTTTATTAGGGATGTGCGTTGCTCATCTCGTTTGCCAAGACGAATCTGTCCCATTTGAGTAAGGGAACCAATTGGTGGGGTTAATTTTTTCTTAATAGCAAAAACACCCGCGTATAATGTGGTTGCCACGGCCCCCATGCCTGGAGTTAGTATTGCTAGTTTACCTTTTGCTGGTTGAATCTCATTCGTCTTAAGAATCATATTCACACTCCTATATCTGGAATAACAATTTTTTTGTTATCTTGATTAATTGATTTATAAGCACTTTCTATGCAGTGAACACACCATAGCGCATCCTTTATATCTGAATGTTCAATTTGTTGTTTTTCTATGGCATATATAAATTTGTCAAACATGGAATTAAACCAATTTACATGACTGGAATCCATCCAATCCGAAGATATTTTGGTGCGTTCAAAATCCCAAGCTGCTTTGTGACTTATGGAATCTTTATCATGTTCTCTCATAATGGCAACTTCCATATCATCTTCTTCCACTCTAATTGCGCCACGTTCACCTTGAAGAGTATAGATGACTTTTCTTACGCCGGCTGTCCATGTTAAAAAAACATGAGCTTGCTTCCCGTTTGGAAATAAAAATGAGGCATTGAAAGTATCCTCTGTATCGTAAATATTTGTGTTTTTATTATGGCCAAAAGCGCAGACCGAACTAGGATAACATTCCAGCCAATCAAAGGTAAGATACAAACTATGGCTTCCATGATCCATAGCTATTCCACCACCACTCAAATTTTTGTAACGTCGCCAATCGGGTTTCCAATCGTTTGTGCCCACAGCATGAGTATTTCTAAAAGTATTTAATGTAACGGTATGTATTTTTCCAATTTTATTTGATTTAACCACTCGCTTGATTGATTTAACAACCGGTGAGTGTTTGTAGTTATGGCATGGAAAAAGAATTAGTTTATTTTTTTGAGCCAATTTATAAAGTTCAAGCGCTTGTGAAAAATTAATTGTAAGAGGTTTTTCACATAAAACGTGCAATCCGTGATTTAAACAATCTTTGGCAATTTCATAGTGGCTTCCAGCATGGGTGGAAATATCAACAAAATGTAAATCGTTAATCTGATCAAGCATTTGTTTGTAATCATTAAAATATACGTAATTTAACCGATTATCAGGATGGTCTCGTTTAACAATATCTGATACGGCGATGATGGAAACGTCATTTCTTTTCAAATATGCTGGAAAATGGCCATGATTCGCAATGAACCCGTTGCCAATAATTGCACCCTTGAGTTTCATGATTGTTCCTTGAGTAAAATGCTCCGCCATTAAACTTGATTCGATATCATTTGTAAACAGAACATAACATCAAAATATCAAAATATGTGCATTGTGTTGGGATTGTTTATAAATACATACTTACTCGATAGATATTATGAATTTTTAAACTTATGATTAATCAGGGAGGATGTCATAAAAAAGTTAATAATTACAACAATAATATGGTCTGGGTTTTTTCTCTTTGTTCCTTTTTTAATTAATGCACAGACGCAGCCATATGCCTTAAAGGAGAGCAAATATAATCTTAAGGTCGGTCTGGGCGTTTTGGTACGCACAAACATCAGAAGAAACGACACTACTTTTTTGCATAAAGATGATCCAATTATAGCGCCCCTACCTTATCTTCGTTTTAAACTCTCCAACGTCGAAATCGCTTCCGACAAAGTGAAATTGTTTTTTATTAGGAATTTATTTTGGGAATTTGATATTCGAGCAGATTATAGAGGTCATGACTATGAGGCTAATGGAATGTCGGATAGAAAAAAATCTGTTTTTGGTGGATTTGCTTTTCGTTTTCTTGTTTTTAAATTTGAATGGTTAAAGGATATCATGAATCAAAGTAGAGGAGATAGTCTCTCGTTGATGCTTGCAGTTCCCATAGTTTATACCAGCAAAGTGACCGTAATGGCTCAAGCCGAAAATGAATATTGGAGTAGAAAATATGTCGATTATTATTTTGGTGTAAGAGCGTACGAGGTTGCAGAAAACCGTCCTGCTTTTCAAGGTCAGAAAGCAATTTCCAACTGTTATCAACTTACTACCATGATAAAGTTATCTCAAAAATTAATGCTAAGAAACAATTTATCTTACCGGGTTTATGACCCTAATATTCACCATTCACCAACCGTGAAAACGTCGCATGAATACGAAGGGATTATCGGATTTGTTTACGAGTTTCTATAAAACCAGCTTCATAATTATGGTGATGAACATAATGTTTGTGGGTCCTTTACATAGTTGTTTAGATCAGAGTAAAAATCATCCCACGAGTTAACGTGAATTACGTTTTGGAGATTTATACTATTGTTTCTAAAAGCGTAAGATCTAAGCCCAATTGATTGGTAAGCCAAGATGTCTGTTTCTTGGTCGCCAATGCCGGCAATAATATTTTTAAATTTTTGGCTTAGTGTTTTTAAAATATTTTTTTTGTAGAATTCGACACTAAATGGATGTTTTGAATAATTCCAAAAATAGATAGGGCCTTTGGGGAAATTTAGAAAATTCAGCCAATCTCTAGTTGCCTGCATAAGCATATCATTTCTGGCGGTAAGGTAGATGATCCGATAATTCAAGCTCAGAAGTTTTAGTTTTTCTACTGCTTGATCAAATGTTGGTACTTTATTATATTTTTTTACTATAAACTCTAATGAAGAAATATTTGCAATCGTATGATCAATATCCACAATAATTGCTGGATGACATTTATTCATTACGTTGATGATAAATTCCCCAGTAGCGGCGTAATTAGATGATGGTTCAAGGGATACTTGATAAACCTGTAAATCATCTTGAGGAAGAAGAGGAAGCATTACATTTTTATTTTTACTTGTTGATGAGTTGTTGGTTTTAGTAATTAGCTTCTGATTTTGATAGATTTCAACATTTTCGCCATAAATTGGATTTAAATAAGGGAAGAGATAATTGTTATTATATAACTGGATTTCAATATTAGCTTCTTCTCCAGGTAAAATTGAAATATCGTGAATTTCAAAAAAAGCGGTTCTGGCCTTTGCATTTGTTTCTTCGATTTGGGGCTTTATGATGTGTTTTGAACATGAAAAAAATAAAAGTTGGGTAATAGTTATAATAATTAATTTTATCATTTTACTCTTTCTTTTTTATTCCATACAACATATCTAATTCTTTATCATAAACCGAAGTAGTAACTTCGAACAATCCCAACATTGTATGAAAGAAATGATCGTGGGAAAAATTACGAGAGGCACTCTTTCGAAGTTTATGCATATCCAATTCTGCTTGTATCCTTTGACCGAACCAGAAAACAGCAGCGACATTGGTTTGCTCTTTAGGTGCCATAAAATAGGGGAGAGCATGAAGATAAATTCCGTTTTCTCCCAAAGATTCTCCATGATCACTAACGTATATCATGGCAGTCTCAAAAGAGTTGGAATAATCTTTTAATAGCCCGATCACTTTTGATAAAAAGTAATCAGTATATAATACTACATTGTCGTAAGTGTTAATAATTTCTTCGTTAGTACACATTGTCAGTTCGTTGGTTTTACATGTCGGTTTAAATTTTTCAAAGTCAGATGGATATCTTCGAAAGTAGGCTGGGCCATGGTTACCCATCTGATGAAGCACTATCAAAATATCTCCTGATTTTTTTGAATTAATATAGTCATGTAACCCCGTCAACATTCCAATATCACGGCATTCAACATCACAAACAGGGTTATTATTTGAATTCATAAAGTCCTCATATGCAGCTCGAACTGCAACTCCTTTTGAATCAGAATTATTATCTCTCCACAAAACGTTGACTCCAGCAAAACCGAGCACATCAATTAAATTTTCAGTTTCTTTCGCCTTTTTTTCGCTGAACTGTTTTCTGCGATATTTGGAAAACATGCAAGGTACAGATATTGAAGTAGATGTTCCACATGCAGTCATGTTCATAAAGCTTATGATATCTTCATTTTTTAACCATGGATTGGTTTGTTTTTTATAACCATTTAAAGATAGGTGATCTGCACGAAGAGATTCTCCAATCACGACAATTACTAATTCCCTGTCGACAAGACTATTTTTGGGAAGCACGGCATCTCTTCCAATTATTTCTAATTTAGTGTTTTTGACACGAAATAATCTTCCGATATATTTACCGCTAGAATAGATGGAATAGGTGGGGTTGCTATAAAACCTAAGCGGTTTATGCTCTCGAAGGAAACTGGCGAAAAATCTACTTGAGGAAAGCAATAAAACAATAACTAGTATCAATGATCCTATGACCATCTTAAATTTCGAAAGCATCTCTGCCTTGAAAGAATTGTGCCTTATGGGGATCATGATAACCAGAATGGATGGAAATATTCCAAAAAGAAAAAAATAAACAAAGAGCATCGGATTGAGGTAGTCACGAGCCTCTCTAATATTGGTGTTTAAAATGTTATCGATCATGTTGATATCAACAACTACACTAAATTGACTCATTGTATAGCTTGCTAAGGACGCAATTATAAACAGGACTACCAGTACTGGTTTAAGAGTATATTTATTAATAACAATATTTAGAAAAATATTGATTGTTGCAAATAATATAATAAATATTGAAATTATTTGATACGGGTGGGAGGTTATTGAGTAGATTTTTAAAACTTCTTGAAAAAAAATTATATTATATCCACATGTAAAAACCGCAGATATCACCAAGATCATGTTTGATTGAGTTATTTTTTGCTTCTTCAATCCTAGTAACATATAATCACGTTCCAAGGTTTATATTCTGAATAAATAGGATATCGACAATATCTTATATAAGGGTTTTATTTGATGCAGTCAAAAAAAATGTATCTAATACTAATAATTTGTTCCTTCCTGAATATATCCTTTTCCCATGCAGATATTTTAAAAGAAATAAGAGTCATGGGAAATACAAAAAGCAAAACCTCCGTTGTTAAAAGATACGTACATAAAAAAATTGGTGAAGATCTTGCCGTCGAAGATATAAAGGCTATTCAGGAGCGTCTATTAAAATTACACCAGATTCGTTTGGAAAAAATTGATTTCAAGGATGGTATTTTGCTTATTGAGGTCACTGATAAATGGAGTTTGTTTCCTGTGCCAATGATTACTCAATCTGGTGACTATTACAGTCGCGGAATACTTATTTATGAAAATAATTTTCTGGGTGCTCACGGGACCATGGCGACAGCCTTTGCCTGGACGAATTCTGGTTTTAATGGACTTCTATATTTTCAAGATGAATCTTTGGTTAACGAAAATATTGGTTTTAAAGCGCTTCTTTTAAGAAAGGCTGACTTGATTGAGTTTGAAAGACATAATGGCATCGTAAGTAGATTTGAATCGCGCTATGACACCTTTATTTTTACTCCAAACTATCTTAGCGATAACCAAGTGTATAAAATTGGGCCAATTTTAATAAATAAATCAATTGTCGACGATTCTGGTAACGAAATTTACAAAAGAAGCGCTTATGGATTATTTGGACGTCATCACTATCAAAAATATCAAGTTACTGATACTCAATATGAAGGTCTTATCACCACTTTGAATACAACTTTTGCCAGGGATGATACAAGCAAGAGCATTTTGCTGATTGAAGGGGATGTGAAAACTAGTTACGCTATTGATGAAAATTATATCAACTTCACTATGCAAGGACACTATTCTACAGATTCAAGTTATCTTTACTCCAAACTTATTGGTGGTAATGAAGGTAATCGAGGATATGATAAACAGTCTGTACCGACTAAAAATAATTTATCCGGAATGATACAATGGCAACAATATCTGTTCTATAGAACATTTGTTGCTCCTTTTTATGAATATAATATTATTACCCTAATCGATCCGATCTTGGATGGCCGAACAATTAAAGAAAATAGCGTTGGACTTAGTCTTCGGTATTTTTTTAAAAAGATTTCAATTCCAGCAGTTTTGGTTGAATACGCTCATAATATAGAGGATAATAGCGAACATTTTCATTTGAACATTGGGCTTTCTATATAATTGGCGGATTTGGGTTAATATTTTAGAATGATTTTTTGGTCGCTGGTTCGTTCAGCGTTTCAAATGGTCGGGGTGACAGGATTTGAACCGGCGACCTCTTCGTCCCGAACGAAGCGCGCTACCAAGCTGCGCTACACCCCGACTAAATTGATACCTAATCTTATCAAAGTTTAAGTTAAGAAATAAGCAAAAAATGATTAATTTTTAGATATTTCCCCCTATTGGTATTGCGTAAAAGCTTGACTGTCGTCAAGGATAGGTTTCTTCATTCATGACAGTATTAGTGAAACATTAAAAACTGCGGAGGATAGATGAATGTAACTAAGAAACTAATGGATGAGCACCAACTAATTTTAAAATATATCAGTCTCTTGGAGAGGTACTTGGCTAAAGTAAAGAATGATAGAAAGCGAGAAGATCTTTTTATCAAGCTGGGTGATTTTGTGGATTTTATTAAAAACTATGCGGACAAATATCATCATGCGAAGGAAGAAAATATTTTATTCAAATTTATGGAGGAGCCAGGGGTTTTAACTCATTGCAATCCTTTGCCAGTTATGTTGAATGATCATGAAAATGGTCGTCATTTTATTAGAGAACTTTTGGTTGCTATCGTAAATCATGACTATGCCAAGGGTTTGTTGAATGCCCAGGCATGGGCCAATTTGCTTACCGAGCATATTTATAAAGAGGATAATGTGCTATATGTTATGGCCGAAGAAGGTTTGAATGATGAGCAAAAAAGTAAAATTGAAATTGAGTATGCTCAAATTGAAAAAAATCAAAATGGAGAGAGTTTAGAAAAAAAATATAATATGCTTTATGATTTATTAGAAGAAGCAATTAATAAGTAAAGAGGTGAGTATATGGAAAAAGGAAAAAAGTTTGAGTTTTGCAATGTAGTTGATTATCAGCAAGAAGGTATTGTCTCCGCGCGGGTGTTGGAAAATAAAGTCGGAGGCATTACGGTGTTTGCTTTTGATAAGGGGCAAAGGCTTAGCGAACATAGCGCACCTTTTGATGCCGTTATAACAGTATTGGAGGGACACGGGGAGATTGTGATTGGTGGTAAAGCCAATCAATTGCAAACGGGTGATAGCATTATTATGCCTGCTAATATTCCTCACGCAGTTAATGCTATAGAGCGCTTTAAAATGATGCTAATTATGATTAAAGGCTAAATATTATATAAAAAACTTTCGAGCACCCGTAAAAATAATCTCACTTCGTTCGGGTCCGTAGGCGACGATGCTGATGGGGATTTTTAAATGATCTTCAATTAGTTTGATATAGTTCCCGAGCTCTTTACTAAGAGCGCCGTTTTTAAAGGTGTCATGAAAGGAAGCCATCTCGGTGTAAATGGGTTCTACTTCATTCATATCTATACCAGGCCAGGCACAATCAATCGTTTCGCCTCGAAAGCGGTAAGCGTGGCAAATTTTTAAATCGGTTAATCCTGAGAGAACATCAACTTTAGTTAAGGCCAAAGAAGTTAAGTTACTCGCTTTAATGGAATATTTAAGTAGTGGCAGATCAAGCCATCCACAGCGTCTGGCCCTGCCGGTGGTAGAACCAAATTCGTTGCCAATTTTTTGAATTTTCTTTCCGAGATCATCATGAAGTTCAGTCGGGAACGGGCCTTCACCCACGCGGGTGGTATAAGCTTTGGTGATACCAACTACTTCATCAATTGATTTTCCCATTAGACCTGCACCAGTATGAATGCCACCAAAGGAAGTATTAGAGGAGGTAACAAATGGATAGGAACCGTAATCAATATCTAGTAAAACCCCCTGGGCTCCTTCGAAAAGAATTTTTTTATTGTTACTGATACAATCACTTAAAAAGCTAAAAGTGTCGCAAACAAAAGGTTTGACCATTTTACCTAGTTCAAAGAGCCTGGTGGCTTCTTCTTCTACGGTGGGAAATGAAGAGTTGTAGAGGTGTTTAAAGAGTGCTTCTTTTTCAATAAGATTTTTTTTAAGCCGGGACTTTAGGATGTCTTTGTCAAAAAGATCTTTTAGTTTAATGGCCTTGCGGGCTACCTTATCTTCATAACAAGGTCCAATGCCCTTGCCCGTGGTGCCAATTTTTTCCGGTCCTTTGGCTTCTCTGAGTTGATCAAGCAGCTTGTGGTAGCTGGTGATTACTGAGCAATTTTCGGAAACTTTTAAATTATTAAAAGTGAGATTGATTCCGGCATTTTTAGCGTCATGCAGTTCTGCTTTGAAAGCGTCGGGATCAAATACTACTCCATGAGCAATAATGGAAGTGGTATGGGGGTGTAATATGCCGGATGGAATTACGTGTAGAACAATCTTTTTTTTATCAACCACAATGGTGTGACCAGCGTTGTTACCGCCTTGATAACGAACTACCACGTCGCATTTGGCGCCGAGCAAGTCGGTGATTTTTCCCTTTCCTTCATCTCCCCATTGGGAGCCGATTATGGCTAATGTTTGCATTATGCTTTTACCTCATTTAGTAAATTATTCTTTAGAAAAAATTCTTGCAGTTGATACAATGCCATTTCGCCAACGCGAAGTTGAGCCTCGTCAGTGCTCGCACCCAGGTGTGGAGTCATAACCAGATTATCAAGTGATAATAATTTTGAATTGGTGGGTAGTGGTTCTTCTTTGAAGACATCAAAGCCAGCCCCTTTAATTTTTTTCTCTTTAAGGTGCACATAGAGGTCGTCTTCATTGACAATTCCACCTCTGGCACAATTGATTAAGATTGCATCTGGTTTCATCATTTCCAAGTTAGTCCGATTAATCAGATCCTTAGTTTGAGCAGCTAGCGGAACATGTATGGTGACGATATCACTATTTTTAAAAATTTCATCTAGGGTGGCGACTTGTTTGGCGTAGCTTAGATCAGATTGTTTAACGATAGGATCATAGTAAAGAACACGCGGTTCAAAACCGGAAATTCGTTTAGCTACAATCTGGGCAATTTTGCCAAATCCCACGAAGCCCACGGTTTTTTTCCATAATTCGTTGCCATTGAATAAGGCTTTTTCCCATTTTCCAGCTTTGATTGAGGCATGGGCAAAAGCTGTTTTGCGCAGAACCGTCATCATTAATGCTATCGCATGTTCTGCTGCCGAATTAGAGTTGGAGCCAGGGGTATTGGAAACTTTTACTCCTTTTTTTTGGCAGGCAACTTTATCGATATTATCTGTACCTTCGCCCGCACGAATAACATATTTTAGATTGGGAGCTTTTTCCAAAAGTTCAGCGGTGACAGTGGTAGCCGATCTAATGACCAGACCGCTTATCTTTGGAAGAAGCTTTTCTAATTCTTCCGAGGTCACTTTACTTTTCGGGTGTACTTGAAAATCATCGATGGATACTAACTGATTAAAAAGATTTTTATCAAAACCATCGGATACAACAATAAAGGGTTTCATAATGATTCCAGTCCTTGTGAATAGGTTTAAAAATTCAGCGCAATTATAGTCAGCTTTGTTCCTAAAGACAACGGGATTGGACTGCATTTAAAAAAATAAGGCAGACAAAATAACCTTAACGCACCTACCCCTGAGGGTTTATGCAATTGATCGAATTTCCAATCTCATCATAAGTGCGTTTAGGGTAGCCTGAAATTCCTCGAGAGTTGGTAGATTTCCAAAATGAGTATTTTCATTTATATTTTGAGCAATAAAATCATAAATCTCAATAGGAGAAGAAACATCCTCATCTTTTTTAAAAACTCGCCAATTCGAAGTTTGGGTTTTTTGGTAATGTGCAAATAAGTTTTCAATTAATTTTTCTCTGGACATTACCCCGATTCCTACTACTTCCTTAAAAGAATTCATTTCAAGATACCAAATACGATAATTAGATTTTTTTTCTGGGTGCTTAAATGTTTGAACAGCGATTGCCATAAACATAATGCCTCCTGTGTGTGTTGGAAAAATGAATCCGTTCATTTTCTCCATGTATAAATTGTATTTTTATAATTATGCTTGTTCACGAGGATTAAACTCATTTCGTCTAACAGAAAAAAGATGGAATGTAAGAAAAGTGAAGCCAAAATGTTTGTTATGGTGACAATTTGGTTTAACTTTCATGAATTTATTCGTAAAATTCTGATCAATGGAACACAAACAAACATCAAGTACCTCATCGAGAGTATTCAAATCTTCATTAAAATTGGCTGGAGCAACTTTAATCAGCAGA
>Ga0208958_1002198_pt1 | contig 17248 bp, 52 predicted proteins | sample RifOxyB1_FD_184032 | JGI IMG/M metagenome (GOLD analysis project Ga0208958, IMG submission 184032) | Soil microbial communities from Rifle, Colorado - Rifle Oxygen_injection B1 (SPAdes) | ecosystem: Environmental > Terrestrial > Deep subsurface > Rock core/Sediment | place: Rifle, Colorado... | reverse complement strand
CTTTACAAGAAAGAGAACATGATTCTAATTGGATCATGCGTACTAAAAAGGCAGACAGGAAAAAAGAAATACAGGAATACTTTGCCGAATTAACTAATGAAGTAAAAGACATTATCAATACAACCAGTAACGAATATTTAATTTATCAATTAAAGAAAACATTGCAATACTACAAGAAAAATTATTTTACTAACTATGTTGCTAGGTTACGCAATAAGGCTGATAATCCTTCATGGGTTGTAACAGGAGCAGCAGGACGGAATAGAAGCAGGGATCAAAAGTACAATAACAGATATGACAAGTTAATGCAGGAATGGATAGATTTAGATAATGATTATAAGAAGCGTATTAGCAGCTTAAAAAGCAAGATCAGGAAAGACAAAGAGAACATTTTAAAAGAAGCTGTTAACAATACTGATATTTCTATCTCGTTTGCTACGGAAACAAAAGAATTTGAGTTTATGGGATTAAAGGAGAAAAAGCGTGTTTATATTGCTGGGAATTACTTTATAACAAAAACTTGGGGATGTTTCCGTATATTTAACAGTAGTACCAATAAAGAAGTTCATAGTATGAAAACGACCGAAAAGTTAGATGATGCAAAAAGGCATGTAGTTTATTTAATGCTACAAGATCAAACTAAAAAAGCCGTATAACAATTGAAAGGGGATAGAACAGGCTCAAGACTCTATTCCCTAATTTCCCTATAACAGAATCATTGTGTGATTGTGGGCTAATTTCTGGAGGTGTGAACATGGTAAATAGAAATCGTTCTAACTGGTCTGCAATGGGCAGTAGTATGTTTGAATTTGAATGCAATTTAGATGAACGGCAGAAGGAAAGGGAAGTCATTTATACAGAGTTTAAACAAAGGTTAATACAGGACTATAAAGCGACTGTTAAGGAGTTTGCTGAACGTTCTAACGCTGTTAAAATTGATACTCTTATAGAGGAAGGTATAAGGATTTTACATAGGGAATTTTTATGATTTCCTTATAACAGCCGACTCACAAAAAAGCAGGGAACTTTTTAAACTTGAAATATTGTATAACAGAATCGACTCAAAAAAGCAGGAGGTATTTACAATGTATAAACCTAGTAAACTATTAAACATTCTATTTACATTCTTTTTTCTAAGTTTCTTTGGTTTAATGGGTTATCTAGCAATAGAAATGATTCAGGCTGAAAAGGCTAATAACAGCCAACAGAGCGACTTTGTAACGTTTGAATACAAGGTATCAAGGATTGATTCAGATGGTTTATATGCGGATAGTACAGCCGATAACACAGGGATATTTATAACTCAGGAAAGATTGCAGCCTAACAACCATATAAAAGAAGGTGATTTGATCCTAGTTTATTTTGATTCTGAAAAGTTTTCGGCAGGCATAGAACATGTGGAGGTAATCGAAAATGGAGAATAACAAAAACTCATATAACAATGAGGGCAAAATATCATGGGAGTCTGACAGAAAGCAGCATATTGGGATACTTGAAGAAGTAAAAGCGAAAATTGAAAAAGAAAGCTGGACAAAGTTTATTTCAAAGTGTAAAATTTAAATATACTAATATCTTATATAACAGAACCGAGTCAGGATCACCAGCCAATTTCTATATAACAATAGACCAGTTTTATTGCCACACTTTTTAGGAAAAAAAGAGACTTAATAATTGAATGCGATTTAAATAGCGACATAAGGAGGTAGCGATGAATCATTTTCAAATTGTTTTTATCTGTACATTCGCAAATTATTATTGGATATCAGAAAGTAATTTGACAAACGAAGAAGCAGAGAGAAAGTCGAGTATTAAGAATAGGTATGAAAAGATTCACGGTTCGTGTTGTCAATTTTATGTGCAACCAATGCAGACAAACATCATCAAGTAAAGGAGATTTTATATATGGATATAACTGAACAGGTCATTCCTCATATTGAAAAAGCTATAGGGTTTAAACTTTACGATCATCAGAATCATTATCTATTGGGTAAGGGTGGACTAACAGGTGGTAGAAGAACTGGGAAAACAGTTGTTTATTGCGTGAAATTAGCCCTATCTGATGATGAACCATTTGACTTAAAGAAACCCGAAAACTATGCAGATGAATGGTCTTTGCCTGATCATAAAAGGTATGCAAAGCTTTTCTTTAGGGATGAATTTATGAAATATAGACAACTACTAAAGGATTATGGTTTTCCAGTTAGAGAAGTAAAACGTTAATAACAATCCGTTGAGATAATTCACGATAAAAGTAGCATTTTATTTTAAGGAGAAGAAAATATGGGGCATTTAGAGTATTTGGATTTATTAACGAAAATAGCAGAATATATAAGTTTAAGGGATTTTGATGAAGATATGACAGTGGGAGAGTTACTTGCTGAATTATCAAGAGAACAACTTGATGTATAGGAATATTGGGAGGTTAGATTAATGACATTTAAAGCAATTGTATCAGGTCATATCTACATTGACGAAAATGGGGATAAAGATATTGAAATATTTGACCGAGTAGATAATGACAATGAGCATACTGATATTTTCTGTGATATTGACCATGCTTTACTGGAACAGATTGAGACAGGTGATAAGAAAGACCATTTCTTTATGGCTATTGTTAAATCGGAATTTGTTAAATGTGAGTATTGGGAAGGAACAGAATGGGAAACTGAACACGATGTTATTGAGATTAAAAACTTAAACGATATTTCATTTTAAGGAGGAATAATCGAATGCATTTGAATATTGTAAAAGGTGATCATGTTGTAGGTTATTCTGAAGATGCATATAGCAAATATGATGCGAAAGTTAAAGAATTGCTGAGTGATGGTTACAATCTCAAAGATACTGAATATAGTTTAAACGGAGATATGCATGAGTATTTTGAAAAAGATGGTGAATGGTTTACAATCACACATTTAGCAGTCTGAGGAGGAATAATCAAATGGTGACTACGAAAACGAAATTATCAGAAGCATTGGATAGAATGGGAAGTCATACAAATGAGATTGAAGTATCTTTAACATATGCAGAAATCAAAGAGTTTTTATTAGTAATTGAATTAAGTGAAGTAGAAACAAAATTACGCTATGAGAAATTAAGGGATGGAATGGATAGACGTAATTTAATCAAAGGTGAAAATAGACACGCACGATAAAATTAACATTTTAATATAAATGTTGACCAAAAAAAACGAAGGAGTGTAAAACCTTATGAAACAATGTTACTACTGTGACGGTGAGTATGAACCACAAGAATCGAAAGCTGATCATTCTCATATGTTTTGTTCTATCACCTGCGAAGAGAGATATGATGGTGAGTATGTTACTGAATAGTGCCGAGGAGGGGAAGTACAGTTGTTAAAAAGGATAATGAGTTTTGATAACAAGGATTGGGAACATATCACACTTCTTTTTACAAACATGGTTAAACAGTTTTTAAAAGGCGACATTCAAGAATCAAAAGAGGCTTTAATTTGGATAAAAACTCATTTATCGTATGATTCCGAAAGAGTCAAATAGTGGACAGTTCCTAATGTAATTCACCAACCTTGTTACAGCTAAAAATTATAAAAATAATTAATTAAATACTTGATGTATGTTAATTTTTGGTTTATAATGTAATTAAGAGATAGGGATGATAAAATTAAACAAAAATAGGAGATGATTTAAATGGATCAGAAGGCTGTAGCATTTAAACAAATGACTAAAAAAGGATACGAACTTAATGAAATGAAAGAAGCTTTTGAAGCAGCACAAGATCAATACAGAGAAGCACTTGTTGATGATACTATCTCTGACATACTGAATGTTGTAAATGAATACGGAAAGATAACTGAAAGAGATTTGAAATTATTCCTTGGTAATTTGTCTTTAGAAGTTAAGAATATTTACTTAAAATAATCACAATAAAACCCTTCATTTATTACATTCAGCAGCCTTGTTACAACGTGTAGCAGGGCATTTGTTTTAATCTGATCCAGCGAAAAAACTTAAAAATAATTAATTTAACACTTGATATTGTTTTATGTAGGGTTTATAATGGAATTAAGAGTTAGGAAATACATTCCATATCAAAAGGAGATGGGCATATGAAAACTTTAACATTTGCACTTGATGTAGAGTTAAATGATACTCATTACATTCCAGAGGGAACTAAAGTAGAAATTGTTGAAGGTATTAAAACACTTAATGGATTTACTGCAGTACTTGTAAATGAAGCTAAGTCATATGAATATGAAACAACAGCACATTATTATGCTGGTCAGGTTGAATACTTCACTAATGAAACTTTTAAGGAGTTGAGATAAAATGACTTATCAAGAATATGTTTTAGATGTATTCACTGAGCATCATGTATCTCAAGGAATGGATCAAGAAGAAGTAAACGACTTGATTGAGGAAGCTGGATTTGAACGAATTGAGAAATGGTTAACTGCTGTAGGTTATGATTTAAATGAGTATAACTTAGGAGGTTATTAAGATGAAAACTTATCGGGTAGTAGTATTCACACCAACAGGTAGGTTAGAGTTTTACGACTATAAAGAGTTTGACACCAGAGAAGCAGCTAACAATCACATGAGCAACCTTCAGCGTAAATTCAATGGTCATATGGCAGTTGTAAGTAAATAATCAGATAACAGGAGGTGTACATATAATGGGAATTATTACGACAGGAATTGTAATGTTTGTATTAGGAGTAGTTATTATAGCAATTGGCAATGTAACAGGTCTAATTCAGTTTACTTGGGAATAAATATAAATTTATAAATAGTACAATGAAACATGATTTTATCTGAAAAGAGGAGAAGGAAATGAACTATACAATTTATCAAATGCCATTGAGTGTACGTAGGAACAAATCAGGATTATGGAACAGTGATTCAATAGTAGAAAGAATGGACTATTTACCAGTCTACAAAGGTAATACTCAAACAACGACTAAGACAGATACAGGTATTTTAGATGAATTGTTTGATACTTTTAATATTAATCATCCGAAGGACTTTGCATCCAATTCAATGAGTGCTGGAGATGTTATTCAATTAAACGACAAAGATTTTTACCTATGTTGCACAATCGGTTGGCATAGACTAGGGGAAAATTTTTAATAAAATATCCAATTTATCTTGAAAGGAGATAATCAAATGTACGGGAAAGCAGAAGGGCTAAAAGTTAAAACATTTGCAGATTACACAGATGGATGTATTGAACAAAAATTAAATAAGTTTTTACAAGAAAATCCAAAGGTAACTATTGTTGATATTAAATACTTCAATGGCTACGGAGTCGTAAGTAATGATGAAAGTGAAAGTTACGGAAGAGAAACGGCACTACTGGTTTATAGAAAGTTTTAAACAGAGGAGTGATCCAAATGGACGCTGAATTAAAAACATTCATGGACTTAACAAATGCTTCAGAATCAGCACTGAGAGCAGAGTTAAATATACATGGATATGAACCAAGTGAAGTGATTAGTAAGGAAATCCTGATCAATATGTTAATGACTGTATACTTTGGAGGTGATAGAATATGATTAAGAAACTGGTAGTTTTAAATGGTACTGAGGGACATAAATTTGAAGTTGGTAAACAGTATGCTAATGGTGATGATGTTCAAATGGTTGATGAAATAGAACTCTTGGACGATGTATATAATGTGTTACTAGAAAATAACAGTAGGATTGAAGTAGTAACGAAAAATGTAATGGTGTTTTATTGCTAATAAAAATTACATTTCATAGGATGGAGGAGAAGCAAATGAAATTTACACAAACATATAGGAATGATTTGTCATTAGATGGTGCGGTCAGTCATTTCATTGACTATATTTGTGGAGAGTTAGATGCATATTTAGAGGATGAGAATTTCAGTATTAGCCATTCAGATGACACTTATTTCTCTGAGTCTACATTTGGGAATGGTTCAAAATATGAATTAGAAATTTGGTTTGATACAGAAAACGGTGAGTGGTGTTGTCAAGCATACTGATAAAATGAAAGTTTCATGATGAAGTAAAGACCAAAATAGTGCAACAAGGAGGAATGATTATGAAAGGCTATTACAAGCATTTAGACAAAGATAAAAACTGCAATGTGAATATTGAATTAAATATGGAGCAACTTGCAGGAATGGTTTATAAATCCAACTATGGCTTACATCGTTTCTTGTCAGAAATTATTGATTTACAGCGTCAAAGCAAATATGAAAAAGAACATGAATTTGCGGATGAACTTGAAAGCCTACTCAACAAAGGACATTTTTAATGAACTATTCGAAGAAATAGTCTAACAGGAGGCAACATGACAATCACAATACAAATCACATTCCTGTCATACGGTATAAGATGCTATAAGGCTGCTACATTCCCTCTAAGGGGTAGAACACATACAAAGGTACTAGAAGACTGGATCATGGAAATTAAGCGTGAGATGGACGTTGAGCAAGTGTTAAAGGTACTGATTGACGGAGAAGAGATTGAGTTATTATAATTCTTCCTCAGTCACTAAATTAATACTTGCTTAAATTTAAATAATCAAATATAATTAAGGGGAAGATAAATTAAAGGAGTGATTAATATGAAATGGGAAGTCGTTGATCTAAAAGATGCTCCAGAGTCTTTGCAGAGTAGAGTCAATGAAAAATTTAAAATGTATGATGGGGACGGTCAATTGTTACAGGTTGTTAAAACTGAAATGGCTTATAATGCTTACTTAAATGCAGGCAATCTTTGTACAGTATTAACAGTGTGGAATTTTAATCTGGATGAAGTAAATGAGGATTCAATGACAGTTGGTGAAATTCAACAATTCATGAAACATCCAGAAATGAAATTCTGGTTTAGTTAAAAGATAATAAATTTTATTATTATAGTCAAACACCTATTTTCTCCTTTGGGCATACAATACTGTATAAACCAATGAGGGAGAGATACAAATGAAACTACAAGCATTGAACATTAGAAAATTAAGAAAGAAAAGCATTTCAGTTATCAGAAGCGTTCTTAAAATGTATAACGTAAACTTTTCCATTGCAGATGATAAAGAGAAACTGCTACAAAAGATTGAAGAAATACAGTATTTCAGCAGGAAAATATCTATAAGGCAGCGATATGAATTTACATTTTAGTTGAAGAATCAAAACTAAAATGATGATAATATAAGGAGAGAATAAAATGAATTTGACAACTAAACATGAAATTCCTTTAGATGATTATTACTTTATCCCTGCTGGATCACTGGTTATGTTTTGTGGATATGAGAATGGATTTACTGTAATACAATATAATCAAACAAAATACATGGTAAATGAGCAATATTTCGAGCCTGTGGCTGTATGTAACTATTAAAATATTTGAGGAGTGATTTTCTATGTATGGTAAAGATGTGACAGTAGAATTTAGAGGTCAACTTAAAACGGTTTTTGTATCATGTACTCCTACAACTTCACATGAGGAATTAGAGTTAAAAGCTTTATGGAAACTACAAAGAACATATGAACATGAAAAATTCGAGAAAAATAAACCGAGACACGCTTTATAAAATGGGCATTTTATTGTGAGTTAATTTGATGGTAAAATAATGAAAAGGGAGGAATTAAGATGATACCTGATATTTATGTAAATGAAGTGTATTGTATAAATTGTGGGAGCGAAGATTTATCTTTTGAAGGTTCTTATCCAAGTGGAGATAAATTTATATTTAAAGAATGCAATGAGGACAACTGGGCAGTTATAGAAAAATAGTAAAGGGGTTTATGGGAATGACAAAAGAAAAATTGATAGAGGTTTTAACTAAATACTTCGGTTTAAATGATCAAGATGGTACTTACACTTATTCATTGACAAGAGTAAAGTCAGCTTTCAATGTTGGCACAATTACTATTGATGATTTTCAGGAGTTTGATGACGAACAAATTGAAGATGTTGCTCAGTATATTATACAGGAATTCAGTAAATAAACAATAAAATAATCATTTTAAAGGGAGGCAATGTTTTATGTATTGGTTTGAAGATTATCATGTCGATAGTGAGATACAGCACGAAGAGTTTATACAAAAAGAAATTGAACAGTTGTTTGAAGAATCCAAATGAAGTTATACTCTAAACCAAACAAAAATGGCAAACGTCAGTTTCTTGGGTGGGAAGCGAGTTATTGGGCATTAAAGAGGAACTATGACAGACTTGCCAGCAAGCGTTGGTTGGAAGAAATCACATCAGATCAAATAGAACGCTACAGACAATCGCAATATGTAGTTATTGAACAAAAGGATGAAATTAAACGATTGAAAAAGATATTAAGAAAGAATGGAATTGAATATTAGTAATGTACCATTCAAAATAAAACGTAATAAAAGAATCGTTTCATTTCAAAAGGAGATGAACAAATGAGAATTAAAGAAATGGCTGAAGTTGAAAATGCATATGTGAATTTGTTAAAGGTTTTAGATTATGAACCAACAAAAGAAATATTGGATGCCGTTTATGTTTCATTTTTATCAGGATCGAGTAAGGATGAAATTGTTGGAGCAATAAACACTTTGACCAAATTAAAGAATATGGAATAAAAGAGATAACTTATCACAAAATAAAAACCTGCTGGCGGCAGGTCTTCATCCAATATCATCATAGATTTCAAGATCAGTAACATCCAACGCTTTAAGTGTTCCACGATAACCAGTGACAGACTCAACATCAGAAAGTATCTTCATCAGTAAATCCTTATGTAGATGCTTTCTTGCTTCCTCATCATTCGTAAAATCATTAGTAGCAAAAACAATCGTCATTTCCCCAAGAACAGCCATTGATACATCCCCTTAGTATATAGTAGAATACAGTTAGTAGTTAATATCTGCCCTATCTGTCACTAATTATAAGACGATTATGAATATATTACAATCACAAAAAGTTTATTTTAGACACACAAAATGGGTGTATGAGGTGATTTAATGGAAGTTCTAGGGAAAAGATTGAAATGGTTAAGAAATCAAAATAGATATTCACAGAAGGAAATGGCTGAAAAAATCGGAATGTCGGCAAGTGGGCTACAGAAAATAGAAAATAATGAACGTGATCCCAAGTTAGATATACTAGTTAAATTTTGTGATATTTATAAAGTAAGTGCTGATTTTTTATTGGGCAGGAATAATGAAACACCAGAGTTGGAAGACGTATCTCAGAATATACTATTTGCATTTGTACGACACGAAAGATTCAAGGAAGAATTAAATGAATTGCTTATGAAGAAATATGATTTAGAATCATCAATAAGACACATGGAATATACTTTAAAAAGTGATGAATGTATACATGATAGAAGACCTATCAATGATAGTCTTAAACAACGCAAATTTATTTTGGAATCAATAGAAAAAGATATTGTCAACAAAGAAAAAGATTTACGCTCAGTAAACAAGGAGTTGAGTGATAATTTATATCATTACTTATCTGTATTATTAGAATTACCCGAAGCAGAGCCTTCAGAAGATCATAATGTAAAAAGGTTTGCTCCTTATAACTTTGAAATTCAACCTGATATTTTCGGAGAATATTCTATTCATCTAAGTGGAAAAGGTATAGGGTTCATTGGACATTATGGTGTTTATGAATCAGTTGACGCAGCTACAGATAAAATAGAAGAATTAAAAATAATACTAAATGGTAATCAACATGAAAACATTCTACGTTAAAATATACAATGGTCACAGATTAATCCATGATGAAATTTACTTTTCATCCAGCAGAAATGATGTTTTATATAGTTTGTTGTCTGGTTGTATATTAGATGAATATACGAAAATATTAATTGAAGAATAGGGGATTATTTCTTGATTCCCTATTGACTAAATGTAAATAACTTAATATAATAATAGTACAAACATTAAATGAGGAGGGAACAAAATGTTACAAGATCAATATGTTACTGGCTTTTGTCCATTTAATTCAAAGAAAGAAAAGGATCGCATCTGGAGGGAAATGAGAAGAGAATTTGGCAGCAAGGTTAAACTATGGGTAGAAGATAGTTTTGTGGTTTACAGGTACAAGGATTTAGCCTCGTAAAATTAAATGTAAATAATTTAATAAACAAGTATTGACTTGTCTTGAAGATATTGGTATATTATAAGTACCAAAACTTTTCCAAAAGGGTGAATAATTGATGAAATCTCTTAAACAAATGATCTTAAACGTTATTGAACAGTCACCAAGGGGATACGCTGAAGAACTTGCTAAAATTGCTGGTTATGCTAATGGAAGCGGATTGAAAAAACCTTTAACAAAAGAAGAAAAAGAGTTCGACAACCTTGATGGACTTGTTCAGTTAGTTAGACATTTGTTTCCTGATCAAGAAAGAGCATTGATTGAAGAGTTTTCAATGACATTAGATGTTAACAATAAGCTGGCAAGGTACATGTTAGAATACTTATCTTGCAATAGGTTGCTTGTAACTATGGATCAATTGTTAACCAGAATGGAAAGTGCAAAGAACACAACTAGTAGAGAGTGGGCAAAAGTTTACAGATTGCAGCACGAATGGCAAACAGAATATTACAATATTAAACCTCTTGAGATGCTGGATAAAGTGAATGAAATTAAAACAACTATCCCTGAATTAAAAACACAATTAAGCATAATGACTTGTAATGTCTTTTATAGGGATAAGAATTATAAAGTTGCTTATCAATTATATGCAGGGATTAAAGAAGGTCTTTTTCAAATAAAAGATCAGTACGTTAAGAAGGCATTACAAGTTAAAGCAAATGAAATAGTATCTTATATCTACTTACGTGTACAAGATAAACCAGAAGAAGCAAGAGAAAGAGCAATGGAAGTACTGAGTTTAAATGTAGGAGAAACATTTAATGCATATGCAAATTACATTATCGGTAGTTCTTACTTCTACACTTCATTCGAGAAAGCCAATCACTATCTTAACTTAAGCAAAACTACATATGAAAAGATTGGCAGAGCCGAAGCAAAAAATGACATTATTGATAACATCGAAAAACTTGAAATTGTATGGAATAAATCTGAAGATAGATTTTTTGTATCAAATGAAAATAAACTGTTTAACATGATAAAAAATGGAAATGATGTTACTGAACAATTAGAAGCAAATAAAGGAAAAATAAACGAAGCTTTTTATAACTACCTTATGGGATTGCTTGAAAATGACACAAACCTTTTATCTTTGTCAATGATTCAGTATTCAAAAAAAGGTGATTCTTTTTGGGCAAGATTGCCAATGATCGAATTAAAGAAAAACGGAGTTCACGAGATGTTACTAAATGAGCTGTTGAAATTCAATGCAGCATAAGGTTCTGTCTGCTTTAAAGGAGGTGAAAAATTAAATGAAAAAGGTAATCGTAGCAGTATTAGCAGTAGCATTAATCGCTGGCTTTGGTTTATTAAGTGGAAAAGACTTGGCTGGCGATCCACCAGTAGGAGGGTTTATTTTTGTAAATCCACTTGGTGATCCTCCAGTTGGGGGAGGTAAATTTTAAATAACTTAATACATATTTTATTAATGGAGATTGTCCCTAGCGGATAGTCTCCATTTCTAATTTATAGAGTTTGTTCCAAAAATTTAAAAAAGAAAAATTGGAATAGCACAACAAGTTGGGGTATAATTAATTAAATTTAGGGGGAAATGAAAATGAAACTTAAAAACGGTAACTACTCACTCAAAGGTCTACAATTGAAAGAACTAGGTGAGAAAATGGCAAATCAAGATGCAGATGAGGGAGCATGTGTTTACTGTTGGGGGAATAAATGTGATTGCAATACTAAAGGGTTTTTGAAAGATGATTTGTTCCTAAATATGACTGAACTTCATGAGGCTTTGGTTTAATGGCTCATAACCTTTTAGGTAGAAGATTCGGAGAACTATTTGTTGTTGAAAAAATAAAGGAGGAAGGTGTGAGGTATCTATCGTGGAGATGTGTCTGTGATTGCGGTGGAGAGCGAATTGTTAGATCATCTTACTTAACAATGGATAGAGTAACTCATTGTGGTTGCAAATCACAAAGGAGGAATTTTGGTGATATATCAGGAAAACGATTCGGTAAACTTATTGTTATTGAAAAAGATAAAAGGAGAAATAAAGGTTCGGCTAAATGGATTTGTCAGTGTGATTGTGGGGTGGTTAAACCTGTTGCTGCCACAGAATTAATGTACGGTAACACAAAGAGTTGTGGGTGTTTAAGGAGTGAAAGTAAAGTTAAATATACAAATACAGAAGGGTTTGTTATCGGGGAAACAATGAATGGAGATATATTTAAAATAGATGCTGATGACTTTGAACTAATTAGTGAATATAATTGGTATTCAGATGGAGATGGTTACATTGTTTCCCGTATCAACAACAAAAGGACTTTTCTCTCAAGATTTATTATGAATCCTCGTGAAGACCAAGTTGTTGACCATATTAATCATGATATATTTGACAATAGAAAGTGCAACTTGAGACTTCTTACACTTTCGCAAAATGCTATGAATAGAAGAATCCACTCAAATAATACCAGTGGAGTTAAAGGGGTTCATTATCATAAGACAAAGAAAAAGTGGTGTGCTTATATATGTGTTAATAGAAAACAGATTACTTTAGGGGCATATGATTCCAAAGAAGTAGCGGTCTTGGCTCGAAAAGAAGCAGAAATAAAGTATTTTGGAGAATACAACTATGATCCCACCAAAGATTATAAAAATGCCGAAAACGATTTATAATATATAACCTGCAGATGGCTATAAATTGGCTATCTGCTTTTTTTATTATAAATATTTAAACAAAAGTGTTTACATTGTTGGGAAATATGGTATTATAAGTAGTAGATATATAATTAATTATTTTATGGAGGGCTATGTCATGTCTAAGGTGATCAAGTTGAATGAACGAAGGGCAGCTAAACAGTATAATGAAGTATACAGTCAGAGATGCTGTAACTTTGATCTAAGGCTTGATGATGTAGTCCAGCCAAGAAAGGAGAGGAAAGACTACGCTAAGATGCTTGCAGTCGGATATATGAAGTTGTTATCTAATCAGAAATAATCATACATACATATTGTACAATGAAAGTTGACTTTTATCGTGAATTTTAGGTTGTATAACGGTCTTATACTACTGTTTAGGAGGTGATTAAGTGTCTTCTGTAATAATCGGTATTGACTATTCAAATAATGATCATCCAATATATACGGCAGCACTAAAGATGAATGGTACATATCATATAATTGATCTAGATTTGCTAGAGAATTTTGATTATGAAAAGTATAAGGCAACTAAGCATGAACTTAATTTTGTAGGCGAACCTGCAGATATTAGAAAATTTAAGAATATTTATAAAAGAAAGCTAAATTTATAAATATAAATACACTAATATATTACAAGGGGAGAAGTATAAATGGACTACAAATACTCATTAATTGTTTCTCAATATTATCATTCAAGGCATATGTTTATAGTTCATATAAAGAATGACTTTAAACTGAAAGCGAAAGAATTTTCTTATGACTTGATGACTTATAAGCGTGATGAAGATTGCCAAAGAGAATTGTATGCGGGAGATTTAGATTACATAAAAGACAATGAAATTCGCAGAAGGTATAACGTAAATGACTCAGGAGATATATATTTCATTCAAAGTCCATATGCAAATTATTGTATGGGTGTAGCTATGGAATATCAAGAAGATTCTTTCCGAGAAAGTAAAGGTTATCAGAAAAAAGCCATAACGAATGCAATTGCAGATTATCACAATTACCAAAAGGTGAAAGAGATTGTAGAAAAGTATTTTGAAATCGCTTAATAGGAGGTAAAACATGACTGTTCAACAGGCTTTGGATTTTCTCAAGCATCGACTTAGTTTGGGTGTAGAGGGAAATGTTTATTTTACCGAAAGAGAAGCATTGAGAGTCGCAATAAGCGTAATGGAAGAGAAGTTAAAGACGCAATAATATGGAGGCTAAAGTCTAATGGAGATTGATGAAATAACTAAAAGAAGGATAGAAAAGTATCTTGATAAGACTTGGAGAGATGTTATATCAAATCCAGAGCGAAAGACTCAAGAATTTGCTGGTGGAATGTATTGTAGTGCATTGAGGATTTTGGATATTTTAGGAATTGAGATCGAAGGGAGGAATCAATTTGATGAGTGAGTTAAATGAATACAGGATAAAGAAAAACTTAGAGATTATAAAAGGAATTAGTCTTTCTACTAAAGAAGCTGCAATAACAATTGCCGATGCTTGTTATGCGTTGGCACATCAGGCGAGAGAATATGACTCGACGATAAAAGCCAATGAAAGAAATTTAGCAAAGAATAAAGATCAGTATAAATGTAATGGGTGTGGTTCAACTTTTACTAGTGATTTTCATAGATGTCCAGAATGTGTTAAAGGATATATTACTTTGAGTGATTAAGTTAAAATGATTCTTTTATTAGGAAAGGGTGATGGTTAATATGTCAAGACTGTCTAAAAGAGAAATATACCTAAAGGCATTAGAATTAGGTTGTATTAATACACCAAGACTTTCGCATTACTTCAAATATGTATTTGTTGGTTTCGATTTAAAAGAAAGAATAGACGTTGCCAAAAGGAAGGCTAATATTTATTGGTGATAATATATGATGAAATTAAAGGAGTGGAAATAATTGAATAGTCCAATTAAATGGAGAGGGGGAAAAAGAAACTTGAGAAGTAATATCATCGAATTGATACCAGACCATCATTGTTATATAGAACCATTTGCTGGGGGATTGTGGGTGCTTTTTGGAAAGGAAAAGAGTAAAGTCGAAGTAGTCAATGATGTTGATAGAAACCTGATAAATTTTTATAGTGTACTAAAAAACAATCTTAATAACTTCCTAGATTTGTTTGACACATATCTTATTAGCAGAGATGAATTTATGTATCTTAAAGAAATACCTGAAGATGACCTGTCAGATATAATGTTGGCTTATAAATTTTATTATCTAAACAAAAATAGCTTCGGTGGAGACATGACTTCATTTAACTCATATTATCGTGATAAACCCTACATGAATGAGAAGGCGATTAAACTACTAAAAAAAGCACATGAACGACTGAGAAGTGTGTGGATTGAAAACATGGATTATAAGAAAATTATTAATAAGTTTGATAATAAGGACTCATTTATTTATCTTGATCCACCTTATTATGAAACAAATAATGGCACATATCGAAGCGGAAAAGACATTAACTTTGAAGAGTTAAAAGCAATACTGGATGGTGTTAAAGGTAAATGGCTATTGAGTATTAATGATAGTGAATACATAAGAGAATTATTTAAAAATAATCAAATAATATATACAGAAGTGCAATATAACATGTCAAAAGATACAAGTGGTCGTGGTAAGTTTGGTGAACTTTTAATCAAAAATTATTAGTGTATAGATACTCAATTATATAAAATTTATACATAAAATATTCATTATTTACGGATAATCATACATGGTTTTTACAATAAAATATAGAGTTTATCGTGAAATTGGAGGTGAGAAAATGGAACAAAAATTTATCGCAATTAGACCTGATTACTCAGATGAAGAGGGCAATAGTAGGCTGAAGTTTGATTACTTGAATACTCACTTTTCAGAGTATGAATCATGGAGAGATTATTTACATATTCAGATGAATGGTTATGATGGTTTTAATTTATATATCGAAATGTCGGAAAGACAAATTGATGATCTAATTAAGTTACTTCAAAGTAAAAAAAAGTATTTAAGATAAATAACTAAACAAAGGGAGAGTACACATGACAAACTTACTTAACACGCACAAATTACTGAATCACCTGCAAAACAGAATCGAATTAATTAGCAGCCTAGCAGAAACAGACGAACACTTTGAGGAAGTTGAAAAGGAGTTAAGGGTACTACAAGCTGAAATTGTATCTGGAAAATTCGATCCTTTAATCTGGGAATAAACAAATGAAAAGTATGTTTTATTGGGAGGAACAATAAATGTATACGGAAACTAGAAAAGTCAAATGGGAGTATGAAGATCAATTAGATTTAGATGTTACAGAAGGTATGTTTAGATTGACTGAGATTATTGATGGGGTAAGGATGTATCCTTATATTTTAGTAGATTACGGTAAGTATTTTTTGGAGGGTTAATAAAATTATGAGTCTTAAAGAAAAGATGACTTCTGAACAAAAGTACTGGTATTTAAAAGGATATATAGATTGCTTTATACCCGACATTGCAAATGACCTTGGTATTACTGAAGCTGAAGCAAAAAAGAATTTGGGGGATTATTTGCAGCAAACTGTAATTTCCAAAAGCAAAATAAGCGAATAAAACAAGGTTTTTATCAGGTAGGAGGGAATTAGATGTTTTTAGGTATAAGTATTGAAGGATGGACTTATGGAATTTCAGTAGTTGCAGCCTATACCGTTGGTTATTGGAAAGGGAGAAGAAATAATGAGTGATCAATCTAAATATAAATTAGAGAATGTGTTTGGAACATTGACTCCTGATGATAATTGGGTAGAACATGATGGATTAAGAATATTCTATCCAGATAACAAAAATAATAATGAAGAAGAAAAAGTTTGTGAAAAGTGAGGTCTTACAAACACTGATATATCAACACTTCAAAAATAAATTCACAAATAAATTCACGATAAAATAAGTTTTTTATCAGATGTGTATTAAACCAATATTGCGACACAGGGGGGGAAAGAGATAGGATAAAAAACAATTAATCGAGCTATTGAAGGAAATGTTTATGGACGGAACTATCGAAGTACTACCTTATCGCAGAAAGGGAATCAGAGTCGTTATCGACGGCGAGGTAGTGCAAGAGGATTAACAAAAGAAGGAGTGAAAATGGATGAAAGGCAAATATGAAGATGTTGAAAATGTAATTGCTAAGGATGATTTTGAAGTATTCAGATATGATGATAATCAAGATTTGGTGGGAGTTGTAACAGTCCCTAAAGGCTGCAAGGGTATTGTTGAATCAATTGGTTGTAGTAGTACCGATAACTTTAAAATTTGTTATGAAGTTATCTTTTCAGAAAATGACAATGATATCTCTGTTGGCATTTATGAAGAAGATTTTGAAGTCTTGTTAGAAATAGGGAATAGCAGGGATTTGATTTTATGATTGTATTAATTTCATTTGAGCATGTCAACAAGAGAACGAATAAAAAAGAGATACTGGTTTCTCATGGTATTGACACAGATACATTTGAAACAATCACTTTACCTTCTGTGTCAATTGATG